>Ga0247727_10002874_pt1 | contig 38890 bp, 65 predicted proteins | sample WisWelCaveWW1625_FD_202498 | JGI IMG/M metagenome (GOLD analysis project Ga0247727, IMG submission 202498) | Biofilm microbial communities from Wishing Well Cave, Virginia, United States - WW16-25 | ecosystem: Environmental > Aquatic > Deep subsurface > Groundwater > Cave microbial mat | place...
AAGGCGGAAACGGTGGTGGGGTGGGTGGCGAAGCGAAACTCCTTGGAGGGCTCGGCGCTGGCACGAACGCTGGGGGACTCGCTCGAGTCCTTGGCGGGACCGGCGGAACCGGGGCAGGAGGTCACGGGGGGATCGCGCATCTCACAGGTGGAGACGCGGGTGCGGGTTCGGGGGGGAACGCCGGAGATGTGGTCCTCACTCCGGGCAGTCCTGATGGAGCCGGCGTCGCCGGCAAGATATCCCTCGCGGGTCCGGTGGATATCACCGACGCGAAGAACATCACTCTGGGGACGACCACGGGCACGAAGTTCGGCACCGCGACCACGCAGAAGCTCGCATTCTACAACTCGGCCCCCATCGTACAAGGCGCGGCGGTCGCGGACGCATCCGGGGGTGCGACCATCGATGCTGAGGCGCGGACGGCGGTCAACTCGTTGCTGGCGCGGATACGCTCGTTGGGACTCATCGCGACCTAGACCGACAGTTTCATCGATGGACCTACCATTTGGTGGATGAGGCGACGGGATGAGCGGGAAGGAGAAGCTTGAAGAAATGCAGGCGAGTATGGGGGCACTCGACCGACGGGTAGCGGTGCTGGGCCAAGTGCTGATGCTGAAGCAGGCGGAGATCAACAACCAGGCGGACCCGGAGGAGACAAAGACCTGGCTCGAACTAGATTTCGAGGAGGCCGCGCGCACGCTCGGAGAGATGAGAGCCGAACGCAAGAGGATCGGGCAGATTTTCGACGAGAGGCTCAAGTCGCTCGGCGTGTTGGCCGAGCCGTCGCTGCCGTCCCCGAAGTAGAGCCGAGGTGAGGGTGCTGGCCGAGGTGGTGGAGCTGCTGATTACGATGGCCGTAGCCATCGGGCTGGGCGTCGGCGCGGCCATCGTGAGCCGGGTCGCGCCGCGCCGCCGGAACGGGAACGGGGCGACGGCACTTCTCAAAGCGCATATCGCGGAGGACGAGGAGCAGTTCGCCAAGATCGGGAAGCGGCTGACCGAGGGGGACAAGTTGTTCAAGACTGTGAGGGGCGATCAGGGCGCGGTGGCGGCACTTCTGGTGGAGGGGGACGAGGAGCGTCAGGCCAAGCTCAAGTTCGCCCGGCCCGACTTCTTCGAAGAGTGCGTGGCACCGCGGCTGGCTGACTTCCGCCGCGAGCGACAGCACCGCGGACGACGCCGGTAGACCGACAGGTTCAAGAGGGACCGTGGCGGTCGGGGAGCATGGCGGACGTGGGGCCGTTCTGGAGCCTGGTATTGTACGTGGCGCTGGCCGCTCTGTGGGCGGGCGGGGGCTACATGAAGGGCCGGCCGAAGGGCGAGCCGTTCGACCGGGCCAGGTTCATAGGAGCGCTCATCTGGGGCGCGCTGGTGGCCGTCCTGGCCGTCGCGGGCGGGCGGACGTTCGAGGCCGCAGAGGCGACGCTGGCCGGGATCATGGTGATGGGCGCGGAATTGGCGCCGGTGCTCGGATTCACGGTGTCTCTGGACGTGGTGGCGAAGATCGTCGTGCGATGGATCGACGAGCGAATCCCGTGGGAGAAACAGACTCCGGTGTGGGATCTCGTCGCGAGGCTGTATGGGTCGCGCGATCTCCCGCCGCCGGGCCCGCCGCCGGTGCCGGGCTGACCTGGGGCCCGAGCCCCCCACCGGAACCGGAAGGTTCATTCCTGACGCCCCCCATCGGGTGCCGGGATTCCGATGGCTTACTCCCTGAAAGCCGCGGTCAAGACGCTGGCCGGCATCGGCAGCGCCGACACGGTGTGGGATTCCGACATCGACAACACGCACATCCCGATGGCCGACCGGGAGATCGACCTCTACCTCCAGGACGCGGGAGCCGCCGTGCCGCTGGTCGTCATGCCGGCCATCATTGCTGATATCTCGGCGCTCCTGGCGGCGTCGCTGTGGTGGGAGGCGCGGATTACCGTCCTCGAGCCCGCGGCGGCCGGCCAGGAGGCAAGCAAGCGGAGCTACCTGCGGAAGCGGGCGCTGGAGATGTTGAAGCAGTACATCGCGTTCACCTATTCGGAGAACGTCGACCTCGACCGGATCGACCACGCGCTCGACGACTTCTACATCATCTACCCGCGCGACTACAGCACGGCGGACGGGAAGTGAGCGATGCCGATCAAGGTCGAGGTGAAGTTCGACGCGGAGCCCATCCTGCTGAAGCTGGACGCCATCCGGGTGTCGATGCCAGTGGCGACCGAGCGCGCTGTCGATCGGCTCGCGGACCTCGCGGTGACGACCTGGAAGGAGTTTGCCCTGGAGCGGACGAGCACCGGCCGATACCGGGAGAACATCGTCATCAAGAACCGCGTCCCTGGCGGCGCGGTCGTCGGCGTGAACGAGGACCGGGTGCGGTACTTCCCGTTCATCGAGAACGACACCGAGCCTCATTCAATCGAGGCGGTGCGCGCGAAGTCGCTCAGGTTCTTCTGGGGAGCGGGCCCGGCCGGGCCGGGGGTCTACTTCTTCCGGAAGGTGCAGCACCCCGGGACGAAGGGCGCGCACCACGCGGAGCGCACCGGGGAGATCGTGAACGAGCAGGCGAAGAACGTGGTGCGCGAGGTTATCGAGGAGATGATTGAGGAGCGGGTGGAGACGATTCGCGGCGGCGGGTGAACATGGGCTTCTACTCATCATACAACAACATCATCGAGAAAATCCAGGCGCTCCTCCAGGCCAGCGTGCGGACGGACCTCGCGGCGGTTGCGGATGCGGACATCATCCTCGGCGATGTGCGCGACCCGTGGGCACACACACAGAGCAGGATCGTGTTCATCGGGGACGTGAGGGAGGGGAGCGCGCCTGACCTGACGTTCAAGAAGGTGGCGCCGCAGTTCGACGTGCCGATCACCATCGTAACATTCGAGCCGCCGGACAACGTGCGCGACACCTGGCGGCCGACCATCGCGCTCAAGATCACTGGAGACATTGTGGACGAGCTGCTGTCCAACAAGAACCTCACGGTCGCCAGCATCCGGCACGCGGACAACGTGGAGTTTCTGCGATTCCAGGCGGTCGGCGGCCAGGACGTGACGCGCGTCCTCTCGCTCGTGAGGGCGTGGTTCAGGATCACAACGAACTATCAGCCGGCATGAGGTGGACAACTTGGCAGGAGAACGGTGGGTCGGAGTGAAGGCCGAGAGCAGTTACGGGAGCCCGGCGACGTTGCCGCCGATGAGGTTCCTTGATGGCTCGGGGTTCGACTTCACGCCGCGCAGCGGGGATGAACTGTTCGAGGGCTACGCGGAACGCCAGCCGCGCCGGAGCGCCCGGGGAGGGTACGACGTCGAGTGGACGTGGGACATGGTCCCGGACGCGACCGAGATCGGCGAGTTGCTGAAAGCGGGATTCGGCACGGTCCTCAGCACCGCGCTCGGCGGAGGTATGTTCCAGCACGATTTCGCGCCCAAGACTCAAGACAGCCGGCTCAACTCTCTGACGATCTGGCAGTACCTCGGGGTCGAACCGACGAGCGACGACATCCAGCATGACGGGGCCTACGTCGGCCGCGTCTCGTTGGAGGGCGCGGTGAAGAAACCCATGCTGGCGAGGTTCGAGGGCGGTTCGTCCAAGACGAACCTCGTGGACCTGTCCGCGCAGTCCCCGTCATTCAGCAACAACGGCATCCTCATGTTCAGCGGCGCGGTCGTGACGCTGGATGCGGTGGACATCAGTGCTCGCGTGCAGGCGGCCCGATTCAACTTCGACAACAAGCCCGACCCCGATTCCGGGTACGGGTTCGGGTCGCAGTTCAAGCGCCGAGCGACGAGCGATGGGTTCCTCGCGAGCGGGGAGATCGACCTCCTGTTCGAGAACAGCGACATGCTCAAACGGTTCTTCGGCTCGTCGAGCGCGACATCCCCGACTCTGCTCCCGGGGGAGTTCGATATCCTATGTCGCTGGCTCGGCCCCATCGTACTCGGCCCGAGCAACCACGAGGTGCAGGTCGATCTCGATAAATGCGTCATCGACACGAGCGCGATGAAGATGCAACAGAACAAGCGCCTCGCGCAGAACCTGAAGTTCATGGCGCGGGGCGGGCCGGGCGCGACCAATAAGGTGCGGCTCATCAACAACACCGCGAGCTATTGAGGTGGTCCGGATGGGCGTGGGCGATTTGTACGGGCGGCGTGGGAAGTTCGAGATCGAGATGCCGAGCGGGCTGCGGGCTCGCGGCCGGCGTGCGCTGCTTGCGGAGGTGTTCCCGCTCATCCACGCGGCCGGTGCGCAGATGGACGACGAGGAGGCGGGACAGAAGGTGATGCAGAGTCCGGAGGCCGTGAAACGGGCGCTTGCGATGCTGCCGGCGCATGTGGACGCGGTGTCCTTCCCCGAAGGCGAAAGACGGGCGGAGGGCAAGCTTACGGCGACGGGGAAGCCGACCGGCGACGAGGTCGATATCTCGGACCTTGACGATCTAGACGGGCTGGCGCTCATCGCGGCGGTGTTCTTCAGGGGGGATCAGGCGCTCGTCGACACCTTTCGTACAGGATCGCGGGCTCGTGGCGATGCTCGGAACGGTGGCGGAGTTCGCGCACATCAGGCCGACCCAGGTGGTGCCGAGCCTGGCGTCGACGCTGGACGAACAGACCGCGTTGATGCTGGACCTGAAGATCATCGAGGCGTACCGCGAGCTTCAGGCGGTGGCGATGGGCGGGGACGGCGACCCGAACCCGCCCCGGACCCTGCCGGGTGAGAGCGTGCAATCATCGGTCGAACGGAGGTTGCGGAAATGGTCCTCGAGAAGCAAGACATAGAGATCGGGAGCACGTACGACCCGACGGGGATGAACGCGGCTAGCGACGACTTGGTGTTCTTCAACGGGAAGGTCGTCGCGGCGGACCAAGTAGCGGCCAAAGGCTCAGAAACTTTCAGAGGTTATACTCGCGCTTTGACCGGCATCAGTATTGCGACGCGACTGGCACAGGGCGCGCTGGCTCAGTTCGGAGGCACGTTCGCCGCCGTCGGGAACGCGGCGGCGGCAGTTATAGGCATTGTCATCGACTTAGCTCGCGCCTACCTTTCGCTGAAAGGTCCCGCGGATAAAGCCGCCACGGCCAACTGGAATCTCGCCCTCTCGAAGATCGCAGCCGCCGGGGTTGGTGCCATCATCGTTGCGGGAATCGTGGCCGCGGCCATTGTCACCGTGCTCGCCCTTCGGGCCAGCGCGGAACGCCGGCATACCGGAGGCCGCGTGAGCCGGACTGGCCTCATCGACGCCGAGCGGGGCGAACTCATCGTGCCAGCGAATGCGACCGGCGCGGAGGCGGGGGCACTGAGCCCCATGACGGTGAACATCCAAGTCGGCACTCTGAGCGGCGATGAGGGCAGCATTACGGAGCTGGTGGCGGAGACGCGGCGCCGGCTGGGTGGGTTCACGTCCTTCGGGGTGGACTGATGGCGGACAAGAACATCAACATAACGACCACGTGGAGCGCCGCCGCGATCACGAGCGCGGACGACGTCTACATCTTCTCCGGAGGAATCCTCAGTACCGACAGCGCAGGCAACGAGGCCAAGAGCATCCGTGTGGGGAACAACAAGGTCCGCGACACGCCGAGCGCGGGCACCCTCAAGATCGGCGCCGGCAACGGCATCAGGCTCAACAACACGACCGGCAGCGGAGGCGGGGCGCCGAACGGCGGCACGATCGAGATCGAGACGGGAGGGATAGTGTCCGACCGGACGCACGCGAGCCCGACGACGTTCGACCTTCAGGGGAAACTCTCGGTCATCAACACCGGGTTGCCGTCCATCCGGGGCCGGCTCGTGGTGTTCGATGGCACGCTCGACCTGTTGTTCACGCGGATCGACGCGACCGCTTCGGAGTTTGACCTAGGGCTGTACAAGCGGCAGGCGCCGACGACCGTATCGTTCATCCCGTTGCCGGACGGGTTCAGCGAGATCTTCGAGAAGCCGCCGAAGGTTCCGTCGCTCACAATCGAGGGAGGGAAGGACATGGAGCAATGGCTCGGTTCCCGGCTGCGAACGGGTGAGATCGGATTCATCGAGGACGATGCGTCGTATCCGTTCCTGACGAAGCATCTCCAGGAGGAGGCGGGCAAGAACCTCCGCTGGTGGTATATCGGTCCCAAGCACCAACTCAAGGTGCGGCTGCTGGATTGCGTCACGAGGTTCGTGTCGCCGCGGAGCGTGCGACGTGCGACGTTGTCGTTGAAGGAGAGCAGCTAGATGGCGAACGCGCAGTTCCAGAACGAGCCTAAGTACCAGGTCAAGGTCGGAGTCAACACTTGGGACTACGCCGACGACACGAGCCGGACGCAGGTCTTGAGCATTTGGCACCGGATTGCGGAGGGCGAGGTGCAGCGGGCGAAGATCGTGGTCGAGGACCCGGCCGGCACGCTGGTCGTTGTCAAGAACGACGTGGTGCAAATCAAGGAGCAGACCGAGGGCGGATTCAAGACGGCGTTCTATGGCTACGTCGTGCACCCGGACCGGGACGGCTCGAAGATCATCATCAACTGCCTGGGCGACGAGGACAAGAAGCTGAACGACGAGCTGAAGCAGACTCAGCTCTACGAGCAGTACACCCAACCCGCACGGATACCGCCGGCCTGGGGCAACTTCCATACGCTCATCGGGGACCGGGGGATTTCGAAGGTCAGGCTGACGGGTTCGCCGACCTCAGAGGTGGACAAGGCCGCGGTGCCATTGGTCTACCTCGCTACGATCTCGGCGCCCTCGCCCGGGCGCGGCGATTGGGACAAGGAGGCGAAGGTCTGGACGGAGATCGTGAACAGCACGGCAAACCGGCGGCACCTGTTCCAGTTCCGGGCGGAGGGGGCGTTCCTCGACCAAGTGCAGTTCATCCTGATGAATACCAGCGTGAACGACATCATCATGGACGTGTCAATCCAGCGCGACACCGGCGGCGGGAAGGCCGGAGCCGACGTGGGCATCATCGCCAGCTTCACGCTCCTCAAGGGGCTGGGCATCCAGATCATCACGGTCGGGAGCGACACGACGGGCCTGCGCGTGCCGCTGAATAAGGCGCAACTCTATTGGTGTGTGCTCCACCGGCAGAGCACGCTCGACACCGACACGTTCCGCGTCTTTGGCGCGACGGGGGCGAACGTCCCGCCTTCCACTTCGGAGTTCCCGTACCGGCAGGGGATCGGGACCGGCACGCCGTACGGGGGCTACGGCTACTACGACCGATTCACGATCACCGGCGCGGACCGGCTGGGATTCTTCCAGCCGCACTTCCGCGACTGGGTGTCGCTGGATTATCTGCGGGACTACGTCGACGGCGGGACGCCCGCGGCGGATCAGCACGACATGAACATCGAGAACGAGAGCGGATACCAGCCGGCGCAGGTGGACGGCGCGGCCGGGTTCGAGACGGCCATCGCGGCGTTCGCGCATGACGACGGGTCGATAGAGGCGTTCCTGCGCGAGCTGCTGGAGCTGAAGTATGACCCGAGCGACGTGGTCTCGGAAGTTTTCACCCCGGCCAGCATCCGGTACTGGGAGGTCAACCAAGAGACGCTGTGGGAGACGACGCAGAAGCTCGCCTCGCTGCTTATCGATAGTGCCGGAACGCACCGCGGGCGCGTGTTCTTCGAGTTCAACGACGCGACTCCGCTCGACCCGCTGCGGATGCACATCCAGCGGCGCAAGCTCGGCACGGACGCGGAGTACGCGACCGTCGGGGGCGAGGACGACCTGGTGGGTGAGGCGGGGCTGCTGTTCAGGATGAGCGACGCGGACGTGCGGGAGGAAGCCGCGACGCGCGATAACATGTACACGGTGATCGGAAGGACGGCGCACGGCGACCCGCTCTATGCGACCCGGCGCGGGACCTACGCGAACCAGCCACGGGACCGGCAGAAGATCGTGGGCGACGGGAAGCTCAAGCGGCCCGAGGAGGTGGCGGCGCGGGCGGAGGCGCTGGCGCAGCTCGCGGTGCTGGACGATCTCACGGGGTGGTTCGTGGTGCCGGGCTGGGCCCCGGAAATGTCAGGACACTTCGCGCAGAACAGCTACAACAACATCATCAAGCTCAAGACGAGCCGGCGGAACCTCTCGGCTGGACGCAAGTTCATCGTCTACGCGACCGAGTGCACGCTCGACGGCGGGGGCGCGCGGACGAAGTGCTGGTTCGGGTTGCCCGAGCTCGACATCGTGAAGGCGGTCGCGGACGGACACCGGCTGCTGGCGAACGAGATCGTGAAGGACGGGTTCGGCGGCATCGACACTTTCTACGTCTATGTCGAGAAGGCGCTGACGGCGGACCCGGCGTTCTGCTGGATCAGGAACGCGAGCGGCGGCGCGCCCGACGCCTGGGACGACACCGTGAGATCGCCGGGCCCGGGCGCGACTTCCAATGTGATGCCGGCGATGACGAAGTACGGAGCGGAGCCGGTGTGGCAGGCGATCTTCAATCCGTGGCTCACGTTCTCGCTCAAGGTGGGGCAGATCGAGTTTTTCGACGCCAGCCTGGTCTCGCTCGGGGCGTCGGTCTTGAGCCCGAACTTCGAGTACAGCCCGCATCAGCGGATCGTCGTCGAGGTGAAGAAACTGTGAGCCCGTACGGCTATAGGTCGACGAGCCCGGCCGTGGTGCAGGACGCGCCGCGGGAGGTGTTCTACGCCCGTGACCCGCGGGCGGAGATCGGCCTCCGGGCCCCGCTCGCGAACGCCGAGAGCATCCACGCCCACACCGCGCTGGTCTCGGCGAGGCTGGGAGCAGCCAACCAAATCCGGATCACCCCGCTGGTCGTGCCCTACTTCATACTGGTCCAGGCCGTGGAGGCGCGGTGCACCTTGGCGGACGCGGACGCCCTGAACGACATAGGCCTCTACGACTGGACCGGAATGAAGATGCTCTCGTCGGGATCAACGGTCTACGCCACGGCCGGCCTGAAGATGACCACACTTGCGACGCCGGTGAAGGTCTATCCTGGGCAGTATCATGCCGCCTGGACAAGCAATCAGGGTGGGGCCGGATCGGGCGCGGCCCTCGCCCATGCGGCCAATCTGCCGGTCGCAGGGATGGTTCGGCGCTGCGGGACTCTCGCCACCGGCGGCGGGACGCTTCCGACGGTCATCAACCTCCAGGCCATCGTCGACACGGTCAACGCGAATTTCTGGCTGCACCTCATCGGGCGGGGGAGCTGAGTCGATGCCGGCCTGCGAAAGCGTTTTCCGCCCTGCCGGGATGAGGGTGCCGTGCCGTGGGAGCAGGTCTCGATCTGGATCGGATCGACCCCGCCAGACGACCCGGGCACGCCGGGCACTGGGGTGGCGTTCCTCTGGCTCGACACGACCGACTTCAAACTTAAAGGCTTCAACGGTGTCGGTTTCGAGGCGACCTACATCGACCAGAAAGAGGTCCAGCGGTTCACTCCGCTCCAGCCGGCCCGTGCGACTCAGGTCATCTCTCCGAGTTCGGGCGGGGCGGGCGACCTTGATTTCGAGGATATCCAGCGGTTCACCGGAGGCGGGCTGATTGGTTAACAACTATCTCACGCCCGTCGGGGTGAATCTGAAGGCCGCTGGCGCCCTCGTCTACACAGCGCCCGTTGGAACCTCGACGATGCTGATAGTCTATTTCAGCAACGTGGACGTGGCGAATCGGAAACTGAACGCCTACCTGCACACCGGCGCTCTGCCGGCGGCGGGCGTGGCGCGCGACGCGCTCGCGATAACTGCGAAGGATTTTACCCTCGTGAGGGAGGGGCAGCTTCAAGCCGGGCCGTTCTACCTGACGACCGGATACAAGGTCACCGCGTTCAGCGACGTGGACGACAAGATCACCGCCGTGCCGGTCGGCGTGGAGACGACTTAGAGGTGAGGGATGGTCAGACTGCTCGTCCCGCTCATCACGACGCACAAGGACGAGCACAAGTCCGGCGGGCTGGACGCTTTCGCAGCGACCGACGTGCTCGAGGCGCTGGTGAAGCGCCTCCGCGACGGCGGAGGTGCCGACCTCCTCATCGGCACTTTGGTGGACGGCGAAGGGCTCAGGCGCAGCGGCAACAACATCGTCAGCAGCGGGATCGCATCCACGGTCCTGGCCCAGGGGCCGACCACGGTCGCGAACGAGACGGACACCGTTCTCGCGACATTCACCCTCGCCGATGGGCAGTCAGTCGTCGCCTCGTTCGCGGCCCGCGGGACGACCGCCGGCATCATCATCACCGGCGATACGGCTTCACCAGTCGCGACCGGAGTGGCACAATGGTCGCTGAGAAAGACCACGACCGCGGGCCAGCACGAACTTCGGCTCCGGCACGACTTCGGGGTTTCCACCACCTTCGACTGGAAGGTCATAAGGGTGTGAACATGGCGAACGGGCCGCTGGAGACGTTCTCGCTCGCCTACTGCCGACAATGCGTTCCGCGCTGCGCGGTGGGCGCGGGCAAGGCGGCCAACGGGAGCTTCTCCGTGGCGTCCCACGAACTGATACCGACCGTCGTCCATACGGACATCAAGACCATCAGGGTCACCGACATCTTCCTCGACCCGGGCGAGACGCCCGCACAGCAACTCACCCGCATGGATGCGCTCTATTCGGGGAGGTATGTCTGATGGTGCGCACCGGGATCAACGCGACGATGGCCGACCACCACGCGCTCGTGCGGCTGCTCATCTCGAAGGGCGTGTTCACGCTGGCGGAGTACCGGACGGCGCTCAAGGCGGAGGAGCGCAAGAGCATCCGCGGCGAGCGGGAGAACATCATATGATTCAAGGCGCCGACCCGAGCGCCCGCACATTCACGCGGACGCCAGGTGGTTCGTCGTAATCGTAGACCTTCGCGGCCCGGCCGAACTCCGCCACCTGCGAATCGTCCAGTAGAACGGTCCCCGTGAGTGAGTCGTTCACCGCCCGTATCAGCTTCTCGAGGTCGCCGACTTGGCGGGAGACCGGCCACTCCCGCAGCACCGGATTCTTCGGAAGGCGTTTGAAGACTTTGCGCAGCCGCTTCGGACGTGCGGCGATGAAGAGGTATTCAATCGACACGGGACCGTCGTAGAGCGGCTTTCCCGCCCACGCGATCGCGGCCTCGCGCGCGACGTTCTGCCGCCACGGCTTGAGGCGCTTGCTCGATTCGACCATGATGCCGCGCCCCACGTTGCGCTTCGAGCCTTGCGGGGCGGGCTGGCCGCGGACGGTAAAGGAGACGAGCTCGGTCATGCCTCGATCAACTCCGCAGGCAACCAGCGCATGAGCATCGCCGGTCCATAGACCTTGCACCAGGGACAGTAAGTCCTTGGATCTGATGGCCTCCACGACCTGTCAAGCCGCTGCTCCCCGCAAGCATCGCAGCTCACGAGCGGCACTTCTGCGCGCTTCATGAGTCGCCAGGGCGGGCTTAGGATATGAATCAGAACAGGGGATGGGTGAAAGTGAGCGAAAGTCTGGATCGGGCCGGGCCGAGCGGCCGGCCCTGAGCCCGGTCGAGCGGTTGTGGTCGATGGCTCAGACAAGCCCTCGCCGCTCGACCTGACCGCATCTGAAGATCCACGATAAGCCTTCCTCCCCCTCCCCTCTGTCCGTCTTACATCGTGTTACATCGACAGAGGAGGAGGAGGAGGAGAGGAGGTAGGAGAAGGCGCCGTTTCGATTGCAGGGTTCAAATAGCCTCGGTGTCCTCGCCTGCCCGTGGTCCGATGGCGAAACGCGACGTTCCGATGATTCAGTATCAGGTGCGGCTACCGGCAGATGTGTGCAACCAGATTTATCGTGAGGACATCCCAGCTGAGATCCTGCGGCGCGTCCTCGTGCGCGCGGTCTATGATGCCTCAGCCAAACTCTCTTGGCTCAGGGGTCGCGCGACAGACCTGCGTGAGCAACTCGCGGCCGTGGAGGGCAGAATCGAGGAACTTGAAGAACTCGAGCAAGCCGACAAGTGCGCGGAGCGCGCTGCACCCGTCGTGCGTTACCTGCGGGGCGAATATGGTCCTCGAACCGTCAGGGAAATGGCGCGGTCCAATGACCCGACCTTGGACCGCTGGTTTTCAGATCCAGCGGCGGACAAGCTGCTCAAGGAGTGCGGGCTCGACCGCGGGCAGTTGGTCGAGATCCTGAAACGGGCCTAGACACGTCTGAAAATGCTTCATGGAGGGGGGAGGGAATGACCCGGATACGCCTATACAGAGGCTTCTTGGGAGGGGATGTCCCCTTGGTAGGTATATATCCTAGGTCGATTGTCTAGGCACAAGGTGATGCCGTGATGACGACCGATAAGAAGTGCGAGGTCCCGGGATGTAGGAACAAAGCCAAGACGACCTGCCTCTGTTCGATGCAGGTCTGCCGGACGCACTACAACCACTGCGTCAGGAAGTCGAAGCGTGCGCCGGTGGCGATCCAGCCGCCCGCAGTTCGCGAGCTGACCCTTCAGCAGGCGTTCAACCTGCCGACAGCGAAGGATGCGGCCGAAGGCCCAGCGGTCTATAGGGGCGTCGTGGTGGACATACGCGACACCAGCGGGTTCGTGCTACGCTGCCCGGAGTGTAGCCGGGTGCTCCAACCAAGCCACTTGGCCGCCGACAAGGGCCAACCGGTGTGCCGCATCCATATGCGGGTCGAGGGTAGGCCTGACGTGCGGTTGAAGTTCGTGGTCGACGACGGGACGGGCGCCTGCATCTTCGTCGCAGATGCGATTGCGACTCAGAAGTTCATTGGCCTGACGGTGGTCGATGCCGCCCAGAAGATGGAGGAGTGGGGCGCGAAGGGACTCCTCGAATGGATCGAGGGCAAGACCCTCGGGCGGTCGGTCAGCGTGAAGGGCAAGCTTACCGCGGACGAGTTCGGCTACATGGTCTTCGCCGAGAGCGTGGAGTACCTGATGCCGACTCCGGAGGTGGTCGCATGAGCGCCGAAGGCGGCTGGATCGACAGCCTCGAGACTTCGGCCCGCGGGCTCGTCTATGCAGTGCGCGACTTCAAGGCGCAGCTCCCCGTGGCCTGCGATGGCGACGACTCCGCACTCGACGCCCGCCTGCTCGAACTGGAGCACGTACTCGCGCGCAAGCCAGGCGCCCGGCCCAAGATCCGCAGACCTCAAGACGTGCCGGGAGTCCTGCCCGCCTTGAGCGACGAGGCCCAAGAGTGCTTCTGGGCCCTCTACCTCGACTCGAGGTGCGGGCTCATCCAGGCCGTGATGGTCAGCAAGGGAAGCGCCGACCTCTGCCTCGCGCACCCGCGCGAGGTGTTCAAGGGCGCGGTCAGGGTTGGGGCCTGCAAGATCGTGGTCGCGCACAACCATCCGTCCGGCGTGCTCGAACCCAGCCAGCAAGACCTCGAACTGACTGACCGTCTACGCGAGGCCGGGCGGGTGTTGGGCATTCCGCTTCTGGATCATGTCATCGTTTCGGCCTCGGGCGCGGCGCGCAGCGTCCTGCCGGAGGTGGCGAAGTGACTTACCGCGACCGCCGTCTTGCGAAAGCCGAACGGCTGCGTGAGTGGGCGCGCAAGAGGGAGGAGGCGGCGGCCCAGACGTTCAAGACTGGCGAGCAGTACCGCGGCGACATCGCGTTCAACACCCAGCCCGGCCACATCCCCGAACGGGCCCGCCTCATCGCCCGCGAGGACCGGGCGCACGAAAGCCTGAGCAAGGCGCGAGCGATGAAGTCTCGGGCCGCGGGCATCGAGGCGGCGGCAGACCACGCGATCTATTCGGATGACCCAGACGCGGTCGAGGCACTTACCACGAAGATCGCGCATCTCGAAACCCAGCGCGCCCGGATGAGGACCATCAACGCAGCCATCCGCAAGGGTCTTGGCTGGGAGGCGAGACTCGCGGAGATGGGCGGGCCGCTCACGGAACGCGAGGGAGCCGCACTCCTCCGCATCGCGCGATACACGCCATACCACTGCAAGAACGGCGTGCCATCGTTCCCTGCCTATGCTCTGTCAAACCTCGGCGGCAACATCAGCCGCCTGAGAAAACGACTCGCGCAGCTCAAGCCTATTCAGGTCGCGCCAGTCGATCCGTCCGGGGGTAACTAGGGGGAACTCCCCGCCGGGGGTTATATACCGCTGAGGTTGGTAGGGGGGTAGGTGACGCCATGACTGAGGAGAACGAGACGAGGCAGGCAGGAGACCGCGCTGGGGGCGGCAACGAGATGGCCAGCGGCGAAATCGAAAGCGACCTGAGCAAGCGCAGCGAGCATCCCTGCGTGATGTGCGGTTCGATGCCCAGGCTTTCCAAGGCCGAATACATCGCCTTCGACCGTAGGTGCCGTCGTTGTTTTCACCGTGGCAAAGCGTGGGAGCGGAAAGAGGCGGCCAACACCGTCACGCAGAACGCCGAACTTGGTAGTTATGCCGTCGTAGTTTGGCGGGGAGCGGTGGCGGAAAACTGCCGCATCCTCGGAACTCGCTTCACGACCCGCGCTGCGGCGGTTGAACACGCGGAGAAGCTGCGCGGCTCACCCTCTGAATGGGGCGGGCATGATGGCATCTACGAGATCGTGAAACTCGTTGCGATCTGTGATGCTGGCGGTCTGAAGGAGGTGGCGTAGCATGTCCTCTGGGACGAAGCGACCCGTCCCAACCCGATGGTGTGAATGCGGCCCATCCTATCGCGGCCCTCACGTCTATGTCCCAGGCAAGTGTGTCCCAAAAGAGGGCGAGTGCTTCACTTGCCAATGTGATGAGGACTGCAACCACACCTGTTGCAACGCCGATTCACCGAAGGCCGCAGGGGGTGACTGAGCATGGCCCCCTGCCCTCAATCGAAGACCGGCCACTGCTGGACCGACCTCGCGCACGACGCGAAGTGCGCCAAATGCTGCCACTGCGGCGAGGTGCGCGACCTTCCGCCGAAGGTGGTCGAGGTCCTCGTGAACGTTCATGCGACCCGCAAGGTTCCGGGCGCGGTCCAATACTCTAGCGATGAGAAGGGAGGCTCCATCTCGCTGCGCGCCTCGATCCGCGAGGGTGAGAACATCATGGGCGCGACCCGGATGCTCTGGGACCTCGCGGAAGTCGAGCTTGAGAAGCGCGGCCTCACGGTCGTCAGGAAGGAGGCCGAGGTCGGGCGCGTGCGACCGAAGGCCCGATGCCGCTTCGAGACGCCCGACCGCCGGTGCGCCGAGATCGCGGTGCCGGATGAGGACTTCTGCGAGGCTCATCTGGTGCAGCCTGCGCCAGCCAAGCCCACTGAACCCAAGAAGGGCGATGAACCCGCAACCGCCTCGTCATCGGCTACACCCGCGGGCGAGCCCTCTGGGGCCTTCAAGCCTGCCGACCAGCAGCCAGCGCGCGCCGCAGACGAGATGCCGCTACCCGAATGGATCAAGAACCGGGTGGCGAGTTGGGAGGGCGTGCCGGAAGTCAAGCGGCGCGAGGATGGGGCCTACCGCGGCCTGATGACCGTCATCGAGCAGCAGGGCGGGCGCAAGATGGGCTACTGGGCCTACCTTCTGGATCGACCCGACGCGCTCGAAGCGATGAAGAAGTGGGCCGCCCGGTGGGGTTGGAAGGGGGCGGGTGCGTGAGCAACCACCCCATCAGGTACGAGGATCGGGAGACCAATGGCGGGCGCACGTTCCACCGCGCCATCTGCGGCTGCGACTGGGCCTCCCTTTGGGTCAGGCTCATGGATCTGGCGAGCGACGCGGCCGACGCCCACCGGGACGAGATGCGGGCCGCCGGGCTGCTCGAGGTGAGTGCATGACGCTCCCCTCGGAGGCGAGAACCGTTAGGGTATGCTGGAAGTCCACCAATGGGCACTGTCCCTGTTTCTACCTAGCGGGGGGCGCGTGTTGCATTTGCCGGAGACGGAGGCGGTCGTGATGCCGCCCCCAACCCATCTCATCGTGAGGAAGGACGGCATCCTCTGCTGCGTCTGCTGTTCCCTGGAACCCGTCCATCCTGGCGACGGGACTACCATGGACACTCTCCTGCTCGCTTTCGACGGAGTGATGCGCCGGCACCCGGCGAAGGAGCACGGCGACCCTTTCAAGGCCTCAGGGGGGCGAGCCACATGAGGCCCGGCGAGAAGGCCCTGCAAGCCGTCGCGCGAGCCGAGGCAGCCCAAGGGCCAGAGCAGCTGGCGCAGGTCGCGCTCGCGGCCCTCTACGCCGCAGAACAGACGGCACTCGTGGCCCAGCAGAAGGTAGAGAAAGCGCGCGCCGACCTGAAGACAATCCTCGAAACGCTGCCGGTGAAGTCGGTCGATCTCGAGGGTGGTCGTTGGCGCGCCGACATCAGGACCGTGAGCGACACGCGCTTCAAGGCCGACGAGATCCTGAACCTGCTGCAAAGCGACGAGTACGAGCGCGCGACCAAGCCCGCCATCGACCGAGATGGCTTGAGGCACGTTCAGGACGAACGGCTGGCGAGTGGGCGCGACCCGCTGCCGATCGTGGTCGTACAGGAGGAACGGATGTACGTCTCGTTCCAGGGCGCGCCGCGGGCGAAGCGCCCGCCCGAGTCGCGCGCGGGCCGGGCGTCAAGCATCCCAGAATCGGCCATCGCGAAGGCGAGCGAGAACGAGTGGGTGGTAGCATCGTCTTCCGGGAGCGGAACCTACACCGTGCGGCTCGATGGCGAGCCCGCGACCGGGACATGGAGCTGCACATGTCCGGACTCAATGCAGCGGTCGGGCCCAAACTGCAAGCACGCGATCCGAGTGCGTGAACTGGTGGCGCGCGGCCACTTCGGGGAGGGGGTCTGATGCGACCCGAGCCCGGCATCGACCGCGACCTCGCGGCCCACATCCGCAAGCTGGGCGGCCCCTTCTTCCCCCTCATTGAGGCGTGTGGCAACTGCGACGCGCAGATCGAGCGCGACTCCAAGCGGAGCCCTTGGCGACACTCGGAACCGGAGGACGCGGACAACTGTCATGGCTACATGGGGGTGGTGGGGCCATGAGGGGCATCAGGCTGCTCGCGTCCCCGTGGGTGATGAAGATCCTCGAAGCCTGCTGGGACAAGCCCGCGGGTTTCAACTTCATCAAGGCCTACTGCGGGCGCATCAGCGGCAAGACGCTCGCCGCCACGTTGCGCGATCTCGAGGCGGCCGGATTGGTGGAGAGACGCCCGTTAGCACAACCCTCCAACAGAGTCGACTACGCGATCCTAGACCATGGCATCATCGTGGCGCAGCAGGCGACCATCCTAGAGATGAAGCTCGAAACGGCAGCGAGGTCAAGGAAAGGCAAGAGGTGATCCTCATGGGCGACATTGGGAAGAAACGTAGGGCGTACGAACTTGCTATCAGAGGCTTCGAACAGCAGCATGAGGAGGCGGAGCGCGCGGTCGAGCGAATTGACAACCAGCTTGCGGAGACGCACAAGCGCCAGCTGGATCTCGAGGCTGAGAAGGCGGGGGTTCACCGCGACCTTGAAATCATCGAAGAGGCCATCCGCGACTCGCGTATCCGGCTGCAAGCCCTCGAAGCACCAATCACGGAAGCGATAGAGGGTACTGGACCCGTCGAGGTCGCCGCGGCCCCGAGATCGCGTGGGGAAGGCTACGCGACCCGGCGAGCCGCAATCCTAACAGCAGCTCGACGCGCCAACGGTGGCTGGTTCAAGGCTGCCGATGTAGAGGGTCGAGATGATAATCCGGCATGGTCCAAAGTCTTGGCAGACCTAGCTGATTCCAGCGTGCTCGAGGCAGAGGGCGAAACGAAAGCCCGTCACTATCGACTGCTGCGCGATCCAGAGGTTCAGGTCGCGCCCGCCGAGACTGCCGAGGAGCGGGCCGAACGCATCAGGGAAGCGCGGGCCGCCGGGCTCTTGAAATGAGGGATGGATGACAGACCGATACGAGCCCCCAGCCATCACGCTCACGGGCCCGCCGCCCAAGACGGGCGCCTGGTTCGTGCTCTGCCCGAAGTGCGGCCACCCGAACCTCGAACTCGGGCCCGAAGTCAGGCCCAAGTGCGGCGACCAATACTGCCGGGCCGACATCCCGACGGAAGCGACGCGCTATCGAGAACAGGGACTTCCGCAGTAGCCTTAGGAGGTCTGATGCAACCTGAAAGGTATATATCCCCGACTCGCCCTGCCCAAGCAGGTGACGCCAGCATGATGAAGCCTCCCATCAGCCCGCCCCGCGACCTGTTCTCCTACGGGCCAGACTTGGTCGACGAACATCTGGCCGCCGCGATCCGCCGGCTGCTTGCCCTACAGATCATCGCGGACGAACTTGGGCGGCATGACCTCATGGGGCAGTTCAGCGTACAGATCGCGCAACTCCGGAAGCACTACCAAGACGCCAACCGGGTGCCGCCATGACCATCACGCTCAAGCCCCGGCTCAAGCGGTGCGTCCGGTGCGGATTCCGCGGTCGCCTTGCGCGCACCGCGCGATCCTGCCCATCATGCGGCGGCCCGAATGTCGGGCTGGAGAACATCGGCGGCTACCCTGCCCATCTGAACCCAAACGCATGGAGAGCGATCTCCGCAGGGAAGGGAAGCGTAGAGAGGCCGGCGCGCTCGGGCCCCCTGCTCGGCGCGCCGGGCTCGCATTTTTCGGAGGACGCATGACGGCTCCAGATTGGCCCGAAGAACTGAAGAGGCTGCGTCACCTCGTTCGTGAAGCCTACTCCTACACGCTGGACAACCAGCCGGTGAGAACCTACTGCATCCTGCAGCGCATCGACGTGGAGCTAACGAGACTGGAGACGTGGCCCGGACTCGCGACGAAGCGGAGGAAACGATGACGGCCCACAAGCCACTGACGTCGAGGGAACTCGACGAACTCCTCAGTCGCGTTAATCGCGGGACGATGCCGGTCGATGTCGAAGACTTGGTCCGGGACCTGCGCGCGGCGCGGGCGGCGCTGGTATTGGTGATGAGCGAACTACACGAAATGACGAGCGACATCACGCTGAACGAGGAGGATGAGGAGAACGTGCGCGCCGCACTCACGGCTGGCCGCGACGCGCTCCCACCGGAGGATTCCAATGACTGATCCCATTCGCCCAATCTTCGATACGAACCGTGGTCTCGTCTGTCTGGGCTGCGGTGAGTGCCACAAGGTCAAGGGTCGAATGGAAACCTGGCTCCTCGCTAGAAAGGTCAAAGCGTTCGAGAATCTGCATTCCTCCTGCCGTGAGAAGAAGGAAGTCCACATCGAACCGGGGGAACCATGAAGGCCCGACCGTGCAAGGGAGAACACATCGAGGACGAGAACGCGACCAACCAGTCCGAGAGATGCGGCACTCCTTACTGCCGGGCGAGCGCGTTCCGCTGCGCGCGCTGCGGCTGGTGGATCGCCGAGTGCCAGTGTCATTCATGCGACGGCGCAAGCCGGATCTCGCCGACACGGGAACGTAGGAACCACCAGCGTCGGCTTGCCGAGGGATTGTGATGGCCGGCCACCCCGTGACCCGCGACATAAGGCAGGAGAACCGCCTCATCGCCGCCGCGCTCCACGTCGCCCGCTGCCCCGAACACGGCGATGACGTGCGCGCCGCGGCCCGCGATGGATGCACGAATTGCCGTAGATACGACGCGGAGAGCGAGTCCGGCCCCCTCGCCCTCGGCCTCTACGATTTCACCCCGGAACGCCGCTACCGCGCCGATGAAGACGACATCCCGCTGACGCAGTTCCTCGCCCGACGCATCGAGGACATCGCGAAGATGGAAGGCAAAGTGTGCCCTTGCCACGGCGATCTCGCCGCCTTCGGCGGGCCGAAATCCAAGCTCCCGTCCGCGTTCGCAAAGGCAGCCCGAGGTGGGAAAATCAAGCGCGACCCGCTCTCTGAGCACAAGAGCGCGCGGCGGGGAGTGGACGGGACGCCAGGTAGAAATAGCGCCCGATGCTCAAAATACAATTGGGTGGGAATCGGATGACTGACCAAGAGAAGTGCGCTCGAACCATTCCACTGTCGCGGGGTAAGGTTGCTATCGTAGATGCCGAGGACTATGACCGGTTGGCCGCCTTCAGATGGCATGCAAAACCGGACGGCAACACTTGGTATGCGGCACGTTCATTCCGCAAGGGTCGGACGACCCTGCACGATTCGATGCACCGCGTTGTTTTCGACGTCGAGAATGGTGTAGAGGTTGACCACATCAATGGAGATGGATTGGACAACAGACGAGCGAACCTCCGGCGCGCTACCAAATCTCAGCAGCAGGCCAACAAGTTCGGCGGTATCAGATCGGCAACAGGATTCAAGGGAGTAAAAAAGGCCAGTTGGCGCACTAAGATTGCCTACGAGGCCCGCATCAAAGTTGGTCAGAAGCAGATCCATCTTGGGTGCTTCGACACCGCCGAAGGGGCGGCGAGGGCCTACGACAAAGCCGCCAAGAGGTACTTTGGTAAGTTCGCCCGATTGAACTTCGAGGAGGTGGCCTGATGTCTGATGAGTGTCAAAGATGCGGCCGGAGTGATGGATTGCACGATGTTCGAGGGCATCCTGAAGAGTTCTCGGAAGGAACCGGCAAGTCTCTGGCTGGGGGCGGACAGGAGCCAGCACCCGATGGGATGGGGGCCACTGTTCGCGGCAGCCCCGCTGTGCGCCCCGCGAACCCCGGTCCGAGCCCAAGTGATGGCCCATGTCGATACTGTGGCAGAACGAAAGCACAATGCGCGGATGAGCGAGAGGATTCCTGTTGCGAGAGGTGTTCCATCGGAGGATGGATAGCACTCCACGAAAGAATCCCCGCAATCCTTGGCTCGGGCGAGAAGCCCCCGACAGGGGAGGATGCCAAACCATTGAGTGGTGCGGAACAGGATGCGACCCATCTCTGCGGAGGAAAGCGATTCGTTCCGATGGCGCATCACCAAGACGCTCACCGTAAAATCAAGGAACTCGGCGCCCGCTTGATGGAGACTTCGGCTCTCTTGGGTGATGCGTTGGAGCGACAGGTTGACCCATGCGATCATGCCGACGTGGGCAAACCCGGCTGCTTGACTTGCGACACTGTGAGGTTGGATCGGGTGAGTAAATGACCGACAAGGAACCCGCGCCGCTGACGGAGGAGGAGTTGACAATCTTGGGTCAGGGGTCGCAGGTGCCATCAGCCCAGCAGCGTCCCCGTCGGCTAAAGGACGAGGTGGGGAAGCGAGGCGAGCAGGAGATTCGCTCCCTCCGCACCCGCTGCGAGCAGTTGAAGAAACTCCTTGAGGCAGAAGTGGACGCTGGCGAGAGATGGCAGAAGCGAGCAGAGCAGGCCGAGGCGAGGGTGAAGGAACTGACTTTGGTTGCTGCCGAAAGAGTGAATCCCTTGGCGGTCAATCAGCCGTGCAAGACCCGCGACGGGATCTCTTGTCTCACTCACCGCAAGTCAATGCAGGACTGTTTCAACGAAAGGCCGACTTATGAAGAACTTCTGAAGGAATGCGACTCTCTCAAGGCGCGGCTGGAGGAGGCGGAGGAGCAGAAGCGGCAGGATGGAATCACGATTGAGTTGTTGGTCAAGGAGCGCGACCAAGCGAAGAAGCAGGTTGCCGATGATGATGAGATAATCAGGATTCTCACCATCGAAAGAGACAGGGCGAGGGCTGAGGTGGAATCGATGTCAGCGAGTCTTAGAAGTTTTGTGGCTGATAGGGATGAGTGGAGAGGCCGCGCCGAGGCAGCCGAGGCCGACCTGAAGGACGCGCAAAAACGCCTTAAGGACGCGGGCCTATGACATCACTGGCAACCGGATCGCCGGAGGCCCGGTCGGGAAGCGGGTTAATCACCTGTGGCACCCGACCGTCAATCTTAATATCCTCCGTGCCGATGGCCTCGATGCCACAGGTGATATGATGAGAGGAACTGTTTGGGAGAGATTTCAGCACTACGCGGAGATTCGGGGACGGGATGAATGTTGGCCGTGGAACGGAGACACGAAAGAGGACGGCTACGGTAGACTTGCGCTCGACCGAACTGGTAAACACGTCAGGGCGCACCGATTCGCCTACGAGCATTTCATCGGCCCGATTTCAGAAGGTAAGCAGACAGATCACCTTTGTCGGAATCGTTGCTGTGTCAATCCGTGGCATCTTGAACTTGTAGATAGCAAAACGAATACGATGAGAGGCGACGGCCCGACAGCGAAGAACGCGAAGAAGAAGGAATGCAAACGAGGTCATCCGCTGGCTGGCGTCAATCTACTCGCGACTCGTCATTCCGATGGACATATGATGAGGAAATGTCGCGCTTGCCAACGGATTCACAGCCTGAACAACTACTACAAGGTCGCCGCGCTCCAGGGCAAGAGGGGGGATGGGTGAGGGGATGAGCGTCCGTCGATCCTGCCGGCGGTGTACTCGTGGACTGCGCAATGGGCGCCGGTTCTGCTCGCCCTGCGCGCGCAAGCAAGATGTCTGCGTTCGGTGTGGGCTGCGCGACCCGGTGCCCGGCCTTGCCTATTGCGGTCGATGCCGGGAACTCCGGCAGGCCCAGAAGAAGCGTGCGGCCCCTCGCCCCCGCAAGCGCGGCCAGCCCTCGACCCTCATCCAAGTGAAGCGCGACCTCGGCGGCCGTTGCCCACACTGCGGGACCGCAATGGCCCAACACCGCGACTGCGTCGCCGTTCCCTCCCCCATGAGGTTCAGAGGCCAGAAGTTTCTGGAGGTGTGAAGATGTTGCGGATCTTGAAGTGCTGCCGATGTGGGCATCGCTGGCCATCGCGTGGCGACCCGGCCATCTGCCCGAAGTGCAAGTCCCCATACTACCGAACCCCTCGTCTCTCGAAGAAGGCGCGCCTCGAGATCCAGACTAGGGCAGGCCGGAAGGGTCGCAGAGAGCAGCTCAAGAAGCCCAAGACCCAGACGTGGCGCAAGGCCAAGGCCACGATGAAGGCGGGCGACTTTATCATCGAGGACGGCCAACCCATCGGAATCGCCGCAGGCAGACGAGGTCGATCCTGATGGTGTCGGAATCTGAAGGCATCGACATCGAACTTCTCAGCCATCGAATCCAAGGCAAGCTTGCAGTGCGAACGGTGGTCCGCGTCTGCGGATTCCCGCACCCTGTTCAAGACCTCGCAGGCATTGGAGTAATGTGTGGCGAACCGCCAAGTCACGCTCAAGCTCATCGTTTTTTTGCTCTAGGGCATCCGGATGCTGAGGAGGTTCCGCCGCGCCTGAATCCCGCACACGTCGCCAAGCTCGTCAGTCTAATCAGGGAACACGGCAACGAGAAGGGGGTGGGTCAATCCCGCGAGGAGTGAAGGATGGCCATTCCATCAATTGGAAAGGCGGGCGCACGGTGGCCTCGAACGGTTACGTGCTCATCTATGTCGGCCATGCCCATCCACTGGCAGACGTGCGAGGCTACGCCTATGAGCACCGCCTCGTCGCGATGAAGAAGATTGGTCGGCTGCTGACAAGTGAAGACATAATCCACCACATTGACCACGACAAACAGAACAACATCCCCTCAAACGTGGAGATAGTTACTCCTGCAGAACATCGTCACCGACATCGAATCCACAAGCGCGGCCTCCGCGAACCTGACGAGGCCAATCCGTCCATCTCGTGCGCGTGTGGCTGCGGCGCCCGTCTTAGGAAGTACGACGGGTCCAATCGACCGCGCCGCTACATCTCGGGGCACAACGAGCCGTCTTCCCCGACGGTTGACGCGATCCTAGGAAACCTCGACATAAGGCCAATGACGAGGATGGAACTTATCGAGCAGACGGGCATTTCGAAGCGAGCAGTCGCGGCTTGTCTCTCGAAGCTGAAAAGCCGCGGTCGAGTCTTCAACCATCCTCATGGTGTTTGGCAGCGAACGCCGGGAGTTCCATGAGCTTCTATCATGGTGTGTGGGGCTGCGAGCTGCTGGACGGTACATCTTACCATGCGATGCCGGCGGGATGGTGAGGCGGTGTGGCTCTGGCTGCCGGACCCCGCGTTATCTCTCTCTGCTCGGGCTCCGGAGCGCTCGCCTTCGAAGTCCTCTGGGAAAGGCTGATGCGATGATGTCGGAGTTCGCGTTCATCGACTCGGTCGTGCCGATCAAGTCGTTGCCCGATGCCGTCCGGCCAATACGCTGGAGGGACGTGCGCCGGTTCGTGACAGCATTTCACTATCTCCATCGCGCGCCCCCGGGATGCCGGTTCGCTCTCGGGGTGTTTACGGAAGGAGGGAAACGGATGATGGGCGTCATGGTATTCGGTCGGCCGGTCGCCCGACTGGAGGACCAGACCGGGACGCTCGAACTGACGCGGATGGTTCTCTGGCCGAGCCCGAAGAACAGCGAGAGCCGCGCCCTTTCGCTAGCGGAGAAGTGGCTGCGAACGAATGCGCCGAGCGGCATCCGCCGGCTTATCGCCTATGCCGATTCCGAACGGCACACGGGAACGATTTACCGAGCGGCGAATTGGACGGAAACGAAACGCGATACCAGACGACCCGGTGATGGATGGACTTCGCGGAAGGACCGTATCCGTGATGCTGGCGGGCCGAAGATCAAGTTCGAGCGGGTGCTCCGGACATGAAACCCCTTCAGTTCGAGCGTCGCTCGCTCGGTTCGCTGAAGCCCGACCCAGCTAACCCGCGCTCGATGCCCGAGGAACAGATGAAGGCCTTGGAGACGAGCATCGACCGGTGGGGACTGGTGGATCCAATCGTCATCAACAAGGACGGCACCATCATCGGGGGCCACCAGCGATACGAGGCCCTCAAGCGGAAGGGCATCGCGGAAGCCGATGTCGTGGTGCTGGATCTGCCGGAGAACGAGGCGCGCGCCCTCAACATCGCCCTTAACCGCATCCACGGCGACTGGGATGTGGGGAAGCTCGAATCCCTGCTGCAAGACCTCGAAGCGTCGGGCATCGACCTCCAGCTAACGGGGTTCAGCCAGGACGAGATCGACAAGTTGCTCAACGCGGGTGAGTTCAGCCCTATCCCCGAGGATGCCGTCCCGCGGCTGGACGAAAGAAAGAAGGTGAAATGTCCTGAGTGCGGCCACGAGTTTGCACCTTGACTGGTGCTCAGTCCAGGCCGCGCGCCACGCCGTCATGCGCTGGCACTACTCGAAGAGGCTGCCCACCGGCAAAGCAAACTGCATCGGGGTCTGGGAAGAGGACAAGTTCATCGGAGCCGTCATCTTCTCGTTGGGCGCTTCGCCCTACCTCGGCAAACGGTGGAAGCTGCCCCAGCAATCGGTCTGCGAGCTGACGCGGGTGGCACTCACGGCCCACCGCGCGCCCGTGTCCCGGATAATCGCCATCGCGGTCAGGCTCGTGAGACGCCGCAACCCCGGACTCCGGCTGATCGCCTCGTTCGCCGACCCGCTCCACGGCCACCACGGCGGCATCTACCAAGCCTGCGGCTGGATCTACACGGGCAAGACGAAGGTCGCGGATGCGTGGGAGCACCGGGGTAAGGTGCTCCACATCCGGGCCTTCAGCGGGCACAACTTCGGCCGCCCGCGCATGAAGCTCCCGGCCGGCGCCAAACCCATCAAGGTCCCGGCCAAGCATCGTTATCTACTCCCGCTCGATCCACAGACGCGCGCGCTCATCGAGCCCGCGCGCCAGCCGTATCCACGCGCCGGTGGTGTAGAGGGCAGCACGGCCCCCAACCAGGGGGCAAGGGGCGGTTCGAACCCGACCCTGGCGCATCCCGAAGAAAGCTGACCGCGCACTATTAAATGGGGTTCTATACTCCCCAAGCAAGGTGACGCCAGATGGGCCTTCAGAGAGGACTAGACGGGACTGAGGTTGAACGCAAGCAGGACGCGAGGGTGTCGTACACCTTCATCGCGGGCGGCTATCGCGCGAAGCTCAAGGAAGACGTAGCCGCCAGCCTCGAGTCGCAGGTCGACAAGATGAAGGAAACCGGCAAGGCGACGCAGAGCGACATTGACGACTTCCTGAAGGGCTGGGTCGAGAATGCGGTGCGCGTCATCCCGCGGCGGAAGCGTAACCGGCAAGATCGTGAGACACTCGAACTGCTCGTCACGACCATCGCGGTTGGGGGCAACCCGATGCCGCGGGTCAGTGCCGAGGTCGATGATGAGGGCTTCGGGCAGCTCAAGCTCGACGGGCATAGTGTGGTGGTCCGCTGGCGGCGCGACGTGCGCGAGATCATCACGTGGCTGACCAACAAGTTCAAGGTCAGGACCCAGAAGCCGACCTTCGCCGCCAAGCTGACGAAGTGGCAGAAGACGCTGGATGGCGCGGGAGGCGACGAGGTCGCGGCGGCGCGCGAAGAGGTCCGCGGGCTCCGGCGTGATTGGTTGGAACATGGGATGAAGCTGCTCCCCAAGCTGGCGGAGGAAGGTGAGTTCAAGCGCCACGCCAACGCACTGGAGAAAGCGGTCTTCGAGGAGCAGAAGGTCCGGACGAGGGTCGAGCGACCGAAGGCCCCGAAGGTCAGGAAGAAAGGCAAGCAGGGCAAGCTGCAAGCCGATGGTGGGACGGATGACCGAGAAGCAATCAAGGCGCGCTGTCGGGCCGCGGCGGAGGCGGTCCTATGACGACGATGATTCCGGAGCCGGTGAAAGATGCGCTCGACAAGGCGCTTCGCCTACACCGGCTCGTATCGGATCAGCTCGACAAGATGCGTGAGCTGCGCGGAAAGTCCGCGACTGGTCAGGAGCTTTTGGTGTTCGACGCTATCGAGGCGTTGAATACCGGGCTCGCGGACCAGATTCGGCGGACGCGGGAAGGTGAGATAGAATGAGCCCGCAACATCACGCTTACGAGAGCACGACCGTTCCGGAAGCGACGACGCAGGGCGAGATCCGAAAGCTCCTGATGGCGAACGGGGCCCGCGGTTACCAGCAGAGCGAGTTCTTGGCGGAAGGAATCGTCGAGGTCAAGTGGGCGCGAGAAATCAAAGTCGATGGCCGCCCGGTTTTCCAACCGCTGCGCGTCCGCGTCTCGGTCAAGGGGAAGCGCCCCGCCACGGTGTGGCGCGCGGTCTACTGGCATCTCAAGGCGAAGTTCGAGATCGTGCAGTTCGGCATCCTCTCGTTCGAAGAAGAATTCTTACCGTACTTCGAAATGCGTTTGCCAGACGGCCGCATCGGGACGGTGGCGGAACTGATGGTCCCGAACCTGAAGCGCGCGCTCCCGCCGCCGATCTTGGACGCGATGCGGGCGCTACCGCCGGGGGAGGAGGTGGAACGATAACCGACTGCAAGTTCATTCTCTGGACCCACAAGGAAGGCAACCTCGGGTTCGAGTTCCGATACTGCACCGCGCACTGGCAAGCACGAGAGAAGTGCTTGGAAATCGAGATGGAGCGACGAGACCGTGCGGCGAAGACCGCCTACCAAGAACGGCAGGCCGTCATTGATCGGATGTTCAACGAGCAAGCAGAGAGGCGCCGAGAGTTCGAACTGCGCTGGCGGCGGCGACGCGAGCGGCTGGTTCGCGGATTCGAACGTCGGATTGCCGGCATGAAGGCAGTGCGGACGCGACCATGACCCCCACCTTCGCCGAACCCCGGATCGCCGTCGGCGGCTGCGCCAACTGTTTCATCCAGCAGGGCGAAGTCGTGTGGGGCGGGCCAGAGCCCGACTATCGCTGGCTGTGCATCAACTGCGGTGAGCCCTACGCGAAACGCCGCGCCTTCCTCAAGCCGGGCCAAGTGCCGCCCGAGACGGATGTCGTGCCGGTCGGCCACGCGCGCTATCCGGCGGCGCCAGCATGATGACCCGTTCCGAAGCCCTGACCACTCTGCTCGCCGACGTCCGCCAAGCCGAGACGTATCTTCTCCTTCTCGACCGCGGCGAGGAGCATTATCGCCGCTCGCTCGAATGCTCGCGGAGGATTTCCTGATGCCCCGCGTGCTGAATGTCCATGACTTCCAACGCGGAATCGACGACCTTCCGCCCAACACGGTCACCGTGATGCGCCCGTCAAGGTGGGGGAACCCGTTCCGTATTGGCAAGGACTGCACCCGCGACGAGGCTGTGGACCAGTTCGAACTTCACCTCCTCGCTTCTCCGGAACTGCTCGCCGATCTCGACGAACTCAAAGGGAAAGACCTCGTGTGCTGCTGCGCGCCAAAGCGATGCCACGGCGACGTCCTGCTGAAGTACGCCAATAGGTGAACGATGGCCGTCGACCTCGAGATGCCGCCTTGCGGCGTCTGTGATGGCCCAGCCTATCGCCACCGCACCGATGTCCGATGTCTCAAGTGCGCCAAGCTTGCCACTCTGCCCACCTGCAGGGCTCCGGGCGTCTGCGGCGCATGGGTGCCGGATGCCTACGCCGAAGGCTGGCGGCTCGTCCGTCCCGGCTACACTGCCCGACAATGTCGGCCGTGTCGGTTAGCCTGCCGATGCCACCTCATCAATGATCCATCGCAACGTTCGTGTTCCCCGTTGCGCGCCAAGACCCAATGCGATCTCTGCGCGACCGGCACCTGCCTCTCCTGCGTTGACCGTCGGTGGCCGTGGGACCATTCGGACGATTGGCTCTGCTGCTGCGGGCAGAGATTTCATCGGTGGCAGCACGAGTACCAGCCTCCCTGAAATCCAGCGAGCAAGCCTTAACCACCCCCTCCCATTACCGGCGGGTGAGCTGGGCAAGGAGGAACGCCCCTTCGCGCCCGCCTGCCCCCCGCGCCTCACCAGACGGCGTCACCTGTCCCAGAGGCGCGGGCAAACCCCCCCACCCTCGACTGGCCGCCAGAGGCTCCCTTTGCCCCCCTAGGTCGCGCACAAGCCCCAGAACCCCCATTCTACCGGCCTCCAAACCCAGATAGGAGGGGGTCTTGAGCCGGGCCAGTCGATTCGGACCCCCTATGACCATTGGCCCCCAAAGCCTATCATAGGCGGTTCCCATTAGCGGCCAGCATGACGAAGGGGCGTCGAGGTGCGGGGGGTAGCCCGAGGCTGACCCCAGAACAGGTGCTTGCGATACCGGGGCTTCTGGTCGAGCTTGGCAGCAAGGCCGCCGTCGGTCGGCATCTTGGGGTGGGGGTCACGGCCATCGACTACCGGCTCCGGCAGCTCACCGGGACGAACGTCACCTCTCTGAAGGGTGAGATCGCCCAGCAGGTCGCGGCGATCCAAGCCGCACGAACAGCCGAGCCCACCCCTACCGCGCCGCCTCCTCCGATTCAAGAAGGTGGACCTACCGCGCCCTCAGCAGATCCGGCAGGGCTCGTTCAGAAGCCCGACCGGGAAAGGTTCGACCCGCGGCGCGCACTCGAGCAGGTCGCGCGCGGCACGATGGCTGCTTTCGGGGACGCTATCGAGCGCGCTAAGGGGGCCGAGAACGCCAAGCTCCCGCTGGAGCGCACGAAGGCTCTCAAGGATGCGGCATGGCTGGCGGCGCCGGCGCGCGACTCCTCTCAAGTGTTAGACGCGATCCAGCGCCAGGACAAGCTGATGCAACTCAGAGAGCGGGAGGTGGCGGCCCGCGAGACTCATGCCCGCGCAGCGGCCGAAGGCAAGCTGGGCGTGAAGGTCAACATCGCGGTGGGCATCAAGCTGGACCTAATGGAGCAACTGCTCACGGTCGTGCGGGCCGAGCTTGGGCCCTCGTCGGCCTTTGAACGGATCGCGGCGCGGGCGAGGCAAGCGCTTGAAGCGGAGGGGCCGGTCTGATGAGTTACCGCGAACGACACCCCAGCCAGCCTGCCAAGACGTTTGAAGTTGGGAAGTGTCGCCGCTGTGGGGCCGCCGTGGAGAAGGGCAGGCGGAACTGGTGCGGCCAGACCTGCATCGACGCCCACATGCGGGCGCGCGGGTTCCGATACAGGATCGAGGGTCGGTTGGCCAACATCGAAACCCACGGAGTCCCGACCTGCGATGGCTGCGGAGCCCGCGAGGCCGAAGTGGCGAAGCAGCAGTGGGCCATCATTCTACGAATCGAACGCGAGCTGAAGCAACGGGACGACGACATCTGGGGCATGACGAAACAAGAGCGCAGGGCCTACGAGGCTGCCCACCGGAGAAAGCAGTTCGAAGTCGACCACAAGACCCGGCTGGCCGATGGCGGGACCCACGAGGTCCGCAACCTCCAGCTCCTATGCTGGCAGTGCCATCAGGCCAAGACGGCACGCGAGGCGCGTGGGCCCGGACGGGCGGGTGCTGAGCCGGGTCTACGAAAGGTGAATCGACTGGAGGGGTATGGCTGATGGAGGCCATCCCGCCCCAAGCACCCGATTGGGCAGGTGCGATCCGGCGGGCGGCTGAGTCCGGCGACTCGCTCCGAGCTGAGCGGTTGCGATACTTGAGTGACTCGGTGCTGTTCTGGGAGAAGTTCATCCGGCCCTACCGGGCCGCGGATGCAGTGCCGCCTGCTGCCTGCCATGTCGAGGCGCGCGCGTTCCTGAGAGCCCATCGCGAGGCCGTGGTCTTGATGCCGGTCGGCCACCTGAAGACCAGCATCCTCACCGTGCAGTCTCTCATCGAGGAGGTCTGCGCCGATCGCACACGGCGCCACCTCGTTATCAACATCTCCCAGAAGGGCGCGGAAGACATACTCTCTGAGGTGCAGTTTCATCTGGAGAACAACACGGATCTCATCGATGTCTTCGGACGCTTCAAGACGCGGGAGGCCAAGTGGACCCAGCAGAGGTTCGACGTGATCGGCAAGCCCCCCTCGACCACGCCGAGCGTCATGGGGGTGGGGGTCATGTCGAAGGCCATCGGGAAACGCCTTGATGGCATCTGGGTGGACGATGCCGAGGATGAGGACTCGACCCGCACCCGCACCATGAGGAACCACACTTGGAACTGGTTTGACCGAGTGGTGCTGTCGCGGCGTGAGCCCACTTGCCGGACACAGATCGTAGGGACTGCATGGCGTGACGAGGACACGCCGCACCGGCTGCACGCGGAGCAGGGCTGGCCGATGCTGGTGTTCAAGGCGTTGGACGATGAGGGGCGGGCGCTGTTTCCCGGGAAGGTGCCGCTGGCCGAGCTGCTGCGCCGGCGCACGCAGTCGGAGCGCACGTTCAGGCTGATGTACCAGAACGATACGAAGGCGAATCGCGGGGAGGCGTTCGATCCGGATTGGATTTACGAGGAGGACCGCTGGGTGGACAGCGTGCCGGCGGACACGGTGCGGACGCAGATATTCGACCCGGCGATGAGCAGTGCGGACCGCCGCGGTGGGAGCTTCAACGCGGGCATCCTGCTGGGGGGTCCGCTCGCGGACGACAGCATCGTACTCATGGCGGTTTATGCAGTGAAGTCCGAGCGGCCGTTCGAGATCGAAGCGGCGCTGGTGAACGCCTGGAAGCCGCACCGCCGGTTGCAGGAAAGGATCGCCATGTTCAATCCGGTGATGAGGATGGGAGGCCGGATGGCGGACGGGCCGCCGATACGCGAGATTCACGGTCATGCGAAGGACAAGCTAACACGGGTACAGAGTCTCGAGGAATGGTTCAGGCACAAACCGGAGATGGGGATCGTGAGCCGGCTGAAGTTCCTGAAGTCGCTGCGGGCGGAGGGGACACGCCGGGCGATGTGGGAGTTGTTCATGGACGAGTACTCGGCGTTCCCGAACGCGGATCACCTCGACTTGCTGGACGCGCTCCAGATGGGGCTGTACGAATTGACGTACCGGGCCGGGAACATGAACTTCGAGAGCGTCTGGCAAGGCGAGCAGGATTAGGCGGACGAATGGCTGGGCGACCCCAAGTTCTTCATACCGGCGGTCCATCTACCCAGCGTGCCGAAGGCGAGGCCGAGGGACGAGGCTGTGAACGCCCGGACGTTCGAGACGGCGAACGCGGGCGTGCCGATGTGGGAGACGAGCGGATCGGACGAGGTGGACACCCCGAGCCGGAAGGTCGGCACTTCGCTGTGGAAGAAGCGGGTCAGAAGCGAGGACCTATTCGATCTGTACCTACGGAACCCGCTGGCGCAGGCCGTGGTCGACATGCCGGCGGAGGAGATGTTCGACCGCTGGTTCGAGGTGACGGAGCCGGTAGGTGCCGCCCTTAGGATCGAGGAATTCGACGAGGAGTTTCAGACCAAGAACAACGTTACGCTGGCACGCAGATACAATGGCATCTACGGCTACGCGGTGATGCTGGTGGACCTGAGCGGTGCGGGCGGGCGGAACTTCGTCCCAGCTCGGCGGGGCGAGCGGCTGCTGAAGATGTTGCCGATCTCCAGCGGCAACAACTTGGTTTCGCGGCCGAAGATTTTTCAGGACGAGGACCCGCGCAGCGACACCTATGGCGAGATTCAGAAGTACGAGTTTCAGTTCATGGTGCAGGGCCGGACGGTCCAACAGACATTCCATTCCAGCCGGGCGAGACACGTCGCGGTCAAGACGCTGAACAACGACCCGTTCGGGATTCCCGACCTGCAGGCGCTCTACAACTATCTGGTCTCGTGGGACACGACGATGTGGAGCAGCGGGGAGATCGTGGCCAAGAACGCTCGGGCCTACAATGTCGCGACCCCGCCGAAGGATGCCAGCTCGACGGAGATCGCCAGCGGGAAAAAGCATCTCAAGGACCCGAGACAGGGCGAGACGGTCATCGCGCCGCCGGGCTGGGAGTTCAAGGAGATGGGCGGAGCGGCGCTGACGTTGAATCCGATACAGTTCGCCCAGGTGTTCATCGAGGCGGTATCGGCGGGCTCAGGCATCCCGAGGCCGGTTCTGATGGGCACGGAAGCGGGTGCGGTCGTGGGCGCGGAGACGAACCTCCAGCGGTATCACCGGGTGCTGCGCGCTGAGCAGGCCGACTACTGGACGCCTTGGCTCAAGAGGTTCTATGGTCACATGGAGGAGCTAGGCATCCTCAACGTCGACGCGAGCAAGTTGAAGCTGAAATGGAGGCCGCTGTTCGAGTTGACGGCCGAGCAGGAGGCGCGGACATGGCAGGCGAAGGCCGACGCGATCTCGCGGATCAAGCAGGCCGGGGGCTTCCCGGTGACGGACGAGCAACTGAACATTCTCCGGGTCGAGATGCCGAATCCGACGGAGCTGCGGGCGCAACTTGCGGTTCGTGCTGCGGCGCCGCCCGCGCCGGTGCCGGGCGAGATCACGGCCGGACTCAACTTGCCGGCGCCGCCGGGCAGCGCGGCGGCGGGCGGCGCGCCCGTTCCGCGAGGCGAGCAGCCTGCGGGCGGAAACATCCCCGAGCAGCTGCGTCGTCGCGAGCAGAGGGCGTGAACGGATGCACGGATGGGACGACGACCCCGGAGGCAACACCTCGAACGCGGCCATCTGGGAGATTCCCTACGCGGGGACGGTCGCGTTCACGATCACGAGCGGCTCCTACACGGACGGCTCGCTGTCGGCCGCGGAGGTCTACGCATGGCTCCAGATCGCGGAAGCCATCGAGATGCAGCGCGAGGAGGACGAGCGCGCCGCGCGCCGGCTGATGAGGAAACGCCGCGTCCGCAATGCGCCTCGGCCGATCTGGATGTCGAGGTCGGGCCGTGTGCCGTGGGCGCCGCATCCGGCGATCTACTACGGGGCGAAGCGATGGAGGTATGCGTCGTGATGAGAGCGGCGAGTCTTGACGATCCTGCGGCCGTCGCCTTGCTGGAAATGGCGCGGACGAGGGGACCGCCGGCCTTCTGCGGCTGCGACCCGAAGCGATGCCAGCACCGATTCCCCGAGCGCCCGAATCTGGAGGAGATGGCGCACCGCTGGGTGGAGGCGGCATATCGGATCGAGGTCGAGGCGACGGACGACCCCGCGACGATGCTCGTGACAGCAAGCATGTCTTGAGGCCACCATGCCGGGCCAACAGAGTCCGCTGCGGAACGGAAGGTGCGGGGGATGCGGGACCCCGAGCGGCCATCGGCCGGGGATGCACGAGGAGCTGTGCGCGGGCCCGCGAGCGCGGGGGCTGCCGTGGTTCGGCGCGATGCGGCGACCTGTCGGGAACCATCGGGGCAACGGGAACGGGAGGTCGGTGTGCATCGTGTGCCGGCTGGCTTGGTGGATCACCCGGACGAAGGCCGATGGGAACGCGCCGAAGTTCGCGCTCGACCGGCACCTCTCTTGCTTCAATACGTTCCGCACCCATCCGGGGTTCGCGGTCGCACGGAGGATCGCATGATGGCCGAGGCGCGAAATGCCATTCTCACGCGGGGCGAGTTCGAGCCGCCGCTGCTGGAGTTCGAGTACGAGCTGCCGCTGGACATCTTGCCGCAAGAGGCGTGGCAAACGGCGGTGGAGATGGCGAACGAACGTCTGTCCGTGCTTGAGGGCGACCTGAGAATCTTCACGCCGGTCGATACCGGGGCGCTGGTGAGATCACTCCTGACGAAATCGGCGAGCGTTTTCGACGCCAGTATCGGCGCGGGGTATACGGAGCCGTACGGGTGGTGGGTGAACTACGGCACCGAGACGTTCGACGGATACCACTGGTTCGAGCGGATCGTGCAGGCGCACATCGAACGGTTGCAGGGCGATCTGCTGGAGCTAGCGCGCCGGCTCGCGTTCCCCGGTGAGGGGATCGGCTTCTTCGGGGTGTGAGGAGATGCCGAAAGGCCACGCCCGGAAGGACTGCCGCTGGTGCGGGTGGAGCGGCGGGATGGGGCCGGGTTCCCAATACTGTCCGCGATGCGGGCATCGAGCCCTGGAGAGCCCGTTCAGGATGCGGGGCAGGTTGCCGCCGGTGCCGGCGCTCCGCGACCCGCGAACGGGCCGATAGTGTTCGGGAGAGATTATTAAGAACCTCGTCCATTCTTAATAGCAAGCGGGACTCCCCCGTTCGCCTCGACATCCCTCCGCCGCCGCTGATCCCGGCGGCGCCCTTTCTCTCGGCAGATTCATCAGCGAGGAGGAGCACGGGGCGCGACCGGAAGTTTCTTCGCCGCGGCGCGCCATGTCGCCGCGGGATACGATGCCGCTCAAGATCGGGGACAGGACGTACGCGGACTTCGACGCTGCGGTGCGCGGAGTCATGCGGAAGTTCGGCTGGAGCATGGAGCGCGCGAGAGCCTACGTCGGGAGCATCCAGAAGAAGCAGGAGGCGAACCAGGTCAAGGGGATGAATACCGATTGCGGCTGCTACCCGGAGATCTCTGTCCGTCTCGAGGCGGCGAACGCGGCGGTCGACCGGATGCCCCATGCGACGCACGCGACGGACAACGCCGGCCGCCAGCTCTGGAGGGAGGAGGGCCACGAGTTCATCGTGCCGGCGCGGGTCACTTCGGCGGGCGTGATGAACGGCGCGCACAAGAGTCCCGAGGAGATCGTGCGACTGTTCGACGAATGGCCGGACGAGGTGCCACTGACGTTACTGCATCCGGCCGGCGGGATCGACCCGAAGCCGGAGGAGATCATCGGGAGCAGCCGAGGGAAGCGGCTGCTCGTCGACGAGGACCTGATGCCGGTTATCGAGGTCGACCATCATTACGATCTGCGGACGCCGAATGGACGCGCGGCCGCAGAGGCCAACAAGCGCGGTGAATGGCTGGACAACAGCATCGCCTACAGGCACAACATCGTTCCCGAGATCGGAACGTTCCGTGGACGAGCCTACGACCGACGTGAAGCAAACCTTAAAGTGGCGCACGTGGCTGTTCTACCTACAGGACACGGCGCGTGTTCGAAAGACCAGAGGTGCGGAATCATGGTGAACGATGGCGCAGGAACCGGGACTTCTCCGACGACAGGACCGCCCCCGCCAGCCGCCGCCGCGCCACCCGCCGCACCGCCGGCAGTCCCCATTCCAGTGCCTGCAACTAATCTCACTCCATCCGTCCCGACGGAGCCGACACCCGAGCAGATTGCGCGGATCACCGCGCTCGTGCTGAAGGGCGCGACCCCCGAGGCGCTTCTCGCGGCCGGCAACGCAGGCGCGACCGAAGCGAAGAAGGCCACGGACGAGCTGAAGAAACTCCAGGACGCGGAGGCTGTCCGGGTGAAGGCCGAGAACGAGGCGCACGACCACGCGCTGCGGGCCGTGGGCAAGAACAAGATCACCGACGAGGACATCAAGGCGATGTCTCTCGACGAGAAGAAGCGCACCCTGAAGCTGATGGGTGTGCAGGGCGCGAACGCCGGCGAAGCTGTGAAGCAGCTGCACGCCGCGTTCGACAAGGCGCTCCAGGCGAAGAACAAAGCGATCACCGCGGACGAGCTCGCGGCCATGTCGCTGCCGGAGAAGGAACGCGCGCTCAAGTTCGCCGGGCTCAACGCCGGCGAGATCACATCATCGCTCCCATTCGCCGCGATGGCACCGGGTGCGCCGACGAATCAGGGCGGCGCCGACAACGGCTCCGAGCTGACGGTCGGAGACGTGTGGAACGCGCCCCTGACGAACCAGGGCGTGAGCCGCAAGGACGAGCAGAAGAAAGCGTAGGGGAGTTCACTGTCGCAAGTGGCCGGGAAGGGATGCTGAGATGCCGACGAATGTGGTAGATGGGCTGGCGGGCGAGGTCGTTGCTGGAGACGGGCCGCACATCATGCGCCTCTCGTGCGTGGCTACGGGGACGATGTCGCCTGGCGACGCGGTCAAGTACACCGCGCAGCACACGGTCCAGCGATGCAACGCCCAGGCCGACGAAGTGCTCGGGTACGCCGAGCGCGACGCCGAGAAGGGGACGACCGACTTCGCGACGGGGGATCGAGTCTCGGTCATCAAGCTCGGGTCGAACTGCGTCATCATGGCGAACGCCGGCGCGACCGTTACGCGCGGCAAGGTCGCCATCCTGCACACTTCTCCGCATCTCGTCCAGGACGCAGGAGCGCTGCCACTGGCGGTGCGGAGCGCGGGCGTGTTCGTCGCGAGCCGGACGGGCGCTGGCATAGTCCAGCTGAACCCGGCCGGACACCCCTAGGCAGGCGGAGGACTCACAGTCGCGGAGCTGACACGGAAGGGATCGGGACATGGCAAGCGCACTGACGGACGAGCAGATCAAGTTCCTGCGGACCGCGGTCGTGAACACCCTCCGGGAGAACCTCGTCGCGCGCACGATCTTCCCCACGAGCCCCATCGGGAAGGGGAAGCGGAAGTTCGACTACGACGAGGAGTCGGAGATGGGCGCCGCGGGCATCGTGCATCCGGGCAACCCGTTCCCCGAGGACAAGACCGAGCTCACCCGGAGGAGCGTCCGCGTCTCGAAGATCGGCAAGGCGTTCTCGATAACGTTCGAGGATCAGGACGCCAGCGAGACGGAAGGGATGCCACTGAGCACCCGGCTCGCCCGGCAGGCCGCGAGGCGCGTGGCCGAGCTGGAGGAGCAGATACTCCTGTTGGGCAACACGACCTATACCATCGACGGCATCGAGAACGTCGCGGGCAGCAACACGACCGCGGCCGCCGCGACCTGGAGCAACGCCGCTGCGAAGCCTTACCAGGACGTGAACGACGCGATCACGAAGCTGGAGGAGGACAACGTCGACACCTCGCGCATGGTGCTTATCGTGCCGCGGGCGACCTACGGGCACCTCCGCCGGCTGTCCGCGCAGGACAACGTCATCCTCGACCAAGTGCTGAGCATCGTGCCGCGGGTCGTGCCGAGCGCGACCATCACCGCGACGCAGGCGCTGCTCGTAGCGCCGAGCCCGGAGAACTTCGAGATCGCCATGTCGGAGGACGCGATGACGAAGGGCCCGGTCATGGACGAGAAGCAGGAGAAGCACTTCTTCAAGGTCCGGGAGCGGTTCGGGTTCGCGATCTACCACCCGACGGCGATCTGCAAGATCACCGGCGTCGCCTGAGCGTAACGATCACGCCGCCAATGGCGGGAGGACTCGTCATCCTCCCGCCCGAACGCTTCAAGTAGCCTGCAACTTATCTCCGCCGCATGGCGGAGAAGGGCGAGCAGAAGGGCGCGGGCGAGTACACGTGGCTGGGCAGCGGACGTATGGGCATTCCGGGCAAGGACGGGTCGCTAAACTTCAAGCCGGGGGAGACGAAGGAGATACCGAAGGCGTACCTCGACACCGCGGGCGCGAAGCAGATGGTGAAGGATCGACTGCTGCTGCCGAAGGCGGAGGCGGAAGCCGAGCTCGCACGGCGCGCCGTGGAGGCCACGAAGCCGAAGCCCGTGCGCCGGCCGGGCCAGGCGGAACGGGATCTTGAGAACCGCGAGACGGGGAGGGCTGCGATCACGGACGTCGCGGACGTAGACATTCGGACAGGCGGCGCGGACCCGGATGACGAATAGCAAAGGCTTTTCCGCCGCCGGTCCATCTCCGTGCGGGTAGGGCTTGCCGACCGTTCTCGTTTCCAACCCGTCCGCGACGAAGGACGCGCAGGACATCACCACAACGGATGCGAGCGAGGTCAACGGCTTGAGCACCGGCGGGAACCCGGTCGGGAATCCGGCGGACTGGATGCGCGCGAAGGACCTTGACCCGGACTACATCTTCCACTGCATCATTTCGGGCGGCGGGTCGACGGCCCGCCTGAAGGTCTACGCCTCGGTCGCGAAGAAGGATGAGGAGAACCCATCGGCCGCCACGTTGGACGCGAATCAGTACCAGGTCGCGACGCAAGACAAGGCGGCGCCGGATACGCATGATTTCGTCTTGACGACCAAGTACGACTACCTCAAGCTCACGATCACGCGGGTCGGTGCGCCCAACACGAGCGTCAAGACGTACGTGACCGCGCGAGGAAACAAAGGGGCGTGATGCCCTGGTCCATACCACGAACTACATCTCGCCTGACCTTCAGCGGGATCGGTTCGGACTTCAGGAGCGCACGTCCGCGCCGGTCAGCATCGCGGACGTGGGGCAGTTCTACACGAAAGAGGTCTTGGGCGAGACGGAGCTGTTCTACCTCCAGGCGGATGGCACTGAGATCCAGATCACGAGCGGCACCGGGCTGAACGTAACGTCCGGGGTCACTGGCAGCGGTGCCAACACCCAGGTCGCGTTCTGGACGGGTGCGACCTCTCTTGGAGGGGACACCGGACTGACCTACGATTCCGCCACTGACACGCTGCAGGTCGGACCGGCAGGGACAGCGGGAACGATTGAAGCCGTCAGTTCGGCTGGAGGCGGCGGTCTAGTGCTGCGGACGCGGAGCACGGGCGGGAATGCGCCGCCGTTGAGCGTCACGTCCGGCGATGGCGCTGGAGGCGGGGTGGGCGGAAACATCGTGGTCACTGTCGG
>Ga0247727_10002875_pt1 | contig 38863 bp, 50 predicted proteins | sample WisWelCaveWW1625_FD_202498 | JGI IMG/M metagenome (GOLD analysis project Ga0247727, IMG submission 202498) | Biofilm microbial communities from Wishing Well Cave, Virginia, United States - WW16-25 | ecosystem: Environmental > Aquatic > Deep subsurface > Groundwater > Cave microbial mat | place...
GGATTGGCAGTTGGGATAGATTTCAGCCACTTCGTCGAAGATGGGCTTCCCCGGGCCGTTGATCTCGATGGCAGCGACGGCGTTGTTCCACGTGGAACAATAGTCCTTGATGTCTTGTTTCAGCCGCAGACTCGACTTCGGCCGCACCCGCAGCATGTCCGTCACCGTGAAGCACTGCAGGCAGAGTGGCATCCCGACGGTGAAGTCGCGCTCCAGCCCGATGTCCCACCCCACTATGTAGGGATGCCCCTCGTGGGGGGTGGTGCTCGGCTGTGCCGTCAGGAGCATCGGCAGGTAGGAAGCGAAGATGGCGTCCTCGGGGCTCTCCCACTCGGCTTCGTAGAGGCGGGAGAAGTCGATGGGCGCCAGGTCCCGCGCTTCGCTGTCTATGAACGCCGCATAAGCTGCCCGCTTCCACTCGGGAAGTGCCTCGGCGCGGTCCCTCCACGTCCACTTCATGAACTCCACGCGGCCCGCGTTGATCGGGTCCATGGCCTGCTGGCATATCTGCCAGAACTCGGCCCCGGTCGCCCCGGGGTTCCCGATGTAGCGGATGGGCCCGAGGGTCGTGCTGCGGCGTGACGAGATGATCGACCTCGCCTGGTGGGTCAGGAGCCCGGCCTCGTCGACGACGATGTGGTGGGCGGTCGGTCCGAGGAGGTTTTCGGGGTACTTCCATGACTGGCATTCGAATTCGGATCCGTTGGTCAGTTCGACGGACAGCTTGTTGTCGCTGCACTTCCGCAGGATCCCGGCTGTCCTCGCCATGCGGCGGATCGCCCGGTACCCGATGCGTGCTTGCTTATAAGTCGGTGCGGCCCACCAATTCGTCGAGCCTGGGTTTTCGAAGGCCATCCCGAGCTCCCACGCCGCGCAGGCGGTGGTCTTCCCTATCTGGGTCGCGGAGACGACCACCAGCTCGCGGGCGCGGCTAGTGATGAACCGGGTCTGGTAGGGGTAGAGGTTGCTCGGGAGGCGGAGGACGTGGGTCTCGGTCAGCGGATCGACCACAGGGAGCATCGCAGCCTATGGTACCAGCATTCGAGCCACTTCCGCGCTTCGGGTGCGGCTTCTTGGACCGAAAGTCGGCGGTCGGCGCATGCCTGGCAGACGTCGGTTCCCCGCGTCAGGTCGTACCGGAGTTCTTCTGCAGGCAATCGTTTCCTGCATGCAGCGCAGCACCCGTCAGGTGGGCGCACCGCCAGCCCCGCCGCCTTCCTTGTCTCCGAAGGCGGGCGCCCCGTCGAACAGCTCGCAGCGATATATCCGAATCCCAATCGGCCCCCCGCCTTTGCCCTCATGCTGTAGCGGCTGCGGGACCTTGCCCATGATCCTGTCCTCCAGGACCTCGAGGGCGCGCGGGTCCTTGCGGCTGATCGCGATCTGCACGCGCATGGCGACGAGCTTCCTGACGGCCTTGCGCCGGTCCCCGGCCCCGAGGATCCGCACCGCCTCCGTCTCGTACAGCTCGCGCCACTCCCGCTTGCGGGTCTGGCGCAGCGTGAGCGGGCCGTCCTTCTTGCCCTTCGGCCTGCCGCCGCCGGGCCGCACGCCGCCCCTAGGCACGCAGGCACCCGCTGAGGGCCGCCGCCACCGCCGCGGCCATCGGCGGCGGCACGGCGTTGCCGAGCCTCGCCCACTGCTCGGCGTAGCTGCCCTCGAGCTGGAAGTCATCCGGGAAGCCCATGAGCCGCCGCAGCTCCCAGATCTCGAAGCGGCGCCACGGAGATGGCATCACCTGCGCGAGGTTCCCGCGGCCCCACATCGCCGCCATCGTCGGCGCCGGCGACCCGGGGCTCGCCAGCCTGAGGTTGAAGTGCTTCTTGTGCCCTCTCCCAGGAGCCACGCGCAAGCTCTCGCGGGCCAGGAACGAGGTGACTGGCGGCGCGCATACGCTGAAATGATCTGATCTGCTGGCGGTCATGGCGCTCATCTGGCTGCGTTTTCCGCGGGCCACTTTTTTGTGGATTCCATTCGAGTTGAACTTGGCCTCGGCCGCGCGCGGGAGGGCGTCGATCATGCGGGTCCTGCGGCGCCAGGGGCGCGGGAACTCCGGCGGCCGGCGCTCGGCGAGCCTGGTCCCGACCAGCCACAGGCGGCGCCTGCTCTGCGGCACCCCGAGCCAGGAGGCGTCCAGGATCTTGGCGCGCACCTCGTAGCCGGCGCGGCGCAGCCGGGCGCAGACCTCGCGCAGGAAGCCCCAGGCGGTGCCCGCGGCCAGCCCTGGGACGTTCTCGGCCATGAAGGAGCGCGGCTTCGCCTCCTCCACCAGGCGGCAGAACTCCAGGAACAGGTCGTCGCTGCGCTGCCGCGTGCCGTCAGAGTGCATCTTCTTCGCTCCCCAGCCCTTCTGCCGCTTGCCGGCCATGCTGAAGCTCTGGCACGGCGGCGAGGCGTCGAGCACGTCGACCCGGCCGCCGCACGCCTCCAGGATCTCCGCGCCGCGCACGGCCCTGACGTCGCGCGCGTCCGGCCGGCGGCCGAAGTTCAGCTCGTAGCAAGCCGCGGCGTTGGGGTGGAACTCGTTGGCGTACCGCACGTCCAGGCCAGCCCAGCGCAGGCCGAGGCTCGACCCGCCGCAGCCGCAGAACAGCGAGGCGGCGACCGGGCCGGCGCGCGGGGTGGCCAGGATCGCCGCCGTCAGGGGCACGACCGGCCAGCCCGGCCACGGGCCGCTCACGGGCGGCTCAGCTCGTACCCGCACTTCGGGCACCTGATCTTCCCCTCCAGTTCGATCGGCACGTCAGGGAACTCGGCCGGGATCCTGGCTTCGCGCTCGGCGCGGGCGAGCAGCTCCTTGACCTCGTCCTCAGAGAAGCCAGCCGCGTCCAGGGCCGCCTCCGCCGCCGACAGCTCCGCGACCACGGCGGCGAGCTGCGAGAGGTCCCACTCCCCGCCCAGCTTGTTCAGGGCCAGGTTCAGCAGCTTCTCCTCCGGCGGCCGCAGGCTCAGGATGACCGCCGGGACCCGCGCGCGGCCGAGGCGCGCCAGCACCTTGACGCGCTGGTGGCCGCCGACGACCACGAGCGCCCCGGAGGCGCGGCGGTTGACGACGATCGGCTCGACCATGCGCCAGCGGCGGATCGACTTCTCGAGCTGGCCGAGCTGCTCCTCTGAGATGCGGCGGGGGTTGTACTCGCTCAGGCTGAGCGCGGCGAGCTTGACCTCGCGGACGGCGAGCGCTGGATCGCCGCGCGGTTTTGTATGGTTCTTCGCCGCGGCGCCCACGGCACGACTATAGCACGGGATCCAAGACGGCGCGCAGGCAAGCGCCGGCGCGCCTGCGGTTCTTCTGATCGTTGTAGAAGTGCGACACCCCGGATGGGTGGGGGATCACCACGAAGTGGCGCGGGTGGCGATCCGGGGCTGCCCCGCCACCACGGGGGTGGTAGATCACGAACGGGCTGATCCCCTTCCTGGCGCCGAAGGCCGCGGCGACGCCCCACCCGATCAGGACCAGGAGCCGGCCGCGGCAGCGGGGCAAGACCTTCTCGGCCCTGCGGCGGCCGAGCCTGGCGTTGAACTTGTCGCCCTTCGGGCCGGCCTTCCCGGGGAAGCGCCTGAAGAGGTTGGTCCTCTCCGTGCCTGATATATATACATCCCAGGGGACGCCGGCCCAGCGGCAGAGCTTCCGGAAGGACGCGCCCTCCAGGGGCCTATTATGATCTCCCCGAGGGCCAGGGGCCTGGCCCACCAAGATCGCCCTCACTCGGCCTCCTCCTGGGCGGGTGGCGGCGAGAGCTCTGGGGGTGGCGCTGGCGGTGATGAGGCCGCGGCTGAGAGGCGCGTGACCCACTCCGCCCTCGGGGCCCAGAGCTTGCGGCGGCCGCGCTCCCCTTTCTTCGACCACGACAAGATCAAGATCCTCCCGCCACACGCCAGCCAATTCTTGGCATCCCCTGACGCGAGGACCTTGGCCCTGCGGTCGGCGTGGCTCGCCCCGGCGCAGGCTTGGACGAGCACGATGCCGTTCTCGCGGCTGGCCCAGAGGATGTCCCCGAACCCGAAGGCGTCGACCCTGACCCCTCCCCCGCCGGAGAACCTGACCCACTTCTCCACCACGCAGGCCGCGCCGGGGAGCGCCCTCAGGTGGGCGAGCGTGCGCTGGGTAGGAGATGATCTCACTTCAATCGGCCTCCTCACAGAACCAGCACAGCATCCTGCTGCCGTGCCAGCGCCAGTCCCCATCCTCGACGCGCTTGCCGCAGTAGGAGCAGATCGCGGGGCCGCTGCTCGATCTTGGGAATGGGCAATCGATCCTTTCATGCTCGCTCATACATCCTTCTCCCCGCGCTCCATGCGATCAGCTAGCGGCCACAACTCGTAATCTAACTCTCTGACTTTTGGATCGTTAAACCACACCCTGAGCATCGCCGCGCACTCATGGCGGGCCTGTGCTCGGACGGCGGACTCGAACTCGTCCAACTCGGTCAAATCTTCGTCGGCATACCAGCGCCCGCGCAACTTGTCCCGCGCCTCCTCAACTCGCCTCTCGGTGTCGCTAGGCATCCTTTCCCTCCCTGAGCGCGGTGCAGCACGGGTCGATGTATGAACACATGGGATGGGGTATGTTTGGAGCAGCATGACAATTACAGTTGGGTCCATGTGCCTCCCGCAGCCTCGCCTCGGCCCGCTCCAGCTCCGCGATGATCCGCACCAACGTATCTATTGCGCCCTCGCTCTGGCCGCGCTCGCCACAATGATTCGAGAGCAACCTGATAAGGGACGCATGAGTTTCCGCGTCTTGCTGATTTGTCTGAACTCTATCTAGCAGCGCCTCGGCACGCTCGGCCCGCAACGCCGCCTTCGTACCGCAGGCTTGGCAGAGACTCGCCATGTAGGTCTCACGGACAATCGCGGTCTCCTCATGCCCGCACGAGAATCGGGTTCGTCCCTCCAGCAGCTCAAAGGCGGCGTCGGCAAGGTCATCAATCTCTGGCCTATCTGGATACAAGCCATCTAAGTGGGCCAGCAACTCCTCGATCCGCTCCCGCGTGATCGGCTCATTCATCCTCGGCCTCCAGTCCGACGCCTCTTAGTCTTCACTGCGTGCCAATCTCTGATAAGGCGCGCCATTTGTGACGCCTCCAAAGTACCGAAACAACCTCGACCGCCGATCCAAACGTAAGGACGATATTCCCCTATTACGCAGATGTGTGGAGCCTTCTCGTTAGGGTAAATAACAACCTCGCCTGGGCACAACTTTATTGGCTTCGGCTCGCCCATCTTTTTGAGCTTCTTGAGAACCACTCCATCACTCATCGCTCCTCCTCGCCATGCTTGACACACGGCTCTCCCCCGATGTGCATCCAGATCCACCAGCGGGTAGTGATTACTTTCACCGATTGCTCTTTTCCTCGCTCCGTTCCCCGTCAATCACCCGAGGCGACATCTCATTCGGGTCGGGACCGGCGAAAGCTCCCAGCAAACGCCGGCCCCGGCCCTCGCCCCGCCCGCAGCACCCTGAGCCTCAGGGGACCTGTGCTGCGCCGCGGCGCCTGCCGCCGGGAGGATTCCCGGAGGGAGGCGAGGGGCAAGCTCATCTGACAAACTTCTTTTCTCGTGTCTTGCGCGCGTTTCAGGCGAGCTCCGGCTCGCCGTCCTGCATGTAGAAGATCTCCCCGCCGGGCATCGTCACGCGGCGCATCGGGAAAGCCAGGAGCCCTCCGCCGGGGCTCCGCTGAGCCAGGTAGAGCTTGGGCTTCGCGGCGTCGCAGTCGAACTCCCGCACCTGGCCGCACTCGAAGAGGAACTCGCACTTCACGCAAGCTCCCCTTGGTCCTTCTTCCCCGCCCGCCCGCGGCGCTTCTCGGCCTCCTTAATCCGGCGCCTAAGGTCGAACTCGTTGCAACCGCGCCTGCGGATGTACGCCTCGAACGACTTCTTCATGGCCTCAGTCGGCAGGCGGAACTTCTGCCACATGTTCCCGTGAAGCAGGCGAGCCCACGTCCCGGCCTCAGCCGCGAGCCCGGCCTCGCACGAGCAGAACGTCACCGTCTCGTATCCCCTGATCTCAAGGCTCTCGACGTAGGCGCGATCGCCGCACCGAGCACACTTCAGCAGCGGAGCTTCGGCGTTTCGCACAGCGTGCTTCCCGTAAGCAGCCAGGAGATCCTTGCGGGTCTCGACGTAGCGCAGCCACCGCCCTAGCTCGAACGGCTCCGCCGCCGTCTCCCTGTAGAGCGTCTCCACGTCAGCGCCGACGGCCACAGCCGCCAGGCAGACACGCTCGTGGAGCTCCTCCGGGCTGCGCGGCGGCTCCCACGCCCTCTTGTCCGCGGCGCTCAGAGCCCTGAGCAGCACGGTCACCTGCTCGAACCCGGCCGGCCGCTCCCTCTCCGGCGTCTGTCCCCTGTCATGCGCCATTCGATCTCCTCAGAAGTCGTACGGGTCCGGGTCCTGCCCGACCGGCTCGTCCTCCCACCGGCCCTCCCTCAGGAACTTGTTGAACGCCGGCACGTACTTCCCCTCTTCCTTAACCCAATCCTTCGACTTCAGGTGAGTCTCCAAACCAGCCCTAACGATGTCCAGCTTCGGCTCCAGCTTCTGCGATTTCCAGTATTGGCGCGCCCGGAGCTTCCCGGTGCGCCGGTGCTTCGGGTAGAGGTTCCAGACCTCGGAGAACCCGGGCGGGTCCGTGGGGTGGTTTCCTGCCCGGTCTTGCGGAGTCTTGGGTTGGATTTCCAGTTCGTGGACTTTCGACTGCGGTGTGCTAGCCCCTTGGGGGGGCGTGGGGGGGGAAGTAGTTAGATCTTTAGGGGACGGGCCGGGAAGGGGCCGGGAGTTCGATTCTTCCGAAGCAGAAGGCCAAACAGCTGCTTCGTGTTTGCTTGAAGCAGAAAGCAAGCAGCTGCTTCGTCTTGATTTCCCTGATCTGATGCCACCTTGCCTGCCTGCGTCAGATTTGATCCTGCGCTGACTGAGGATCGATTTGCGGCTCGGATTATACTTCAGGTAGTCGTGGATGGACCACCCACCAGCGCACTTCTCCCAGAGCTCTGCTCGGCGAAGCTCGTCTTCTATTGAAGCAGCTGCTTCGGGCCACAGAGTGTTCTCATCCGCATCGTTGAGCGTGAGGCCGAACGTGAGCCTCTCGATGGCTTCCTCCGGGACGAAGCCATCCGTCATATGCCTGGAACACCAGCAGAGGGCCCTGACGTGAAGTGTTACGGCGAATGGACTGAGCTTCAGAATCTTAGGATGGTCATCAAAGGCATCGTCGATCCTGACCCAGCTCATGGCTGGGCCTCTTTCCTGAGTTGTGGCGAGAGATTCACGGGTGCCTCCAGGCTCAACCTTACCCCGCCGATCCCGGCACCCGTGAAGGAGTCTGAGGACCGGCGGGGTAGATGAGCTCTCCGGGATCATATACAAACCCCGGGGATTTGTACATAGGAGAATCGGCCCCGGCCAGATTGCCGGCGAGCGACCGGAGGCGCAGCCGGGGCCAGTAAGAGGGCGCCTTTGGAGAAGAGTACCACAATCAATCTTCCTCGCTCGGGTGAATGTAGACATCGTGGTCTCCAAGCCAACTGCGAATCCGCTCGGCCAATCTCCACAGGCCGAAGATCAGGAGAGCGGACGCGAGGCCGAGGAGGTAGCCAGAGGCGGCGGTCACGCTCGGTAGCTCCGGCTCACGCGGCTGACCGCCCTGACGCCCGGGATCCTGAGCGCCCCGCGCTGCGCCTGCGCCAGCTTGTTGAGGGTCGGCATGCACGGCTCCAGCAACCCGATCCACTCCGGGTGGCCAGCCACGTAGGACACCAGGGCTTGAAGATCGTGGACCTCGGCGGACCACAGTTCTCTCTCGCTCACCCCCTGGATTTCCGCGACGGCCGGGGCCACGCGCACCTGCGGGACCTCGACCGGGGCCGCCAGGATCGCCTCCGCCGCCTGGGCATCTCCCGATTCTTCAGCATCGATCGCCGCCATGAGCTGCCGCTCCTCCTCTTCTATGCGAGCGCGCTCCCTGAGCTCGCGCTCCAACTCCTCGGCCTTGCGCCGCTCCTCGGCCTCGAAGTCTTGAGCCTTGCGGTCGTAGAGCTGGCGGGCCATCACCACCGGGCCCACCAAGCCGTCCCGCGCCGCCAGGATCTCCCTCTTCGCGGCGTCCGCCGCCTTGCGCGCGGGCTCGAAGTAGTCGGTGATCGAGCGCTCGCCGGAGCGCAGACGCTTGGCGCGCTCCAGCGCCTCGCCGTGCGAGGCCACCTCGCGGACCTCGTACAGCATCGCCTCACGCACGATGGGCGCGAGCTGCCCCACGATGTCAGGCGGGGACGGCCTAACGATTACGATGTCATTCATGTTGTCCTCCGATCGTTTTCCGAGAGTGCCAGCGCAAATCAGCCAGACTGATACCGCGAGTCCGCAGGTGCAGACGCGCATGTTCTGCCCTTGTCATGACACGCAGATTGTCTGGTCGGTTGTCTCGCTGATTTCCGTTGACGTGATGAACGATGTCGCTCGGGCAGAGCGCCCGGCCAAGCATGCTCGCAGCTATCACGCGATGCTCGTAAGCATAAACCCCGCCCGAGAGATTCGCCGAAGGATCTCCCTTCAAATAGATCCCGACCACGTCAGCTCGCTTTCCTCCTAGGTGAACGCGCCCTCCTCGCCAATTAAAATTGTGTTCTCGGCTTCTTCCAAGAACAATGCAGCGATGAGAACAGAAGCGACCATGCCCGCGCGTAATCTCATGTGTCCTCACGCGAAATTGTTTTTGGCATCGTTCACATTGTTCGTTGGACATCGCTCGCGCCATTGCTTCGCCTCCATGCGGTCAGCGTCAGCGCCGCCTTGAATACTACCCAGTCATTCCGATCCCGGTGCTCGACGAGCTGATACCTGTCCTCGAACAGGTGCAGGCATGTTCTTGCCAGCGGCCGCTGGAACGTCCCGGCATAGCCAGCCAATTGGACCTGGTGGAACGGAGCGCAGCCGCCCGTCTTCAGATCGAGGACGAGTTCCTTTCCAGCGATCTTCACCCGCCGGTCCAGCCGGCCAGCGTACTGGAGCGGCTCGTTCACCACCTCCTCTTCTATGGCCAGAATCTCCGGTCGCACTTCGTCCAAGAATCGCTGGTATTGCCGCACGCGTGGGAGAAGGACCGGATCGAGGCTGTCCCAATCCAGGTCGTGCTGGTCTAAGAACTGTAGCGCCAGGTGCAGCGCCGAGCCCTTGTCGCGAGCCTCGTCAGTGAAAAATGAAGTGTCCACCAGCCCCGCGTCTTTGAGGATTGTGGTAACTCTCGGCAGCTCAGAACGCGATGTCGTCATCTTCCCCTGGCTCCCTCCCGAGGTGCAGCTCGATGCTCACGATCTGCCTGTACGTCTTCTTCCCGTCCTTCGACTGGACCTCCTGCCAGCCTATCTCTACTTCGCTCGAGCCGGCCTCGCGGGCGAAGGCCGCGAACTTGGCATCGAAGGTGCTGAACGCCTGCCCGTCCTGGCCGCGGATCGAGTAGAGCTTCCAGCCCTTGCCGGACTTCTCGTCGACCGCGGCCACGACCCCGACCCACGTGTTCGGTGCTTCCGCCTTCGGTTTCGGCTTCTGAGCCGCGGCTTCTCCCCCGCGTGCTGCTTTCGGCTCCTTGGCCTTGGCCTCTTGCTTGCCGATGAACTTCTCCACCTTCTCCGCGGCCGCCTCGCTCGCCCGCCGCGGCATGGAGACCAGTCTCGGTTCCCGCATCTGGTAATCCCCGACCTCCTCGCGGAACTGGAGCCCCTTGAGCACGTCGGCGAAGGCGTCCCTCAGCGCCCAGGACCGCGCCCGCATCTGGAGCATCCGGCCGGGGTGCGTGGCCCACGGGGCCTGAGGGCCGCCGCGCCTCGTGAGCCCGGCTTTATCGGCCATCTCCATCGAGTAGGTGCGGGCAGTCGTGTTGGGCTGGTTCCTGCGCTTGACCTCGCACTTGCCTTCTTGCTCGGTCATCGCCTCCTGAGCATCGCGCTCCTCGATCCACTCCAGCAGCCCGCTCGCCTGGACTAGCCCGATGACCAGGTCGCCCCACATGCTCGGCCGCCCGTTGATCACGGCGATGTTCTGGAGCGCCTGCATGGGCGGGATGCCGATCTCGTTGCCCATCTGCACCGCGATGAGCACGTCCTGCGGCTTGCCCCTGAACCCCGGCGGGCACAGCTCGCTCGCGGCGATCAGCTTCGAGAACTCCATCGCCTCGTCGAGCGTCCGTGGCTGGAGCGTGAAGACTTCCCGCCTCGCCGGCACTGACGCTTGATCGTCCTTCCGTTCTGTCCCCTGTTCGCTCATGTGTCATGCTCCTCTTCTCGGCGGCTACCTGGCCACCATCTGACGCCGCGACCGCCGCGGCTTCGGCGCTACGTAATGCTCCAGCTCCTTCACGGAGACGTAGAGGCGGCCGCGGACCTTCACCGCGTCGCGGAGCTTGCCCTGGCTCACCATCTGGTAGATCACCTGGCGGGACGAGAACCCGAATCGCTTCGCCGCCTCTATCGCCCCGATGTACCCTTCCATGATCATCACCTCCAGCCTGCGCCATTCTATCACAATCTAATTGCTTTGTTAAGCCGGCCATCATCAGGCACCGCTCGACGGTGCGACCGCGCCGCCTCCCCGGCGCGGTTTCAGCCTTCAGGCGGCGACGTCGAGCGCCTTGTCCGCGACCTCCTGGAGCTCGATCCTCCGCTCCCCCTCCGCCTGGTTCGCCAGCCACGAGATGGCGTTGCTGAGGCGCCACACCGTGTTGCCCTGGGGCAAGTCCTCGACATCGAGGCTGTTGAACTTCTCCGTCGCCGCCTTGATCTCCGGAGCCGTCAGCAGGTCCCGGAACTCCCTCCGGCGGAACGCCTCCGGGTCCGCGGCCATGCTCACCGCCGCGAGGATGCGCTCCGACCTCCGCTCCACGGCCGCCGGGGACAGGACGTGCCTCACCACGTCCTTCGTGGCCGACGCGACCGTGCGGGTGTCCAGCGCGTAAGTCTCGCGCCGGTACTCGAAGTCCTCCCCGAGCCTCGCCCCGAGGTGGACCTTGCGGATCTCGCTCTTGCCGATCATCCCATTGATGCAGACCAGCCGCATGGCGAAGCCGCTGATCTCCAGGGCCCCCCTCCCGAAGTCGCTGTTGACCCACGACAGGCCGAACACGACCGGCTCCCCGGGGATGAGCTCCACTACGCGAGGCAGGATCGCCGTGATCTGCACCCGCACGTCTCCGGCGAACCCGTCAGAGACCACGGCCCCTTGCTCCTTCAGCTCCCCGAGCAGGGCGTCGAGGATCGGGCGCGAGTCCATGCGCCGGTACTTGGAGGACAGGAAGCCGCGGGCCTGGCCGTCGACTGACCGCACCAGGTACCGCTGCTCGGTCGCCCCGTTCACGAATAGTCGCGTCAGATTGTCCGCCAGGAGATCCGGACCCCATCCCGGCATAGACTGGAGATGCCGGGCGTAGGCGACCGGCAACTCCGCCTTGCTGCACGCTTGCGTCAAGACATTGTCATGCAGGCCCCACTCGCGCTCCACGCTCGGCACCCCGACGCTGAGCCTCCCTTCCGGGGCGCTGAACTTGAGACCGTGCCCTGGCACGAGCGCGTCGCTCGGCACCTGGGACATGACCTGGTTCACTACCGCGGCGGCCCTGCTCGCCCCTCGCTGGACGTACTCCTCCAGCCTCTCTTTCGCCGTTCCCGCTCTGCTCACGCTCAACATGGTCCACTCTCCTCTCACTCCTGAGACGCCGTCATTGGCCTCGTCAGCGCCGGCATCCACCGGCGGACCCGGGATCTGATCCAGAGTTTCGGCCTCGTTTCCCTCGGTCGGGTAGACGCTGTCATGGCTCGTCCTCCACCACCAGATAGGGTGACTCCGGCCTCTCATCCTGGATCTTCCGGAGGGCGTTCTTCACTTCTTCTCCGGTGAGAACCCACCCGTCGTGCGGCAGGTGCTGCACCACCAGCGCCTTGAACCTCTGGTAGGCGTAGAGTGTCTTGCCGAGCGGCGTGTCGTGGAAACCAGGCTCGGCAGATGCCCAGATTCCAGGCTCCTTGACGTTGAGCGGAACGCCGAAGTGCTGGCACAGGATGGCGAGCGCGAGCTGCGCTGGTCCGCTGCCGCCATAGCCCCACTCGAATCCGTCGGGGCTGTGGTTCCGCACCCGGTTCCTCGGGTCCAACGGCTTCGTCCCGGCGTACACGAAGCACCTTCCGTCTTCTCTCCTTCCGGTGTAGACGTTCATGGTCCTTCCTCCTTCCTCACCCTTTCGATCGCCCAACAACAATCGCACTTCGCGCTCTTCCCGCTCTGCTGCGCGAAGGCCGCGACCTCCGCCGCCCTCATCTCCTTCCAGCGCTCCCACTTCCACGTGTCGCTGCCGCGGTAGGGGATGTGTTTCTCACAAGCTATCTCGCCTCGCTCGCTCCAGAAAAGAGTCACGCGTCACCTCCTACTCTCAATATACGCTAGAACGGTTTATATGTCAATAGAAATGATAAGAATTCCGCGATGGCCCAGGCACCCCACAAGATGCCATTATTTCCATACTCCGTGGCTGGCCCCAGGAGACGCGATCTCCGGTGAGTTCAAGGCGTAGTACTACGAACCAGCCACGATCTCGAAGCGGCGGGCTGGCGGTGACGAGCGGCGGGGCATCCGGACGGGTGCCGGGACGCTTACCGTTGGTCCGGACGCGGCTATCCCAGAACGGGCATCCGGGCGGCCTGCGAGACGTCCGGCACGGCAGCTAACCCAGGCGGGGCGGTTCTTACGAGATGCCCTGTCGCCCCTCACTGAACAGCCAGTTCAGGTCGGGCTCCTGGATCTCTACCCATTCATGTGATCAAACGTCGCCGGGTCGCAGAGCTTACGGCCGACCGGCGAGACAGCTCCGGCCAGGAAACACGATGTCTTGCGTGCGGGTGTGGAACTGGAGTAGACTGCCATCGTTGTTCCTAACAGACAACACTCTGGCTCACCCGGGCCAGGAAGTCAAGGGCTCCCTCGCGGGGGCTCTTGGCATTTAAGGTGATGAAATTCTCAGACGCCGGCGAAGCCTTCCGGGTCGATGCCGTGGAGCGGGGGCTTGGGGAGGAGGTCGAAGCCGGGGATCCCGCGGCCGGCCTTCCACTCGCAGACGAGCAGCTCGATTATCGTCTTGCGGAAGCCGCGCTTCGTCCGGATGAGTTTCCCCTCAGCGCCGAGAGCGCGCTTGAACTGCCGGCTGACGTAGAGCTGGCGCCGCCAGTCGGAGCCGAACTTCCCGTCCGCCTCCTCGATCGCCAGCTTGAGCTTGCGGAGGATGATCGGGCCGAGCCAATCGAAGGCGAGTTTCAGGGAAAAGGCGGTGAGCGCCGGCAGCGCCATTCTCTCATCCCTTTCGCCTCCCGAGCCCGACGAGCCCGGCCCCTGCCGTGACCATGCCGAGGGCGGCCTCGGTGCCGACCGTGCTCTCGCAGAGCCCGGTGTAAGCGCATACCAGATTGCCGGCACCGATGAGCAGCGTCCCAAATCCTCCGGCCACGGTCAGCCACCCTGACGGTACGAACTTCAGCTTGAGCAAAAACGGAATGATGTTTCCCACGCGACCTCCCGTGCCGCTCTCTTGTTACGCGCCCTGCGGCTCCTGGCGCGGCGCCTCCCCCATGATGCGCTGCACGTCTTCGTCCAGCTTCCCGCCGTCGTGACGGCTCATCCACCTGGCCCAGGCAGCGAGCTCCGCGACTCTGGGTGTCCATCCATGCAAGTCCTCGAAGAGTCCCCCGAGGTGCTTCTTCACGCGATCGTCCACGCACATCGTCCACGCTCTGAGCGCCGGAGTCAAGGCGGCATCTCCCCGTGGTGCTCCGTGTTCACCCTGTCCATGATGCGCCGCAGGTCGCGGTGCAGGTGCTGAAGGTGCGCGGTGTAGTCTTCGCAGCTGATGAGCGGGGAGCCGCCCGCCTTCCCCTCGAGCTGCTTCTGGAGTTGCATCGTGGTCACGGGCAGGCAGCCGTAATAGTTCGCCACGGCGAACAGAATGCCGCAACCCGTCGCCACGGCTCCCCACTGAATCCCCTTCACCGCTGCCCTCCCGTCGGTTTGGCCGGCAGGCGCAGCAGGATTTCGTTCACGCCCCTCTCGACGTTGCCGACCCGCGCCTCGATGGCGGTCAAGCGCTCCCCGAACTCCTCGATCTTCGAGGTCCTCCTGGCTTGCTCTTTGTCGATGCGGTCGATCTGCTCGATCCTCCTCATCGTCTCCTGTTGATGCTCCTGCCGCCAGTATTCGATGTTCTCGATCCGGCTCCTGTTCTCCTCGGCGTAGCGGACGTCGATCTTGCTCTCCGCGATGCACGCCCGGGTGTAGCTGGCAGCGAGTGCCGCGGCAGCTACGGCGGCGGCGGCCCACCCGCCCCAGGATTTCAGCCCGTTTTTCGCCCGCTCGTTCACCCCCCGCACCTCATACCGCCACCGGCCCCTCTACCCCGTCGAACCTCCCGAGGTAGGTGTTCGCGCTCCCGTTCACGTAGTAGAGCGCCTTCTGCGCGACGGTCGGGGATTCGCTCAGGATGCTGACGTGGAGGCTCTCGCCCAGGCCAGTCGGCGGTTCCGGGACCTTGAAGTAGACGATGAGCTGCCACCAGGGGAGGTTGGCGTGGGCCCAGCGAAACGCCTCGACCAGGGCGGCCCGCGGCCCGTCGAGGTCGCCGGCCTCCCCGAGGACGTGCTGCGAGACCTTCCCCGCGCCCGCCACCTTCGCCGCGTAGAGGGGGTCCCTCGCCATCGCCTTCTGCCGCGAGTCGGATCGCAGTCCGCTGGTTGGGAACAGGGCGGGGAACTTCCTGACGAGCGGGACCCCGAGGGCGTGCCAGGTCAGCTTGATCTTCCACAGGAGTCTGGCGTCGTCGACGTCTGCGGCGATCCAGGCGGCGGGGACCTTCACGCTGCCTCCGGCTGACATGTGGCGTCGTGGTTCACGGTGAGGTCGTAAAGCGTCACCTTTCAGGCGCAAGACTCATTGACGCCCTTGCAGTCCTGACCGCTGATCAGCCAGCAGAGGATCGAATAGAGGTCCCCCAACATCTCGCTGATCACCACGATGACCTTCCCCGGCCCTGCCGGCCCGGCGACCTCGAACTCGTCGGCCCCGATGTCGGTCGCGGATCCCTGCGGCCTGCCCTGCTGATCGAAATCGTTCGTCGCCCCGCTCGTTCCTGCGTCCTTGTCGGCGGTGTCCGTCGAGTGCAGGTGTAGGTCCCATTGTTCTTCACTCGTTGCGGAGGAGTCAGCGCACCAGGTCGCGGAGTCGCACTTGACGAAGACGGGGGCGACGCACTTGTTGCTGGAGCCAAATCCGCCGATCCCGGCACATGAATATTGTGTGCCGTTGCACGTCCCAGCAGAACTATTCTCACAGGCAACATTTCCAGCAGTGTCATGAAGATTGTTAAAGATGTAGGAGCCAGCGGCGTCACTGCAATCAGTAAACTCAGAGGCCGCAGACGACGCTAACACAGAAATGTTGTTCCTGGCCGTGTGATTTGCAGAACCAATTACTATTCCAACGCGGGTGTCGTAGATCGTGTTGTTCTCAACTGTAATAACATCTGGGGAGACGATCCACAGTGCCGCCGCAGAACCACTGTCATCAATGCAATTTGAGGAACCAGAGAACGTTCTGATATGCCATAGCATGTTATTGCGGACAGTAATGTTTGGGTTACCGCCAGCCCACATGTTTCCACAGATGTGTATACCACCGTTGTAATTTCCGTTGCTGTTTCCGGACTCGCCACGTCCGTAGACCCTGTTGCGTTCGATCACGATGTCATGGCTGTCTACACTATCACTGCATCCGTCATCTCCTAACCTGAAAGCTAATCTGCAACTCCAATCTGCCTCAACTCTCCATATGCCTTCGCAGGCAAATATATTGTCAGCCACAGTAGCGTTAGCTACACCCTTATCGAATGCGTTGAGGCTGACATCATGGAGATAATTGCGTTGCAGCGAGTATATGAAGTTGCTTCCCCCAGAGAACGTATTCAAATCCATTCCGCCGCCAGTATTAAAAAATTCGTTGTCGTTTATTGTGATCGTGTGCCCACTTGTTCCCATGTTATTCAGGCGGAACACACTGTTGCAGGCGAGCGAGTACTCGTTCCGGAGGAATGTCAGATCGCCACTGGCGTCAACAATAAAGAATGTATATGCACTTACACTGGCGTCGATACAGGCAGTAACCTCGGCAGCGTGCGTGACGGCCCATAGCCTCTGGTCCGTGCGGGAAAACTTCATGTCCTCCCAGATAAAGTATCCCCAGCCGTCTCCCGCAGCAGCCCCACTGTCGTTCCGGATCATCCGGCCATTGAACTTCGTCCAATACATGAACTTCGACTGGTTCCATGACCCGCTCGATACTAGGGGATTGCCGTCGAACGTCCAGTATTTCTCGTCGGTGAACCCTGCGGCGCTGACCGACATGGCACGTGCAGGCTCGTCAGTATCAAATAGACCGTTCCCGTTATGATCGCCGCTGATTGTGACTGTATCGCATGTGCCGCCGGCACAAAACGGTTTCATCGTGATCCGCGTGCTATTGTTCGTGCCGCTCATTCTTGGCATGAGCCATGTCCTAGAGCCTGCAAATATCTCCACACCAGTCGACACGACCCCAACTTCATTCACGTGGTTCGCATCATCACAGGTCTGCCCTGCCGCCCCGCATCCTCCACAGCAGAGGATGATGTTGTCCCCGGCCGCCACTTCCGTCCCGCACCCGTCGCTCATCGCCGCCGCCCACACGTCACCCGAGGCGGCGCACGCCACGGCGTCAGGTGGGTCGATGCACCATGGATCGCCGCTCGTTCCCGAGCCTCCGCTCGCGCAGTCGGAGAAGTAGTAGTCCGTAGCTGCTGCCGGAAGAGCCGAGAGAAGCAGCGCCGCTATTGCAAGAGGTAGTTGACGCATATGCTCACGTGTCCAGGGGTCCCCACGATCGTCGTCGGGTCGATCCGTATCCAGTCTCCGGCGTCCAGGCTCGGGTTGTCGATGGCCCCGCTCTCGCTCGTGTTGGTGGTTGTGCAGGTGATCTCGGCCTCCACGTTGATGCACGCGGAGGCGTTCCCGTCGCACTCCTTCACCAGGATCGCCGCGCTGGTGGCGGCGGCCACGATGCAGTCTATCCCGGTCACCGTGGCGGCCCGCTCGAGCCGCAGCACGATGAAGTCTTGGGAGGTGGCTGGGGCGTCCACCACGGCGCAGGCCGTCTTGAACTCCCCGTCGAGTGGGGTCCCGGATAGCAGGGGCCCGCAGTTCCAGGTGTTGGCGGGGGAGCAGTAGCAGAACTTCCTCACCGTCCCGGAGCTGTCGATCCGCGTGTCGTCGAGGGTGCAGGTGCCGGCGACCACGGCGGCCACTTCTACCCGGTCTGCCACGTTCGTCCCGGTCCCCTGCCTCTTCATGGACCCGGAGGAGTCGAGCCTCACGCCGTTGGTTCCGTCTGGGAAGAAGTCGACGGGGTCGTTGACGATCTGAGTGCCGGCGCTCGCGAACGTCCACACCGCCGTGATGGTTTCGACGAGCGTCGTGGCGGCCATGTTGTCGAGGTTCTGGTCGTCTACGGTGTCGCCTGCTCCGAGGAGCACGAGGTTCCCGTTCTCGTCGAAGTACCCGCGGTTCACCGGCACCGTGGATCCGGACGGCGTGGTGAAGAAGGCCAGCCTCCCGGGGGCGCTCGTGGAGGTCCACCCGGTGGCCGCGCTGGCCTCCAGGATCGCCCCGTCGGCGTAAGTGGGCCCGGTCCCGCTGCTGCCGGAGAAAGCGTACCTCCACAGGACGTCGCCGCCCTCCACCGCGGTGTTGGCGTCGTTGTACCGCGCCCGCGAGACGTTCCCGCCGCCACCGCCCGTGCTCTCGCGGTGCAGGAGGCTCACTTCTTCCGCCACCGCCGTCGCGCTGTTTTGGTTCACCACCAGGACCGTGCCGGTGTCCGTCCGGTTGATCGTCTGCGGCGCGGCCGCGTTGAAGGTGTTTCCCTGGTCGGTGTAGGCGGTGGCGGAGTGGCCTTGGGCCTTGGCGATCCTGGATCCGGAGTCGAGGCCAGCGATCCCGCTAGCGGCGTTGCGGTTGATCGACAGGTCGAACTGGTCTCCGGCCACGTCCTCGCTCACCACGAAGTCGCTGGCGTTGATGAAGTCCAGGCGCCTCCCGACGGTCCCCACCTGCACCCCGACCTCGAACACGGCGGTCTTGACGTCGGTTCCGGCGCCTCCCCCGTCGTCGGTCGAGCACCCAATGGTCCACGGTCCCACCCCGGTCACCGTGAGCGCCCCGGCGTTGACGTCTCCTGTGCATACCGATGGGTCGATGTTCCAGATGAAGTCCCGGATCCCGGAGTAGGCCGCCGCCCCCTTGAAGCTGTGGTAGTCGGTGCCGCCCCCGGAAGCTTCGTAGAAGCGCCACTCGCCCTGGTTGGGCATCCCGGCGGCCCCGGTCTGGAAGGTCCACACGGATCCGTCCCACCGGATCCTGCCGTCGTTCGTGGAGCGGTTGAACACGAGCTCCCGGTTCTCGTCTACTTCCGGTCCGAAGATCATCTGGATCGGGTTTCCCAGGAGCCAGAAGGTGTCGGCGGTTGTTCCGTTGCGGATCAGGGTGAGCAGGTAGTCGGTGTCCTCGGTTCCGGAGATCACGTCGGTCATCGTGAACAGGTGCTGCCCGGCCGTCACGAAGGCCCCGGCGCTGTTCTCGATGTTGACCCTCAGCGCCACGCGGTCGCTGGCGGCCGCCGTCGCGGGGTTGTTCTGGAGGATCAGGGGCAGGACGAACCCGTTGGTCCCGGTGATCTCGAACCTCTTGAGGGCGGTGAAGGTCTGCTCGATCTGCAGGATGGCGTAGGTCCGCACCCCCTGCGGCAGGGCTGCTCCGACGGCGGCGGCCACCACCAGGATCCCGACCAGGTACTTAGAAAGGAACCGACGAACCGGTGCCGGCATCTGTGAGCACTCCTCCCACCACCAGGAACTTGTGGTACAGCTTCGGTACTTCGTCCCCCAGCAAGTATAGCGCTCCGTCGAGGGCCAGGAAGCCCGTGATCAGGTAATTGATCGGCACGACCGCTGGCGGGGGGATCGTCCCGGGGGTCGTGACCTCCTTCTCGACGACGAAGATCCCCTTCGCCAAGGTCCTCGTTTTGGAGGCGAGGACCATCTCCAGGTCCCACACGTACACTCCGGCGAGGGAGAGCGTGTCTGAGGGAACGAGAAGGACGTCCACCACCCCGCTGGCGGCGAGCGCCAGGTCGATGCCGCTGCCGGCGGGGGAACTCTTCTGCAGGACGAAGACCGCATCCTCCAGGGATGCTTTCACGGTGAACTTGAACGTCCCGGCGCTCACGTTGACGATGGCCCCGGCAGCGTCCGTCACGGTGACGCGGATCGGTTGGTCGTCTCCGCGATCGATGCGGACGAGGTGGGTGTTGGGGTTGACCGTGAGCATCAGGAACCTTCACCCTTTGGGGTTGATGCTGCGGCGACGGATCCCTTGATGGACAGCGAGGACGGGGTCCCGGAGAGCGCCAGGCTCGATGGTTTCCCGCGCAGCTCGTTGAAGGCGCCCTCGGCGGACCTCGCCTCGACGAGCGCCTCGGGTCCACCGGCGTGCCGGCTCGGAGGGGCCGGGTTCCACGGGGTGTCGACCCGGTGTGCGGCCTGCCTGACCCGGAGCACCAGGTCCGCGGCAGGGAGTCCCGTGGAGTCGCGGTTGACCTTGACCATGAGGGCGAATCGGATGTTGGCGGACCCCATCTTCTTCGTCCCGGTGGCGGAGAAGGACTTCGTTCCGGTCCCGGAGAGGGCCGCGCTCTCCGCGATGAGCGGGGCGATCAGGCCGGCTCCCGGGGCCTGGGCGAAGGCGATGGTATAGGTCATCGAGGGGTCGGCGGACAGCACCTCGATGTCGGCCGCGTACGTCCCCTCTTTCCATGAAGGGAGGCCCGGGATCCCCGCCCCGGTGACGAAGACAATCTGGTCGGAAGTCGAAGGCGCCAGCGTGATCCTGACTTCCCCCAGGTCGGGCTTCGAGACCGTGTCCAGAAGCCGGACAACCCCCCCGACGGGGTAGCTGCTGAAGGCGTCGGACTGGATGAACCGGCTCGGCACTCACCACATCCCGGTGGCCGCGAGGCCCGCCTCGATGCGGTAGGGGATCAGGTGCCGCATCGTCAACTCCCAGGAATAGAGCAGGATCGATAGTACGTTCTCTACCGGCGCCACGTTTTCCTCGAATCCTCCGACCTCGCGGTATAGGACGCTGCCGAACTCGTCGTTCCCCAGGGTGAGCTCGACCAGCGTCTCGTCCTCGGCCAGGGCGGTCGTGATCTCACTGAGGGTATTTTGGTCCGCGTGGGGGGCGTTGGGGATGATGAACTCGACCTCCGCCCGCACCCGGTATCCCAGGCGGTCCTGGCGCACCGAGCGGTCGACCATCTCCTTGTCGATGACCATGCGGTCGTAGAACGGCCTGGCCTTGGTGATCTGGGTGATGGTCGAGAGGTCGTACACCTGCGCCACGCCGGCCGGCCGCGTGACCCGGATCTTGGGGGCGTAGTTGATCATGTGGTCCTCACGATCAGCCTACCACCCTTGCACGACGACAATTGCCCGGGTGGCCCCCCGATCTGCATCTTGTACTCCCGGCTGGATCCCGGCACGGTCAGCGCCGCGCTCCTGATCCGCTGGTACGTGGAGCCGGCGTTCTCGATGATCACGACGGTCGATCCATCTGACAGGTCGACGAGCCTCGCCTTGCACCCGTCTTTCAATACCGCCTCCAGCTTCAGGGTGATGGTCCCGTATCCTGCGGGATCGAACAGGTAGAACGTCTCGTAGTCGATCCAGGTCACCGCGTAGGGGATCAGCGGCAGGAAGTGCGGCCGCTCCGAAGGGTCCCACGGATAGGAGCGCACCTCGGGGTCGTCCATCCACAGGTACGGCGAGGCGAGGAAGGGCACGAGCGGGGAAGCCGGGGGCGGTGGCGGGGGGAACGGCACCAGCGGGAAGAAGTGCGGGAAGACGTGGACCTTCTCGACCTCCTGCTCGAGGAGCTGGCCGCGGGTGAACGGCACCACCGGGCTTGCGGGTTCCGGCGGCGTGGCGAAGAAGGGCACGCGGAAGAACCGCGGCCCCATGAGCACGCGGCGCTCGGAGTCGTCAGATTCTCCTATGGTCCTCGACCTGCCGATGGGGATGACGGGGTTCGCCACTACTGCGTTGTCCCCGACCGCCCACCATGCGATCTCCGTCGCCACCGCGTTGTTCGTGCTCCAAGTATTGCGGAATCCGTTGGCGATGAAGGAGCAGTCGGCCTCCGCCTTCATCGTGGAGGGGCCGGTGTTCGTCGAGATCACCTTTGCCGTGTCGATCTTCGAGTTGGCCTCAGTGTTGAGTGCGGTGTCGCTCCATTCGACCCAGCCATGCCCTTCCCGCGTCCCGTCGAAGGAGCCGATGGCCAGCTCGGAGTCTCCTCCGATGCCGTCTGCCGCGAGCCTGTCAGCCGTCGCCTGGAGCACGCCTTTCGGCTGGAAGCCGGGAGCGGTGATGTCGTCAGCCGACCCGGAGGCACCGGTGGATTTGCTAAAGGCTCCGACGGCATGCTGACCACCTCGGACTGCGAGCACACCGTAGCGACGGGCGGTTGCTTGCACCGTTGTCCAATTCAGAGTGTAGCCATCTGTGATGAAACCGACGAAGTCGGCGGACGTGAAGACGGCTGGAATTGCTGTAACGCTGAGCGTATTGATCACCCGATTCGTGACGAGGTCGTTGACAGCTCCAAAGTTCGCCGCCATCGTCTGGGCGTCTTGCCCCGAGAGGCCGTAAGCCCAGCGTGCAGAAGATGACTTGGCTGCTCCGATGCCAGGATGGTACGACGCTCCTGTGGCTGGTGGGGCGTTGCTCGTTCCGCCGTGTAAGACAAAGATAAACTCGGGATCGAAGCCAAAGCCGACATCATTTTGGTTGCCGGTCACGACAGGTGAAGACTTCTCCAGGACGACTGCGTTTGTTAAATCACCACCGCCGAGTACGAGGTAGTGGATTAGGTAGGCGGTCGTATTATTCGTTGGGTAGATAAGTTGGAAGCTGCCAGCGCTGAATGCGTTGATTCGCCCGCGGACGCCCAGCGTTGGCGTTCCGTTTGTGAGTATCTCAAGGACACTGTCGCCCCAACTGTCACCACAGTTGGAAGTTGCGACGTTGTCATCCGACGCCCACGCAATACAGCGTTGGTTCGCCAGAGCTGTTCCACTTCCCATGCCGACACTGCATCTAGCGCCCGCCGAGAAGCCCTCTGCGGTTTGTCCGGTGCACCACAAGATCAATGCCTTGGGAGTTAGTCCAGAGTCGACAAGACTCACCGTTTGGGTGGCATTCGCGGTTCCAGACGTCTCCTTGGCGAAGCTGCCACGCTCGAAGAGAAGGGCCATCAGGGTTTCCGGTTCTTTTCGGCTCGATCGTACGCAGCGTAGAAGTCTGTCTCGGAAGCAAGGGATCCGGTCTTTACTGCTCCCGCGGGAAGCGCCAGGAGTTCAGGGATGAGCGCCTCCGCCGACACGCCCCCGCGGTTCTCCCCGTCGACGAAGAAGTAGTAGTCCAGACTGTGCAGCAGCTCGCAGTAGTTCTCAGTCTCGAGCCGCTGGTTGATCGGCCTGCCGGTGCCGTCGTAGCCGTCCTGCTTCCAGATCGCGTAGGTCTCCAGGAACAGGATCTGCACTACCTGCACGCCAGCGGAGGGGGCCGAGGACCAGGAGGGGAGGTCCGAACCCTCGGCCATGCTGCCGTCTGCGTAGTAGATGCGCCAGCGGTCGAACGTCACTTAATCTTCCTCGTGGAACCCCGAGATGCGGCGGTCCTCCCTGCGGTATCCCTGGCCCTCCAGGACTGCCACCTTCTCCCTCCAGAACCTCTTGGCCTCGGCCTTTGCCCCCGATCCCGAGAACGTCTTGCGGCTGAGAACCGTCGCGGAGACCCCGGGGAGGAACATCGGCCGCGTGACCACGGTGAACATCCGGTTGTCGTGCCCGCTGACCGAGTCGATGTCGTGGTGCCGGCGGAGTTCCACCTGGACGGAGGCCGCACCTGTCCCCAGGAACAGCCGGGTCGCGCAGAGGAGCGCGATCACGCGGTCACTCGTCGAAGACCATCGTGACGGCGGCGGAGCGCCCGGCCGGCAGGGTCGTGTTGTTCCTCAGCCCGATGAAGTTGGCGGGGATGCAGCCGCGCTCGCGTCCAGGAGCCCCCACCCAGATGTATCCCGAGACGATCGGCACGAAGATGCTGTCGAGGGTCTCGACGAGAGTCCCGTCAGCGGTGTTCTCCACCTGCCCGGCGGTCAGCAAGGTGTCCGCGATGGTGTCGTGGACCTTGACCGGGGCAGACGCGGTCCCCACTCCCACGGTCGAGTAGCGCCGGAGCTGGTAGAGGACCGGCACGTCGGTGCTGTTCGCCGGCCCGTCGTGGGCCACCTGCCACTCCGTCACCTCGATGGCGCGGTTGGCCGCTGGGTCGAGCTGCACCCTGTTGAACGCCGTGGCGGCGACCGCCGACACGTCGCTGACGATCCCTGCGTTCCTGAGTCCCATCGTGTGCCTCCTGTGTCTATCTTAACCTTGAACGCTCACTTCTCGGGTGCCAAAGTCGAGGAACAGCTCGTAGACTCCAGCCCCCCCGGCTGCCGGGGCCCAGAGCGGGTTGGCGCCGGCTCCCTGGGTCTTCAGGAAATCTCCGGAAGTCCCGGCCGGCAACCGGGCCCAAGCCGTCGCGCCCCGGTAGATGATGTCGCCTTGGGCGCTCTGGTCCGCCCCGTCGGAGTCTGGGAACCCGAGCATGACCTGCAGGCGCCCCTGCTCGATGAAGGTGTCGATCGTGAGGCCGCCGGAAAAGACCATCTCGACGAAGTCTTTGAGGGCGAGCCCGAACGCCTGCGGCAGGGTGATCCCGCCGCCGCCTCCTCCCCCTTCTCCGCCGCTCTTTCTCGGAAGGGTCGGCACGTCAGACGTCCTCGATCAGCTTGAGTTCGTGCGCCATCTCTGTCAGGTCGTGGTCGCTTTCATAGACCAGGTACCGCTGCCCGTCGATGCGCACGCGATCCAGCGGGAAATAGATCCTCCCGTCGTCCCTGATCCTGACCTCGCTGTGCCCGCGCTGCTCCGAGAAGAACTCGTGGTACGCGGCGGCCAGGATGTTGGCGTAGAACTCGTTGGGCACGTAGGGGCTTTCGAGGATGAGCCCTTCAGCCACGAAATCTTTGGTCCCGGCGATCCCGCGGATGTCTCCGGACCGTATCTCGACGAACTGTTTCGACTGGTCCCACAGCCGCGTGTCGTCTTTGGTCTGGACGAGGTCGTTGATGTCTCCTGGATCCCCGAGGGCTGCGAGGTCGCGGGAGACGAAGTGCCCCTGGAGGTCGTCGTCAATCCAGGCGACGGCGTTCACCAGGGATGCTAGCTCGGTGAGGGCGTCGGCGGCGCTCTGGTCTTCGAAGTCCGCATAGTCGATGATCCCGTTAAAGAACCGGTTCCAGGTGGTGTAGGCGTTGGGTTTGTTCCCGTTGAATCCGATCGCCCTGTAACCCGTCCCGTCCCACCCGGCGGCGTACCACAGTCGGGTTGCGTTTGGCCGGATCACCCCTTCTACCGTGGTCACAAACTCGTCTTCGCTGATGATCCCGACCAGCTTGACGTCGCTGACCATCATCATGTGGGCCACCCCGTTGTAGACGCGGAGGGTCTTGGTCGGGTACATGGGGGGGAACCGGAAGGTCGCATTTTCCTCAAACAGCACCGCGTCGACGGCGAAGGTCGTGAGGTCCCTCTCCCACAGTTTCGTTGCCCCGCGGTAGGCAACGATCTTCCATGGACCTCTGAGGTTATCTACCCACGAGGTCTTGCCGTTCTTCAGCCCCACGATAGCGTCCCACTCCGGGACGTAGCGCAGCCCGAAAAGGGTCTCCACGTTGGAAAAAGTCTGCAGGGTGGTGCCGGCGGTGTTGTGACGCCGCATCTGCTTGCCGCCGTCCGTGCTCCAGGTCGTCCAGACCTCGTCCCTCCCCGGGTCGTACTCGCAGTCGACGACGTGGATGCTGGTGTCGATGGTGTAGCTGCCGATGGTGAAGGGGGTTGTGACGGCGCTCCAGTTGATCCCGTCGGTGGTGGTCCGGTACGCGAAGAAGATGGACCCGGCGGTCATGAAAGACTGAAAGAGCGTCGAGGTCGCCGCGTATTTGAACCCGGTGACGCTCTCGTGAACCCCGAAGCGCTGAAGCGTCTCGGCCTCGGCGTGGGCGTCCCTCAAGTGGTAGAGGGGGGTGGTAGGCTCACCGTCGGAAACCTTGCGGTAGATCGTCCAGTCGACGAAGCTCTTATGCGTGGTGTCGACGAGAGTCCACCCGGAGTCGGCGCTCGCCTGGGAGTAGACCCCCCGATTCGTGGCAACATTGGAGCCGAGCATGACGTGGGGCTTCCCGTTCCGCAAACAGACGAAGCACCCGTGGGGCCACAGGTTCGCCGGGAGGTCGTAGAGCGACACCCCGGAGGGGGCCGGCAGGGAGAAGCGCTCCTCGCTCAGGCGGTACTCCAGCATCGGCACTCCGGCGGCCTTGAACACTTCCTCGACCAGGAACTTCATGGTCTTGTACCTGTAGAACGGGGTCTCGACGCGGATCTCCGTCCCGGCCGGGTAGGTGTTGCTCAGGGGCGCGGCGAGGGTGATCACTCCAGGGACGGCAGAGGTCGCGAAGATTATGACCGGGTCCTCTTTGTTTATCTTGTCGTTCAGGTGGATCGTGTCTCCGTTGGTGAGGGGTGAAGCGGACTGCCCGGCCCCGAGGGTGATCGTGGACTGCCCCGCGGTTGCGGTGCCGACGGTGTAGGCGGGGAAGGTCCGCCTTACCGCGTCCACGCTGGTGTCTTTGAGGATGCGGGTGGGGCCGTAGGCGGTGACCTCGCAGAGGTTTTCGAAGCGGTCGAAGGTGATGGAGCCGAGGCCCAGGACAACCCCAACGAACACCGTCTGAGAGCCCCGCGTGATCCGCAGGTGCCAGCGGTCGGTAGGCCCGAGTATCGAGAAGAGATCGTCGAGGAATCCGTCTTGGTTGTCGAGCCCGATAGTCACGTCCCCGGTGCGGAATGACAGGAGGTCGCGCTCGATGGAGCGGTTGACCGAGGGGGCGCGGTCCAGCAGGAACCGCGAGGTGAGATCCACGGCTTGGGTTGACCCGAAGGTTGTCCCTGCCGGACGCGGGGCGTATGGCAACAGTGATACCCGGAAGTCGATCAGCGGGTTGGGGCTCATCGCAGCGCCGTGCGGTTTTCCAGCCGGTTGATGACGATCAGCTCGCGGTTGAGTTGCTTCAGGAGTTGGGTTTTCCCAGAGCCGAAGAACCCCCCGAGGCTCACCCCGCCGTGGATCTGGGTGCCGCGGTTGATCGTGGTGTTGTGGACGCTGCGGATCCCCGGGGTGGGCCCGCGGTCGACGGCTGCGGCGAAGCCGCTGTCCACGAGCCGGAGGAAGTCGGCGGCCCACTTCTTCCCGAAGCTGGCAGCAAGCATGTCGCTTTCGAGGACGTCGAAGCCCGCCTCGCTCTCTTTGATTTTCGCCACGTTGGCGAGCCCGGCGGCGATGGCTGCCGCCATCAGCACGAAGTTTGCCGGCGGGGGAGCGCTCTTGAGGGCGACGTTGGCGGCGGCGTAGGTGTCGATGATGGCGCTGATGATGCTGGCGGCCTTGTTCTTCCCGAACACCGAGCGGATGATGTCTGCCGAGCCGACGGCGATCCCGGTCTGGATGTCGAGCCTCTTTTGCGCCGACTCCCGCTCGTCGTCCTCGATCTTCTGCACGGCCTTCAGCGCCTCTTCCCTGTTCTTCTCCAACCCTGAGACGATCTGCTTCGCGGTTTCGAGTTGCCGCTCGCGCTCCCTCTCCCGCATCCGGTCCCTGGTCCGCTCCCCTGCTTCGGTTGCTTGCACCTCTTCGTTGTGGAAGCGCTCCATCCGCGCGGCCAGCCGCTCGTACCAACGCTCGGTTTCTTTCACCTCTTCGGCAGCCCTCCTCGCCCCTTCTGCCAGAGTGTTCAGGTAGGCGGCGGCGGTGGGTTCTCCCGCCTTCATCGTCCCGTTCAGGAAATCCACGTGAGCGGACGCGAGCTGCAGATCGAGGCTGGCCTTCTCGAGGGCCTCTCCCTGGGACTTCAAGCTCTTTTCCGTAGCGCTCACGGTGGCTTCCATCGTGATGAAGCCGACGGTGGTCTGTCCCGTCGCCTCCATGACGGACCTCATCGACTCCACCCGCTTCTTAGCCCAGGAGAGGGATTCCGTCTCCGCCGCGATCTCGTCCTTCAGCCCGCCCACTATCTCCTTCTGCTTCTTCTCCATCTCCTTCGCGGCGACCAGCCCGGCGACGGCCCGCACCCTCGCCAACTCGCGCTCGAGGCGGATCATCGTCTCCATCGCCGGGGTCAGCTCCATCCCGCGCTCCTTGAGCTGCCGGAGTTGGTCCCCGTAAGCGAGGGTGTTGTCTTCCAGAGTTTTGGTCTGCGCGGCGAGCTTGGCGGCCTCTTCTTTTTTCTTTCCCAGGGCGGTGGCGGCGATTCCGGCGGCCACGGCCACGGCTCCGATGGCGAGGCCGAGGGGCCCGAGCCCGAAGGTGAGCGCCCCGACGGTGTGGGTGAGGACGTTGGCGATCTGCGATGCCCCGCGCATCGCCCCGGCGTTCCGCAGCAGGGAGTCCGAGAGCAGGTGCAGTCCCTGGGTCGGGAGCCGGCGGCCGAGCCTGTCGAACACGTCGACCGTTCCCGAAACCTTCGGCCCGGTCCGGGCCACGGAGTCGGCCATCCGGTCCACCGAGGCCTTGAGGTCGTCGAACCCCTTGGCGTCGAGGACCGCCTCGATGGTCGCCCTCAGGGAGAGGTCGTCGCCGGCCACGTCAATTCACCCCTTCAGGCTTCTTGCGGTTGGCGCGGGCGTCAGCGTATTCCGCCCCCATCAGACCCCAGGTGAAGGGCGCGATGCCCTCGTGCCCGGAGTCGATCCTGGCTTCCTGCGGGGCCGCCTGCGCCTTCTGGAGCCCGCGCTTCATCAGGTCAAGGATCGCCAGGACCTCCTCGTAGGGCCAGCCCATGACCTGGTGGGGGGGCACGCCGTACCTCTGGGCGATGGCGTCGACGACGACTTCCATCGGGGAGGGGCCGGCTTCCTGCTTCTCCCCCTCATTGGAGTCCGGGGAACCGGAAGCGTCCTTCGGCCCCAGGTTGAGGCTGGCGGTGATCTTCTCCAGGTCGTTCATCCTGCGGAGTTCAAGGAGCCAGCGATCGAGGATCGCGGCGTCGAGTGTCCGGACAAAGAAGTCCCGGTCCGGGGGGTCGAGGACCAGGCACACGAGATCGGCCAGGTCCCCCACCGTGAACGAGTCGAGGATGGAGGCCGCGTCGGCGGATCCCTGGCGGGCGGCCTCGATGATCTTCTCGCTGAACTTCGACGTGGCGACTACGACGGCCCCGAAGGAGATCCGCCGCATCTCGAAGGCGCGACCGCCGAGTGTCAGCCCCCTCCGCTCGTCGAGGAAGTCGCGGAGCACGGCATCTCTAGGTGTCGGTGACCTTGAAGAAAGAGCTGGGCGCCGCCCCCGTGATCTCCTGGAGAACGGCGAAGGTGATCTCGTACATCTGCTCCTTCTCCTTCTTCACCGCCAGCTTGATCGGTCCGGAGCGCCGCGTGCGCCAGAACAGGATCGTCCGGGTCGCCGTGGTCCCGAGCCCCGGGTGGGTCAGGCGGAGCTGCTTGTACTGCGCGGCGTTGTCGACGCCGGGCTCGAAGACGAAGTTCGGGGTGGTCCCGGTCTTATCCCCGGCCACGCCCCCGAGGGCGATCGACAGGTTGTCGATCGTGACCTCCTTCGCCACGATCTTCAGGGAGCACGCCTTTTTGTTCGGCTCCTGCAGCAGGGCTCCCAGGTGGCGGTCCCCGAAGATGTCGGTGGCCTCTTCGGTCCAGTCGATCTCCGAGCCCCCCTCGGTGATCCCCGCGTCGGTGAAGGTCCCGGCCCCCTTCGCGGTGACGTAGGCGCTCACCTCGATCAGGAAGTTGGGGATTCCGATCTTGACGTTCGTCAGGGTCTCGGCCATCGTCTACCTCACGCTCCCTTCGTCTTCGGGGGTCTCGCCTCGTCTTCCCAGCGGGCAGAGCCAAGCTCGAGGGTGCCGCGCATCTCGGGGTTATTGTCGAGGTCGACTTCCACGCGGTCCCCGTGCTTGATCGTCCTGATCCCGGTGACCTTTCCGTCCGGTCCCTTCTCTTCCAGGTAACAGCGCTGGTCTTTCCCCATCCCGTCGAATACCAGCGTTCCTTTCGTCTTTTCTGCCATCGCTTCTCCCTACGTCTTGCTGACTGCCTTGATGCTGAAGGTGAACGTCGGGGTCGTCCCGGTGATCTTCCACTTGCCCCGCACGACGTCTCCGAAGGTCCGGTAGACCGCCACTGCCTTGGCGGGCGAGGCCGCGAGCTGATCGACGATGTTCCTGGCCCCGATGGCGGCGGACCCGGAGGCGGCGCTGATCGGCGGGGCCCGGTGGGCTCCTTCGGCGTGGGTCGTGTTCGCGTCGAGCAGGGCGACTTCGTACGGCAGGTCGTACCACGTGGTGCCGCCGTCGCTCGACGACTGGAGCCAGACCGAGAGGCTGGGGGTGGTCCCGCCGCTGGCGGTGACGTCGACGAAGGCCACCATCTCGCGGATGCCGGCGACGGCGATGTTTCCCCCGTTCCCGTCAGTGGTCTGCGGCCCGGAAGCCTGGATCTCGAAACGGGTGGCTGCCACCTATGCCCTCCCCTGGAGTGCCGCTAGATCCCCCCAACATGGGGGGGTAGGTTGAACGATCTCGCCCGGGTTGGGGGTGGGGTATCCCCCCCACGGCCCGCTCCGGGGATCGCGGTTCCTGGAGGCTTTCTTCGCCCCGAATCCTTTCACGGCCTGGCCTTGTTCCAGTAGACCCACGCCTCTATCCCCACCCCCACCAGCGCTCCGTTGGAATCCCACCCGGCGTCGTTGAAGTCCTCGACCATCAGGACTTGGTAGAGGTCGGCGTCCCCGAAGGGGGGGTTCTTCACGGCCTCCGTCATGACCAGCTTCTTGATGTCCGAGACCAGGGCCTCGGCGGAGGTCGCCAGCCCGGCGTCGTCCGGGTTTTCCTCCCCCTCCGTTCGCAGGAACCCGAAGATCATCAGCGCCAAGACCTGCCGGTAAACCCTTCCCTCCATCTCCTCGATCTTGGAGGTCTCCCCTGGCGGTCGCACGACGAAGACCGCGGGGGTTTGCTCCGAGGACAGGGTGTCCATCGCCACCAGGTGCCTCGACGTGTACCGCACGTCGAACTGGTACCCGTTCTCGATCCTCAGTGCCTCGAAGGCGACCCGGATCGCCTCGATGGCGTCCTGCACCGCCCCGGCCATTCATCTCACCGCCAGTGCTGCCCGCGCCCGCTCCCTGAGGTCCCGGGCGATCCGCGGCTTCTCGTCCTTGAAGGCGGGCCGCAGGTAGGGCATCGCCCGCTGGAAGCGCGGCGGGATGAAGTGCCCGCGGGAGAAGGCGAACGAGCCGTACCCCACCTTCTTTGCCCCCCGGGCGGCCTGCTTGTACGTCCCTCGCCTCACCAGGATGGCCCTCGCGACCCGCGCGGCGCCGCCAACCGGCCAGGCCAGCGCCTTCTTCTTCACCGGCTTGACGAAGAATCCCTTGATCGGGCCGCCGAACTCCAGGAGGGGGGCGTACTCCTTCGCCAGCGCCAGGACCCCCACGATCCCGAGGATCCGGTCCTCGCGCTCCTCGACCATGCTGACCACGCTCCTCGACAGCCGCCCGGTCCTGGAGACCGGCTTCCCCGGTTTCCCGAAGGACGACTTCACGCGGCCGCGGATCGCCACCACGCCGTCGCGGATCGCCCCGAGGGCGGCGGAGCGGAAGGCCCGGCGCTTCGCCTCCAGCGCTCGCAGCGCCCGTTCCCTCCCCGTCAGGGTGATCGTGATCCGGCTCGGCATTTACAGCCTTCCGTCCCAGACCCGGTAAGGGTCGATCAGCCTCCAGTAGTACTTCGGGAAGTCCTCCAGGAAGGTCACGCTGCGCTGCCCGTCGGCCCGTTGGGAGAAGCCGATCTCCTTGCGGTCGGTGTGCTTCCAGAAGTGGGCCACGGCGTACTTGCAGAACAGCTTGACCGACTCCGGCATCGGCGGGGCGGCCCCGCCGCCGAACCCTCCGGTGTAGTCGACCTGGATGTTCAGGATGCCCGGCGTCCACACGCCCGGCACCTGGGTCAGCCGCCCTGCGACCACCGTGTTCCCGGACTGCCGGTAGATGTATCCGGTGTTGTTGTCGATCACGGCGTCCGCTGACACGTCGTACCCTGCCGCGACGACCAGGGTGGTGCCGTTCTCCTTCACGACGATCGACATCGAGGAGTCCCGCGGTGGGTTGTCCAACCGGATGGCTCGCAGCCCGCGCCCGTTCTTGCGCTCGGTGTAGGAGGCGTAGGTGAACTTCCGCGAGCAGTAGTCCTCGGCGGCCTGGGCGACGGCGTTCATGATCGCGGTGATCTCCGGGTCGTGGTCTGAGGTCTCCTGGAGTTTCAGGTAGGCTTTGGCCTCCTGCAGCGTGAGTATCGTGGCCATCCAGGGGGCACCCTCCTTCTCAGGCGACCTTCATCTCGCCGCGCCGGATCAGTTCGGCGGCGTGGCCCCGGCGCATGACGTAGGTGCCGTCCCCCTTGTTCTTCCGGTAGATCACCCCGGCGAAGGCGACGTCCCCGCTGATGCGCCCCTCGGCCTCGTTCGCCCAGCGCACCTTGAGGGAGCCCTCTTCCTTCAGGAGCTTCTCCTCGCTTTCCACGAGCCGGTCCTGCAGGTGCTTGGCTTCCTGGCGCTCCTGCTCTTCGTCGGTGAACTCGACCCCGGATGCTGGGTTTTCTGGCAACTCGTCTCCTTCGAGGGCCGTCACAGTCCTCCCGTCCAGCTCGCCCTCGGCTTTCTTCTTCGCCATCCCTTCCTCCTTTCCGGGTCCCGCGGGGGGCGGGGAGTCCCAGTCCGGTAACTCCCCGCCCCTTCTGCCGGCTCGCGTTTGGTAGACCTACCCGAACAGCACGTTGTGCAGGAGGCCCGTGCCGGCCGGGAAGTAGTCCTTGACGACCTCGTCCGCACGCACGTCGAACTCGGACACCGGCCCGCTCGCCGCCGTGATGGCGTAGTCGATCTGCTCCCACCCGTAGGCGGCCGCGACCTCGAACGGGGTCGTGATGTTCGCCATCGGGTAGGGGATCTTCGTCGGGAGCAGGATGATCATCCCGCCCGGGAGCCACGGGAGCACGTTCACCGCGCACCGCTTCCCGGTGACCGCGTTGATGACGAATCCCGCGTGGTAGCCCTGGGTGAGGTCCAGCCGGTTCTCCCCGGTCGGGCTCACGAAGATCGTCGGACCGCCGCCGGCGCTGATCGAGAGCCGGGTTATGTTGCGCGAGTCCACACCCCCGACGAGGATGTCGAACTCGTCGATCTTTCCGGTGTCCCAGAGCGACTGGAAGCCGTCCTGGATCTGGACGATCTCTCCGCCCGTCCCGGTGAGCACCCCGGCGACGTTCTTCTTGTAGGCGCTCGCGTCCGCGAAGGTCAGCGGCACGATGCCGTCGAAGATGTTCGTGTCGGCCGAGGAGTCTCCAGCCGTCGCCACGGCGCCGCCGCCCGTGACCGAAGTCAGGGTGATGTTGGCTTGGGTCACCACGACCTCGACGAGGGCCGCCCCCACCCCGACCGCCCGGCAGGCGACCGCGTAACCCGCGGCCCCGTTCACCGGGGTCCAAGTGATCTTCAGGGCGTCGTTGGCCGCGACCGCCGCGCTGATCACGTTGGTCGAGAACACGGCCACCCCGTCGGTCGCGGGGTTGATGTTGGCGTGCCCGGTGCCGTTGCCCGCGATCTTGGCGTCGGTGCCGTCGTAGACCCCGGGGCGGTCGACCGTGATCCGGTTCATCGCCATCAGGGTGAGCGCCGCCACGCGGACGTTGTACCCGGCCGCGTCCGCCGCCAGGGATCCCTGCGCGACCCGCACCGCGGCGACGACTCCGGTCACCGTGGCGAGGGCGGTCCGGTTGCCCCCGATGATGGCCTGCTCTTCGAGCTTCATCGCGAGCAGCAGGGTGTTCGCGACCTCCTTCGCCTTCACGTCCTCGAAGCCCTGGCCTTCGGCGATCGCCTTCCGGGTGACGGATCCGCGAGTACCGACCTCTCGGTAGGTCGCGGACTTCGAGACCACGGTCGTGGCGATGGCATTGGCCGACGCGGACTCCGTCGTGGAGAACTTGGCGTTCTGCACCACCGCCGTGATCGCCTTCCATTGCACGGCCGTCGCCCCTGGCTGGGTCTTCCTCGGGATGCGCTGGCGCCATGGGCTCATCAGGGCGACGAGCTGCTTGGCGGGCGCTTCCAGGACGATCCCGGTCAGGCCGGTGGCGACGGTGATCGCCTTGCGCATCGAGGGGTCGGCCCACGCCAATTTGGTGGCTTCCGCCGCCTTGGCGAGGGATTCCTCGGAAATCCTCAGTTGGTCCACTGTTGCCTCCCTATGCCTGCGTCTCGGGGACTATCCCCGCGCCGCGGCGTTCAGCGTCCTCACCGACAGCTCGACCGACTTGCGGATCAGCCTCTCCTTCACGTCCGGGTCACTTTCTTCCTCGGCCATCTTCTGGAGGGCTTCCGCGGTCAGCGCCGCGCCGTCAACCGCGGGGCGAACCGTCGCCCCGAGGGTCTTGTCGGGAGCCGTCACCGGCCTCCCGATGCTTGCTGGCTGGGACTCCACCTTCTTCAGCCTGGCGTCCTGGGAATCCATCGCGGCCTTGATGCCCTTGAGGACTTCCCCGACCCCTGCCATGCCCTTGACGGCCGAGTCCACGGCTTCGAGATACTTCTTGATCGCCGGGTCCGTCAGCTTCTGGCCCGGCGGGTGTGCGCTGATGTCGGCACCGGCCCCCGCGTCCGGCTCCACGATCGTCGGCTTGCCTCCTGGCTTGTCCCCCATGTCGGGCTCCGCGGTCGTGGGTTTCTGCCCCGGGACCTTGCCCCCACCGACGTCGGGCTCGGCCGCCACGGGTTTTTCCATGTCTCCGACGCCGATGTGCCCCTTCTCCTCGGTTCCGGTCTGCTTCTCGGTCTCCTCCTCCGGAGGTTTCTCTTCGGCCGGGGGCTTTTCCTCCGCCTCCTCGGCCTTGCAGGTCCCGCCCTTGCATTTTGCGCCCATCAGGTAGGTCGCCCGGGTGAGCCCGTGGCCCATCTCGTGCATGGCTCCGAGGTTCTCCTGCATCTCTTTGTCGTCGAGTACTTTCTCGAGTTGGGCGGACGTGAGGTTCTTCCTCAGGGCCTCCAGCTTCGCCAGCATCGCCTTGACCTCTCCTGCCACGGCTCCCTCCTTGGCGGTCAACCCGCGGAGCTGCTGCTGCAGCTCGTTGTAGACGAAGGACAGCATCGATTCCGCGGCGGCCGTGAGGTTCGCCACGTCGGCCCGCTGTTCTTCGTTGAACCCCGCTTCGAGCCCCGGCATCCCGAGTGTCTCGTACAGCTCGCTTTCGATGGCGTAGCAGATGTCCTCCAGCGCCTTCAGCGCCGGCATGATCGAGGGTGCCTCGTTGCGGTACTTCTTCAGCCGGCCTTCGAGGATCTTCCCCATCCTGGTCCGGGTCGCGACCTTCCTCGACATTGCCACGGCGGCGGCCACCCGCTTCTGGAACTCCTCGTCGCCGGCGCTCGGCTCCATCCCCTTGAGGGAAGCGGTGCAAACGGCGTAGGCGTTGTCGGCGGATCCCTCGGCTTCGACCTGGCGCACGCAGGAGTCGAAGCGCTCGTCGCTCACCCCCGGGACCGAGGATTCCTTCCCTGGCTTCCCGTCCGTCGCCTTGACCACGGTGAACACGCTGGACGGGGAGGCGGGGTTGTCGACCAGGGAGACCTCCACCAGGTCGTAGTCTTCGATCACGTTGACGACCTTGTTTCCTCGCTTCGTGCGCCTCGTCTTGGTGGGGTTCCCGCCGATGCTGAATCCCGTGTAGACCCGCTCCTTCGTCTTCTCCCATGCGGCGTCGTCCACCACCTTCGCGCCGATGAAGATCGCCCGCTTTTCTTCCTCAGGGGCCCAGGCGATCATCTTGCCGGCGGCGATCGGCTGGTGCATTTCGCGGATGTTCCCGAGGCTCATGCCGCCGGTGGCCTTCTCGAACTCCTCTGCCCATTTGGAGAAGGCCCGCTTGGAGCCGGCGAAGGCGACGATCTCTCCCTGCTTGTCGATCTCCTCGACGGTGGAGTATCCCCAGACCTCGCGGCGCTCCTCGTCGATCTTGACGATGGGAACGTGGAACCTGAGTCCGGCAGCGTTCAATCTGTGATTCCCTGTCGTCGCTCCGAAAAGAAAGGGGCCGCCCGGGTGTTCGGCCCCGAACGGCCCCTGGGTCTCTTCGGTACGTGAAGGGCGCCGAGGGGATCAGCCCCGCCGCCCGGTAAACCCTGCTATTCCTCCATTACCGGCGCGAAGTCGCGCCGGCAGTTCGGATGGCCGAGGGGGTATTCTTCTGCATCCTCAACCGACCACCGCTGACCGTTCACCCCGGCCTTCATGTCGTCGTGCCCTTCCTTCAAGCACCCTGGTCCGTCGAGGACGCTGACCTTCTCGATGCCGGCCCCGCGGTACGTATCCACTGTACCACGGTTCAAGGCGAAGCCGACCTCGGTGCGGGCGATCACGTCGGCGCGGGATTCCCAGATGGGCCCGCCCTCCACCGCGTCCCGCACCTGTTCCAGCGTCCAGCCCTCTTCGAGCCCGCGGGTCAGGGTGTTCTTCACCTGGTCGCGCACGGTGTCGCTGACGTTCCAGCGCGCGTTGGGGTTGGGCACGATGCTTCCGTCCTCCAGCACCCTCATCCCCAGCAGCTCTGCCCCCCTCTTCTCGGCGTACTCGGTGGCTGCCTCGTCGGTCAGGCCGAATTGGATCTCGATCCCTCCGGCGTCGGCGGCCAGCGTCTCCCCGTCCAGGTAGGCCTCCGCCAGCGGCCCCTTCAGCGCCTCCGCCAGGACGTCCCACCGCATGATGCGGTCCATCTCGGCGTCGTCCGGCTTGTTCGCCTTCGTGACCTTTTCCTCCGTGCCTTGCTGGTACAGGGAAGCGATGTAGATCGCGAGGTCGTGGGCGCGGTCCTTGAAGTGTTCCAGGCAGGCGCGGCGCACGCGGCGCTCTAGGCGGATGCGGCGGCGGGCCGACACCAGGGGCCGGCGGGCCTTGACGAGGGAGCGGAAGGCCCAGGAGACGTCCTCGGGCGTTCGGGCTTCGCACAGGTACTCTGACAGCGCCAGGCGGAGGCCGCCCCATATCGCCCCGCTCTTGAATTCCCGCGGCCGCTTCCCTTCTTTGACGGCCTTGAGGGCCACCTTCCTCCACTTCCGCAGGTCTTCGGCGGCCGCCTTCTGCTCGGCGGCGGGGATCCCCGGGATGGCGGCGAGGGCCTCGGCGGCGGTCCCGACTCCCTGCTCCACGCCTTCTCCCGCGACTGCCGGGAGGCGCGGGATCCGCGCCAGCTCTCGGGAGACCGGCCCCGGCCCGCCCGCGGCTTCTCCTGGCTCAGAGGACGGTTCAGGAAATGCCTCGACGAGGGGCCGGGGTTCCGGCCCCAGAAGCACCATGCTCTGGCCGGCGAGGTTGAAGCGCGGGGTCCCGGTGGCGTCGAGCCCTTCCTGTGCGCGGACCTCGTCGATGGTGTAGATCCCGGCGTTCACGTAGGCCACGTTCCGCTGATAGGTGAGGTTCTCGTCCGACGCCTTCTCGCTGGTCCAGATGAAGTGCAGGTCCTGGTAGCCCAGGAAGTCGTTGATCTGCTGGGTCAGGAAGTCTGCCACGAAGTTTGCCAGCGGCCGCATCCCCGCGTCGGTCTCCCCGATGTCGGCCTGCTCAGAGGTCGCCCGGTTCATCATCTTGGCGATGGGCAGCGGCGAGACCTGGAAAGCCCAAGCGACGAGCCGGATCAGGTATTCCTCGAACTCGTATGACCAGGTGTCGTGCCCGCGTGGGTTCTCCCCGCCGGTGCCTTCTCCGCCGGGCATCATGCGTACCTTCTTGCGCTGGGCGTCGCTCCCCGACAGAAGCTCGTCGATGTAGTTCTGGAACTGCGCGATCTGCGACGGGGTCCACTCCTCCGGCACCTTCCAGAACATCTCGGGGACGCTGCCCTCGGTGTACCACGCCAGGTAGTGCATCTGCCGGCGCAGGATCAGGTTGAGGGTCAGCATCACCCGCTCGACCGGGCTCTGGCCGTAGGTGCTGAAGGTTCGGCCGTTCCTCGGTCGGTAGACCAGCTCGTACTTGGGGTTTCCGTCCGGATCGAACGGCTCGGAATCGTTCCAGGGTCGGGTATACTCGGTCTCGACGCGGCCGATGATGATCTGCTGGTAGGCGGCCTCTGGCGGGTGGGGAGGCATTCCCTTGAAGTCGATCAGGGGTTTGATGGTCGAGCCGTCAAGGATCGGCAAGCCGATGGGATCCCCCCCCACGGTCCTCCAGCGGTAGACGGCCGGGGCGTCGATGACGAGCAGCTCCTCGAGGAACCGCGTCAGCCAGCAGGCGAAGTCGTTGTGCGTGTCGGGCCTCTTGAGGAACTGTTTGACCAACTCCGACTCGGCGCTCTTGCTCTGGGAGACGTGGTCCTTCTCGTGGATGTCCCACTCGAGCCCGAGGAGCTGCTGCTTCACGTCTTCGATGACGATGCGCACCACGTCACAGGAGTCGGCCATCGAGCGCAGGATCTGAAACGGCGCCAGCGCTTGGAATTCGGCACGCGGGACGTACGAGATGTTGTAGCCGGCGAACGGGAAAAACTGTCGCGGCTCGCTCCCCGGCGGGTAGTGGGGTCGCAGGGGGATCGAGGGGGACGGCCAGCGCCCCTCGATCTGCGGCCTGTCGGTGGGGTTCACCGGGTACCAGCCTCCTTCGTCGTCCGCCACGAGTGCCCTGCCGTCAGGCCCGTAAAGGATCGGCGGGGTCGGTATTTTCTCCGGGAGGATCGGTGGGGTCGGGATGCGGTCCGGGGTGAAAAGGCGACGACGGTCGACGACGATTGGCGGCGGCATCAAGTAGACTCGAACCTGTAGGTGTATCCGGTGTGGAATTTGCAGACGTGTGCGGCGGCGTTGGCGTGGGGTAATTCAACCCCGCACGCAGCGCAGGTGATTTTCGTGGGGATGAACTGGAAGGTGGCGGCGGAAGGTGGGACGTACCTGTACGTCTCGATGGTCCCCTTCCCCGCGCACAGCGGGCAGGTCTCGGTCTCTCGGCTAGTCATGGATGGTACCCTCTTCTGCCCGCTTCCTGGCCTCGCGTACTTTGGCGACTTCCTCGGCCATCATGTGCAGGTAAGCGGCGGCCCCGCTGGTCGCAGCCCCGACCGCCACGAGGAGGGCCGACACCGTGTCGTCGTGGGCCCCCGAGGGCGCGGAGAAAGACCAAATCCCGGTGTTCGGACTCTGGCTGCTCTCATAGACCCTCATCTCTGACGGCACCGGGTCGAGGGGTGCCAGAGACAATGTAGCATTTTTCGCCCTCCGGATGATCTCGAACACCCCGGACCTCTTGTTCGAGGCGTCGGTGAACCAGGATTGGCAGTTGGGATAGATTTCAGCCACTTCGTCGAAGATGGGCTTCCCCGGGCCGTTGATCTCGATGGCAGCGACGGCGTTGTTCCACGTGGAACAATAGTCCTTGATGTCTTGTTTCAGCCGCGGGCTCGACTTCGGCCGCACCCGCAGCATGTCCGTCACCGTGAAGCACTTCAGACAGAGTGGCATCCCGACGGTGAAG
>Ga0247727_10002876_pt1 | contig 38859 bp, 18 predicted proteins | sample WisWelCaveWW1625_FD_202498 | JGI IMG/M metagenome (GOLD analysis project Ga0247727, IMG submission 202498) | Biofilm microbial communities from Wishing Well Cave, Virginia, United States - WW16-25 | ecosystem: Environmental > Aquatic > Deep subsurface > Groundwater > Cave microbial mat | place...
TGACCATCGAGGGCCTCACCGGCGCGGTGGACATCTTCGCCGCGGGCGGCAGCGTCAGCATCGCGGGTGGCGACAACGTCGGCGCCTATGCCAACGACGGCAGCAGCAGCGCGACCGTGCTGGCGTACGCCAACGCCGACATCCGGCTCGAGGGCACGATCGTCACGGTGGCCGCGAGCGGCGGTGGCGTGACCGTGGTCGGCGGCGACTCCGGCCACGCGAACGCGAGCGTGAACAGCGACGGCTTCGCATCGGCTTCGATCGATGTCGGCGTCGTGATCGACGCCTCGAACTCGGTGAACATCGCGGGCGGCAGCTATGCAAGCCTCTACGCGGGCTCGGGTGGTTCGGCGCACGCCCGTGCCTCGGGCTCCGGCGGCAGCGCGATCGCGACCTTCGACCAGGGCGTCGAGGTCTATGCGGGCGGTGACTTCACGATCAGCGCCACCAACGGCGCGGCCTCCATCTACGGCGGCAGCAACTTCGACGCCAGCGCGGAGGCCTATGGCAGCGGTGGAGCGTTCGCTTCCGCCGATGTGGACGCCAGCGTCCTGGTGGACGCGGGCGGCTCGATCTCGGTGGTGGGCACGACCTTCGCGGGCGTCTATGCCGGTTACGGCGTGTCGGCCTCGGCCTACGCCAGCGGCAGCGGCTATGCCACGGCGGGGGCCGATACCGGCGTCACGCTGTCGGCAGCGAGCGATGTCCTCATCAGCGCCGCTAACGGCGCAGCCTCGGTCTATGCCGGCGACATGTACGCGTTGGCTTCGGCGAGCGGCCAGAGCAGCTCCGGTGCTGCGGCCCAGGCCTACGCCAACGCCAGCGGCAACCTCTCGATCACCGCGGGCGGCTCGATCTCGGTGGTCGGCTTCAACTACGCCGCGGTCTACGGCCAGAACGTGAGCGCCTCGGCGACCGCGAGCTCGGGCGGGTTCGCTTCGGCGAACGCCACCGGCACGATCCACCTCGATGCGCAGGGCGGCAGCGTCACGATCTCGGCGACCGGCAACGCGAGCGCGGATGCCTCGGTCTATCAGTACTTCGGCTACGCCTCGGCGGATGCCGGCAACTTCGGCGGCTCGTCCGCCAACGGTGGCGGCACCGCGATCGCGAACGCGGACACCAGCGTGCTGATCGAGGCGACCGGCGACATCGCCATCCTGGGCAGCGACTACGCGGCGGCCTACGCCAGCAGCGCCACTGCCAGCGCCGACGCCCATCAGGGCGGTTCGGCCACGGCCACGGTCGACGCGACCCTGACCCTCGATGCGGGCGGCAGCGTCACGATCGAGGCGCTCGACGCCTTCGGCTCGGCCTCGCTCTACGCGGGCGATGGCTCGGCCTCGGCCAGCGTCGGCACGACCTCCGGTGGCTTGCAGCTCGGCGGCCATGCGACGGCCTCGCTCGACATGACCGTCACGGTCACCGCCGGCACCGGCGACATCACGGTCCAGGGCGGCAGCGGCGCCTCGGTCTACGCCAGCTCGCAGAGCGCCTCGGCCTACGCCTACTCGGGCGGCACGGGCACGGGTTCCGCAGCGGTGGCATCCGCGACCGCGACCGGCAACCTGATCCTGACCGCGGCGGGCGACGTCACGATCGCGGCGACCGGTACCACCGCCAGCTTCAACGACGCCTCGCTCTACGCCTACTCGGCCTACGCCTCGGCCTCGGCTTCGGGCTCCGGCCTCAACTCCGCGACCGCGGCGGCGCACGCCGACGTGATGGTGGACGCGGGCGGCGCGGTGACGGTCTCGGGCGAGGATTACGCGGCGATCTACGCCTCGAGCGCCACGGCTTCGGCCAGCGCCTACGGCAGCAACGCCGTGGCCGATGCGACCGCCACCACGACGCTCAGCATCGTCGCGGGTTCAGTGACCCTGACCGCGGGCGGCACCGGCGGCAGCGCCTCGTTGTACGCGGGCGAGGCCTACGCCTACGCCTCGGCCAGCACCTCGGGTGCGGCGGATGCGATGGCCGACGCCAGCCTCAGCGTCACCGTGACCGGTGCGTTGACCATCACCGCCGGCGACGACGCCTCGATCTATGCCGACTACGCCAGCGCTTCGGCCTCGGCCTACGACGGCGCAGTCGCCAACGCCACGGCGATCAGCAACCTGACGCTCGACGTCGGCACCGACTTCACGGTCACCGTGAGCGGTGGGTCCTACGCCGACGCCTCGATCTACGCCAACGGCGCCTCAGCACAAGCCTCAGCCAGCGGCAGCAGCGCGTCCGCCAACGCCCTGGTCGACAACAGCGTGACGATCGACGTCGGTGGCGACTTCACGATCACCGCCGACGACTACGTCCAGGTTTACACGGAATCGGCCTCGGCCTCGGCCTCGGCCTACGTCACCGGCGTGGCGAACGCCGACGCCTACGACCGGATGGATATCACGGTCGGCGGCGACTTCTCGATCACGGTCGCCAGCGGCGGCGCCTCGATCTACGCCGACGAAGCGGACGCTTCGGCTCAGGCCGGCGCCTTCAGCGGCGGCTCGTCGAGCAACACGGTGGCCGACGCCTTCGCCGACGGCGGCATCTCGATAGCAGTCACTGGCGACATGGCGATCAACGCGGTGACCTACGCGGCGGTGTACGTCTCGTCGGCCTCGGCCAGCGCCTCGGCCTACCGTGGCGGTTCGGCCAACGCGGTCGCGCTCAACAACGTCGAGATCACCGCGGCCAACTTCACGATCACCGCGACCGGCGGCACCGGCGACGTCTCGATCTACGGCGGCTCGGTCGAGGCCTCGGCCTCGGTCAACTCCGCGTCCGGCTCACCCATGCTCGGCGGCACGGCCACGGCCTATGCCGAGGGCAACCTGACGATCACGACGACCGGCGACATCACCATCACCGGCAACAGCCAGACCTCGGTCTACCAGTCGAGCGTGTCGGCCTCGGCCTCGGCCTACTCGGCTGGCTTCGCCTCGGCGCAGGCCTACGGCACCACCACGCTCGACGCGGGCGGCAACGTCACGATCTCGGCCAACACCGGCTCGGTGTCGATCTACGCGAGCTCGGCCGATGCCGACGCCAGCGCCTACGACAGCGGCTCGGCGCAGGCGACCGCGGTGTCCAACCTGGTCATCAACACTGGCGGCGACCTGACGATCACCGCGGGCACGGGCGCATCGATCTACGCGTCCACGGCCTCGGCCAGCGCCTCCGCCAACGAGCCGAACACCACGGCCACGGCCACGGCGAACGCCGAGGTGATGATCACGGTCGGCGGCGACTTCACGATCACCGCTACCGGTTCGGCCAGCGCCGACATCTCGATCTACCAGTACGACAACTACGCCTTCGCTTCCGCCTCGGGCAGCGGCGCGGTGGCCATGGCTTCGGTCGACAACGACGTGACGATCGACGTCGGCGGCGACTTCACCGTCAACGCCAACGGCGGCGTCCAGATCTACACTTCGAGCGCGCAGGCCTCGGCCAGCGTCGACTCGAGCGGCCAGGCCACGGCTACCGCCAGCGGGCGCATGGACATCACGGTGGGCGGCGACCTCAGCCTCACCGCGCCGAGCGGCAGCGTGTACCTGGCGATCTACGGCGTCAGCGCTTCGGCGGAAGCCGGCTCCTACAGCGGCGCGTCGAGCTACGCCGGCCACGCTTCGGCCACGGCCGACGGTGGCATGTCGATCACGGTGACCGGCGATGCGACCATCGCCGCGGGCACCTACGTGCAGGTGAACGCGTCCGACGCCTCGGCCTACGCCTACGCGCACAACGGCGGTTCGGCGAGCGCCAGCGCGCAGGCGAACTTCGACCTCACGGTCGGCGGCGACCTGTCGATCACCGGCACCTCGGCCTCGATCTGGGGCGCACAGACGAGCGTCTCGGCCTCGGCCGGCAGCAACCTGACCTCGGCCGGCCTCGGCGGCTACGCCAACGCTTACGCCCAGGGCAACATGACGATCGACGTCGGCGGCGACATCACGATCGCCGGCACCAGCCAGGTCTACATCTACAACTACAGCGGCTACGCCTCGGCCTCGGCCTACTCCGGCGGCACCGCGGTGGCGACCGGCACGGCGGTCAACTCGATCACCGCCGGCGGTGACATCACCATCAGCGCGTCGAACGGCAGCGTCTCGATCTACGCGAGCTCCGCCTACGCCTCGGCCTCCGCCAACACCGGCGGCAACGCGATGGCGAGCCACACCGCCGAGGTTCACATCGACGCCGGCGGCACGCTCGACATCACTGGCGGGTACGTGCAGATCTACGCCGACAGCGCGGACGCCTCGGCCTACGCCTACAGCAGCGCCACGGCCAACGCGGTCGCCAACAACAACGTCGACCTGACGGCGTCCACGATCAACATCGGCGCTGACACCAGCGGCGTGTCGATCTACGTCAACGATGGCAACGCCTACGCCTCGGCCGACACCAGCGGCTCGGCCACCGTCACGGCCGACGGCAACGTCAACATCTCGGCCGGCACCGTGAACATCACCGGCGACGACTACGTCCTGATCTACACCAGCGACGCCTCGGCTCAGGCCTACGCCTACAGCGATGCGGTCGCGGACGCGAGCATGACCGGCGAGGTCAACATCACGGCGACCACGCTCAACGTCACCGCGACCAACGGCTACCTGTCGATCTACGGCACCAACGCCTACGGCTACGCCAGCGCCGACACCTCGGGCTCGGCGCACGCCACGCTCGACCAGGGAGTGAACCTCTCGGCAGCGACGATCAACCTGACCGCGAGCTCGCAAGCCTCGATCTACGCCTCGAACCACAGCGCCTCGGCCAGCGCCTACGGCGGTGGAACGGCGACCGTGGACTTCGACGCCGGTGTCAACATCAACGGCGGCACGGTGAACCTCACCGCGGGCAGCTCGATCCAGATGTGGGGCGGCTCGTTCGACTCGGCGCAGGCCTACGCCAGCGGTGGCGGCGCGGCGAGCGTCACGCTCGGCGAAGCGGTCGAGATCAGCGCGACCACGCTGAACATCGACGCCGGCAGCAGCAGCGTCCAGCTCTCAGGCGGCCTCCACGCCTTCGCCAGCGCGAGCGTCTCGGGCAGCGGCAACGCCACCGCGACCATCGACGGCGGCGTGCTCCTGACCGCGACCACCGTCAACATCGACGCGAGTTCGGTGAACGTGCTCGGTGGCGTCAATAGCAGCCGCGGCGCCTTCGCCTTTGGCACTGGCGCGGCGGCGACCGTCAACGCCCAGTCGGTCATCGACGGCGGCACCGTGAACATCATCGCGCCGACCGTGTTCGTCGGCGGCAACAGCGATCATGTGGCGTCGAGCACCGGTGGCGGCGTGGCCACGGTCAACGATACCGCGCTGATCACCGGCGGCGTGGTCAACATCAGCGCCAGCAGCTCGATGTTCATGGCGGGCGGCGAGATCGATGGCGCCGTGGTCAACATCGACGCCGGCAGCGTCGGGCTCACCAGCGGTGCGGTTGTCACCGCCGGCCAGCTGATCGTCGAGGCGACGGGCAGCATCTACACCAGCGGCTCGGTCGCGGCCTCGATCGACGTCGGCGCGGTCTACATGGAAGCCGGCAGCGACATCGACCTGAGCGGGGCGACCCTGACGGTCGGCACCGGGACCGTCACCGGCGTCTCCGGCGACCACGTGGTCACCGACGCCCTGCAGGCGGTCGGCATCGGTCCCGACACCGACGATCCGAACGCGCTGTTCGTCTCGGGCGGCACGGTCACGCTCGGCGACCTCGATTTCCAGGGCACCTACCTCTGGATCCAGGCGCCGGATGTGGCGGTGGCCGGCACCGTCACGATGAACCCTGACGCGCTGGTCCAGTTCACCCCGACCGACCTCGACGCCGACGTCAGCGTCGAGGAAAGCGGCGTCGGCCCGGGCGTGGTCAACTACGTCAACGTCGGCCTGTTCGACGCCTTCGGCGCGCAGACCATCGTGGTCGGCGCAGTGTCGCCGGAGTTCGCCGGTGACATCACGATCGGCTCGCTCGGCCAGATCGACATGGGTAGCACCAACTTCATCTGCGTCACGACCGGCGAATGCTTGCCGCTGGAGAACATCACCAGCACCGGCATCGTCGCGACGCTGGAGTCGCTGCTGGCCTTGGGTGCCGACTTCGTGATCCCGCAGGATCCGGAGCTCGACCCGGCGATGAACCAGGACGCGGGCATCGACACGGTCATCGACGTCGAGGCCAACGAGCTGTTCGAGTCGGAGGTCCCCGGCCAGTGCATGGTGACCCGCGACGACGACGAGCGCGACGAAGATCCGGGTGTTTGCGCGAACGTCGACTGATAACTGAAGGCGTCGAAGATCGACGGCCCCCGGGGTCCGCCATGTACGGACCGGCCGCCGTACCGAGAGGAAGGGATCGATGCGCTGCAACCGAAGGCTGATCGCCGCACTCGCGATGGGCGTGGCGGGCGCGGCCAGCGCCGCCGACGACCGGCCTTACGCCGCGCTCCTGGCGCAATACACCATGCACGCCGAGGAGCATCGCACCCAGAGCGTGGTCAGCGGCTACTTCGCGCTCGGTATCCCGCTGGGGCGTGATCTGGCGCTGGAGTTCGACTACGTCGAGCGCGAGGCTGACCTCACCGGAGGCGGCGGATCCCGCTCCTACGCCGGGTTCGGGGCCTCGGCGCTGTGGTTCCTCGAGCGCGACGGCTCGTTCGATCCCTACGTCGTCATCGGTTACACGCGGTTCGACAACGAGGTGGCAGGCGTCGACCTCGACTTCGAGTCCTCGCAGCTCGGGCTCGGGTTCGTGACCGACCTGTCCGACGACCTGGCGTTGCGCGGCGAGGTCCGCGGCTACCGCTCCGGCCGCCAGACGTTCGTCGACGTCGCGCTCGGCCTGGGCTTTGTCTACCGCTTCGGCGTGCAGGGCCTTGCGGCACCGGCACCCGTGGATCGCGACTCCGATCGCGACGGCGTCATGGACCGCACCGACCGATGTCCGGAGACGCTGCGTGGCACCAGCGTCGACGCGGCAGGCTGCGCGCTGCCGGTCGACGGTAACGCCGACCGCGATGGCGTCCGCAACAGCGCCGATCGTTGTCCGGGGACGCCCGCCGCCGTGCGCGTCGACGCGACGGGCTGCGAGCTCGATGGCGACGGTGACGGCGTCCGCGATGGCGCCGACCGCTGCCCGGCGACGTCCGAGGGCGTGTCCGTCGATGCGCTGGGCTGCGCGCTCGACGGCGACGGTGACGGCGTTACCGATGGCGCCGACCGTTGTCCGGACACGCCGGCCGGGATCCGCGTGCTGACCGACGGTTGCCCGGTGCCGCTGGTGCTCGAGCTCGAGGGCGTCAACTTCGAGACCGCCTCCGATTCCCTCACCCCGGGCTCGCGCGCCAAGCTCGACGAAGCGGTCGCCAAGCTCAAGGACAACCCGACCGTGACGGTCGAGGTCGCCGGTCACACCGACGGGATGGGCGATGCCACGAGGAACCGCCTGCTCTCCCAGCGTCGCGCCGAGAGCGTGCGCACCTACCTGCTCCGTGGCGGCGTGGCGGCGGATCAGGTGACGGCCCGCGGCTACGGAGCGGACGAGCCGTTGACCACCAACGACACCGCTGCCGGGCGCGCGCAGAACCGGCGCGTCGAGCTCCGCGTCCAGCCGTGAGACGAGCGCCGCGATCCGTCCGGACCGAGACGGTCTGGACGGGGAGCGCGCGTGGCAGCGGATCGAGGGACGAACCCAGAGGCCGCCGACGGGCGGCCTCGTCGTGTCAGCCGTCGAGGTCGGAAGCCTCGCCCACCGAGCGTGGTCCCGTAGCAACAGCGGCGTCCGACGCCTGTTCGGGGAGCAGCCCCAGGCGTCGCGCCGGCCCGACGGGCGGCTCCCGCGGGCCCGCCGTCCCTGCTAAAGTCCTCTCCTGCGTTGGAGTCCCGTCCGACCGCGCCGTCCGTGCGCGGTCGGGCATCCCAGGGGGGAGCGATGAGTTCCACGTCTCGACTCGGCCTTGTCCCGTTCCTCACCCTCGGTGCCTTCGCGCTCGGCCTCGCCGCCAGCGTCGGCGCCGCACCGCAACCGCCGACGGCGGGGCAGGTGCAGCAGACGATCCCGCCGCCGCCGCGCCCCACGCCGGTCACGCCCAACCAGCCGCTGGTCCAGCCGGCGCCGGTGCCGGGCGGTGCCGCGGCCGGCGGCCCGCAGTTCCGCGTAGATAGCTTCCAGTTCAACGGCAACACCGTGATCAAGTCCGAGGAGCTCGCGGCCCAGGTCGTCGACCTGCGCGGCCGGACGCTCACCGCCGCCGACCTCGGCGCTGCGGCACAGAAGCTGACCCGCTATTACCAGTCGCGCGGCTACCCGCTGGCGAGCGTCAACCTGCCGACGCAGAAGGTCGACGGCGGCGTGGTGCGCTTCGAGGTGCTCGAAGGCCGGCTCGGCGCGGTCACCGTCGAGGGCAATCGCACCTACGCCAAGGAGGGCATCCTGATGCAGCTCTCCGACCTGCCGCGCGGCCAGCCGCTCGCCGGCCAGGACCTGGAGCAGGAGCTGCTGCTGCTCAACGATCTGCCGGGCCTCGAGGTGCGCGGCATGGTGGTGCCGGGCAAGAAGTACGGCGAGTCCGACCTGGTGGTGAAGGTCGAAGAGCAGCCGCGCAACTTCACCGTGTCGTTCGACAACCACGGTCGCGACGCGATCGGCCGGCTCCGCGGCACGCTCGAAGGACGCTTCAACAGCCTGATCGGCTGGGGCGACGAGCTCACCGTGTCGCTGCTGAGCTCGGAGAACTCGCTGCTCAACTACGGCCGCTTCGGCTACTCGTTGCCGGTGGATGACGAGGGTGCGCGGGTCGGCGTCAGCTATTACGAGACGGCCTACGAACTCGACGACCCGAACTTCGTGCTGGTCGGCATCGAAGGGCGCAGCTCCGGGCTGCGGGTCGGCTACTCCAAGCCCCTGCGGCGCACTCGCGCCAGCTCCATGACCTTCGACGTCGGCCTGCAACGGCTCGAGTCGGAGACCACCTCGCTCGGCTTCCCGGTCGCCGGTGGTGGCATCACGCTGTTCGAGGCCGGGCTCTACTCGAGCGGCCTGACGGGCGCGACCGCCTGGACCAGCGCCTACGGCTTCTCCGGCAACTTCCGCCACAACGATGGCACCGTCGACGATTCCCAGCTCGGCCGCCTGCGCGCCGATTTCTCCACCAGCTCGCCGCTGGGCGGCGGGTGGGTCGCGGCGACCCGCTTCACCGCGCAGTACGGCATCGGCAGCCAGATCGACCTGCAGAAGTTCTCGATCGGCGGGCCCTACAGCGTGCGCGGCTTCGAGCCGGCGGCGGCGCGCGGCGACTCCGGCCTCGACGGCTCGCTCGAGTTCGTCCGCGGCTTCGGCGCCGGCGACCTGCGAGGCGCGTTCGCGCTGTTCGCCGACGTCGGCTACGTCAGCAGTCACGCGCGCTCGGGCGCGGCCGACAGCGACGGGCCGTGGCTCGCCGCGGTCGGCCTCGGCGTGCGCCTCCAGGCGAGCCGCCACATCGCGCTCTCGGTCGACTATGCGATCCCGATGGGCGGCGTCGACCCGGCGGACCCGAACCACGACCACCTGTGGGGCAAGCTGAACGTCGCCTTCTGATCCGAACCACGGACGCGAGCCGCCTGCGGGGCTCGCACCAACGATGCGCGTCGACGCATCGGGCGCTCGAACGGTCCAACGCGGATCGCGCGGCGTCGCAACGACGAGGTGCTGAACATGTCGGACCGTAACTCGACCCACGGCTTCACCGAACTGCGCCGCGCCCTGGCGCGCGCGCTCGGGCATCGCGGGCTGGCGCTCGCCGCACTCGGCATGCCGGGACTGGTGTGGGCTGGTCCCACCGGCGAGCAGGTCATGGCCGGCAGCGCCACGGTCGGGCGCCCCGACGCCTCGACCACCATCGTCGACCAGACCTCGCAATCCGCGGTCGTCAACTGGCAGACCTTCAACGTCGGCGGCCAGGAGCTGGTGCAGTTCGTGCAGCCGTCGAGCTCGGCGGTGATCCTCAACCGTATCGTCGGCGGCCAGGCCTCGGAGATCTTCGGCACGATCCGCGCCAACGGCCAGGTGTTCCTGGTCAACACCCACGGCATCTTCTTCAGCAGCACCGCGACGCTCGACGTCCAGGGCCTGGTGGCCTCGACGCTCGACATCAGCGACCCGGACTTCATGGCCGGCGACTACCGCTTCGTGCGCGGCGCCGACGCGCCGGACGCGGGCGTGGTCAACCAGGGCGCGATCAGCGCCGCCAGCGGCGGCTACGTGGTGCTTGCCGGCGACTACGCGCAGAACGACGGCGTGATCGTGGCCCAGGCCGGGCACGTAGTGCTCGCCGCCGGTAGCGCGGTCTCGCTCGACGTCGCCGGCGACGGCTTGCTGTCGTTCGCGGTCGACGCCGCGGCGTTCTCGGCCCTGGCCGGGGCGCGCAATGCCGGCACCATCCTCGCCGACGGTGGCACGGTGGTGATGACCGCGTCGGTGGCCAGCGACCTGGTCGTCACCGCGGTCAACAACACCGGTCTGGTCCGCGCCAACGGCGCGGTCGAACGCGACGGCGCGATCTACCTGGTGGGCGAGGGCGGCGGGGCCGCCAACAGCGGCACGCTCCAGGCCCAGGGCGGGTCAATCGAGATCTCCGGCCCCAGCGTCCGGGTCGGCGGGGTCATCGACGCCGCCGGCGGTGCGCTGCTCATCGATCCGGCCGTGCTGACCATCCGCGCTGGCTCCAGCGCATCGCCCGGCACCAACGAGGTCTACGAGGCGTTCATCGAGGCCCAGCTCAACGCCAACACCGACGTCACGATCTCCGCGTCCTCGGCGATCGTCAACGCCGGCACCTTCGCAGGCGTCGGCATCGACGCGTCCGGCGGCGGCGACCTCAACCTCCTCATCACCGACGGCAGCGGCGGGATCTCGCTCGGCGGCCTCGGCTTCGACATCGGCGGCGCGTTCACCGCGACCGCTGGCCTGACCAACGGCCACGCCTCGTTCGGCGACATCGCGGCGTCGGGCATTGACATCACCGCGGCTGGCGACATCGACACCGGCGCGCTCGCGGCGGGCGCGGGCGGCGTGCACATCAGCGCCACCGCCGGCCACGTCGGCGTGGGCGCCGGCATCAGCGCCTTGGGCAGCGTGGACATCGCGGCCAGCGACGCCGGCGACAGCGGCTACGTGCAGGTCGGCGGTGCGATCTCCGGCGACGGCGTGACGCTCGTCGGCCATGCCGGCGGCGACAACGGTTGGGTGCAGGTCTCCGGCACGATCGATGCTGGCAGCGGCGCGGTCGACATCTCCGGCCATGCCGATGGTTCCCGCGGCTTCGTGCAGGTCGGAGCTGTCAGCGGCAACGGCATCACGCTCTCCGGCCACGCCGGCGGCCTCGGCACCGGCACCGGCGCGAGCTACGGCAGCGGCAGCGTCCACGTCAACGGCGACGTCGACGCCGGCAGCGGTGCAGTCGACATCTCGGCCTTCGCCGCCGACGACTGGGGCTACATCAACATCACCGGCTCCGTGACCGGCGAGGGTGTCACCCTCCAGGCCGTCTCCGGCGACAGCAGCGCCTCGATCAATCTCAGCGGCAGCATCGACGGCGGCAGCGGCGCGGTCGACGTCTCGGCGACGGCGACCGAGGACAACGCCTACATCACGCTCGGCGGCCCGGTCGCGGGCGAGGGCGTGACCATCGCGGCCTCGGCCGGCGGCGACGACGGCTACGTGACGATCGGCGGCGCCGTCGACGGCGGCAGCGGCGCGGTCGACATCTCCGGCCATGCCGGCGGCGAGCACGGCTACGTACAGGTCAACGGCGGCGTCACCGGCAACGGCGTCACGCTCTCCGGCCACGCCGGCGGCACCCACAGCACCGACGCCAGCTACGGCAGCGGCAGCGTCCACGTCCAGGGCAGTGTCGACGCCGGCAGCGGCGCGGTCGACATCAGCGCGTTCGCTGCGCAGGACTGGGGCTACGTCTCCATCAACGGCTCGGTGCAGGGCGAGGGCGTGACCATCACCGCCCACTCGCTGCAGGACAGCGGTTCCGTCGACATCAACGGCGGCATCGACGCCGGCGGCGGCGCGGTCGCGATCTCGGGTCTCGCCGAGGACGGCAGCTACGGCGACGTGCAGATCAGCGGCTCCGTGATCGGCGAGGGCGTGACCATCACCGCGTCCGCGACCGAGGACTACGGCTCGGTGACCATCAGCGGCTCGGTCGACGGTGGCGCGGGCGCGGTCTCGATCACCGGCTTCGCCGGCGACCGCTACGGCTTCGTGCAGGTCAACGGCGGCGGCGTCAGCGGCAACGGCGTGACCTTGACCGGCCATGCCGGCGGCGCGTCGAGCTCGGGCTTCAGCGGCAGCGTCCACGTCAACGGCGACATCGACGGCGGCACCGGCTCGGTGCTGGTCAGCGGCTACGCCGCGCAGGATTGGGGCTACATCTCGATCAACGGTTCGGTGAGCGGCGAGGGCGTCACCATCACCGGCTTCGCCGGCGACTCGAGCGCCAGCATCCACGTCGGCGCGATCGACGGCGGCGCCGGCGCGGTGCTGGTCACCGCCTCGGCGGGCGCCGACAACGCGTCGGTGGAAGTCGGCGGCGGCATCGCGGCCGGCGGCAATGTCACCGTCAGCGGCATCGCCAGCGGCTCCGGGGCCCACGTCAGCATCGACGGCAGCATCGATGCCGGCGGCGGCGTAGCGCTGACCGCGTCCGGCCAAGGCTCGGGCAGCTTCGAGGGCGTGGTGCTGGTCGGCACGCTGACCCCGGGCACCGGCAGCAGCTCGTCGTCCGTCGGCTCCTCGTTCGCCGGCGCGACCATCACCGCTGGCGGCGACGTCACCCTCGCCGCCCACGGCGGCAATGGCTCCGACTTCGTGGGCGTGATCGCCGTGGGCGGCATCGACGCGGGCGGCGACGTCTCGCTCACCGCGACCAACTCGGCGAGCTTCACGCCCGCTGGCGTGTACCTCGCCGACTTCAGCAGCTCCGGCAGCAGCCCGGTCGCGCTGCACGACATCGTGGCGGGCGGCTCCGTCTCGATCATGGCCAGCGGCGGCGGCAGCTCCGGCGCCGAGGTCTTCGTCGGCGGCATCGACGCCGGTGGCGACGTCTCGATCGTCGCCGGCAGCTCGTCCGGTGGCACGCTGAGCCGCATCGTCATCGGCTCGTCCGGCGATTCGATCGTCGCGGGCGGCGACGTGTTCATCGCCGGCGCCATGGACTTCAGCCTCGACGTGACCATCGACGCCGGCGGCGACGTCGGCCTGGTCGCGAACGGCGACGTGCTCGTGCATCGCTCGATCACCGCAGGCGGCGACGTCTCGATCACCGCCGACTTCGACGGCGTTAGCAGCGGCACCGCTTCCATCGCGGTCCAGGACCAGCCGATTGTGGTCTCTGCCGGCGGCTCGATCGCCATCCATGGCGACACCGTCGGGCTCTACGCGGGGACCGCGTTCAGCGACGCCAGCGGTTCGGGATCCGACAACCCCGACAGGTCGCTGCGCCTGAGCGCGGTCGATGGCATCTCGATCGGCGCCTCCGGCGACCTGACCATCCAGGCCGGCGACGCCGGCGCGTCGCTGCACTCGGTGAGCGGCACGGTCACGGCCAGCGCCGACGCATCGGTGTTGATCGAGGCCACCGGCGCCTCGGCCGACGTCCACCTCAGCGGTCAGAACGTCTACCTCTATGCCGGCGGTTCCGCCGGCAGCGGCAACTCGGTCACGGTCGGCGCCGCGGGTGCCGACGCCTCGGTCACCATCGATGCGTCGCTGACCGTCGATGCCGGGGGCGACGTCTCGATCAGCGCCGGTTCGTACCTCTACCTCTCGGGCGCGAGCTACGCCGGCTACCAGATGAACCTGTCGGCCGCTTCGTCGGACGCCACGGTCGCCGCGACCGTCGATGCCGGCGTCACCATCGACGCCGGCGGCGACATCTCGCTCACCGCCGGCACCAACATCTCGGTGTGGGGCGGCTTCGAGATCGCCGACTCGGCCGACGTCCAGGCCGCCGGCGACGGCGCGAGCGCGGCCCTGACCGTGACCGCCGACGCCGCGCTCACCGCGGGCGGCGACATCACGATGTCGGTCGCGAGCGGCAGCGCCAGCCTCTACGCGGGCTCGGGCGGCGCCTCCTACCTCGAGGTCTACGCCAGCGGCGACGGCGCGGCCGCGACCGTCGACCTCTCGGCGGGCGTGATGCTCGACGCGGGTGGCGACGTGCACATCGATGCTGACACCGACGTCTGGATCGCGGGCGCCGACGGCGGTTACACCCAGTACTCAGCCTTCGCCTCGGTCTCGGGCGTCGGCGCCACCGCCACGGTCATCCACCACGCTGACGTCTCGATCGCAGCGGGCGGTGCGATCTCGATCGCGGCCGGCGCCAACGCCTCGATCGTCGGCGGCGGCACGGTCGGCTACAGCCACGGCGCCAGCGTCTACGGCACCTCGGGCGCCGTGAGCTTCGACCTCAGCGGCCGGGTCGACCTGGTCGCCGGCACCGACATCACCGTCAGCGGTGGCAGCTTCGTCGGCATCTACGCCTCCGGCTCCGCTAACTACGACGTCTACGGCTACGTCTACGCCGCCAATGGCAGCGTCACGCTCGCCGCCGACACCGGCGTCAGCCTGATCGCCGGCGGAGACGTGACCCTCACCGCGGGCAGCCTGGCATCCGGCAACGGCACGCTCAGCATCTACGGTGGCAGTTCGCTCGGCAATTATGGTTCGGCGTCGATCTCGGGTTCGGCGACCGGCGGTACGGTGCGCTTCGAGGCCCATGGCGACGTGGTGATCGACGCCGGCGACGACCTGACGCTCAGCGCGGGCTCCAGCGCCTCGATCTACGGCGGCAGCTATGCGGGCTACTCGAACTCCGTCTACGCCTACGCCGACGACGCGGTCGTCGAGATCGACGTGTCGGCCGACGTCACGCTCCATGCCGACGGCGACCTCGCCATCAGCGTCGGCCATACCGGTTCGACGGTCAGCCAGAGCGTCGGATCGCTCTCCATCGTCGCCGGCAGCTACGCCGGCTACAGCAACAACACCTTCAGCGCCGCCGGCTCCGGCGCGCTGATCGACTACGACGCCAGCGCGCGGGTCAGCATCAGCGCCGGCGGCAACGTCACGCTGTTCGCTGGCGACTCGATCACCCTGGAGGGCGGCTACGAGACTGGCTACAACAACAGCTCGCTGTACGCGGCCGGTACCGGCGCGGTCATCGAGTTCACCGCGCTCGCCTCGACCGAGGTGGTCGCGGGCGGCAACGTCTCGATCGCGGTCGGCAACGCCGCGAACTCCCACGGCGACCTCGACATCTCGGGCGGTTCCTACGTCGGCGAGAGCATGGGCGGCAGCGACCTCGCCGATGGCACGAGCGCTTCCGCGGTGCTCTACGCCAACGCCCAGGCGCGCCTGGTCGCGGGCGGCGACGTCACGATCACCGCGGGCGGCTCGCTGTACGTGACCGGCGCCTACGAGGCGCCGAGCTCGATCTCGCACAGCTATTCGGGGACCAACGCCACGGTCACCTACACCGCGCTCGGCGACGCGATCATCCAGGCCGGCGACGACATCGTCATCACGGTCGGCAGCGCCAGCCACGGCACCGCGACCTTCCAGGGCGGTTCGTCGGTCGGCTACAGCGCGTCGATCTACAACTCAGGCTCGGGTGCGACCGGCACCTACACGATGAGCGCCAACGCGGTGCTCATCGCCGGCGGCGACATCACGGTCACCGCAGGCAACGACATCAACCTCTCCGGCGGTTCGACCGCCGGCTACTCGGCCTCGCTCAATGCCTCCGGGTCCGGCGCGAGCATCGACCTCACCGCCACCGCCGACGTGGTCATGACCGCGGCCGGCAATCTGACGCTGACCGCGGGCGGCGACGTCGTCATCGCCGGCGGTTCCAGCGCTGGCTACTCGATGTGGGTCTACGCCGGCACCTCCAGCGGCAGCGGCGGCGGCAGCGGCGGCATCGGCGCGCAGGCCCACGCCTCGGTCAGCGCCGACGTGACGCTCACGGCGGGCGGCAACCTCGCCATCACCGCGGGCAGCGGCGTCGAGATCTACGGCGGCAGCACCGCCGGCACCAGCGCCTTCGTCGAGGCCAACGCCTCCGACGCCTCGGCGACGCTCGCGGTCAGCGCCGCGGTCGACCTCAGCGCCGGCGGCGACATCCTGATCAGCGCCGGCAGCGGCCTCTCGATCTACGGCGGCAGCAGCGCCGAGGCCTCGGCCAGCGCCTCCGGCGCCGGTGCCCATGCCGCGTTCGACATCGACGTCAGCGTCAGCCTCACCGCCGGCGACGACATCGTGCTGCACGCCACGAGCGGCTCGGCTTCCGTCTACGGCGGCAGCTCCAACTCGGCGACCGCCTACGCCTGGTCGGGCGCCGCGGCGAGCGCGACCATCGACGCCAGCGTCCATCTCGAGGCCATCGGCTCGGTGTCGATCGTCGGCTCCGGGTACGCGGCGGCCTACGGCGGCGCGTCCAACTCGGCCTACGCTTCCGCGGGCAGCGGTGCGACCGCGACCGCGGCGATCGATGCTTCGGTGACGATCGAGGCGGGCGCTAGCGTCACGTTCTCGGCCTCCAGCGGCGCGGCCTCGATCTACGGCGGCTACTACGGCGACGCCTACGCTTACGGCTTCGACGGCGCCTCCGCCGACGCCAGCGTGGACCAGAGCGTGTCGATCGATGCGACCGGCGCGGTGTCGGTGCTGGGCTCGAGCTACGCGGCGCTCTACGGCGGGGCCTTCGCCCGCGGCGTCGAGGCCTACGCGGACTCGAGCGGCGTGGCCCACGCCGCGATCGACGCCTCGGCGATCATCACCGCCGGCGGCGCGGTGATTTTCTCGGCCTCGAACGGCGCGGCCTCGATCTACGGCGGCGGCTACGCCGGCTGGGCTGGCTCCTACGCCGTCGTCGCCGACGCGAACAGCGGCGGCTCGGCGGCGGTCACCATCGACAACAGCGTGCTGGTGGATGCCGGCACCACCCTCACCGTGTTCGGCAGCAGCTATGCGGCGGCCTACGGTGGCTACTACAACGAGGGCCGGGCTTCGGCCGGGTCGAGCGCGACCGCGACGGTCGATATCGATGCCAGCGCGACGCTGCTCGCGAACGGCGCGATCACGTTCTCGGCTACCAACGGCGCAGCGTCGATCTACGCCGGCGGCTACCACGGCTACTTCAGCTTCCAACCGGTCCACGCCCAGGCCAGCAGCGGCGGCGTGGCGGAAGTCGCCATCGACGCGAGCTTGACGGTCGACGCCGGCGGCGCGGTCAGCGTCGTCGGGTCCAGCTATGCCGCGATCTACGGCGGCTACGAAGCGAACGCGGATGCGGACGCTACCGCCAGCGGCAGTGCCGCGGTCACGGTCGACCAGAGCGCCACCGTCACCGCCGCGGGCACGGTGTTGGTCTCCGCCGCGTCGGGCGCGGCCTCGGTCTACGCGCAGGACTATGCCAACGCCTGGGCCACGGCCAACAGCGGGGGCGTGGCGACCGCCATGGCCGACGCCAGCCTCACCATCGACGCGGGCGGCGCGATCACCATCCACGGGTCTAGCTACGCCGCGGTCTACGCCGGCTACAGCGGCAGCGCGTCGGCCAACGCCTACAACTCCGGCTCGGCCAGCGCGACGGTCGATGTCAGCGCCACGCTGACCGCGGGCGGCGACGTGTCCTTGACCGCTTCGAGCGGCACCGCCGCGGCGTCGATCTACGCGCGCAACTACCAATACGCCTACGCCAACGCCGGCATCACCGGCTCGGTGGGCAGCGCGGCGGCGCACGCCGCCGTCGAGGGCAGCGTCTCGATCACCACCGGTGGCGACCTCATCGTCGTCGCGCCGGACTACGCCGCGGCCTATGGCGGTTACTCCCCCGGGGCCGACGCCTACGCCTACAGCGGCGGTTCCGCGACCGCGAACGCCACCGCCGGCGTCACGCTCGACGTCGCGGGCGACGTGACCTTCGCGGCCAGCGCGGGTGCGGCTTCGGTCTACGGCTACAACTCCGCCGACGCCTATGCGTACGCGGACGACTCGGCGGCGGCAGCCGCCACCGCCGCGAACGGCGTCGACCTGGTCGCTGGCGGCGCCGTGACAATCGCGGGCTCGAGCTACGCCGCGGCCTACGCGGGGTACAACCCCAACGCGAGCGCATACGCCTACAGCGGCGCGACCGCGACCGCGGATGCGGTCTCGGCGGTCTCGATCGTCGCCGGCGGGGCGGTGAGCGTGACTCAGAGCGGGAGCGCGGGCGGCGCCCAGGTCTACTCGCGCTACGCCTTCGGCTACGGCTACGCCGACGATGCGAGCGCCACGGCCAACGCCGACGCCAGCGTCACCATCGACGCGGGCGGTGCGGTCACGGTGACGGGTGACAGCTATGCCGAGGTCTACGGCAGCACCGGGGCCTACGGCACCGCGTCGGCCTACGGCTCGACCGCGACCGCCACGGTCGCGGTGGCGGCTGGGGTCGCGATCGATGCGACCGCGCTCACCATCTCGGCCTCGAGCTCGGGCGGTTATGCCTCGCTCGGCGCAGGCTACGCTTATGCGTTCGCCCATGCGTACTCGGGCGCCATCGCCGAGACGACCGCCACCGGCGCGACCGGGGTGACCGTCAGCGGCGACCTGACGATTGCGGCCGGCAGTTCGCTCTCCATCTACGCGAGCTTCGCCTCGGCCTCGGCCGAGGGCTTCGGCAGCGGCGCCACGGCGACTGCGACCGCCGACGGTTCGTTGACGATCGACGCGGGCGGCGACGCCTCCATCACCGCGACCGCGAGCTACCTGAACGTGCTCGCCGACAACACCGCGACCACCACCTTCGCTTCGGGCTCGCTCGACGTGCCGATGGCGTCGGCCGACGCCAGCCTCACGCTCACGGTCGCCGGCGACCTCGGCATCGCGGCCGGCGGCGACCTGACGATCGCAGGCGGCACTGCTTCCTCGAGCGGCGGCCGGAACTGGGATTCGACCGCGATCGTGACGGTCGGCGGCGGCGCTGCGCTCATCGCCAGCGGCGACTTGAACGCGAGCGATGCCAGCCTCACGGTCGGCAGCGGTCCGGCGCCGGGTGCCGCACCCGACGCGTTCGTCTCGGCCCACTTCGGGGAGGCCGCCAACGCGGTCCCCGACCTGGTGTTGAGCGGCGGCACCGTCCACCTCGGCGACCTGACGCTGGCCGGGGACTACCTGCGGATCGCGACCAACACCCTGGACCTCGACTCGAGCGCCTCGGTCTCGCTCGCCGCCAACACCAGCCTCCACCTGACCGGGCACTTCGCGTCCGACGCGATCCACGTCGATGATGGCGCGAGCGCCAGCGCCAGCGGCGCGCGCTTCGACCTCACCGGCATCCTCGCGACGCTCGGGATCGACGAGGTGTTCATCGGCGGATCGGCGGCCAGCGGCGACATCACCATCGGCTCGCTCGGCTCGGTCGACCTGACCGGCATCGACGCGGCGTTCCGCACCACCGGCGCGGTCACTGCGCCGTCGCTGCTGATCGCGGATGCGGTCAACGTCGCGGGCGGCTCGATCGACCTGCTGACCTCGGCCGGCGAGTTCCAGATCAGCGCGACCGTCGCGGGCGCCGCCCTGACGCTCGACAACCAGACCTACACCGGGATGGCCGAGCTCGACTTCGGCAACACCGCGTTCGGCGCGGTGCTGCTGACGGTCGGTTCGGCCGACGTCGGCCGTTTCGGCGCCAGCAGCTTCGACCTGTTCGCCGACGCGGTGCACTTCAGCGGCACCATCAGCGTCAGCGGCGCGGTGGTGCTCAACGTCTCGAGCACGGCGACCGGCGGCTCGGTGGCGGGCGCGTCGATCGACCTGGTCGGCGGCTCCTCGGCTTCGTTCTCGATCGCGATGGACACCGACGACCTCGACATCGTCAGCGGCCTGAACTTCGACATCACCAACATCGGCACCGGCACGCTGAGCGTGGCGGTTCCGGTCGGCCAGCTGGCGGTGACCTTCACCGGCGACCTGCTGGTGGACACCGACCTCGACGCCAGCAGCATCGCCTTGGGCGCGGGCGGCAGCCTCGACGTCTCGACCCTGACCATCGTCGCCACCGGCCAGGTGGAACTGTCCGCAGACGACGACCTGCTGGTCGACAGCATCGACCTGACCGCCGACCTGCTGCTCGGCGAGGCGGGCGGAGCGATCGACGACGGCGCGGGGGCGGGCACGGTCGCGGTCGAGGCGCTCGACCTGACCGCGGGCGGCGACATCCTGCTCGACGACACCACGCTGACGGTCGGTGCCGGCACCGTGGTCAGCATCCCCGGCGACCAGCTGCTGATCGCGTTCCTCGAACAGCAAAGTTTCGAGCCCGAGCACTCGGTCCCGAACGCGGCTTTCATCGCCGGCGGCGAGGTGGTGCTGCAGAGCCTGACCATGACCGGCTCCTACCTGTGGCTGCAGGGTGCGAGCTTCGACTTCGGGACCATGTCGGTCCCGACCGACGCGATCGTCCAGTTCGTCGCGCCGGACCCGAGCATGACGATCAGCATCGAGAACATCGCGCGCACCACCGCCGGACGGCTCAACTTGGGCGTGGTCGAGCACTTCTCGGAGTTCGGCGACGTGACGTTCGCGGTCGGCAACACCGATCCGGTGACGGTCGCGCCGCTGCTCATCGGGACGGTCGGCACGGTCGATATGGGCGATTCGGACCTGATCCTGATCACCCGCGGCCCGACCCAGGGCTTGGGCACGGTGACCTCGACCGGGCTGGTGACGCTGCTGTTCGCGGTGACCGACTACGGCACGCCGAGCAGCGCCGAGATCGTCCAGACCACGGGCGACCCGGAGGAGTACCTCGGGGAGGACGACGCCGCCGAGTCGGCGCTCGGCTCGCAGGACCCGGACGTCTGCCTGCTGTCGCGGGACGACGACCGCAAGGACGAGAAGCCGCCGGTCTGCGCCGGGTTCTGAGGCCCGCGCCACCGCGGGCGGGTGGAGGGGGCGCGGGGCCTCCGGTATCATCCGCGCGGAATCGATGCAGGGGCGGCCCACGGGTCGCCCCTCGTCGTCACGCTCCCCACCAGCACCGAGGGACCATGGGCTCGCGGACACCGCTCTTCGAACGCCATGTCGCCGCCGGTGCGCGGATTGTCGACTTCGGCGGCTGGGACATGCCGGTCAACTACGGCTCGCAGATCGAGGAGCACCATCGGGTGCGCCGCGACGCGGGCTTCTTCGACGTCTCGCACATGACGGTGCTCGACCTCAGCGGGTCGCGCACCCGCGAGTTCCTGCGTTGGCTCCTGGCCAACGACGTCGCCAAGCTCAAGGTCCCGGGCAAGGCGCTCTACTCGTGCATGCTCGACGAGCAGGGTGGCGTTGTCGACGACCTGATCGTCTACTTCCTGCGCGAGCCTGCTTCAGTCGAAGAGCGCTTCAGGGTGGTGGTCAACGCCGGCACCCGCGCCAAGGACCTCGCCTGGATCGAGCCGCGCGCGGCCAAGTTCGGCGTGACCATGCGGCACCGCGACGATCTCGCGATGATCGCGGTGCAGGGCCCCAACGCCCGCGCCAAGTTCGCGACGCTGCTGGCGCCGGCCGATCGGGCGAAGGCGCTGGCGCTGGGCCCGTTCGAGTCGGTCGGATGCGGGCCGTGGTTCGTCGCCACCACCGGCTACACCGGCGAGGACGGGTTCGAGTTCATGCTCCCCGCCAGCGACGCGCCGGCGGTGTTTGACACGCTGGTCGCCGCCGCCATCCCGCCGGCGGGCCTGGGAGCGCGCGACACGCTGCGCCTCGAGGCCGCGATGAACCTCTACGGCCAGGACATGGACGAGGCGGTCACGCCGCTCGAGTCGGGCCTCGCCTGGACCGTGGCGTTCGCGCCGTCGGACCGCGACTTCATCGGCCGCGGCGCGCTCGAAGCGCAGAAAGCGCGTGAGAAGGGCGGGGCGGGTGCTCGTCGTCTCGTCGGCCTGATCCTCGAGGACAAGGGCGTGCTGCGTGGCCACATGCGCGTGGTGACCCCGGCCGGCGACGGCGAGATCACCTCAGGCAGCTTCTCGCCGACGCTCGAGAAGAGCATCGCGCTGGCGCGCGTCCCGGCTGGCGACTACGACCGCGTCCAGGTCGACATCCGCGGCAAGCTCTGCGCGGCGCGGGTGGTGAAGCCGCCGTTCGCGCGCCACGGCAAGCCTTTGGTATGACGGTTCCTCTGCGATCCGGCTTTCCTCCTGCTCCTATCCCCCTTACTCCTCTGAGGTCCCCGTCATGAGCAACATCCCGAAGGACCTGCGCTACACGAAGTCGCACGAGTGGGTGCGCAAGGAAGCCGACGGCAGCGTGACCATCGGCATCACCGACCATGCCCAGGGCGCGCTCGGCGACCTGGTGTTCGTCGAGACCCCCGAGGCGGGCCGCAAGGTCGGCGCCAACGAGGCCTGCGCAGTGGTCGAGTCGGTCAAGGCCGCCTCCGACGTCTACTCGCCCCTCGCCGGCGAGGTGCTGGGCGGCAACGCCGACCTCGGCGGCGCGCCCGAAGCGATCAACCAGGACCCCTACGGCAAGGGCTGGATGTTCAAGGTCCGGCCGTCCGATGCCAAGGCGGTCGACGCCTTGCTCGACGCCGCGGCCTACGGCAGCTTCCTCGCCGACGAAGGCCACTGACGCCGCGCGGCCCGCGCCGCGCTCCTCCGCTCCACCGAGACCCCGCGCCACCATGCCGTTCATCCCGCACACCGAGCACGAAGTCCGCGAGATGCTCGCCGCCATCGGCGTCGACGGCATCGAGCGGCTGTTCGACGAGATCCCCGCCGCGCTGCGCATCCACGGTCTGCCGGGCGTCCCGGTCGGGATGTCGGAGATGGAGGTCCAGCGCCTGATGCGGGCGCGTGCCGCCGGCGATGGCCACGCCTTGAACTTCATCGGCGCCGGCGCCTACGAGCACCACATCCCGGCCGCGGTCTGGGAGATCACCACCCGCGGCGAGTTCTACTCGGCGTACACGCCGTACCAGGCCGAGGCCTCGCAGGGCACGCTCCAGCTGCTCTACGAGTACCAATCGATGATGGCCTCGCTCACCGGCATGGACGTCTCCAACGCCAGCCTCTACGACGGCGCCTCGGCGCTGGCCGAGGCGGCGCTGATGGCGGTGCGCGCCCACAAGAAGAGCAAGTCGAAGCGGGTGCTGGTGCCGGGCAACCTCGACCCGACCTACCGCAAGGTCGCGGAGGCTATCGCCAGCAGCCAGGGCGTGACCTTCGAGACCGTGCCGTTCGGCGCCGACGGCCGCATCGACCGCGCCGCGCTCGCCCGGCGCGCCGGCCAGGACATCACGGCGCTGGTGGTCCAGCAGCCGAGCTTCTTCGGCACGCTCGAGGACGTCGACGCGCTCGCCGACTGGGCGACCGCCAACGGCGCGCTGCTGGTCGCGGTCGTCAACCCGACCTCGCTGGCATTGCTCAAGGCGCCTGGGCAGTGGGGCGCCGCCGATCATGGGAAGGGCGCCGACATCGTCTGTGGCGAGGGCCAGCCGCTCGGCGTGCCGCTCTCCAACGGCGGTCCGTACTTCGGCTTCATGTGCTGCAGGCTCGAGCACGTCCGCCAGATGCCGGGCCGCATCATCGGCCGCACCGTCGACCTGGACGGCAAGCCGGGCTACACGCTCACGCTCCAGGCCCGCGAGCAGCACATCCGCCGCTCCAAGGCGACCTCGAACATCTGCACCAACCAGGGCCTGCTGGTCACCGCCGCGACCATCTACATGGCGCTGATCGGACCGGATGGGCTCAAGGCCGTCGCCGCGCACTCCCACGCCAACGCGGTCAAGCTGCGCGCGCTGCTCGCCAAGGTAGCGGGCGTGACGCCGGTGTTCGCGGGCCAGCCGCTGTTCCACGAGTTCGTGGTCGCGCTCGACCGGCCGGTGGGGCCGGTGCTGGAGGCGCTTGCCGACCGTGGCATCGCCGGCGGCTGCGACCTCTCCCAGCCCTTCCCCCAGCTCGGGCACGCGCTGCTGGTGTGCGCGACCGAGACCAAGACCGACGACGACCTGCGGGCCTATGCCGAGGCGTTGGCCGCCTGCCTGAAGCAAGCATCCCGATAGGAGAGACCGCGATGGCCGAGATCACTCTCAAGGGCAACAAGATCCACACCAACGGCGAGCTGCCGAAGGTCGGCAGCAAGGCGCCCGACTTCCGCCTCACCGACAAGGACCTCAAGGACTGCTCGCTGCTGACCTGGGCCGGCAAGAAGAAGCTGATCTCGATCGTGCCGAGCCTCGACACCCCGGTCTGCGCGCTCTCGACCAAGAAGTTCAACGACCACGCCCGCGAGCATCCCGACACGGTGATCCTGACGGTCGCCGCCGACCTGCCGTTCGCGATGAAGCGCTTCTGCGGCAACGAGGGCCTGGAGAACGTGGTGCCGCTGTCGTTGATGCGGGACCGCCGGTTCGCCGAGGACTACGGCGTGCTGATCACCGACGGCCCGCTCGCCGGCATCACCGCGCGGGCGATAGTGGTGCTGTCCGCCGAGGACACCGTCAAGTACGTCGAGCTGGTGCCGGAGATCGCGCAGGAACCGGACTACCAGTCCGCGCTGCGGGCCCTCTGACCATGCTGATCTTCGAGCATTCCCGCCAGGGCCGCCGTGCGCATGCCCAGGCCCCGGCGACGACCCCGGCCGCCGGCGACATCCCGGCCGCGCTGCTGCGCGCCGACCGGCCGCTGCTGCCGGAGGTCTCGGAGATGCAGGTGGTGCGTCACTACACGCGCCTCAGCCAGAAGAACTTCTCGATCGACACCCAGTTCTATCCGCTCGGCTCGTGCACGATGAAGTACAACCCGCGGGCCTGCAACACGCTGGCGCTGCTGCCCGGCTTCCTCGGCCGCCATCCGCTGGCGCCCGAGTCGCACGGCCAAGGCTTCCTCGCCTGCATGCACGAGCTGCAGGAGATCCTCATGGAGGTCACCGGCATGAAGGGCGTGTCGCTGACGCCGATGGCCGGCGCCCAGGGCGAGCTCGCCGGCGTGCTGATGATCCGCGCCTACCACCAGGCGCGCGGCGACACCGCCCGCACCGAGATCATCTGCCCCGATGCGGCGCACGGCACCAACCCGGCGACCGCGACCATGGGCGGCATGACGGTGCGCGAGATCCCGACCAAGGACGACGGCGACGTCGACGTCGAGGCGCTCAAGGCCGCGGTCGGCCCGCAGACCGCCGGCATCATGTTGACGAACCCCAGCACGGTCGGCGTGTTCGAGCGCAACATCGTCGAGATCGCCGGCATCGTCCACGCCGCCGGCGGCCTGCTGTACTACGACGGCGCCAACCTCAACGCGATCCTGGGCAAGGTCCGCCCCGGCGACATGGGCTTCGACGTCATCCACATGAACCTGCACAAGACGTTCTCGACGCCGCACGGGGGTGGCGGCCCAGGCGCAGGCGCGGTGGGGGTCTCGGAGCGGCTGTTGCCGTTCATGCCGATCCCGATCGTCGGGAAGGAGGTCGGCAAGGACGCTAAGGGCAGCACCACGGTCTACCGCTGGCTGGCTGAGAAGGACCGGCCGCAGTCGATCGGCCGGCTCTCGGCGTTCATGGGCAACGCCGGCGTGCTGATCCGTGCTTACGTCTACGCCCGCCTGCTCGGCCGGGCCGGCATGCAGCGGGTCGGCGAGTACGCGACGCTCAACGCCAATTACATGATGGTCGAGATGGCCAAGGCCGGTTTCGCGCTCGCCTATCCGGGCCGTCGCGCCAGCCACGAGTTCATCGTCACGCTCAAGCGGCAGGCCAAGGAGCTGAACATCAGCGCCAAGGATTTCGCCAAGCGCCTGCTCGACTACGGCTTCCATGCCCCGACCACCTACTTCCCGTTGCTGGTGCCAGAGTGCCTGCTGATCGAGCCGACCGAGACCGAGGCCAAGGAGGCGCTCGACGGCTTCATCGCGGCGATGGTCAAGATCCAGCACGAGGCCGAGGCCGACGGCGAGATGGTGCGCGGCGCGCCCTACACGCTGCCGGTGCGCCGCCTCGACGACCTGCGCGCGGCCAAGCAGCTCGACGTGGCGTGGAAGCAGGCGGCCGGCGCTTGAGCCCGGCGCGCGTCGGCGGCGACGGCCTGCGCGGTGGGGCGCGCCTGTGGCGCGCCGTGCGCGTCGGCCTTAACGCGTTCGCCTGGGGTTGGCGCGAGGAGGAGGCGCTGCGCTGGCACATCGTGGCCTGCACGCTGGCGTTGCCGGCGGCCTGGTGGTTCGGCCAGGGCGGAGTCGAGCGCGCGTTGTTGTGGGGCAGCGTGGTGTTCTGCTTCGTCGTCGAGCTGTTGAACACGGCGGTCGAGATCACCGTCGACCGCATCTCGACCGAACACCATGCGCTCTCGGGCCTGGCCAAGGACCTCGGCTCGCTGGCGGTCGCTGCGGCGATCGTGCTGGCCACCGGCGTCTGGGCCTGGGTCCTGCTCGGACGCTGAACGCGGACCATGCACCGATGAGTGCCCTGATCTGCGGTTCGATGGCCTACGACACCATCATGGTGTACGGCGGGCGGTTCAGCGACGCGATCCTTCCCGACCGCGTCCGGATCCTGAACGTCGCGTTCAACGTGCCCAAGCTGCGCCGCGAGTTCGGCGGTTGCGCCGGCAACATCGCCTACAACCTCAAGCTGCTGGGTGGCGCAGGCGCGCCGATGGGCACGGTCGGTCTCGACTTCGCGCCCTACTCGGACTGGCTCGACCGCCACGGCATCGAGCGCGGCTACCTGCAGCAGGTCGACGACGCCTACACCGCGCAGGCCTTCATCACCACCGACCTCGACAACAACCAGATCACCTCGTTCCACCCCGGCGCGATGGAGCATTCGCAGCGCTGCGTGGTGCCGCGCGAGGCAGGCGTGACCCTGGGCGTGATCGCGCCCGACGGCAAGCAGGGCATGGTCGACCACGCCGCCCAGTTCCACGCCGCCGGCATCCCGTTCCTGTTCGACCCGGGCCAGGCGATGCCGTTGTTCGACGGCGCCGAGCTCGAGCGGCTGGTGGGGATGGCGCGCTGGGTCGCGGTCAACGACTACGAATCGCAGTTGCTCCAGGAGCGCACCGGCCGGTCGCTGGCGGCGCTCGGGTCGCGGGTCGCGGCCCTGATCGTGACCCAGGGCGCGCACGGCTCCCGGATCCTCGCCGACGGCGTCTGGACCGAGGTGCCGGCGGTGCCGGCGGCCCAGGTCGTCGATCCGACCGGCTGCGGCGATGCCTACCGCGCCGGCTTGGTCCTCGGCCTGCAGCGCCGCTACGACTGGCGCACCACCGGGAACGTCGCGGCGCTGATCGGGTCCATCAAGGTGGCGAGCCACGGGACCCAGAACCATGCCATCACGCCTGCCGAGTTCTGGGAGCGCTTCGAGCGCACCTTCGGCTACCGCCCTTGAACCCCGACCCCAGGTGACCTAGTGGACCTATCGCGCGACGACCTCGAACTCGGGACCGGCGGGCAGCGCCTGGCGTTGGCGCTGGTCGTCATCGGCGGGCTCGCCGCGCACGCCGGACCCGCGGCGCGGGTCAGCGCGCCGGCGCCGATCGCGCCCGACACCGAGAGCGCGCAGTGGTCGCGCACGATCGAGAAGGTCGCGGATTCGATCGTCACGATCCGGGTCGACATGACCCGCGCCTTCGACACCGAATGGAACGCCAGCGTCCAGGCGACCGGCTTCGTGGTCGATGCCGAGCGTGGCCTGATCCTCACCAACCGCCATGTCGTGACCCCGGGGCCGGTGGTCGCCCAGGCCATCTTCCGCAACAAGGAGGAGGTCGAACTGACCCCGATCTACCGCGACCCGGTCCACGACTTCGGCGTCTACAGGTACGACCCGCAGAAGCTGCGCTTCAACCGGCCGCGCGCTCTGCCGCTCCATCCCGAGCGCGCCACGGTCGGGCGCGAGATCCGCGTGATCGGCAACGACGCCGGCGAGCAGCTCTCGATCCTGCAGGGCACTCTGGCGCGGCTCGACCGCGAGGCGCCGGAGTACGGGCGCAACCAGTACAACGACTTCAACACCTTCTACATCCAAGCCGCCTCGGGCACCTCGGGCGGCTCGTCGGGCTCGCCGGTCGTCGACATCGACGGTCTGGTGGTGGCGCTCAACGCCGGCGCGCGCCAGGGCGCGGCCTCGTCCTTCTACTTTCCGCTGGGGCGGGTGGTGCGGGCGCTCGACCTGATCCGCAAGGGTGAGCCGGTCACCCGCGGCACGCTCCAGACCATCTTCCAGTACAAGGCGTTCGATGAGGTCGGGCGGCTGGGATTGCGCGGCGCCACCGAGGCCGAGGTGCGGGCCGCGTTCCCGACCGGCACTGGCATGCTGGTGGTCGACCAGGTCGTGCCAGGCGGTTCCGGCGAGAAGCGACTCGAGGTCGGCGACGTGCTGGTGCGCGTCGACGGCGAGCTGGTCACCCAGTTCATCCCGCTCGAGCAGGTGCTCGACGCGTCGATCGGGCGCAGCGTGCGCTTCGAGGTCGAGCGCGGCGGCAGGCCGGTGACGGTGAGCGTCGAGGTCCGCGACCTGCACGCCATCACTCCGGCCTCGTACCTCGAGTTCGGCGGCGCGGTGCTGCACGACCTGTCGTACCAGATGGCGCGGCACCTCAACCGCGCGCCGGCCGGGGTCTACGTCGCGAACCCGGGCTACACCCTGGCGACCGCCGGGATCCCGCGCAGCGCGCTGATCCAGGCGTTCGACGCCACGCCGGTCAAGAGCATCGCCGAGCTGCGCGAGCAGCTGGCTCGCTACGCGGACGGGGCCCAGGTCACGCTGCGCTATTCGACCGCCGACCAGCCGAGCCGGGCGGTGCCGGCGGTGATCACCGTCGACCGGCGCTGGTACGCGGCGCGCGCCTGTCGCCGCGACGATCGGACCGGGCAGTGGCCCTGCGAGGCGCTGACCAGCGATGCGACGCCCGCGCCGCGCACTCCGGCCGCGGTCAACATCGCCGAATACGACGATAGGCGCACCACGCGCTTGGCGCGCTCGCTGGTGTTCGTCAACTTCGACATGCCCTACCAGGTCGACGGCATCGACGGCGCCCACTACTTCGGCACCGGCCTGATCGTCGACGCGGCACGCGGCCTGGTGGTGGTAGACCGCAACACCGTGCCAGTGCTGCTCGGCGACGTGCGGCTGACCTTCGGCGGCTCGCTCGAGATCCCCGGGCGCGTGGTCTACCTGCACCCGCTGCACAACCTGGCGGTGATCGGCTACGATCCGCAGCTCGTCGCTGGCACGCCGCTCGCGAGCGCCGAGCTCGCGGCCAAGCCGGCGGCGGCGGACGACGCGCTGTGGGTGATCGGCTACCGCGCCGACCAGACGCTCGGCACCACCAAGGATTCGGTGCGCGGCTTCGAGCCGGTCGACTTCCCGCTCTCGCCGACCTTCCGCTTCCGCGAGTCGAACCTCGAGAGCATCGAGCTCAAGCGCGGACCCGAGGACCACGACGGCGTGCTGGCCGACGCCAAGGGCCGGATCGTCGGGCTGTGGTCGTCGTTCGCCTTCCAGCAGGGCCGCCAGGTCCAGCAGACCAACCGCGGCGTGCCGGCGGCGCTGGTCCGCGAGGTCCACGAGCTCGCGGCCGGGCTGCGCCAGCTGCGCTCGCTCGAGGTCGAGCTCGCGCCGGTGCCGCTCGCCACCGCCCGCAAGCTCGGGCTGTCCGACAGGTGGGCGGCGCGCATCGAGGCGCTCGATCCGGAGAAGCGCCGGGTGCTGCAGGTCGAGCGGGTGGTGGGCGGTTCGCCGGCGGCCAAGCTGCTGCGCGAGGGCGACCTGCTGCTGTCGATCGACGGCACCACCAGCAACCGCATGCAGGAGGTCGAGGCGCTGGTGCAGCGCGAGCAGGTCGGCCTGGCGCTGCTGCGCGATGGCCAGGAGTCGGCGGTCACGGTGCCGACCGTGGCGCTCGGCCTCGACGAGACCGACCGCGTGGTGCAGTGGAGCGGGGCGCTGCTGGCCCGGCCCCACCGCGTGGTCGCGGCCCAACGCGCGCTGCTGCGCGAGGGCGTGTTCGTCGGCTACTACTCGTACGGCTCGCCGGCCAGCCGCTACGGCCTGTCGCCAGGGCGACGGATCGTCGCGGTCGACGACCAGCCGACCCCCGACCTGGACGCGTTCCTGGCGGTGGTGGCGAGCAAGCAGCATCGCGAATCGGTGCGGCTCAAGACCCTGACCTGGAGCGGCGCGGTCGAGGTCATCACCCTCAAGACCGACCTCGAGTACTGGCCGACGCTCGAGCTGCGGCGCGGGGCGGACGGGACCTGGTCCGGCCGCGGCCGCTGAGCGCTCACAGCAGCAGCTGGTCCGCCGACTCGACCGGCGGACCGCACACCATCGCGCGGCAGACGTAGGCCACCGGGCGCTCGCGCGCCCGTTTGGCGGCTAGGCCGGGGGGCAGGCCCTCGGCCTCAGGCGGGATCGCGAACACCAGCTGCCCCGTCTGCGGGTTGGCCTCGAGGACCGCCTGGAACGGCTTGAGGTCGGCGCGACTCCCGCGCAGCACCACGACCCTGGGGGGTTCGAGCAGGTCCGCCAGCACGCCCAGGAACGACGGGTGGGCGTGCGGATGGTGCTCCATCGCGCCCCAGGCCGATCGCACCGCACGCTCAGCCGCGGCCAGGTAGCGCGGCTCGCCCAACAGCCATCCCAGCCGCTGAAGGACGCGGGCCGCGACCGCGTTGCCGGCCGGCAGCGCCTCGTCGGCCGAGGTCCGCGGGCGCAGCAGCAGGCGCTCCTGGTCGTCGGCCGTGAACCAGAACCCGCCCGCCGGGTCGGCGAAGCGCGCCAGCAGCGTCTCGGCCAGGTCGATGGCGAGCTCGAGGTCGGCGCGCCGCCAGCGGACCCGCAGCAGCTCGAGCGCCGCGTCGGCCAGGAACGCATGGTCGTCGAGGAACCCCGGCTGCTGGGCGCGCCCATCCTTCCAGCTTGCGAGCAGGCGCCCGTCGCGGATCAGGTCGCGGCTGAGCGCGTCGAGCGCGCGTTCCGCCGCGACCACGAAGCCGCCGTCGTCGAGCACCCGCCCGGCGATCGCCGCGCCGCGGATCGCGAGCGCGTTCCAGGCGGTCAGCACCTTGTCGTCGCGGCCGGGCGCGATGCGCTGGGCGCGCACCCGGCGCAGCGTGCTCATCGCGACCTCGAGCTGGTGGCGCAGGTCGGCGACCGGCTCGTCGAGCTGCGCGGCGAGCGTCGCGAGCGGGCGCCGCACCACGAGGTGCCAGCGGTCCTCGAAGTTGGGCGGACCGTCCAGGCCGTAGCGCGCCGCGAACGCGCGGTAGGCGTCGGCGCCGATCGCGTTGCGGACCTCGCCCTGGGTCCACACGTAGTAGCGGCCTTCGTGGCCCTCGCTGTCGGCGTCGAGCGCCGCGGCCCAGGCGCCAGAGCCGGTGCGCATCTCACGCTCCAGCCAGGCGAAGGTCTCCTCGACGATCTCGCGGTAGCGGTCGACGCCGGTGCGGCGGTAGGCCTGGGCGTAGAGCCCGAGCAGCGCGCCGTTGTCGTAGAGCATCTTCTCGAAGTGCGGGATCTGCCAGGCCTCGTCGACCGCGTAGCGGGCGAAGCCGCCGCCCAGCTGGTCGTAGAGGCCGCCCTCGGCCATCTTCTCGAGCGTGAACAACGCCATCCGCGCCGGCGGTCCGTCGCTCGGATCGCGCAGCATGTGCTCGAGCGTCGCGGGATGCGGGAACTTGGGCGCCGGGCCGAAGCCGCCGAAGCGGTGGTCGAAGTCCTGCTCGAGCCGCACCTGGCCGGCCTCGAGCGGCTTGGCGTCGAGCCGCAGCTGGCTGCTGGTCGGCGTGACCTCGAGGCGCGCCACCGCCTCGCGCAGCGCGGCGTTCTGGCGCTGCACGTCGTCGCGCTGCTCGCGCCAGACCTGCGCCAGGTGCTCGAGCAGGTGGCCGAACGCCGGCAGCCCGTGGCGCGGCTCGGGCGGGAAGTAGGTGCCGGTGAAGAACGGCACGCGGTCGGCGGGCGTCATGAACACGGTCAGCGGCCAGCCGCCGCCGCGGCGCGCCAGCAGCTGGTGCGCGGTCTGCAGCACGCGGTCGAGGTCGGGCCGCTCCTCGCGGTCGACCTTGACGCTGACGAAGCGCTCGTTCATGAGCGCCGCGATCGTCGGGTCCTCGAAGGACTCGTGCGCCATCACGTGGCACCAGTGGCAGGCCGAGTAGCCGACCGAGACCAGCACCGGCTTGTCCTCCGCGACCGCGCGGGCGAACGCCTCGTCGCCCCACGGGTACCAGTCGACCGGGTTGGCCGCGTGCTGGAGCAGGTACGGGCTGGTCTCGGCGGCGAGTCGGTTGCGGTGGGCGGTCATGCGGCCGGCATTATCAGCCATCCGCGTCGCGCCGGCGCGCCCCGTCGGAGCGTGGCGTCTGCTACCGTGCGCCGCATGGACTACCGACCGCTACAGCTGCGCAAGGACGAGGACCGCCGGCTGCGCGCCGGCCACCTGTGGGTGTTCAGCAACGAGGTCGACGTCGCCCGCACGCCGCTGGTCGACCTCGAGCCCGGCGCGGCGGTCACGATCCTCGCCCACGGCGGCAAGCCGATCGGCACCGGCTACGCCAACCCGCGCTCGCTGATCGCGGCGCGCTTGGTCAGCCGCGACCACGAGTACCCCTGGAGCGGCTCGCTCATCGTCCATCGCCTCAAGGTGGCGCTGGCGCTGCGCGAGCGGCTCTACCCGACGCCGCACTACCGGCTGGTGTTCGGCGAGTCCGATGGCCTGCCGGGCTTGGTGGTCGACCGCTACGGCTCCGTGCTGGTCGCGCAGTTCACCACCGCCGGTATCGAGCGGATGCGAGCCGAGGTGATCGCCGCGCTCGAGAAGGTCCTGGCGCCGTCCTGCATCTTGCTGCGCAACGACGTCGGGGTGCGCGAGCTCGAGGGACTCGAGCAGTCGGTCGAGGTCGCGAGCGGCTCGCTGCCCGAGTCGCTCGAGGTCGTCGAGGACGGCTTGCGCTTCGGCGTGCCGGCGCGCGACGGGCAGAAGACCGGCTGGTTCTACGACCAGCGCGAGAACCGCGCGCTGCTTGGCCGCTTCGTCTCCTCGTCTGGAGGCGGAGCGCGCGTGCTCGACCTGTTCTCCTACCTCGGCGCCTGGGGCCTGCGCGCCGCAGCGGCGGGGGCGGGCGAGGTGCTGTGCGTCGATTCGTCGGCGCCGGCCATCGCCGGCATCGAGCGCAACGCCGCGGCCAATGGGCTCGCCGTCACGACCCGGGCGGGCGACGCGTTCGAGGTGCTGAAGGAGCTGCGCGCGGCGCGCGAGCGCTTCGACGTGGTGGTCTGCGACCCGCCGGCGTTCATCAAGAAGCGCAAGGACCACCGCGAGGGCCTCAGCGCCTACCACCGCATCAACCAGATGGCGATGCAGGTGCTGTCGAAGGACGGACTATTGGTGTCCTGCTCCTGCTCGCACCACCTGTCGCGCGACGAGCTGATGTCGGTGGTGCGAGCCGAGGCGCGCCACGTCGACCGCAGCGCCCAGGTGGTCGCGGTCGGCCGCCAGGGGTTCGACCATCCGGTCCACCCGGCCATCCCCGAGACCGAGTACCTCAAGTGCCTGTTCGCGCGCGTCCTTCCCGGAAGCTTCTGAGCCATTATAATCCGCGCCCGTGCTGACCTTCCCAGAGATCGATCCCGTCGCGCTCGAGCTCGGACCCCTCAAGGTCCGCTGGTACGGGCTGATGTACCTGGTCGGCTTCGTCGGCGGCTGGTGGGTCGCGGTGCGCCGCGCCAAGCAGTTGGCGCTCGCCTGGACCGAGGACCAGGTCTCCGACCTGCTGTTCTTCGTCGCGCTCGGCGTGGTGCTCGGCGGCCGCGTCGGCTACGTGCTGTTCTACAGCTTCGATGCGTTCCGCGCCGACCCGCTGCTGCTGGTCCGGGTCTGGGAGGGCGGGATGTCGTTCCACGGCGGCCTGCTCGGCGTGCTGGCGGCGATGCTCTGGTACGGGCGGGGCGCGGGGCGCGGGTTCTTCGAGCTCACCGACTTCATCGCGCCGGTGGTGCCGATCGGCTTGGGCGCCGGCCGGCTCGGCAACTTCATCAACGGTGAGCTGTGGGGCAAGGCGACCGACGTGCCCTGGGCGTTCCTGGTCGAGGGCGCGCCGCGCCATCCGACCCAGCTCTACGAGCTGCTGCTCGAGGGCGTGGTGCTGTTCGCGGTGCTCAACTGGTATGGCCGGACGCGGCGTCCGACGATGGCGATCTCGGGGCTGTTCGCGCTGCTGTACGGCGCGTTCCGTTGCCTGGTCGAGCTCTGGCGCCTGCCTGATGCGCACATCGGCTACCTCTACGACGGCTGGCTGACGATGGGCATCGTGCTGTCGCTGCCCTTGGTGCTGGTGGGCGCGATGCTGCTCCACCTCGCGCACCGTCCGGCACGAGGCTGAGCCGATGCGCCAGTACCTCGACCTGCTGCGCCAGGTGCGCACCCACGGCACGCCGAAGGCCGACCGCACCGGTACCGGCACGGTCGCCGTGTTCGGCCACCAGATGCGCTTCGATTTGGCGCAAGGCTTCCCGCTGGTCACCACCAAGAAGGTCCACCTCAAGAGCATCGTCCACGAGTTGCTGTGGTTCCTGAGGGGCGAGACCAACACCAAGTACCTGCGCGACCACGGCGTCAGCATCTGGGACGAGTGGGCGGACGAGGGCGGCGAGCTCGGCCCGGTCTACGGCTACCAGTGGCGCAACTGGCCGACGCCGGACGGCCGCCACATCGACCAGATCGCCAAGGTCGTCGAGCAGCTCAAGACCGACCCCGACTCGCGCCGCATCATCGTCTCGGCCTGGAACGTGGCCGACCTCGACCGGATGGCGCTGCAGCCCTGCCACGCGTTCTTCCAGTTCTTCGTCGCCGACGGCCGGCTCTCCTGCCAGCTCTATCAGCGTTCGGCGGACCTGTTCCTGGGCGTGCCGTTCAACATCGCGTCCTATGCGCTGCTGACCCACATGCTGGCGCAGCAGTGCGAGCTCGCGGTCGGCGATTTCGTCTGGACCGGCGGCGACTGCCACATCTACTCCAACCACTTCGCGCAGGTCGACCTGCAGCTCGCGCGCGCGCCCTTGCCGCTGTGCACGCTCGCCATCAAGCGCCGGCCGGCGACCATCTTCGACTACGCCTTCGAGGATTTCGAGTTGGCCGGCTACCAGAGCCACGCCGCGATCCGCGCGCCGGTGGCGGTGTGACCCGGTCCATCGCGCCGACCATCACCGTGGTCGTCGCCGCCACCGAGGCCGGCGTCATCGGCCGCGACAACGCGATGCCCTGGCACCTGCCGGCCGACCTCGCGCACTTCAAGCTCCTGACCTGGGGCAAGCCGATCGTGATGGGCCGCAAGACCTTCGAATCGATCGGTCGGGCCCTGCCGGGCCGGCTCAACCTGGTGGTGACCCGCGATCCCGAGTGGCGCGCCGCAGGCGTCACGGCCGCCGGATCGCTCGATGAGGCGCTAGCGGCGGCGGGCGCGGCGCCCGAGGTGATGGTGATCGGCGGCGCCCAGCTCTATGCCGCGGCCTTGCCACGCGCCACGCGCATCCACCTCACGCGCGTCCACGCGGCGCTCGACGGTGACACCTACTTCCCAGCGCTCGACGCGGGAGCGTGGCGCGAGGTGGCGCGCAGCGAACGCGCGGCGGACGCGCGGAACCCACACGCGCTGACCTTCCTCGCCTACGAGCGGGCGTGATCAGCCGCGTAGCTGGGCGGCGAGACGCGGCGCCTGCCCTAGCCAACGCTCGGCGTAGGCCATCCCCGCCGTGATCTCCGCGGCATGGGTGACGCGCGCCGCGGCCAGGCGCGCGGCGCGTTCCGTCGCGTCGTAGGGACGGTCGGGGGCCTTGGAGTAGCCGCGCAGCAACGGCCCGCTCGCGACCGCCTCGATGCTCGCGGCGTCGGCGCGCAGCTCGAGGAACGCGGCGAGCGCGGCGAGCCCGACCCGCGGGTGCTCGAGCAGGTCGCCGGCCACCACCAGCCGGGTGCGGGACGGCTCGGCGCTCAGCGCGCGGTCGAAGTGCAGCATCGGCGCCACCCAACAGCTCGCGACCCGTTCGGCGAGGGTGCGCGGCGCCAGCGCGGCGTCGCGCGCCGCGAGGTCGAGCGCCCAGAACGGCGCGAAGTGCTCGGCCATCGCCCGGTGCTCGGGCGCGTCGAGCATGTGCGCCAACCAGGCCTCGAGCGGCGTGGTGACGAGCAGCGCGCGCTGGCCGGGCTCGCGCGCCAGGAACGGTCCGATCAGGTTGGCGGCGACGCTGGTCGACTTGAGCAGCACCCGGTCGTCGGCATGGAAGCGCCGCCCCAGCAGGCGCAGCGTGGCGTCGAACATCAGCTCCCAGGCCGGCGGCGCGATGGCGCGGCCGAGCTCGCGGGCGTGCACGCCGCAGGCCAGCCAGGCGAGCGGTTCGCGCTTCGGCAGGTTGCGCGGCAGTGCGCCGAGCAGGCGCGAGATCAGCGTCGAACCGCAGTGGGCGACGTGGAAGATCGCGTCGAGCGGCTGGAGCGGCACCTCGGCCGCGGCCAGCAGCGTCGGCGTCAGGTCGAGGGTCAGGGCCGGGGTGGCAGCGCGCAGCGCGCGTTCGTCGAGGAACGCCGCGTCGCGCAGGGTCGGCTCGTCGAACCGCACCAGCGTCGCGCGCCGGCGCGGCAGGTCGATGTCGTGGAGGTGCAGCTCGGGATCGGCGGCGAGCGCCGCGAGCCAGCGCCGCGCCTCGTGCTCGGCGTCGCTCATGGCGCGGCGGCGCCCGGCAGCGGCGGCAGGCGCGCAGAGACCAGGCGTGCCGCCACCTCGAGGTCGACCGCCTCGACCGCGTCGCGCCCACGCAGCAGCTCGGCGAGCAGCTCGGCCTGGACCCGGCCGCGGCGCTGGGCCTCGGCGTAGGGGATCTCGGGATGGAACATCACCATCGAGTAGCGCGGCACGAAGCGTTCCGGGAAGCGGCCTTCGAGCAGGAACTCGAGCTGCTTGGTCAGGTGGAAGCGCGGGTCCCGCACCAGGTCGCGCATCTCGAGGTAGTTCTCGATCGCCATGTCGGCGATGGCATCGGCGTTGGGCTTGCGCTCGCGCTCGACCGCGGCGAACACCGCCGCCCAGTCCGGCGCCCGCGGGTCGGGTTGCCGGCCGAGCTCGGAGTCGAGCGCCACCACGTCCTCGAACGCGCAGTTCATGCCCTGGCCGTGGAACGGCACCACCGCGTGAGCGGCGTCGCCGAGCAGCAGGGTCTGGCCCGCGACCGCCCAACGCGCGCAGCGCAGGGTCGCGAGCTGGCCGGTCGGGTTGTTGAAGAAATCGTAGTCGAGGTCCGGGAGCAGCGGCACCGCGTCGGGGAACTCGGCGGCGAAGAACGCCGCGAGCTTGGCCGGCGTGGTCAGGGACGCGAACGAGGGCGCGTCAGGGGCCGCCGCGTGCGGTAGGAACAGCGTGACGGTGAAGCTGCCGTCGGGGTTGGGCAAGGCGATCAGCATGTGGCCACCGCGCGGCCAGATGTGGAGCGCGTCCTTGGCCATGCGGAAGCCGCCGGCCGCGTCGGGCGGGATGCAGAGCTCCTTGTAGGCGTGGCCGAGCGGCTCCTCGCGGCACGCGACGCCGAAGCGTTCGACCATCGCGGTCCGCACCGGACTGCCGGCGCCGTCGGTGGCGATCAGCACCGGGGCCGGCACCAGGCGCTCGGCGTTGTGCTGCGAATCGTGGACGGTCAGCATGCCGCGCTCGTAGTCGTAGCCGTCGACGCGCTGCTCGAACAGGATCTCGACCAGGCCGGTGGCCTCGGCGGCGTCCATCAGCGCCATGTTGAGCACCGCGCGCGACGCCGACCAGTTGAACTCGTGGGCGTGGCGCGAGTACTGCTGGTAGAGGGTGCCGCCCTGCGGGTCGTGGATCATCCGCCCCGGCATCGCCACCAGGATCGGCTCGAGCTGGGCGAACAGGCCGGCGCGCTCGAGCGCGACGATGCCGCGCGCGGCGAGCGCCAGGTTGATGGAGCGTCCTGCCGAGACGCGCTGGCGGCGCATGTCGGGACGCCGCTCGTAGATGGTGACTGGGATGCCGCGGCGCGCCAGGAACACCGCGAGCAGCGCGCCGGCCAGTCCGGCGCCGGACAGCACCATGCGCTCGGTCATCGGCTCAGCCCGCGCCCGGCCCGAGCGCTTCCTCGAGGCGCAGCACGAAGCGCCGCACGTCCTCGAAGGTGTTGTAGAGCGGGGCCGGCGCGACCCGGATCACGTCGGGCTCGCGCCAGTCGCAGACCACGCCCCGCGCCTCGAGGCGCGCGTAGACCGCGGGGCCGTCGCCACCGGCGATCCGCAGCGAGAGTTGGCAGCCGCGGGCGTCGGGCTCGCGCGGCGTGATGATCGAGACCCGCCCCGCGAGGCGCGCATCGATCAGGCGCTCGAGGTAGCCGGTCAGGCGCTCGGACTTGGCACGCAGCCGGGTCATGCCGGCGTCGGCGAACACCTCGAGCGAGGCCAGCACCGGCGCCATCGAGAGGATCGGCGGGTTCGAGAGCTGCCAGGCCTCGGCGCTCGGGATCGCCTTGAAGCTCGGACCCATCTGGAACCGGGTCTCCTTGTCGTGGCCCCACCAACCGTGGAGGCGCGGCACGGACGGGTCGTCGAGGTGGCGTCCGTGGATGAAGCAGCCGGCGACCGCCCCCGGCCCGCCGTTGAGGTACTTGTAGGAGCACCACACCGCGAAGTCCATGCCGTCGTCGTGCAGTTCGAGCAGCACGTTGCCGACGGCGTGCGCCAGGTCGAAGCCGGCGAAGGCGCCGGCGGCGTGGGCGGCGCGCGTCAGCCGCGCCATGTCGAAGCGCTGGCCGGTGTAGTACTGCACGCCCGGGAACAGCAGC
>Ga0247727_10002877_pt1 | contig 38845 bp, 53 predicted proteins | sample WisWelCaveWW1625_FD_202498 | JGI IMG/M metagenome (GOLD analysis project Ga0247727, IMG submission 202498) | Biofilm microbial communities from Wishing Well Cave, Virginia, United States - WW16-25 | ecosystem: Environmental > Aquatic > Deep subsurface > Groundwater > Cave microbial mat | place...
TTTAGCAGGATTATTCCGATTCCATATCCTATCATCTGGGCCTCAGAGTCAATTTCCACATGATTTAGTATCAAAAGGGTGGAAAGCAGCGGGGTTATGGCGATTTTCACTGCATCCCTGAAAACAGGATTTTGTCTTTCCCAATCTGATACCGTGGGAGAAAACGCATAGTATGCATCGTTAAACGACGACATGAATGCCGCACCTGATTCTGTGCCGTATACATCATCACGCACCTCCCTTAAGAGCTGCACTGATTGCGCCATTTCGGTTCCGTATGCAGCTGTCGCAATAAGGCATCCGCCCTTTGACTCTACGCTGGTAGTGCCATCGACTGCCATTTCTTCGGCTGCCGCCTTTGGAATTATCCTGTAGATTCTTTCCTCTGATAACGACACGATGTAGATGAATCCGTCAGGTCCTACCTCAATATCAGTAAGGCATCCAAACCCGGTGCCAAAGATTATCTCGTCCATGGGCTCGTCAATGTTGAGAACCTTGTCTGATAACTCGGGTGATTCAAAAACAAACCCGGTTCTATCCGAGTCGAGCTTGAACCGGTACAGGTTTCCCGTGTTACAGTCGCCAACAAAGACGCTGTCTTGATAGTCTTGGAGCATGTCTGATTTCACAAAGGAGATGGCAGTTGGCGCAATCGGCTTTTCCCAAGTAAACTCTGGATCACTATACACGAAATTTCCGTATTTTGGCAGTGAATCAATCTGGGACTGGTTTTTTGCTGGGCCCATTATCTCAATCCATCCACTGTTAAAGTTCTCCGGAACCAGGTTTATCTCGTCGTTGTCGTCATCGCCATTCTCGGTGTCCCAGAGATTTCCGGTAAACGGATCAACTGCTAATCCAAAGCTGTTTCGTATTCCCATCGCATAGTATGGGCCTGGTGGGTCGACTCTTAGTATGACGCTCGTGTCGTTTATCCAATCTGTCGCCCGGTTCTGCAGTCTGCCATAGTTGCCGTTGTCTCCTATCACCGCATAAACCTGGCCGTCAAAGTTTGTCATGGCGCCGCCATTGTGGTAATAATTGTCGCTTGGAAGCGTTTTTAGCAAAACAGGATCTGTCATCTCCTCACCATTCCACTGGTACCTGTAGATGCGATTCTCAATTGCCTTTCCACCATCTACATCGGATGCAGTAAAGTAGACGTATACAGCAGGCCCAACAGACGTGATTCCGAGCATTCCCCTTTCGCCATCTTTCGCAACTGCAACATCCAAGACGGGCTTGTCTTGGAAGACGCCATCCCGCACCAAGCGAACCTGCCCGTTGTATCGTTGCAGCACCAAAATGTCATCACCAACAAAGGTCATCGACGTGGGGTTCTCAGGAATCTTTGCTACGTATACCTCAAGAACTAGGTTATCGTCATTAATCGCAGTCTCGGCAAATACCGGCACAAAGCCAACCATTCCAAGAACCGCAAGCAAAATCCACATCATTCGTACTGACATTGCCTAGATTAAAAATCCATTCAAAATTGTTATAATTGCATTCAAGTTATCAAAATCTGGAAAAGACTTGAAGTTTATCGGTTCTGGCAAGGTAAAAGATGTGCATGATCTCGAGGACGGCACGCTTCTTTTCAAGTTCAGCGACCGGGTCTCTGCGTTTGACGTCAAGTTCCATGATCCAATTCCTGGCAAAGGCGAGGTGCTCTGCAAATTCGCCGAGTTTTGGTTTAACAAGCTTCCGATACCAAATCACTTTGTAAGGTCTGTCTCAAAAAATGAAATAATAGTTAAAAAAATGCATATGGTTCCAGTAGAATGCGTGGTAAGGGGCTACTTTTACGGGAGCTTGATCTCTCGCTGGAAGGCAGGACAGGTTACTTTGCCTGCAGGAACTAAAACCGAGACTGCGGCAAAACTCCCGATGCCGGTTTTTGATCCTACCACAAAGTCAGAGCACGACGAACCAATCAACAAGGATATTGCAGTGTCAAGAGGGCTTGTCACGGAAAAAGAATTTGCATGGCTTGAATCAAAATCAATCGAGATTTACAATCTAATGTATAAAATAGCAGACTCGGCAGGCTTCATACTGGCTGACTTGAAGCTAGAGTTCGGCAGACTAGATGGGCAGATAGTCCTTGGCGACTCTATCGGCCCAGACGAGTACAGGATGTGGCCAAAGGATGCCTATTCTGTAGGAAAAATACAGGACGCGTACGACAAGCAAATCCTCAGGGACTGGCTTGCCGCAAACGGATATCAAAAACAGTTTGATGACGCGCGAAGCCGAGGCGAGGAGCCAGTCGCGCCGTCAATTCCGCCTGAAATCATCAAAAAAATGTCAGAGCGATACATTGGCTCGTACGAAAAAATATCTGGCAAGCCCCTCTAGGCTTGGATTCCTAATCTCAACTCTAATTTCGATTTTTCAAACACCGACAGCTGGCAGTTTTGCACCTGTTTGCCGCCCCCGGCCGCCGGAGCTGCCAAAATTTTGGATTTTTCAACATTACCAGTACCGGTACTAATTATCTTGGTATGATACCATAATTATTCCACCAGAACAATATTTCTAGTAGTAATGAATCCAAAACCTGTCATGGTACCAAATTTGTTGGAACATAAAAAAATTAATGCGATTAGGCAAAAAAAAGTGATGTTGGGATCTTTTAGCTGATCGCTTTATTTGCAATCATAATGTCAACACTACTTGAAAAACCAATCAAAATCAGCCGAGTCATGAGCATCTCTATTGAGCAAGCCCGCGCACTAGAAGACCCAGTGCGGGCAAGAATTGTAGTGATTTTGTATCACAAGCAACTCACCACCGACCAGATAGGAAAGGAGCTCCAAAAAACAGGCTACAACAAAGCACTGACCACGATACGACATCACATAGACATTCTCAAGGAATCCGGACTAATCGAGGTTGTCAGAATTGAAGAGGTCAGAGGTGCAATCGCAAAGTTCTACGGAACGTCAACTAAGCTGATTGCAAACCATTCTGGAAAGGACTTTGATCTAAAGTACTCTTCTGTGATAAAGACGACATCTGCAAAGATAGAAAAAATACTGGACGGAATTGCAAAAAAACCGGCACTGCAAAAAAAGTCAGAACCGCACTACAACGAGTTTGTTCTAACCGAAATAGTGAACAGGGCGATGGCAAGCGTACTTGAAAACAAGGACTTTGCTGCTCAGAAAAAGATCAAGTGACTTCGATAACAAACGATCCTTTTGTTTTTGGATCCTGCAGCTGCTTTATCATTTCGCGCGGCATGTCTTCAGACGACTTGTCGCATCTTACCGCAAGAGTCCTCGGGCACAAAAAACTGCTTTTTCTAATCACTATGTCATGAGGGTTTTCAAGCCTCAGATCCTCATGCCCGTTGCCTGTAACCTTGAATGATTTTCCATTAACAGTAATTGTGATCGTGACTTGCGAGTCCGATCGCCTGAGCTTCTTTTTCAGGCTTTCTGGAATCTTTTTGCAGCCGCACTCTGCTGCGACTCCAATTATGCAGTCGCCCTGCAAAGTAAGATCAGGCTCTGTCGTGATCTCTATAGTTCTTGGATGATATGCCCTCACGTTTTTGTGACCGTAAAACGGAATCTCAAATCGCACAAGCAACGCATGACTAGACTTAAATTAAACTTTCAAAGCATCGAAGATTGAAATGCTTCCTTCTCAGCAAGGTTACGACAGAGCCATTACAATATTTTCTCCAGACGGAAGACTGTACCAAGTCGAATATGCGATTGAAACAGTAAGACGCGGGGCAATCGCAGTGGGAGTAAAAAGTAAAGACGGAGTAGTAATCGCAGTCGAAGAAAAACCGCGCAAGTTACAAATTTCAGAATCTGCACATAAAATTTTCCAAATTGACGAGCACATCGGGTTTGCGGCAGCAGGATACATTCCAGACGCAAGAAGCCAGGCAGACGCAGCAAGGTTCTTTGCACAAAGCAGCAGGATGGTCTATGACGAGGCAGTGGACGTGGAAACAGTGGCAAAACACCTAGCAGATCAGTGCCAGCAGTTCACACAGTTTGGAGGGGCAAGGCCGTTTGGCGTGGCACTAATCATCGGAGGGGTCGACTCGCAAAACTCGCTGTTTCTGACAGACCCGAGCGGCACATACATTGCATATGACGCAGTCGCAATAGGCGCAGGCTCTGATCAGGCAAACGACTTTTTGGAGAAAAATTACAAGCACGACATGTCACTTGAGGACGCATCAGCACTTGCAACGGCTTGCATCTATCTTGCAAGTGATCAAAAAGACGGAACAGACCACATCAAGATGTCGCACATCAAGACATCCACAAAACAATTCGAAAAGGTAAACCAGCAACAAATCTCAAACTATGCAACTTCTGGCAAGCAGAAATTCCCAGTACCAAGCTCCTAGTCTTTCTAATTGAACATTTCAGTAGCAATTCCGGATTCATGTCTTCAGGATGAGGCGACAAAGCTAGACAAATCCCGCAAGGTCTCGCAGATAGCAAGGACGTGCGCGGTGTTTGGCGTAAAGACGATTTTCATCTATGATGAGCGTGGCGGAAACCCGCCTGACAGGTTCCTGCTGGCAACAATTCTGCGCTATCTTGAAACCCCGCAATATCTGCGCAAGACGCTCTTTCCAAAAATTGATGATCTCAGATATGCGGGAATAATGCACCCGCTGCAGATCCCGCACCACTCGCTTTCATCAAACATAAAAAACCTCAAGGAAGGCGACATCAGGGAAGGCGCAGTGGTCCACTACAAGGGAAAAAAATTCCTAGACATTGGAATCCATCAGATGATTCCATACTATGGAAAAGAATATGAAAAAAAACGGGTTACGGTGCAAATCAAAACAACTCAGCCAAGCATTACGATAAAAGAAGTCTCTGAAAGTCAGATACCGCAGTATTGGGGGTACAGGGTAAAAGAAAGGCCTAGTCTGATAAACATCATAGAAGAATGGAATGGCTCTGTAATCATGACATCACGCAAGGGAAAGCAGGTCACGCTCAGCCAGATTCATGAATACGTACGATCTGACAAGCCCATACTACTAGTGTTTGGAGCGCCTGATCGCGGGCTATACGAAATCCTTGGAAACAAAATAAACATAAAAAACTCGAAGACTTTCAACTTTTTTCCGAACCAGGCAACTGAAACCGTGCGACTGGAGGAATCAATGCTTGGTATACTGTCAATTATCAATTTTGCAAATTCAAATTAGGGATAGCAGAACTCCATCCATGACAAGACAAAAAAACTTTCTTCTAGCTGCAATAATAGCTGGCATAGCAGGGATTGTCATCGGCTGCATCTCGATTTTTCTTTCGGTTACAAATATTGCAAAACCGTAACTTTCGTTATCCCTAGGTATATAATGGGGTTAACGAGTGTTTCCGATTATCTATGGGTCATAGAAAACATAGCCAGCCACGTCGTGGTAGCCTTGCGTATCTGCCTAGGGCACGTGCTAAAAGCATGGAGCCGAGGATTAGGACTTGGCCAGCTATTGTCTCAGAGCAGCCAAAACTATTGGGATATGCAGGATTCAAAGTCGGCTGCATTCAAGTCGTCAGCATCGATGACAGAGAAAAGACACCAAACCACGGAAAACAACTTGTAAGTCTTGGGACAGTTGTCGCAACCCCGCCGGTTTCAGTAATCGGAATAAGGGGATATCATAAGGACAATGACGGCTCACATGCGCTTTTTGATGTTTACAGCGTTGACATGCCAAAAGAAGTCTCACGATTATTTACGTTAAAACCAAAAGAGGGCGGACTGGACAAGGCAGAAAAACTGCTGAACCGAGTAAGCGAGCTTTTTGCAGTGGTGGCAGTCTCTCCAAACAATGCGGGAATTGCACAAAAAAAGCCATACGTCTTTGAAGTCGCAGTGCAGGGGGGAGACACAAAAACACAGTTTGAATTTCTCAAAGGACTCTTTGGAAAACAAGTCAAGGTAGAACAAGTCTTTGATCTCGGTTCCAGCGTTGATGTCGCATCCATAACAAAGGGAAAAGGCTGGGAAGGACCAATCACCAGATGGGGAGTCAAGAAAAAGCAGCACAAGTCAAGAAAAAGCGTAAGGGCACTTGGATCACTCGGACCAATCTCGCCTGCAAGCATCATGTATACGGTTCCGCGTGGAGGACAGCGAGGATTCCATCAAAGAGTCGAGTACAATAAAAGAATAATGATAATGAGCAACACGGAAAAAAATGAATTCAAAATAAACCCGACAGGCGGTTACAAGCATTACGGATTTGTAGACGGTGACTTTGTCGTCTTGAAAGGATCAATTCCGGGAACATACAGGCGACTCGTCAAGCTCAGAAACCAAGCTAGAAACATCCCGTCCAAAGTTCTCAAGCCAAACATATTGGAGATTGTGGTATGAAGGCACAGACATTTTCCCTAACCGGAGCAAAGCAAGACGAAGTCGAGCTGCCGCCAGTATTCAAGACCCCGTTCAGAGAGGACTTGATTCATCGCGCTTTTGTGAATTTGGATTCGCACCACTATCAAAGACAGGGAAGGCATCCGACTGCCGGCATGGACGTAGTTGCAATGTCAAATGACCCGCCTACTGGACACGGTCAGGCAAGAGTCGCAAGAATTCGAGGAGGCGGCTCTAGACGTGGACAGGGAGCAGGAGTGGCAATGGTAAGAGGCGGAAGACAGGCGCATCCACCAATAGTTGCCAAAGTAATCTACAAAAAACTAAACAAAAAGGAAAACAAGCTTGCGCTCTGCTCTGCAATCGCGGCAACAGCATCAAAAGAAACCGTCGCATCACGCGGACACGTGGTGGATAAAATAGCATCATTTCCAATCATAGTTTCTGACGATATTGAAAAGATATCAAAGGCAAAGGAGATCTACAAGGTCTTTGATGCGCTGAACCTTTCAGAAGACATTAAAAGACTAGAAAAACGCAAGGCTCGTTCCGGCAGGTCAGTCATCCGTGGACGCAAGACAAAAATCGGAAAAAGCATACTTGTTGTGGCAAAGGATCCAAAATCCCTCTCAATGGCGTGCGGCGCATTTGCAGGAGTCGACGTAAGGGCTGCAAGCGACCTGTCTGTTCTTGACTTGGCTCCTGGCTCGCAACCAATTAGACTGACTGTATACACAAAGGCCGCGCTAAACGAGCTTGCAAACATTAAGTCACCGCACCTTAATCTGATCGAGGCACTACAATGAATACAGCTGAAGCAATAAAAATAATCATTCGACCATACGTCACGGAAAGAACATTCGCACTAATCGAAAAAGACAGCAGAATCTGTTTTATTGTAGACTCGGCTGCAAGCAAGAACGTAATCAGAGAGGCAATCAAAACACTCTATGAAGAAGATGTAATCGACATAAACACAGCAAAAACAATTTCCGGCAAAAAGGCGTTTGTCAAATTCGAATCAGTAGAAAAGGCAAGAGACCTTGCCACAAAGATAGGAATGCTATAATATGGACTCCAAAACTTCAATCCTAAAGGTGTCAATAGATGGTTAAGGAATTTGACTATAGGGGAATCCCGTTGGATCAGCTACAGAACATGCAGCTGGAAAAACTCTTTGAGATCTTCCCGGCAAGGGCACGACGATCCCTTACACGAGGTACGATCACCGACGGCAAGCGCAAGCTTATGGAGGAGATAAAGCAAGACAAGGCAGGCAAGTCCAAAAACCCAATCAAGACGCACATTCGAGACCTGATAGTCCTTCCTTACATGGTCGGAGTGACAGTTAACGTATTTTCAGGAAAAGAGTTTCTGCCGGTCACAATCACGCCACAAATGATTGGACACTACCTCGGCGAATACGTCAGAACAAACAAACGAGTTGTTCACGGTGCACCGGGCGTTGGCGCATCAAGATCAAGCTTGTATGTTCCATTGAAGTGATCATATGCCACACTTTGGTTACGCTTTTGCAAACTTTGACTCCACAAAGCACGTCCGCGCTTCTGTTCGGGAAAAAGACATCTCACCAAAGCACGCGCGTGAAATCGCCCTGATGCTAAAAGGCAAGTCGATTGAAAAAGCGCGTGATTATCTACAAGACGTCATAGCAAAAAGACGCGCAGTCCCATTTAGAAGATACAACAACGAGGTAGGCCACAGATCAGATCCGGGCGTCATGTCAGGACGTTATCCGCAAAAGGCAGCAAAAGAGTTCATCAAAACTCTGGATAACTTGGAGGCAAACGCCGAATACAAGGGCATGGACTTGGACAGACTCAAAATAATTTCTGCCAGCACACACAGGGGTGTGATTGTAAAGAGATTCACCCCGCGTGCAATGGGCCGTGCAACTCCAAAAAACAACACGCTGACACACATCGAGCTTGTAGCTAAGGAGTCCTAGAAATGTCAGCAGTCAAAAATGTAATCAAAGATAACTACAACATGATGCTGCTCAGGGACTTCCTCCGAGTAGCAATCAAAGAGTCCGGATTCTCACATGCAGAAATCTCAAAGACGCCGACGGGCACAAGAGTAGTCTTGCATGTGACAAGACCTGGAATTGTCATTGGGAGAAAAGGAGCAGGGATCAGAGAGCTTACAGAAAAGCTAGAAAAAGACTTTGGACTAAAAAGCCCGCAAATTGCAGTAAATGAAATCTCACAGCCTGAGCTCACATCAAGTGTGATGTGCAACAGACTTGCATCACTAATTGAGCGTGGAACCGCATTTAGGAGAGCGACGATGTGGACTATGCAGCAAATAATGAATGCCGGCGCAATGGGCGTGCAAATTACAATCTCTGGAAAGCTTAGGGGCGATCGTTCGTCATTTGAAAAACACTCTCAAGGAATCCTTCCGCGCGCAGGTCATCACGCAAGAATGGTAGTTGATGAAGACATTGCGCACATTCCAACTGCAATGGGATACATCGGAGTAAGAATCAGAATCGCAAGAAAAGAAAGATTCGTACCTGAATTTGAGATAAGGGGCGCAAAAGAGGAAAAAGAACAAAGGCGTCTAGAAAAAGAGGCAGCAGACAAAGAAGAGGCAGAAAGAATTGCCAGAACGGAAAGCGAGCAAATCCGACTTGATGCAGAAAAAGCTGAAAAAATAGACACAATGGAAGAAGTTGAGGAGAAGCTAAAGTAAATGGCCCGATTAAAGATGAAATCAATTAGAGAACTAAACGAGACTGATCTAAAAGACAGACTGGAACAATCAAGAGTAGATCTGGCAAAGCTTCGAACTGATGGCGCAAAAGGAACACTCAGAAAGGAAAGCGGCAAAATCCGCGCGGCAAGAAAGGAAGTAGCACGGATGCTCACAAGACTAAACGAGTTGAAGAAAAAATGACTGGACACCTAGTAAACCAAGAATTCATAGGAACACAGACGGAAATAGTGGACTCTACAAACAAGGCAATAATAGGACTGACTGGCAAAATAATTTACGAAACAAAATCAACGTTCACACTAGAGACTAGTTCTGGAACCAAAATGATTCCAAAACAGCACAGCAGCTGGAAATTTGCAGCAAGCAATCAAATAATTAGCGGCAAAACCATCTCAAAAAGACCAGAGGACAGAATAAAGGTGAAACCATGAGTACAAAATCAGAAAAATCCGGCTATAGGGGAATAGTAATGGACAATGGAGAGCACCTAAGTGTCCGGGGAAAGCTCTTTGAAGGCAAAGTAGTCAGCGCAAAAAACAAGAACACCGTGGTAATTCAGCGAGAAAACCCACTATACATAACAAAATCAAAGCGATATGCGAGAAGCAAGAGTACTATCCACGCATACAAGTCAGCAAAGCTAGAAATCAAAGAAGGCGACGTCGTAGTTGCAGCCGAGTGCAGGCCGATTGCAAAATCTGTCTCGTTTGCGGTAGTGGAGGTCAAGTCATAAGATGACTGCCGGAAAGAGTCGTGCAGTATCTGCAAAGGGCGTCCAGGAATTCAGGCCATATGTAACTAGAGTGCTCCCGGTAGGGGCGAGAATAGCCTGCGCAGACAACACTGGCGCTAAGATCCTTGAGATAATAATGGTAAAGCGCATAAAGACGAGAACCTCCCGATACCCCGCAGCTGCAGTAGGCGACTTTGTCAACGTCACAGTAAAGAAGGGACCCGCAGAGCTCAGAAAGCAAATCTTTGGCGCAGTAATAATTAGACAAAAGTATCCAATTCGAAGACTAAACGGAATCCGTGTATCTTTTGAAGACAACGCAGCAGTCCTTGTGACACCTGAAGGCGAAATCAAGGGAACCGACATCAAAGGTCCAGTAGCTGCAGAAGCATCGGAAAAATGGCCAAGGGTAGCAAACCTGGCGTCAATGGTGGTATAAAATGAAGCCAACAACAATCCGAAAGAGGACAATCTACAACGCATCTTTGTTTACAAAAAGCAAGCTAATGTGCGGCCACCTCTCAAAAGATCTGCAACAAAAATACAACAGGAGCAGCATTCGAGTGACAGAAGGCGACACTGTCCGCGTGATGCGCGGCGAGTACAAAGGCGTGACTGGGAAAATCACAAGAGTCTCCACGGACAAAAACGGAATTTCAGTAGAGGGAATAAAGAAGGAAAAGCTAAAGGGGGGAAATCTCGACGTTTTCATTCATACATCAAATGTCTTGGTAACTGACATCAACACAGAAGACAAGTGGCGACAAAGCAAACTGGAAGGCAAAAATCCAAAGCCAGCAAAGGAAGTAAAACTAAAAGTAGAGCCAAAACAAGAACCAAAAGAAATCAAAGAGACAAAAGAAAAGCCGGTGGAGGCAAAAAAGCCAGAGCCAAAAAAGGAAACAAAGAAACAAACCAAGCCAAAAACAGTTAAACAAGCCAAAAAGGTGACCAAGTAATGCCACGAATTGCTGGAAGCAAGAAACTCAAAAGACAGATGGCTCCAATGTTCTGGGGCATCTCAAGAAAAAAGCCAAGATTTGTAACTACTGTCAGACCAGGCCCGCACTCTAAACACATCTCGATTCCATCTGCCGTATTTCTAAGAGACACGCTAAAGCTAGTTACAACAACACGCGAAGCAGAATATGCAATTTATCACGGCAAGGTAAAAGTTGACGGTGTAAAAAGAAAGTCAGTCCACCACGGCATAGGACTAATGGATGTAGTCGAGCTTGACGGGGTCTCTGACGTCTACAGACTGGTTCCAAAAAAAGGGCACCTCCTCGAACCAATTAAAATTAAAGACGCTGAAAAATCCGTAAAACTCGTCAAGGTGACAAGCAAAACCACGATACGACAAAAGAAGACACAGCTAGGATTCCATGACGGGCGCTCGCTAATCTCAGACGCAGACGTCAAGGTGGGCGATTCTTGTCTTATGCAAGTGCCTGAGCAGAAAATTACCGAGATACTAAAACTAGAAAAAGGCTCAAAGGTGCTAGTCACAAAAGGAGTTAACGCAGGACAGCTTGCAGATGTTAAAGGAATCAAGGAAGGAACGTTTGTTCTTCCGAAAAGAGCACTGCTTTCATTTGGGCAAAGAGAAATCGAGATTCCAGCAGAACTGGTAATGGTAGTGGGCAAAAAGGACCCTGTAATTCAAATAGCGTGATATTATGGCAGAACAAAACGCAATGAAACAAATCAGACTGGAAAAAATCGTACTAAACATGGGCGTCGGCAAGTCTGGCGACGCAATCGAGATAGCAAAAAAGGCATTGGATCAAATCACGGGCAAAAAATCATGCGCGCGTGACGCCAAGGAAACCCAACGAGACTGGGGCGTAAGAAAAGGCGAGCCAATAGGTGTCGCAGTCACCATTCGAGGCGAGGACGCAGGAAATCTTCTAAAAAAACTCTTCGAGGCAATAGGAAACAAGGTCAAAGGACGCTCTTTTGATAACTTTGGCAACGTTTCGTTTGGAATCAAAGAACACATTGACATCCCTGGAATAAAGTATGACCCGCAGATTGGAATCCTGGGGCTAGAGGCGGCAGTCACGCTCACAAGGCCTGGATTTAGCATCCGACTCCGAAGCCGACACAAGGCAAGCGTCGGAGCCCATCATAGAATATCAAAGGACGAATCGATTGAGTTTTTAACTAGAGAGTTTGGAGTTGCAATCGTATAATGAAAGATAGATCATACAAGTACACAGGAAGAAAAGAGCACACATTCGGCAAAGGCTCGAGATGGTGCAAAAGATGTGGCGACTATACCGCGGTAATTCAAAAATACCATCTTATGATCTGCAGGCGATGTTTCAGAGAGGTAGCAAATTCACTAGGATTTGCAAAATATAGGTGAGGAAAATGCCAGCAACTAACATCATTTCAAATCTATTCAACACGTTATACAACAATGAAGCCAGGAGAAGGACAGAGTGTATCATCCTGCCAACCTCAAAACTTGGAATCGAGATACTAAAGACACTTAAAAAACACAACTATATCGGCGAGTTTGAGTACGTAGACGACAATCGAGGCGGAAAATTCAAGATAAAACTTTTGGCCCACATTACAAAGTGCGGCTCTGTCACGCCAAGATTCAAAGTAAAAAAGAACGAGTTTAACGACTGGGAACAGCAGTACCTGCCGGCATACAACCGCGGCATGCTCGTTGTCACCACAAACCAGGGAGTAATGTCCCATCACGAGGCAGAAAACAAGGGAATTGGAGGATTCTTGCTAGGATATGTCTACTAAACAAGTCGAAATTTTCCAAACGACATTTGACGTTCCGCAAAAAGTCAAGGTCACACTAAACAAGCACATGTTGCTTGTGGAGGGGCCGCTCGGCAAGACCTACAAGAGCTTCAGGAAAATCCCAGTAGATCTCGAAGTCAAGGACAATAAAATCACAATAAAGGCGATAAACCCGAGGAAAAAATACTATGCGATAGCAAACACCGCATTTTCCATAATTCGAAACCTGTGCGAGGGAGTAGTAGGTGGATATACGATAAAAATGAAGATAGTTTATGCGCATTTTCCGATAACTGTCAAGGTAAAAGAAAACTTGGTTCTAATTGAGAACTTTCAGGGAGAGCGCGCCCCAAGAGTGGCAAAAATCCAAGGTTTGACCAAAGTAATGGCAAAAGGAGACGACGTCACAATCACAGGTCCAGTCCTAAACCACGTGACCCAGACAGCAGCTTGGATACAGGCAGTCACCAAGGTAAAGAACAAAGATCATCGCGTCTTTTTGGATGGAATATACCAGTACCACAAGACAAAAGGCATCGAAAAATAATTTCTAAACTCCAAAGTAAGAATTAAATCGCATACATCAAGGTAAAACGTGTTGCCGCCCTAGCTCAGCGTGGTAGAGCGCCTGACTGTTAATCAGGGGGTCGTCAGTTCAAGTCTGACGGGCGGCGCCTAATCTTTCTAAACTCGAGTTTTGAAACATTTATTTTTTGCGGGTGTGGCGCTTGATGCGCTGATTTGCAGGTCAGTTTTCGAATATTTCAAAATTCGAATTTAGAAACATTGATCGTTGCAACCGTCTAGGTTTATTCTATTAGACCACCGCGATCTAATATCTGATCGCACATTATCCATAATGCAGGAGGTTTACATTGGCCAGAACTAGAAGGGCCAACCGCTACTGTATTGATTGTGGCGGCAGATTGACCTATTATCCGCGTCTTTCCAACCCAAAGGCGCCTAACGAACACCGTGTTCTGGTATATGCGTGTCCTGACTGCACCAAAGACTTTGAAAAACCAAAGATCCTCTCAATCAGGCGAAACCAGGTAGAAGATCCGTTAGAAACAGTCGAAGTGGAGATAACCGAGTCACGGGAAAAAATCTCGCTGTCAAACTAGTAATTTTTTGGCATGTTTACTTTGACGAATAAGACTTTATTCAGGCGCCTCAAAAAACATGCATGGATGCCATAAAAAACACCTGGGGAAGCAGGTTCATTATTTCCGCAATAGTTCAGGGCGGGATTATCACGTTTTTGGCATTAAGTATGGTAGGAATTCAGGTGATTTTTGCCAAAAATGTCAACATGATCCAGTTTTTGTCATTATCATTTGAAGGTCCGGCAAAATGGTTCTTTATTGGGCTGATGCTATATCTGATCCTCACAGTCGCCATAGCAGTTAGCGCCGTGTTTTACAACCACCTCGAAATCAATCTGAGAAAGAGGATAACTGGAAAAATCAGGTTTCTTGTCTGGATACACCTTTTTGGCATGAATATTGGGGGAATTGGTACCACTTTGTCCATGATATTTGCAGGACTTGCCGGCTCTGGTGCACTTTCTTTGGTCACAGAGGGGCAGTTAGGTCAGCAAAACCTAGCTGTAATGGACTCTTTCATCCCCCCAATCGCGTCATTTATCGGCATTCTTGCCATCGGGGTGCTGTGCGGCGGCTTGGGGTACATGATAGTGTACATCAAAAAATCATACGCAATTTCAGAGTAAAAAAATACGGTTTTTGACGGGGTTTAGCTTTTCTTCGGGCCACAAATAGTTTGACTATGTTCTATGGGGCAAGGGGGGTGATTTGGGGCTTGGCCGTATTAGTTAGGCACAAACGTTAACCCCCCGCCAAAAACAGGCATTTTTGAAAAAATCGCATTACTCGTAAACTGGAACCACATACCAGGGGGTTTAGCTTTTACGAATAAAATAAAAAAAGTGTTAAATTAAACTGAAATTTGGTTTTTTGTAGACATTGTTTAATTTGCCCCGTTTGAGTGAAAAGTAGGGATAATTTATGGCAAAAATACGAAAAGCGCCAAAAAAAGAGTATGATAATTTCAGAAAACACTTTGCATTTCCTTGCGTGGATTTGATTATTTTTGACGGCAAATCATTTTTACTAACAAAGCGCACCGGAAACCCCTACAAAGGATATTGGCATCTCCCAGGAAGTATGATTCACAGGGGAGAAAAAATCACAAACGCAGTACGCAGATCCGCAAAAGAAGAGTTAAACCTTGACGTAAAAATCAAAAAATTCGTCGGAGTCTATGAAAGCTTGAATGCCTTCCGTCATGACATATCACATGGTTTTGTAGTCTCAGTTAAGAAAGGGAACCTAAAAACCGACCATCAGAGCAGCGAGGTAAGGTTCTTTACAAAACTCCCATCTAGGATAATCCCACACCATCGCCTGATGATAAATGCGGCCAAGACTCTAGCCACAAAGTAGAATATCCTGATTCCATATGGTTAGGCATGGTTTGGGATCCACCAAAACAACCTGTCAATGTAACAAGAATGATAATCTATTCGTTTATTCCGATTCTTTCGATTTATGCCGGATGGCGCATTCAGAAATTCTGGGTTTTGTTTGGGATAAACCTGGTAGTTGGATTTGGAATAGGGGCTTCTTTGGAAGCCGTACTACCATTTCCGTACCACTACCTAGCATCACTTCTAATACAAATTCCGATTACCGTGCTTGTTGTAAGGCATTTCGCAAGAAAGTACAATGAAAAGGTTTCACACCCGGCTGCATCATAGATTTACGGCTAAAGTATCAGATATTTCTAAATTCGAATTTAGAAAGATTGAAAAAAGATCAATTAATTAAGCAGCAATCGAATCATCGATCAATGGCTGGTAAAATACTTGGTCTAGTTGCAATGAGCATCTTGCTATCTAGCGTCTTGATTATCGCCTTTTCGTTTGATCAGTATGCCGAGGCAAAGACCTCAAAGGAATCACCAAAGCACAAGTTCAGCAAGTGGTCAAAAAAAGTCTGTGGCGATCAGCTCTGCAAAACTGGTACCCACCTAAAAACAATAAAGACAATAGGTAGAAGCTCACCAAACAACAACTAACCTTCTATTTCTTTCTAAATTCGAGTTTTGAAACATAATTAAATGGATTGATTTAATTATTAATAAAACAAAGTCCTAACATGCTGAAAATTATGGCACTCTTGACGGCTAGTATCCTGCTATCAATGGCAATAGTTTCCGCAATCGAAACCGGGCACTTTGCTGAGGCAAAGATGGCGGCCGGAAAACAACAACGACACAAGTATTCCTACTGGGTCGGTAACCAAGTTTGTGGAGATCAGTTGTGCGAGGGAACGACATTTTACAAGTGGAATCAGAAATACAGGACTTTTAAATCGCCATACAGCGCATACGAGCACCAAGAACTATCAAAGATAAAGAGCGCAAAATAAATTAAAAAATTAGGGTTTTTTGGTCCCTATCTAGCAAAGCCTCTGCTAATCTGGCCCTTTCTTAGGCCGATTGAGGCGTCGTTAATTGAAGAGCACAGTTCATCACCGCAAACCTTGGATGGCGCTCTGTCCCTTTTCCAGACACCTACGTCCTTGAGATATGTGCCACGGGCCTTGATTGCTTCGGCGTCTGGTATGATTTCTAGTGCAGCTACAATAGTTCCAGTAAGTAATACCCCTACTGAAAGTATTGCTGCAGACATGAGTTTATTCATGTTAAAAATACGATCAATCTGGATTATTAAACTAATCTAAGGGTTTAGAATGAGAACCATGGTTTTAGATCGCTATATCTCCCGTTTCTACAAATGCTACTCGGTTTGCCTACTTGGCAATTCAACTTTTTGTTAAATCTAGTTTATCATGCTTCTATTAAGAAATGAGACTGTATCTGCGCCATGGAAGAACTCCAAATGCGGCTCCAGCTGGCAAAAAAACCCACAGAAACGCAGCTGCGTGCTATTGAGGACTGTTTTAAGGAAATCCCGCTTGAGGAGATTTTGCTTGGCTTGAAATTTGCAAAAAACCGATGGTCTGCAAAGGATGCCGGCGTTCTCAAAGTCGGCCGCAAAAGCATAATCCAAAAAGAGGTCCACTCTGTTACAAATGAGCAGGCCCAGTGGCGATTGAAAAACTGGAAAATGATGATATCAAATTACAGAAGGCGCGGTTACAGCTACCCGACAATTTCACGCATTAAGAAAATTCTGGTAGAAAAAAGCAAAAAGAAATCTAAATGAGTGTTTCTTTTTTCTGCACTATGCTAGTCGGTACGTGCGATGGTGGCTCTGGAATGTTTGCCCTTGTCTGACCCTCGATTACTGCTGCCGCCTCTTCCAGGATTGCAAGCGTGTCTGAGCTTGGACTGTACGTAGTCATTGCCGAGTCTGTGTTGCTCATCGATGATCCATTTAGAACATCGCCGAGTACCTGCGACAAGTTTTGCATGGATGATGTCGCCTCTGGCATTATTCCGCTGAGTGATGCACCAAGTCCCTTGATTACTGACATGCATGGGCTCAGTGTCACTACGATGTCGCCAAGCTCTGATACCGTGTTTAGTCTAAGCTGGATTTGCTCTAGTGCCAGTTTTGCGCCATTTACCATGTTGTGCATTTTTCTTATTTCTAAGAGTTCGTTGGCATATGCCTTTGCATGCCCATGGTTGTTTGATTTTTGGGCGCTAACTATTTTGTTGAAAATGTAATCGTTTTTTTGCTTTATTTTAATCGCAATGGCATCAAGCTTTACTATTTGTAGCTGGAGGTTTTTTTGCGCGACATCGATTTTGTTCTTGAGTGGGACGTCTGGTCTAACCTTGTCAAGTATCTTTTGAGATAGATTGTCCGATCTCCCCGTGTCGCTCCATTTGTCGCTTAATGATCCCATCGTCCATATGTGCTAGAAAAATTAGTTTTAAACAAGTTTGTAACCCTAGGTGCCGTTACCAAGGTGACAAGGCCCCGGGGTTACAATGTTTTATAGAAACATAGCGAGAAGACCACGGATAAATCCGGCGGTTGAATCGCTGCAAATCACTACGTAATAATCAACAAAACAGAATTACTAAAAGCAACAAATCCTATAATGTTTCATGTTAGAGCTAGGCAAAGTGGAAGAACGTTATGACGACGATACAGGCCTGTACCTGATGTCATGTAAAGCCGAAACAGGATTGGGCCGGACAGATTACCGTAGGAACTACGGGAATTCACGCCTGCAGAGATCAGAAGCTCGGTCGTTGAAGCAGGAAGAGGCTACCGGACTTGTCTGGCAGTGGTTCACCCAAAAGTAAACGTGTAAATCTCAAAACCTGGCTTTTTTACGTTGATTTGTATGACGTGGGGTGAAGAATTCTCGGTTTTGACCAGGCTATACAGCGTTGATTCTGTTGTTATCACCATTCCATCCTTGACGTCTGATCCTGTATCTGATGCAGAAATCAGTTTGCCATCAAGAAATATTTCTAATTCTGACTGGCCTGCAGCTACAATGTTGACTTCTTTTGCATAATACGGAAGAAGTATCATCCCCGTGTCGGATGTCAGCACCATCCTGTCCGCAAGGTTCTGCCACGTGCCGTCAAGATAAAAGGAATTTTCCTTTATGTTCTGCGGGATTGTATACTTGACGGATTTTTCTGGCTGAAATCCCTCGGCGTTGCCGAGCTGGTTTCTGTCAAACGCAAAGTCATAGCCAAAGTACAGCTCAGGAGTTCTAGAGCCGTGTTTGAACTCTTTGATGTCCACTAGTTCTTCTGCAGCGGCGACGTTTAGGCCAAGCATTGCGGCCCTTTCTGCCAAAAGCTGCTGAATTACTTTTTCTGTTTCCTCATAGTCTCCCTCACCTATGTGATCATATCTGATGTATCCCTCACTGTCTGCGATGTATTTTCTTGGCCAGTACCTGTTCTCAAAGGCATCCCAGATTTCTTTGTCATTATCAAGTATTACCGGGTATGTTATTCCGAATTTTTCTGATGCACGTCTTACATTGTCGATGTCTTCTTCAAACTCAAACTCTGGGGAATGTACCCCTATTATGACTAGGCCGTCATCGGAATATTTTTCATTCCAAGCTACGATATATGGAAGGGTTCGCTGGCAGTTTATGCAGCTGTATGTCCAGATGTCGTAAAGAACGACCTTTCCTTTGATCTGTTCTTGGAGTTCCTGTGAGTCTGTGTTGATGTATCCGGAAATTCCTTCAAGTTTTGGCGCCTTTTTGAAGCGGGTCTTGTCTATATTTGGCATGGCTGATTCGCCCTTGGTTGTCTGCGTTTGAGCGTCGTTCAGTGGGCTGGCTTGCTCTTCAAGTGAACCAAAGTACGCACCAAGCCCTCCAAGTGCGCCTGCGACTATTACTCCCATGATAATTGCGGTTTTCAGCTCTGTTCGCATACAATCAACTCAATAACAACAGGTCATTCAGAAATGGAAAGCTTGCAATGGTTGCAAGCTGGTTTGTCATAACCAAAACTCCAAGCAGTATAATGAAAGAGCCCATGATGACTGAATAATATTTCAGGTGCTTGCTCAAGGATCGAATCACCCGAGTCATTCTTGAGAAAAAGACTCCCATCAAAATGAACGGAACTCCTAGCCCCAGCGAGTAGGCAAGTAAGAGCGTAAACGCTTGCCCTGGGGTAGTTGCGGCCAAAGTGAGAATGCTTCCTAAAATTGGCCCAATGCATGGTGTCCAAGCCGTGGCAAATGCCAGTCCGAACACAAACGAAAGCGGATAGCTGACCTTTCCCATTTTTGGAAAGAATTTTTTTTCTACATTTAGCTTGGTTATTTTCGTTGATAAAAGTAAAAATGCGCCAAATCCGATTATGATGATGCCGCCAACTTGGTTAAAACCCATAGTCAAGTTAGCCGCACTACTTGAAAGAACACTGTTTAGAATAACGCCAAAGACAGAAAACACCACGGAAAACCCTAGAACAAAAAATATTGTATTGAGTACAACATTCAACCTATTTGAAAGCAGGTTGACTGTCCCGTTGTTTTTCTGAAGATCAGTTATTGTTGTTCCAGAGATGTATGCCAAAAACGCTGGAATCACCGGCAGAATGCACGGCGCAAGAAACGATCCAAGGCCTGCTAATGCTGCTATTCCAATTGTGATCTCTGCCATGCTACGGTGTCTTGGTTTTTTTTATTAAAGGGTTGTTCCAAATTTTATCCAAATTGATATTGCTTTTTATCTAGGTGGAAATGGGGTAGTTTATGAACAAGAGATTCGTAATTGTCGGAATCATACTTGGAATTCTAGTAGCAGCCGCATTCTATGTGGGCTCGCCGATATTTCTCGGCAGGGGCTAGTCACAAAATCTTGAACTTTTTCCCAGCCTTTTCAAATATATCAAGCGCGTAATCTATGTGGGCTTTCTCAAGCCAGGCAGTGACAGAAACCCTCAGTCTTGCCGAGTTTTTTGCTACCGTGGGATACCTTATCGGCTGCGCAAAAACCCCGCGGTCATAGAGAAACCTGCCAAATTCAAGTGCCATCTTTTCACTTCCTATTATTATTGGGATGATGTGCGTCATTGACTTGGTGTCGTAGCCAATTTTTGCGAGGCCACCAGAAAGGCGCAGCACGTTTTGTCCGAGCTTTTCTCTCCGCTTTTCTCTGTTTTGGCCCAGCCTCTGCAGGGTTATGTCAACTAAAAACGACGGAAGCGCGGACGTGTAGATAAAGGATTTGGACTTGTTTATGCACAGATCAACGACAGAATTTTTGGATGCGACATATCCTCCAAATGAACCAAGGCCCTTGCTTAGGCTGCTGATGTATACGTCGATTTTTTTTTCAACGCCGCAGTAACTTGCAGTCCCCTTTCCATCAGCCCCAACTGTAAAGTCTCCGTGCGCGTCGTCTAAAATCAGAACCGCGTTATTTTTTCCCGACAACTCTGAAATTTGTTTGAGCTCCGCAAGATCCCCGTCCATGCTAAAAATTCCCTCGGTTGCGATGAACTTTGTTGCTTTCTTGTATGCTCGCAGTTTTTTTGACAAATCATCCATGTCGTTGTGCTTGTAGACTAGAGTTTTTGCGCCGCAGAGCCTGCACGCCTCGATTATGCTGGAATGATTCAGCTCATCACTAAGTATGACGTCGCCTTTTTTTGCCAGTGCAGGTATTGCTCCAAGATTTGCCATGTACCCTGTTGGAAATACCAGCGATGCTTGCTGGGACTTGTGCGCCGCAAGTTTTCTTTCCAGTTTCATAAACACAGAGTCATTTCCAGAGACAAGCCTTGAGCTTGACTGGAATTGTCTTGGAGTGATCTTGGCGCCAGGCAGTCCGAGATAATCGTTTGAGCAAAAATTCAGCAGCTTCTTTGTGCCTATTGCTATGTTCGGCCCCTTTACTGTGCTGTAACGCAGCTGTCTGTAGAGATCCTCATTTTTTAGTTCCTTGAGAACCTTGTCTGCAAAGACTAGCTTAGGCTTCAAGGTTGATGTTTTTTATCATTTCGAGGTCTTTTTTCATCTCGTTTCCGCCTAGCGTGAGGTAGCCTGCACTTATGATGCCGTTTGCGCCACTGAGAAGGAGTTCCTGACCATCGTCTTCCAAATGCACCTCGCGCCCTCCTGAAATCTTGATAATTGATTTTGGTAGCGCAAATCTTGTCACCGCGAACGTTCGTAAAATTTCCTCAAATGGAATAGGAGTTTGGAGCTCAAGTGGAGTTCCAGGCATCGGCACTAGGAGATTTATCGTGACCTCTTCTGGCTCTAGCCACGCCAAATCCAAAATCAGCTCGAGCCTTTGTGCTCTTGTTTCCCCCATGCCAATAATTCCGCCAGTACAGAGCTCAAGTCCTGCCTTTCGTGCAATGAGCAACGTGTCAATTCTGTCCTGGTACGTGTGTGTGGTGCAAATCTCTGGAAACTTTGATCTCGCAGTTTCCAAGTTGTGGTTGTATCTTTTGACGCCAAGCTCCTTTAGCTGTCTTGCCTGCTCGTTTGTAAGAAACCCCAAGCTGCACTCTACGCTGATCCCGACTGTTTTATTTATCTGTGATATGATGGCGCAGACCTCCTCAAAGTCAGCAGGTGAGGGCTGTCTCCATGCAGCAACTAGACAGTACGACTCTGCCCCCTCGTCGCGCGCTTTTTTTGCCATTTTGACTATTTCTTCTGCAGGCAAAAGCTTGTAGCTGTCTATTCCCGTGTTGAAAAATGCGGACTGGCTGCAAAATGCACAGTCCTCGCTGCAAAAATTCTTTTTTATGTTTGCAAGCTGTTCCACATCGACCTTGTTTCCCTGAAACGCGCGCGTGATCTTGTTTGCGGCATCAGAAAGTGTACTTAATTGTGGCGTGTTGAGCAGCATTTCAAGTTCATCGCTGCCGAGCTTCTTGCCAGAGACGACCTTATTCTGGCAGTCTACTATCAAACTGTGCTCAGAACTCAATGAATTGTAGCCGGGTTTTACAGTTAATTAAGATTTCAATTGTTAACCTGTCATGGTATGATGGGTTTACAATTACTTTGCGTGCCTTGAAACGTTCCTGATGGTCTTTATTGTTCCATCGATGAGAAAGTTAAGCTCCGGTTCCGAGATTGCAAGCGGGGGCATAAGCAGCACTATGTTTCCAAGTGTCCTGAGGTAGATCCTTTGCTTTCTTGCTTCCTCAAATATCGTCTTGTTTACAGATTTCTTAAAAGAAACTGGGGTTTTCTTCCTTCTGTTAGACACCAGCTCTATTCCCATCAGCATCCCTTTGAACCGTATGTCGCCTACGAGCTCAAGATTTGATATCTCGTCTAGTCTTTTCTCGAATATGCGTGAGGCGTTTTGGGTTTTTTTTACCAGTTTTGTCTTTTCATAAAGCTCTAGGTTTTCGTTTGCCAGCGCACATGCAAGTGGGTTTCCAGTGAACGTGTGCCCGTGGAAGAGGTGTTTCATCTGCGAGTAATTACCCAAAAACGAGTCGTAGACTTTTTTTGTAACACTCGTAGCCGCAAGTGTCATGTATCCACCAGTTAGCATTTTTCCATGTGTCACGATGTCCGGACTGCTTTTCTGCCTTGCATACTCTACTAGCGAACCCAATCTTCCAAATCCAGTGGCGATCTCGTCTAAAACGAACAATACTCCATGTTTCTTGCAAATCTTGCTTATTTTTGACTGGAATCCGTCCTGGTAAATGTTGACCCCACCGGCAATCTGTGCGCCGCTTTCCATCACAAATGCGGCGATTTTGTCGTTTGCAGAAAACAGTTTCTCAATTTTTTCTAAAACTTGGCCATAGTACCAAGTGGCATCAACGCCATTTGGTATTCTGTACCGGTTCAGGAACGGAATCTGGACCGTCTTTGCCAGCTGTTCCTTGAATGTTGAAAAAAACCCAGGCACATATCCTACAGACATCGCGCCAAACGTGTCTCCGTGATATCCGTTTTGGAGCGTGGCAATCTTTGTTTTCTTTTTCTCACCTATGTTTTTCCAGTACTGTATGGAGATTTTGAGCGCGATTTCCATTGCGGTGGAGCCGTCGTCGGAAAAAAAGACCCGGTACATGTTGGGCAGTGTTTTTACAAGGTTTTCTGCGAGTATTTCTGCTGGCTCGTTTGTCAGATTGAAAAGAGACGAGTGAGAAATTTTTTGTGACTGCCGGTGCATTGCAGAGATCAACTCCTTTTTAGAGTGGCCCCATACGTTACACCACATGCTTGCAACTCCGTCTAGCATCTTGTTACCATTGGAATCGACAAGCCACATTCCATCACCACTCACAATTTTGGGAAATCCGTCCCATTCGTTCATCTGCGTGTAGGGATGCCAGATGCGGCTCTGCGCCTTCATTGCGTGATTCTAATTAAACTCATTTTAATATCAAGCGGTAAGGTTAATCAAGCAAAATAACAGAGTTTTCACATTGAAATCATACTTTATTACTGCAACAGATACCGAGATTGGCAAAACCGTAATCACCGCAGGCCTTGCGCTTGCAATGAAAAACAATGGAATCAATGTCGGTGTCATGAAGCCTTTTGCGTGCGGGCTGGAGCAAAAACGGGGATTCCGGTCAGAGGATGCCGAGCTCCTTGCAAAGGCAGCCAAGGTAAATGATCCTGAAGATCTGATAAACCCGTACTTTTTTCCAATACCTGTATCCCCTTATGCTGCCTCAAACAAGCTTGGAACATCAATCGATGTAAGTTTGATTCTTGAGAGATTTGAAAAATTACAAGCCATACACAATGTAATGCTAGTGGAAGGAATAGGCGGCATATTGACGCCGATTCTAAAAGGATACTGCATTGCCGACCTCATCAAAGACATGAATCTAGATACCATAATTGTGGCAAGCTCAAAAATCGGGACCATAAATCACACTCTTTTGACTTGCGATGCCTGCAAAAAATATGGCATAAAGATTCGTGGAATAATCATAAACAACTTTGGTTCTACCGGCTACGACGTGGCCGAGCTGGCAAGTGATCTTACTGACCTAAGCGGAATCGAGGTTCTTTGCGCAATACCGCATCTTGTTGACAAAAGCCATATGCCTGACATCTTGACAAGTAAGCTCCTGCCAAAACTCACGATCTGAATATTTTAAATTTTGGTTGTGGCTTTGATCTGAGAAAGCCGTCAATGTCGTCAATCAGCCCGGCAAATGACGATACGCTGTCAATATCGTAAACCTTGTACGGGATTTTTAGCTTTGTTTTTGAAACAATCCAAATGTTTTCCTTGTGCGGCTGGATGTTTTGTAATTTTGCAAGTGATTCCAATATCGCATTTTCGCTAGATGTTTTTGCAAAATATATCACGAGCGAGTTTCTTGGTGCAGTATCAAGCGTGCGCGAGTCTGGAATGACAATGTCGATTTCTGTATTTTTTAGCGTTATCTTTCTCTGGCTTGGGATCAATGCGTTCGTCAGAAGGTAGTGGCACAGGCTTTCGGCAAAGACGCCCGCATTCTCATGCGAGTCTCCGCCGAGTTTTGCAATTTCTGGTATGCACCCGCGTAGAATTTCTGCAATAATTCCCTTTTTTTCACCTGACGTCAGCTTTTTTAGAATTCTTGATTCTGATATCTCATTTATTCTATGGTATAGTATTTCTTTTGGCGATGTTTCCATGACTAGAAATTTTCTTGTGCTTATTGGCAGAACGCGTACGTGCGTTCCCCTTTGCTTTCTATAGCATTTTCAATGCTGATTAGGACGAACTCTTTTTTTGCGTCAAGCAGGCTTTCGGTGTGGCTGCGCTTGTTTTCATGAATTTCTTCATATTCTTCTAGCGAAAGCTTCTTTCTGTCTCCGATTTCTGCCTCGATGTTCATGTTTTTTACCATTTCCTTGTATGTCGGCTGGATCACTCCGCTAAAGACCATCGCGCTGCTTCCGCTTCCATATGATCCAAACCCAAATCTCTTTCCTTCCAAGTCTATTCCTTTTTGGAATTCAAACTCAAGGCAGCTTCTAAATCCTAGGTACAGTGATGCGGTGTAGAGGTTACCAATCATTGACGATGCAATGAGTGAGCTTGCAAGCTTGTCTTCATAAAATGACTGGTATTCTTTTGTCTTTGTAAATAATTTTGTAAACTGGTGATCGTTTGCCATGTATTCCTCGTCTGCAAGAATGGACTCGATTGTTCCACGGGGGTCCTTTGGCATGGGCTCCTCCATACCTGTCTGCTCGATTATTCTCTTCCATCTTGGCAGGTGCCTCCACTCCCTTCTCAGTAGATATGCTAATGCCTTTTTTCCCATGTTGCTGTAGGGAAGGTGCATACACAGATAATCGATATGATCCAAGATGGTCTCTCCTTCTTTGAGCTTGATGATTCCTGTGTCCATTGCCTTTTTCTTGTATGCCTCAAATGCCTTTTTGACCTGGATCAGGTACAGCAAATTGGAATACTGGCCGTGGACAATCGGCGTCTCTTTTCCAAACGGCCTGTAAAAATCATACTCGTTTTTAATTGAGGTTGCGGTGGTCTTTGTGTCGAACTGGAGTAGCCTTGGGTTGTCGTTTAGAAGCATTGCTATTGCGCCGGCGCCCTGTGTGTATTCGCCTGCAGAACCCATGTCATATTTTGCGATATCTGAAACTACAACGATTGCGGATTTGCCCTCTGCCTCGCCTGCGCGAATCCAGTTCGCATTATCATAAAGAGCATAAGAGCCTGAAACGCATGCAAATTTACACTCTATACCACCACAGTGCTCAAACGAGTCTGGGCCGTAGACCTGTTCTAGCATGCCTACCACGTACGAGTTTAGCGCCTTTGACTCGTCAAGGGCAGATTCTGTAGCAACATACAGTCTTCCAACGTCACTTGGGGCGATGTTGTTCTTTTGCATCAGTTTTAGGCATGCGTTAGCTGCCATACACGCTGGGTCCTGGTTGGTGTCTACTATTGCCATCTTTGATATGCCTAGCCCTTGTTTGAGCTTACCAGGATCTAGTCCTCTGGCTACGGCAAAGTCTGCCGAGTCTACAAAGAGCCTTGGAATGTATACTGAGATGTCATCTATTCCCGCTGCCATGAGCTTCCAGCTCTGAATTTTGAATATAAGGGTTGTCGGCCAAATTCGTTCTACCAGTACGTTATACTATATAACTCTGAAAAAATTCCAGCAAAACTAGATTTCTCAAACAAAATTTTTGTTATTATGTGATTTTTTATTTTTAATTTATAAAAATAGTCAGATCTCCTTGATCCAGCCCTTGCTTATTTCCTTCCTGTCTTCTTCTCTGCCGATTCCTGTAGCGTATCGCCAAACAACTGGAGCGTTGGTTGCCATCTCTGTTTTTATCTGAATGAGGGATTCTATTTCTCCTTGAAGATTAGAGTCGGCCGTCTTGTGTTCTTGGCAGAACTTGCATTTGGAGTCCAGCGTTATCGGATTGGATTCTATTAGAGGATATGCCATGCACGCAAGGGGCCTCTGCTCGTATATCCTACAAGTGAATCCTCCGTGCGGGGATCTCTTGTCAGAATCCGTGTCCAAAAAGGGACACGTGTTACCGTTTTTTTCCCTTCCCATCATTTGATATGCGATGATTTTTTCTGGGCCGTCCGAGTTTTGGTATGATATTCCAATTCGCGGAAGAATTGTTACATCAAGTTTGTGTTTTTTTGCAAGCTCAGTTATCCTAGTTTTTTCTTCTGGAAGAACTAACACTCCTATTTTGCCAAATTTCTTTGTCGGATAATATTCTCGCTCTATGCAGCATTGAGAACAGTCCTTTATGCAGCTAAACTCCATGGTACAAATCAGTGCTATGAGAAATAAAACCTAGCTTTTGAGCTCTTCTGAATCTAAGACCTTTACGAACACGTCGTATGGCTGTGCGCCTGGGATCTTTACGATTTTGTTGTTTGGACCAATCACGAAAAATGCCGGAGTTCCTGAAAGGCCGAGCGACTGTGCCTCGTCCGTGGTCGCCTGGATTGATTCCTTGTACTTGTTGCTAGCCGTGCATTCTGAAAACTTGGCAATGTCAAGGCCCACTTCTTGGGCAAATCTGAGCTGGTTTTCGGCAGATGCCCAGCCGTTGTTTTCGCCATTCCAGTTGTTGTACAGGGTGTCGTGGTATTCCCAGAACTTGCCTTGCTCGTTTGCGCAATGTGCAGCATGGGCTGCCGTGACTGAATCTTGGCCGATTATGACAAAGTTCTTGAAAATCATCTTTGCCTTGCCTGTCTTGATGTAGTTGTCGTGAATCTGTCCTTCAGTGTCATGGAAAAATTTGTTACAGTAAAAACACTGATAGTCCCCGAATTCCACTATTGTGATTGGCGCCTCTGGATTGCCAAGGTATGGGGATGCATTCTCGTAAAACAGTGACAGATTAATTTCCTGTGAGCCTTCTTGAGCTATATTTTTTTCTGCCTCTGATGGTTTGATGTCTTCTGTCTTAAAGACGGTATCAGTTGACGCGTTCATGGCAAAAAACACGCCAATTATCACCGCTGCTGCAATTCCTGCACCTATTCCAAGAGATGTGGCGTGTATCAACAATGCCACTCAATTCCGGATTAATTTAGTCTTTTTGGACAATCTGTCATTCTAAAACGGCTCCATTCATTCCTCAACTGGCCAAACGCCACCTAGAGTATAGTCTAAATAAATCAGATAGATTTGGGAAATACATGAAGAAGGTCTTTGTCAACGGGTATGGCTCCATTGGAAGCAGGATTGCGCAGTTCATCAAGGATGATCCTGAAATCAAGGTAATCGGAGTAGGCAAGTTCTCGGCAGACGAAAAGGTAAACGACGCCATATCTAGAGGATTTGACGTCTATGTCCCGCAAAAAAGCATTGACCATTTTAAAAATTATAAAATAAAGGGCAGCATCGAAGACGCGCTAAGTAATTGTGATCTTGTCATGGATTCAGCTCCAGGCGGAACCGGATATGACAACAAAAAAACACTCTATGAGCCAAAAGGTTTGATGGCAATATACCAAGGGGGGGAATCCGTGTTTGGCGACGAGCGGGTCTCTGAGATTTTGTTTAACTCTCGTGTAAACTACAAGGAGGCCTTTGGAAAAAAACACGTCATGCAGGGAAGCTGCAACGTGACCGGGATGGGAAGGATACTGCAGCCGCTGCGCGAAAAATACGGCTCCAAAATAGAAAGGTTTGATGCGATACTTGTAAGGAGATGGGCAGACCTAGACCAGACGGACAGAACCGTGCCTGACACAATAGAATGGAATGCAAACCCGCACCACCAAGACGACGTAAAGCACTACATGGGAAAAGAAACACCGCTGTTCATTCAGGCAATAAAGGTCCCGACAAGACAGATGCATGTACACATGATGAACATCCGATTCAAGGATGCTGCGCCAAAGCCGTCTGAAATTCTCGAGCTGTTCAAAAACGAGTACGGGGTTGCAATACTTTGGGCTGCGACAGGAACAAAACAGATCCGAGATGCAGCAGAGTCAATGAAGTTCAGCTTCAAGGACACCAACATGATACACATACACGCAAACATGTTAGAGTCAATCGGAGACACTGTCAAGCTGGCGTACTCTGATGATCAGACCGGGATAGTAATCCCCGAAAACCACATGCTGATGCAGGCAATGCTGTTCCAAAAGCCGTATGATGAAGCATTCAGGCACACCGAAAAACTATTCCACATGGGCGAAAAGAAAAGATCACTAGAAGAGTTTTTTGCCAGAAAATAACTAGTCTCTTTTTTCTCTTTCTATCTCAACAAAAATATAGTCGCGGTTGGTGTTCGGAATTATCTGCATTATTTTTTGCTCTATTGCATCTGTGACCAGTTCTATTTTATCGGTATTAAGCTCATCAATGAGATTCACCTGCACTCCCACTAGTATTTCCTCGGGGCCAAGATGCATGGTCCTCATTGTTATCAACTTGTTCACCTCGGGAATTTCCTGAATGGACTTGACAATTTTCTTGTATTCCTTTCCTGTGATTGACTCTCCTATGAGCAATCCTCGGTTTTCCTTTGCCAAAAAGAACGCAAAGAACATCAGTATCAAGCCAATTAAAATCGAGCTAATGGCGTCGTAAACCGAGTTTCCCGTAATGTCTGATAGAAAGATACCAATTGCCGCAATTCCTATTCCGAGCAGTGCTGCCGTGTCTTCTACTATTACTGTTAGAATGGTGATGTCCTTGCTTTCTTTAAACTCAGTCACCATGGACGAAAGCGTGACTTTTTCGCCCTTGGCTTTGATGGTTTTTGTAAATGCCTTTAGGGCAATACGCAAAGCGTTCCCCTCAAAACCAAACGCTATTGCCAAAACGATGTAGCTGAGCTGGACATTTTCTATTTTGTAATGGCCCATGAGAAGCGAGGATGCGCCTTGTTCTAGCGATAAAATTCCGGATATGCCAAAAAGCATGGTAGCTACTATAAACGACCAGAAAAACAGCTCGCGCCCGTATCCGAACTGGTGCTGATAGCTGGAGGCCTTTGTGCTGGTCTTCATTCCAAACAACAAAAGAACCTGGTTGAATGTGTCAGAAGTCGAGTGGTATGCCTCTGCCCACATTGACGCACTGCCGCTAAAGATTGCCGCAATGAACTTTGTGATTGCTATCCCCAAATTTCCGAACAGGGCAGCATATACTGCCTTTTTAGAACCTACTGCCAATTATTCAAATATTTTGAGGCAGCACATCTAATAAATCATGTACCGGAATCGACGGCTGGGCTAGTCTCTCGGAGGAATCGCAAACCTGTTTGCGGGGTTGTTGTGATAGTCCACAGGCAGGCTAGAGTCTTTCTGCCTTCCGGTGAGTATGCCCACTACGACGTCGTCTTTTTTGATTATCTCTTTTTCAATTAGTTTTTTAATTCCTGCAGGAGTGGCACCTGATGCCATCTCGCAATCAAATCCGTTTAGGCCTACTATGGACATGCCGTCAAGCATCTCAGAGTCTGAGACCTTTTCGACCACTCCGTTTGTGAGCTCAAGTGATCTTAGCCCCTTGAGTATGTTTGCAGGCCTGCCAATCTGAATTGCAGTTGCCTTGGTCTTTGGACGGATTCCCTTTTTGTCCAAGTCATGGTAGTATTGTTTTATAATTTCAGTGTCCGGCTTTCCCTTGTTCCAGCGCAAATTTGAGCCGTTATACAGATCATAAAGCGTGCTTGCACCGTCTGCGTTGATTGCAGCTATTCGCGGGATTTTTTTAATCCAGCCCCACTCGTATAATTCCATCAGTGCCTTTCCGCAGCTAGAGATGTTTCCTAGCGCTCCTCCCGGATAGACAATCCAGTCAGGCGCCTGCCAGTTTAGGTATTCGATTGCCCTGTACGGTATTGTTTTTTGGCCCTCGATTCTAAACGGGTTTATGGAATTTACTGTGTATCCATCGCGTTCCTTTGCATCCTTGAGCGATTTTGCTAGGGCATCATCAAAGTTTCCCTGAACCTGAATGATTTGGGCCCCAAACTGGTATGCTTGGCTTAGCTTTCCTGGCGCAATCTGGCCTGCCGGAATGTAAACGTCGCACTCCATGTTCTCATTTGCTGTAAACATTGCAGCGGCCGCAGAGGTATTGCCAGTAGATGCGCAGATTATCTTTCTTGCATTTATCATCTTTGCATGTGTGATGGCAGTCGACATCCCGTTGTCCTTAAACGAACCACTTGGGTTGTAGCCTTCTGGCTGCAGCCATAAACTATCATGATTCATTCCGATAAAGTTTGCAACCTTTGACATTTGGTATGGCTTTGACTGCCTCCCTTCTGCTCCATCGAGGGATACTAGGTATTTTGAGCATTCCTCTTGGTTTGTAGTGTCTATCTGGCAGAAATTGATGAGTTCTCTAAACCTCCATACCCCACTTTCATTAAAGATGCTTCCCTGCGGGTTTCTTCGGGCATAGAACAGCTCCTTGAGATCAGTCGATGGCGTTTTTTTGTACTTTACATCAAGTAGATGGCCGCGCTCGCACTCGATGTTTTTTGAGCTTATTGGGTATTCCAGTCCGCATGATGGATCTATGCATTTTAGGTAGGCATTATCGTTCAATCTAGAATCCCATTAAGACTGCTAGTTTAAATTTGAACCGCTAAAATAGTGGGTCAAGCTTTTTGAATGTCTTGGAGTAAACAAAGAAAATGGCCACCCATGACGAATACCTAAAGGGAGTTTTCCAACAAATTGATGACTCCCATACCGTTCTCTCAAATCTTAATGACAAGTCAGGTGATCTGGATATAATAAAAAGAGATCTTGCGAAAATCTCCGGCCTTCTCCAAGTGTTATCAACCAAAATAGAGTCAAACAAGCAAGAGTTTTCAGAATACCAACATCTTCTCTCGCCGATACGATTCTTTTTGGAAAACTACAACTTTTTTAGAGAAATTGATACGATGGCGCCTCTGTATTCCGATGATCCGATGCGGCTCAAAAACATGCGGCTGACCATACTTGGCGCACTGGACGAGAAAAATCTAATAGGCCACATCAAGGCAGTTCTAAAGGAGACAAGTTGAGTGACAAAAAATGTGTGATCTGCGGGTGCAAGGGCCACAAAATCCTTGGATGCTCAAAACACTGGTCAAAAAACTGCAGCTGCTACAAGTCTGATTAATTCATACTAGCCGGATTTTTTTGCACCGGAACGGACATGAAAGTTGATGCAACATTTGCATTCTTTGTCAATGCACTCGCTTTCTGTATAATGTTCGCATATTCCGCATTCGCAGTGTGTCTGCATGGTATACAATACTTCATTGTTGAATATAACTAAAACTGCATATTTTTTGCTGATTTGCAGCTAAAATACAGTTATTTCTTTGGTTTTTTGAGCCTCTCTGACTTGGCTTCTTTTTTTTGTTTTGCAGTTTTTCCTTGGAGTCCTTCCTTCATCTCTTCTGCTTTTTTGTCAACAGTCTTGATTATTTCCTGAATGAATTTATCCAGGTCGTCGTCTGTTACTGGCGGTTCCGCCTGCGAAGCGATGTCATTTATCGTATTTGAGATTTCGGAGCTTACCTGCTCGAAGCTTTCAGGATCCTCGTATGCGGCACTGTATAGCGATTTTAGGTTATTTACCTGATTTACGAGCTGATCAGTTATCGTTAGCCGATAATCCGTGCCGTTTATCGAAACCTCTCTTGTAATCACAATCTGATGTTTTTTTGCATACTTTCTTATAGTTTTCCTTTGTCTTGGTCAATAGCTGATCCTTGTTTTTAACTGCACTCAAAAAGTGATGTACTCTAGTGCCGCTGCATCAGAAATCAGCGAAAAATGTTTTGTGTTGACAACGTAGCCGTTTTTCATGTCGTTGACTGAAACCCACCTGTTTGTGGAGGTATAGTGGCTTCGGTCTTTGAGCTCTTTTTCGATTGCCTCTATGTCAAACTCGCCTTCCTCGATCTGTTGCGTGTTGAGGTGTTTTATCGTGATTAGTATCTTGTTTACCTTGACCCTGTCGCCAAACTTCCACTGCACCGGCGTGTGTTCGTCGGAGACCTCCAGGACCTTTATCTTCATTTCCTTGTTGCCAAATACGTTGTGGCTTACGAGCATCCGCTCATCAACAAACTCTTCAAAGCTCATGTTGATATTATGACGACGCGATAATAAAAGACTTGTTCAAAAATTATCAGTTTTGTCACTTGGTTTTTGCTAGGGTTTTGACGTTTTTACTGACAAACGGCATCTCATAGTCTTCCAGGTCTAGCTTTTCGCGCTTTCCGTCGACTAGCGAATATGTATTGCCGTCATAATTACACGCAAAATCAGTTATCCTATTTGACTTGTCCCATACCTTGTAGTATTCCCTTAGCTCTCTTTTTTCGTACAGCCCAAGGCCGATTCGTTTTTTTGATAGAAACTTGAAGGCAAAAACGACCTTGCGGGTATTATACAGCTCAAAGGTGCTAGTCCATTTCAGGCATCGCTCTATTTGATCAAACGGTACGACCAACGAATTCGTGGTTCCGGACTTTGCCTCAATGGTGAAAATCGTGCTGTTTTTGGTGCTTACCGCAAGGATGTCTGGCAGGCCAACGCTTGGCGAGCCGAGCCTGAACCCCTTCCAGCCTTCTAGCGCATTGAATCGTTTGACAAGCGTGTCTTCCCAGTGATATCCACGCTGTCTTCTGGTTCTTGCGATTTTTTTATTGTCTTTTTCGGGCCGATCTTTTGTAATGGGTTCGTTCTTGTTTGTTAGCACTTGCGCTAGACGTGGCTTTTTCAACAAGGTTGGTTAGTCTTGGAGGTTATAGAAAACGAGGTTATTGTATTATAACCTAGTTGCCTTGAAGATCTGACTAGTCTGCAGAAAACGTGAATCGCGGCTCTTTATCAAAGCTGCATTTGGCTATTCGGACTTTTTGGCCTGGCTTTGGGTCGGGGCTAGATACGGCACCCATTATCCTAATTATTCCCTCGAACTCTGCAATGCAAAATTTGTTGCCGTCTTTTCCAGAGCATTCTATTATTATGCCTGGGCTTTGCACGTCTCTCCACGAATTGCTGCCAAAGCACGAGCTGCAAAAATCATTTGGGGGCCATGTTATTTTGTCGCAGTTTGTGCACTGGCAAACTACAAACCGCCCCCTTTTTAGCTCAGTTTCAAACGCGCTCATGACTCTAATATCAAAACAGTTGATGACGTAGCGGCTGCAGACATGTTTTGGACAAGGCCTAGTTTTGCACCCTCGACCTGTCTGCCTGCGGCATTTGCTTGCAGCTGCGTTGCAATCTCTGCCACCTGAGCGATTCCAGTTGCTCCAAGGGGGTGCCCAGATCCAATCAGCCCTCCCCGCGGGTTGATTTTCCTGCTTTCAGTATTGTACATATCTACTATGTATTTTCCAGCATGCCCCTTTTGCACTATTCCGAGGTCTTCTAGAATCATCATCTCGCATATTGTAAATGCGTCATGAACCTCGGCCACGTCAATTTTATCTGGTGCGGTTTTTGCCATGCTGTATGCCTGTACCGAGGCATCAATCGTTGATTCAATGCGCGTAAGATCATTTCTTGTAAAGCTTGCTGACGTGGTTTTTTGTCCGATTCCGCGTATCCATACAGGAGAGTCTGTGAATTTTCTTGCAACTTTTTCAGAGACCAAGAGTACAGCCGCGCTTCCACTGCATGGCCTTGAGCAGTCAAGCAGCCTCAGATCATCTGTCAGTTTTTTTGAGTTCATTATTTCTTCTATGGTATATTTTTTAGAGTCATATGCTGATGGGTTGTCTTGAGCGTTTCTGTGGTTTTTCGCAGAAACGTACGCCAGCTGTTCTTCGGTAGTGCCGAACTTTCTTTTGTGCGCCTTTGTAAACATCGAGGCCCAAAATACTGGATGTCTGAACTCGCCGCGCGACAGATCCCATTCTAGCACCTGCCCGGGACTGTCAAATCTTTCGGCGCCTACTACCAGTGCAACGTCTGCAAGTCCTGATGAAATATACGAAAATGCAGATACTATCGAGTTTGTGCCAGAATTGCACATGCTCTCTATGTTGTGGGATATTTTTGGCGATATTCCTGACATTTCTGATATTATCGGTGCAAGATACTTTTTGTTGTCATTTGTGGACACCAAAACGACGTCAATGTCTTTTTGGGTCAGGTTTTGTGTCTGCTCGAATAATGATTTTGCAGCAGAAAAGAGAAGCGATTCTATTTTGATGTCGCCTGCTGAGAACTTTGTAGTGCAATGTCCTGCGACTGCTACTGCGTTCAAGTCATATCACCAAACGTCCTTGTCACCAAGTCAAACGAGTCACTCACGTTCCCAATTGGATTAAACTGGATTATGGGCTGGGTTACACCTATGTCCTGGATTCGTTTTAGCTGCTTTTTGCATTCTTGTGGTGTGCCGCAGATAACTAGTGCTTCCAGCATTGAATCAGTGACAAGCTCGTGGTTTGACTTTAGGCCTGATTTTTGATATTCACTATAGATGTTGGCAGTCTCATTTTTGAATTCGTTTTCTTGCAAAAACTTTCTGTAAATCTCGCCTACTGATACATAAAATGCCACTGTCTTGCGGGCCCGCTCTTTTGCAGATTCCGAATCCTCTGAAACGCAGGTGATGAATTGGCATGCAACGTCTATCTTTTTTTTCTTTTGCATTTTTGCGATTGTTTCTTTCATCTCAGAGATTGGCCTGAGGTAAAAAATCACACCGTCTGCCACATTCCACGTGAGTTCAACCATTTTTTTGTTTATTGCCGCAATGTAGATTGGAATCTTTTGTCGTGGGGGCTTGATCAAAAGGCTGAATCCCTTGAGTGAGAAAATCTCTCCGGAATAGTCGATTTTCTTTCCAGACAACACTAGCCGGATTATCTCAACACATTCCTGCATTCTTTTGAGTGGCCTTTCAAACTGGTATCCGTGCAATCCATGTGTTATTGGCATGCTGCTTGTTCCAAGGCCGAGTACAAACCTTTGGTTCGATATGGCATCGACTGTGGCAGCACCCATGGCAATCAGGGCAGGGCTACGTGAGTAGATGTTGATTATTGACGAGCCTATCTTTGATGATGTCAGACGAGAAACTGCGGAAAGCATTGCAAAGTTTTCCATGCCCCACGTCTCTGGAATCCAAATCGTGTGTATTTTGTGCTGCGATGACTTTGCAGCGCATTTTAGCAAATCATCAATGGAAAGAAGTGAGCCTAGGCTGTATGATATCATATCTTTTCACTATTTGATGGCTCTGTAGGCATATTTTTTGTTCTTCATGACATTAGAACATTCTTCAATGTCTTTGTGAGAGTCGATTGAAAACCATATTGCGTCTTTGAACTTTCTGCCAGCAAGTTTCCCGTTTTTTGCATATCTGCGAAATGTTGTCTCTTCAATTGAGCCCTTGCTTGGAAGATCAGACGTGATTTTTTTGTCGAGGTGATAAATTCCCGCGCTCATCCAAACGTTTGAGACATGTTTTTTCTCTCTAAACTTGGTTATTTTTTCACCATCTGAATCAACTGTGCCGAATTTAGTTCGTAGCTCTACAAGTGCGATGGAGTTTGGGTGAGAGTATAGTTTTCTAATGTCGATTGTTGATATGATGTCGCCATTTAGCACCAAAAACGATTTTCCATGTATCTTTTTGGCCGCATTTTTTATCGCACCACCAGTCCCAAGGGGCGCCTTTTCTACTAGGAGTTTTATCTTGATTCCAAAGTTTTTCATATGCTCAAGATAATTCTGTATCTGGTCTGTCTTGTATCCTGTGCATATGATGATGTCTTTTATTCCGAATTTCTTTAATTGCATTATCTGCCGTTCTATGATTGGTATGTTGTTTATTGGGATAAGCGGCTTTGGGACATAGTCCGTGATTGGTTTTAGACGGGTCCCAATCCCACCGGCTAGAATTACGGCCTGCATGGTTTTTTGTGATGATTTGGACTTTAAAATCTATGGCAAATTTACAGAATTCCGATAGTTACAACCCCGAAATAATATCCGACAAGTGTCAGGGCAATGCTCCAAACGCACGACCCGCAAAATGTGTAGAAAACAAACTTGGCAGGCTTCATGCCGAGCAATCCTGCGGGAATTGAAATCATCTCTCGCAGGACAGGCGCCATCCTCCCGAAAAACACGGCTTTGTCCCCGTGCTTTTCAAACCATTTTTCTATTCTGGCAAGCTTTTCATCTGAAATTTTGGCATACTTTAGGTATCGAAGAAGCGCAATTCTGCCGAGCTTTGCAGAAATCAGATAGATTGCAGTGGAACCAATAGTAGCGCCAGCCCCGCCTGCCAGTCCAAGGCCCATGACTTCGATTAATCCCATGTTGTTTTGTGATGCCACGTAGCCTGCTATTGGGAAAACGGCAACTGTCGGGATTGGGGGGAATATGGTCTCGATTATTGCTGCGGCAAAAACTCCGGCATACAAATAATCTGACACCAGCGAACTTATCCACTGGATGAATGACTGAAGTTCTAGCAATTCTTCTGCTCTGTGATATAGTAGTGTAATTCAGTGTAGCATTCTACGCAGTATTCCTGATCATTTGTGTGAACACAGTCGTATGTTTCATCCGTTTCCTTGCTGCATTTTACACAGGCAATCATTTTCTAATCTTTATTGCACCAAGTGCAATTTGAAATGCTCCAATGGCAAACAATGGCCCTGCTTCTGTAATTGGGTTGCGTTCCACTACTTCTCCAGGTGGTGCGTTGGCAAGAAATGCTGCCCCGCCAACAATTATCATCGCACCTGTCACAAACAGCATTACTGCAAGTTTCTTTGACGGCTCTCTTCTAGATATGAAAAATCCAATAATTGGTAATGCCAATGCAAGCCCGCCTAAGGTCATGCCCCTTGTTTTGTGATCAAACGGTAAAAAGCCCTGATCAGAGCCTTTACTCACGGCCACGTCTGCGCCATACACTGCAAGCAATAGTATGGATATTCCAGTGATGATTAGTGCTGCTTTTAGTGCCAATACTCGGCCTCGCATTCATTAATTAATAAATTGTACTGGTTGATGTTGTTAACTTGGTATGGTGTAATTCAAGTAAACACTGAAAATATGCTAAACATAATGTCGCCGTAGACTAGCTGTAACACAAATCCAGCCGCAATGAATATCAGGTACGGGATTCCAGGCGTAATCCACGTGTCTGTTTTATCACAAAACGCGGCATTTTCCGCGTGCTGTAACGACAGATTGAGTTTTTTTTGTTCTCCGACCTTACGCTCTATTGAAAAACCGAACTTTGGATTTGCAGCCCTGTATCCAATTATCATGGCAAAAATCTTTCTACTGCGTGTCTCATCGAACCCAGCAAAGATGTCTTTTTTTGCAGCAAGCGAAAGTAGGTTTCTTGAAATATTCACCAGCATAGGGATGATTGATAGCAGAACCGCGTTTGTAAGCACAGTAAATGGTGAGACTGTTCCGCCAACAAGTGATGCGTCAGGGGCCAGTGCCGCTATGACTATGAGCGCAAATGCATCGGCGCCGCCAAAAAGCCCGATTCTCCATATTATGATGGCAACGGGCGCCACGATTAGCGATAATCCTATAGTGTACAGCTCATTTTCCAGGTTTCCACTAAATGGAATGAGACATGCAGCTATTACTCCAAAGACAATCCAGATAATGTCGTGTATTTCACGTTTCTTAATGTCTGATGCGCAGGCGATTCCAAGCATCGCTAGAGTCAGAACAATTCTAATTTCATCTAGACTGGCTATCTCGAACATTCCCTACGGTTTTTCTGTTGCATTTTGAATTTATTTAATGTCAAGCTCGCATTTTTTAAATAAACATGGAAAAAATTACTTTGTAATCTTTTTTATCGGCTCTGTAGACTTGGAACTCTTCCAGATGTGCTCGCAAAGGCTGTACATGTTGTTTACCATTTCTATTGAATTGCTGTCCAAAACCGAGTCATTATCGTCGTTCATGTACATCGTTTCGTTGATTCCGCCTGATATTATCAAATGTTTTCCATTTTCTACTATCATCCTGCTTTTTGATGGGAGCTTTCCGATCCTGACATCGGATGCTCCAAGGTTGTTGATTATCTCAAGTGACTTTGGATCTTCGCTGTCAGTTACGAGTCTGACTTTGCCGCCACTAGCCGTACAAATTTTTATCTTTTCTGGAATTGACGTGTGATACATTCTCACAAGATCCTTTTCCGTAGTTACGATGTAGATTATCGAGTTGGATTCCTGTAAGAGCTTGCCGATTCGAGTATAGATGTTGTGTCTTCCTTGAATGACTGAAACGG
>Ga0247727_10002878_pt1 | contig 38845 bp, 34 predicted proteins | sample WisWelCaveWW1625_FD_202498 | JGI IMG/M metagenome (GOLD analysis project Ga0247727, IMG submission 202498) | Biofilm microbial communities from Wishing Well Cave, Virginia, United States - WW16-25 | ecosystem: Environmental > Aquatic > Deep subsurface > Groundwater > Cave microbial mat | place...
CCGAGCGCAGCTTGTCATCCCGAGCGCAGCTTGTCATCCCGAGCGCAGCTTGTCATCCCGAGCGCAGCTTGTCATCCCGAGCGCAGCTTGTCATCCCGAGCGCAGCTTGTCATCCCGAGCGCAGCTTGTCATCCCGAGCGCAGCTTGTCATCCCGAGCGCAGCGAGGGATCTGCTTTTTGCGAGGGCGCCAGTTTCAAAAGCAGATCCCTCGGTGCGCTCGGGATGACAGTGCCTCGCCGGTGTAGTGGCTGGACGCTAGCGCGCCAGCTTCCGGTAAATCGCCTCCGCCTCCGCGAAGGTTGCCTGGGCCTTCTCATACGTCTCGCGGGAGGGGTAATCGGCCGGGTCGACGGACTTGGCCAGCCGCCGGACATAATCGGCCCACTTCAGCGCCGCCGGCTTCTTCACCGGCATGCGGCCGCCGCGCAGGTAGTAGAAGGGCGAGCTGTGGGCGTAGCGAATGGTCTCTGCGGCCGGCTCAAAGCAGCGCACCACCAGCCAGCCGGGCTCCGTGATGGTCAGGTTCAGGGCCGTGCGGAACACGGCGTTGCCGCCGGCGGAGAACCGCCGGATGACCTGGCCATTGAAGACGATTTCCACGCGGTCCAGGCGGTCCTGGGAGTGGGCCTCGATTCCGATGGTGGAGCTGGTGGGTCCATCGAGAGCCACCTCGGCTCCCGGCGGCTGCCCGTCCAGGTACACCTTCAGCAGCGGCCCGTTGGTGGCGATGCTGCGGCCGGTCTTCAGGTCCTGAAACCATTGCTGGTAGGTGAATGGCCCGCTCAGGTGCACGTAGACCCGCTCGTAGCCCGGCCAGCTCGGCATAACGCCGGAGGCCGACCCCGCCGAGACCGGGATCCGGAAACCGCAATCCAGGAAGCTGTAGTACAGATCCATCATCCACTGGGCGAAGCCGGCCGGCGTCTGGTAGACCGGCTGGTCGCGCTCCATCGATCCCCACTTCTCGGCCTCGGCCATGACCGCCCGGGGGTGGAAATGGTTATTCACAATGCCAATGGCATCGATGACCCCGAAGGCCACGTTCACCGGGATGTTCTTCCAGATCGGTTTTTCCGCGTCTACGAAACCGCCCTGGGCGCGGGCCTGGCGGCAATATTCCAATTCCATCGGGTATAGCACCGACATATCGGCGCCGGCTGGCTGGGGCGTGTTCAGCAGCACCACCGCGCCGTGACCCTTTCCCAGGCGCTCGACCTCCTGGTTCTGGAGGCTGCCGAAATTGCCGCCCGGAACCGGGACCAGGTGCTTGTCGGGATACGGAAGCTGCGGAGGCCGGGAACCGCCCAGGTGGCGGGTGATGGCGGGGGCGATATTGAGCTCCTCGGCCCGCATCAGCAGCGGCAGCTCCTCCGGGCTGCGGTGGATATGCAGGTCGCCCGAATACCAGCCGTATTCGTTCATGTTGTGGAAGCGCGCCAGCTCGAGGTTGACGTCGGTCGTTTGTCCGGCCCTCAACTCGACGGAGGCCTCCGCCGGGTGGAACTCGGGCCCCTTCTCGGCCCGAACTTTGTACTTGCCCGGGGGCAAGTCGATGGCCACGCCGCCGTCGATGACGGAGTGATCCTCGCCGCGGCGCGAGTAAGTAACCGTTGCCCGGGCCAGGTGCGGCTTCCCGGCGGCGTCGGTGACGTACACCCGGGCGGCCACCGGCCGGTTGTCGAACCGCAGAGCGAGATCCAGGGTGGCGGTGGCGTCCTGCGCCGCCAGGGCGCCGCAACAGGCGACGAGAACAGGCAGGAATGCCTGTGTCACCGGGGCGTACCATAGAGGCGCCGGAGGCGGGCGACGTCGGAGCTGGATAGACCGGGGTGTTTGGGAATATCTTGGCGGGTCTTCAGCAAGCGCCGGTAGCGGAGGAAATAGTTGCGAATGTCCCCGCCGTGTCCGAAAAAGTACATGATGTCGGCGTAGTCGGCGGTGTGCTCCAGGCCCAAGGCGTGGCCCAGCTCGTGAAGGCAGGTGAGGTAGACGACGCTATCGCGAAACAGCGGGTCGCGGCGGGCCTCCCGGGCGATTTCCTCGCCCAGGCTGTCGGTGGAAGGCTGCACGAAGACCTCGGCGCCGCGCTTGCCGCCGACCTCCATGGGGCGCATCTCGCCGTATCGGCCCCCGGCGCCGGAAACCCACTGGAGACGAACCAGGGCCTGGTTGCGGGAGGCCGGCCGAAACGCGAGCGGGCCGCCGGCAGCCTGCTGCCAGGCCTCCAGGGCCCAGCGCGCCAGCGCCGGGTCGCCGCTCGCGAAGCCATCCACGCCCTGGCCTGCCCCGATCCAGTAAGGGACCGGCGCGGAGGTATCCAGAGGGCCAAAGAAGGGGATCTGGGCCGCCAGGGCCGCTGCCAGCAGGCCGCCTCTCACTCCAGCACCGCAACGCCCGGAAGGGTCTGGCCTGCGAGAAACTCCAGCGACGCCCCGCCGCCGGTCGAGATATGAGTAATACGATCAGCCACCCCGGCGGTCTGGATGGCCTTCTCGGAGTCGCCTCCGCCGACGATGCTGGTGGCGCCGCTGGCGGCCACCGCTTTCGCCAGCTCCACGGTCCCCCGGGCGAACGGCTCCATCTCGAACACCCCCATAGGGCCGTTCCAGACGATCATCCTGGCGCCGGCGATCTCCGACGAATAGCCCGCCACGGTCTGGGGGCCGATATCGACGCCCATCCACCCGCCCGGGATCGGCTGGTCGACGCCGTCGACAACTTTGTTCTCAGCGCCCGGCTTCAGCTCCGCGGCCACCACGTGGTCGGAGGGCAGTCGCAGCTTGCCGGACCAGGCGTTCAGCAGCTCGCGCGCCAGATCCAACTTGTCATCCTCGACCAGCGAGCGGCCCACCCCTGTCCCGAGGGACTTCAGAAAGGTGTAGGCCATGGCCCCGCCGACCAGCAGCCGGTCAACGAGCTTCAACAGGTTGGTCATCACTTCGATCTTGTCGGAAACCTTCGCCCCGCCCAGTATCGCGACATAGGGCCGCGCCGGGTTCGACACCGCCATCGAAAGATACCTTAGCTCTTGCTCCATCAGCAGCCCGGCGGCCTTCCAGGGCACAAACGCCGTCATCCCCACCGTGGAGGCGTGCGCCCGATGGGCCGACCCGAAGGCGTCATTCACATACACGTCGCAGAGCGAAGCCAGCTTGCGGGAGAACTCCGCGTCGTTCTTCTCCTCCCCGGCGTGAAACCTCAGGTTTTCGAGCAGCAGGACCTGCCCGGCAGCCGCCGGAGGCACCGCCGGCCCGACGCAATCCGGAGCCATGATGACGGACCGGCCGAGCAGTTCCTCCAGCCGCGCGGCTACCGGCTTCAGGCTCATCTTGGGGTCGGGCTTTCCCTTGGGGCGCCCCAAGTGGGAGGCCAGGATCAGCGCCGCGCCTCTGTCCAGCGCATACTGAATCGTCGGCAGCGAGGCCCGAAGGCGCTTGTCGCTGGTGATCTTGGTTCCGGTTTCATCCAGCGGAACGTTGAAGTCCACCCGCACGAACACGCGCTTGCCGGCCAGGTCCAGATCGCGGACCGAGAGCGCCATTACAAGCCCCGCTTGGCCAGCAGCCCGACAAGGTCGATGACGCGGCAAGAGAAGCCCCACTCGTTGTCGTACCACGCCAGCACCTTGACGAGGTTGCCGCCGAGGACTTTGGTCATCGAAGCGTCCACGATGGAGCTGCGCGGGTCGTGCATAAAGTCGCTCGACACCACCGGGTCCTCGGTATAGCCCAGGATGCCCTGGAGCGGCCCTTCGGCGGCCTGGCGGAGCTTTTCGTTGACTTGATCGGCGGTGGCCTCTTTCTCGAGCACCGCTACCAGGTCGACCACCGAGACGTTGGGGGTCGGCACGCGCATGGCGTAGCCGTCCAGCTTGCCTCGCAGTTCCGGCACCACCAGACCGATGGCTTTGGCGGCCCCGGTGCTGGTGGGGATCATGTTCAGCGCCGCCGCCCGCGCCCGCCGCAGGTCCTTGTGCGGCAGGTCCAGCACGTTCTGGTCGTTGGTGTAGCTGTGGATGGTCGTCATGGTGCCCTTGGCGATCCCGAACGACTCGTGCAACACCTTGGCCACCGGGGCCAGGCAGTTCGTGGTACAGGAGGCGTTCGACAGCACCGCGTGCCTGGCCGGATCGTACTTGTCGTCGTTGACCCCCATCACCAGGGTGATGTCCTCGTCGGTGGCGGGCGCCGAAATGATGACCTTCTTGACGGTGCCCCGCAAGTGCTTGCGGGCGTCGGCGGCCTTGGTGAACCGGCCGGTCGACTCGATGACCACTTGCGCCCCCACCCCGCTCCAGTCGAGGCTGGCGGGGTCCTTCTCGGCCATCACCCGAAAACCGCGCCCGTTCACCTGGATGCCGTCGGCGGACGCCTTTACCTCCGCATGAAGATTCCCCATCACCGAGTCGTACTTCAGCAGGTGCGCCAGCGTTTTGGTATCCGTAATATCATTGACGGCCACGATCTCGACATCGCCGGTCCCCATCGCCGCCCGATAGATATTGCGCCCAATCCGGCCAAAGCCGTTGATCCCTACCTTCACCGCCATCTCTTCTCTCCTCTGCACTCCGACAACTGACAACTAACAACCGACAACTGACTACTGACAACTGACAACCGACTACTTCCTACTGAAGTCCGGCGTAAGCGTCCTTGACCTTGACGACCTTGTCGCCGTCAAAGGTCACGAAAGTGATGGTGCCCGGAGCCTTGCCGTAGATCCAGTCCTCGTACTCGACGCCGTCCTTGGTCTCGCGCAGCTTGTTCTCCGGCCGGCCGCGGGCCAGCAACACCTGCTCACGATCCATACCCACCAGGACCTTCTTTTCCTTGATGGCCTTCTGGATCTCGGGCGGCAGGGTGTCCACGTAATTTTCGGTCGCCGAGCGCTTCTCGAAATCCAGGACCGGCGCCAGCACTTTTTTTAGCTCGGCGGCCTTCAGGCCCGGCACGCCCTGCGGGAATACCATGGCGATGGAGGTGCCGCCGGGGGCGTTGCCGGACTGATCGGTGGCCACCGGCGACATGCCCCGGCCGGCGCCGACCTGCACGTTGTGCCACCAGCGGCGCCTGCCTTTCATGCCGTAGTTGATCTCCAGCAGAATCTTGTCGCCTTCGATGTCGACCTTGGTGATCTGCACCAGGTCACCGACCCGGGCCGCCGGGCCGTTCTCCTGCATGGCGTCGGCCCACTTTTCCTTCTCATGCTTGCCGGCGGCGGAAACCTCCAGCGGCTTCTTGGATCGCGGCAGCGCCACCTTGACGGTGGCAAACTCGGCGGTGAGGCCGCGGACAATCTCGGTGCGTTCCTCGAAAGTCAGGCGCGCGGCTGGCGCCGGCCACACCAGGCAAAAAGCCGGAATGATCCAGTAGGCGAATCTCATGGTGGAATCCCCTGCTCCTGGCGACCCAGACGCGTCTTGTAAAGAAACACCCCGATCCCGGCCAGCACCAGGGTGGTGAGCAGGCTGGCTTCCGGGCCGTAATCGCCGCCGCTCCAGATGCCGGGTCCGGTGGAGACGAACGAAATACCCATCAATCTGATTTTAAGCCCGCTGACGTTGGCGCCGACAACGCCAAGTGAAAAATTCCAGGCAAAGTGCATCCCCAGGGGCAGCCAGAGGTCGCGGGTCCTCCAATAGGCGTACCCAAAGACCAGGCCGAAAAGGCCGGTGTTGATGGCGCCCACGGCCGAGGAGGCCGGATTGGCGTTGTGGGCCAGGGCGAACAACACCGAGGTGGAGGTGATGGTGAGCCAGGGGCCAAAGGCGCACAGCAGGTGCTGGAAAGCATAGCCCCGGAACAGCAGTTCCTCGCCGGTGGCGCCCACCAGCAGCACCCCGAAGCCCAACACCAGGGACCCGGCCCAACCGGGCGTGTCGCCGGCCCTCTCCATCCGGACCAAGCCGGCAGCCCACTGCGAGCCGATGATGAAGAGCGAACAACCGGCGCCCAGGGCCAAACCGATCGCCAGGTGCACCCCTCCCGCCCGGTTGGCGAAAAAACCCACCGTATAGAACGGCCGCATCTCGTAGATGCGCATCATCCCTGCCGTGCTGAGCAGAGTCACGACCCCGAGGGAAACGGCGCTGGTCACGAGCAAGTCGAGAAACGGGGCCAACAGGCCGGCGATCAGCCACCACGGCGGCACCGTGACCAGCAGGAATACCACCAGCCTCAGCAGAGAGCGCAGGAAGAACTCGGTGGAGGCCGGCCGCAGAGCCCAGATCCAGCCTCGGATCCAGCTTCGGATCACGACACGACAACCTCGACCCCTCGGGTCGCCACTCGGAAGGGCAGGATCCGCCCGCCCAGCCGGGTGATCTCTTCCTCGACGCGCCGGCGGGCGCCCCTGTGGACGAAGAACAGCAGGCAGCCGCCGCCCCCGGCCCCGCAGGCTTTGGCCGAGACCGCCCCTTTCTTGCGGGCGGCCTGAAGCAGCCGGTCGATCAGCGGCGTGCTGATGGTGGGACAGTTGCGGCGCCGGTGGGACCACTCCTGGCCCAGCAGCCGCCCCACCTCGGCCCAGCGGCCGGCCTCCAGGGCCGCCCGCATGGCCAGCGCGATCTCGACGATGCGCTCAAAGTTGCGGAACACCCGCCGGTCGCCGTCGATGTGCAGCTTCGTGACCTGCCAATTATTGATCCCCGAGTTGCGCGGCGCTCCGGTATACGCCAGGGTGACTCGCGACTGGAAGGCCTCCAGGTCGACCTGGAGCTGCTGGCGCCGGACGCCCCCCGGTGTCAGCTCCACGGCGTTCACCGACCCGTACAGCGCCGGGTAGTAGTCCTGGCAGCCGGTGGGCACGCGGATCACCTGGGCCTCCACGTTCTGGGCGATCTCCCGCAGCTTCTCGCGCTCGAATTCGCGCCCCGTGAAACGGCTCAAGGCCGCGCAGATCGCAATATTGAGGGTCGAGGAACCGGCGATGCCCGCCCCGGCCGGGGCCTGGCAATCGACCTCCAGGTCGAAGCCGCGCTCCGGGCGGAAGAACTTCACCAGCAGCGCCGGCAGCGGCAGCCGATAGCGGCCGCGGCCAGCCAGATCTTCGAGGGAAGTGAATTCCTCGCGGACCTGCTGGTCGCGCGAGCGGATCGAGATCCGCGAGTCACTCCGCTCTTCCAGCCGGCAAGTGGCGTACAGCGTGACGGCGAAGTTCAGCGTCAGACTGTGCTCGTGGAACAGGTAGAGCGGCCAGATGTCGAGGGTGCCGCCCGCCAGATCCACCCGGCAGGGGGCTTTGGTCTCGATGGTCATCCACCCACCTGGGAGAGCTTGGGCCGGACGAACTCCAAGGGCTGCTGCTTGGGCGCCCCCGGCTCAAAGCACCGCCGGCAGCGGGCTTCGTAGAGCCCCGTCGCGCCGACCACGATCAGCTCGGAGGAGTCCACCAGCCGCTGCGTGAACTTGGCCGGTCCGCCGCACTGTATACATACCGCCAGGGTCTTGGTGATCTCCTCGGCCAGGGCCAGCAGCGCCGGGATGGGCTCGAAAGGCCGCCCCAGGTAGTCGGTGTCCAGTCCGGCGATGACGACCTGCTTGCCGATGTCCGCCAGGCGGCTGGCCACTTCCGGTAGCTCGGGTCCCAGAAAGTTGGCCTCGTCGATGCCCACCACCTCGGTGCGGGCCTCCACCAGCTCCAGGATTTCCCGGCCCGCGCCCACCACCTGGGAGGGGATCCGCAGGTCGCTGTGGCTGACGATCTCGTCGTCGGAGTAGCGATTGTCGATGGCGGGCTTGAACACCTGCACCCGCTTGCGGGCGATCAGCGCCCGCCGCATCCGCCGAATCAGCTCCTCGCTCTTGCCGGAGAACATCGGCCCGCAGATGACCTCCAGCCACCCGACATGTCCTTGTACTATGTTCATGAGTCCTTGGCCGTCCAACGGGACGGAACAGTCTATTGTACCCGCCTTTCCGACCTGGGCGACGAGCTTGCGGGCGCGGGCGGCGGCGCGTTGGGGTCCGCAGGAGACTTCCTCGATTTGCCGTTCCCTGGGAAGTTCGGCGAACCCGCGGCTAGTGAGACCTTGAGGCCGCCGGTATTCGAGGGCCGCGATCAGCTCCGGGCAGCCACGGTCCAATGGCCAGGCGCCGCGAAACGTTCACCTGGCGGCCGGCTTTTTCGGCAATCCGGCCAACAGGTTTCCGTCGCAAATTTGCGACGGAGTCCAACCCTTGCGCTGTCCATAACTTAGCCAGCTTAGCTGCGACTAAGGCCCGCTGGGACTCGTTCAAATGCCGCCGGTGGAGGTTCAAACTGAGGGCCGAAACCGGGCCCGGGCCGGGCGGCGGGTCGAGGGCGCGGCGAAACACGGATTTCAATCCCAGCGGTAGAGGGACAGCTCCGGCATGGGGAAGTCTTTGGTGTTGCCTGTGATCAGGGTGAGCCGGTAGGACATGGCAACCGCCGCGATAGTTACATCTGCTACCGACAAGCTCACTCCCTTGCGGGCCCAGTCCCAGCGCAGAAACCCCGCCTGACGGGCGATCGCCAGCGTGACCGCATGGAACTCCAGACTGTTCAGCAAACGCCGGCCGCGATTCTCTTCTTCTGGCAACAGGCCCGAGTACACTTCGCTCACGTTGACGGCACACCAACCGAGTGTATCCGCCCTCAGGGCCAGGCTATTCAGCAGTTCCAGGCGTTGTCGCCTTCTTCCAAGGGCATCCATGAGCACATCGGAATCGACCAGGTACGCTCCCACTGTTCAACGGTCCAGATCGCGCAGGCGGCGAACCCACGCCGCTGCCCCTTCTGTGAGCTCGGGATGGTCCTCGGGATTCCACACCGGTGGGCTAGATCCGAGCGCTTCCAGTGCCCGCAGTAACCGCAGGCGCCTCAATTCCTTGGTGGCCAGCTCTGTCAGAAACCGACTGCGCCGCCGGGGGCCGACCAGCTCGTCGATTTCCGAGACCACTTCTGTCGGGATAACCACATGGGTACGTGTTCTTGACATTCAAGTCCCACTTATATGTTAACATAGTTTGATCCGCCAAGGGCGGCGAACCTAGTAATACCCCCCTGGAACGATAATCCCCTGAGGAGGGGAAGTGGGTAAGCAGTCACGCCAGAGGCAGCAGAAGGGGTTGGCACAGCACGCCGCCGCAGTCCAGGCGGTCGCTCGCGCGGCGGCCTGGGATCCCGCGAACCCAGCGGGCGATGCCGCGCCGCCCAGACCATGGCGCGAGCTGTGGCGGGACCACTGGGTTCCGGTAGTGGTCATTGCCGCCGTGGCCCTGGCGGTGCGGGTGGCGGCGCTGGTGTTCATCGCGCACTCGCCCTACCGCGAGGTCTCCAACATCGATAGCGAGGCGTATGAGAGACTGGCGGCGGAGATTCTGAAGTCGGGATGGCTCCCGTCGCGCCACTTCTACGGGTCTCCGGCCTACCAGTACTTTCTTGCGGGCGTCTACAAACTGTTCGGCCAGGGTACCTGGGCGCCGCGCCTGGTTCAGATCCTGCTGGGAAGCGCTGCTGCCGCGGTGCTCTATACCATAGGCGCGCATCTGTTCACCCGCCGCGTCGGCTGGCTGGCAGGTCTGGGCCTGGCCCTTTACGGGCCGCTCATCTTGGAAGAAGTGACGGTGGGCAAAACGGCGCTTTTCGTGTTGGTGGTGCTGTCCTCCTTCGCCATCTTCCTGCGTTACTCTCCGACGGGCCGCCTCCTATGGATCACGCTGTCGGGATGGCTGCTAGGGGCCTCCATCGTGGGGGTGGGGCAGTGGCTCCCCGGCTTTTTTGCCTTGGGCGTCTTCGCTGCATTCGTCCCGCTGGCGCTTTCGCGCAAGCGCCGCGTGCTCGTCAGCGCAGTCTTCCTGGCGGCGGGCCTGTCCGCCCTCGGACCCGTCGCAGCGTGGAACAGTTATAAGGGGGGTGGGTTACTGCTCACGAGCAGCGACTCCGGCCTGAACTTCTATCTTGGGAACAATGAACGGGCGACCGGCTTTCCGGCGCGGCCACCGGGGCTTCGCGACCTCCCGAAGTTCGAGGAGGACGACGCCGCCCGCATCGCGCAACGCCAGTTGGGGCGTCAGGTAACGCCCGCCGAGGTGTCCAAATACTGGGGGCGGCAAGCGCTCGACTTCATCCGACGGCAGCCTGGCGCGTACCTGACCCTACTCTGGAAGAAGTTCCAGGTCCTGTGGAACGGGTATGAGATGCCCGACAGCTATCATTACAGCTTCATGCGCGACCATTTCGTCCCGGTGTTCTACGGTTGCCTCACGTTCGGCGTCGTCGCCCCGCTGGCGTTGGCCGGCCTGACGTTCGCATTCTGGCGGCGAAGGACGGTGCTGGCGATGGTGGTGCTGTGCTTCCTGTACCTGGCGACGCTGCTTTTGTTTTACATTCGGTCGCGATACCGGATTCCCACGGTGCCATTCCTGCTGGTATTCGCCGCGGTGGCAATCGAGCGGGGCATTGCCTGGGCCCGGTCGCGGGACTGGCGGCGGCTGGTGTGGGCCGGCAGCGGGCTGATGGCCGCGGCGGCGTTCGTAAACCAGAGCTACTGCGAGCCGCCGGGGCCCGGCCATCCCGAGACCTGCCTGAGGGGAGACACCTGGTACGACCAGGAGTGGATGAAGCTCGCGGGCTGGTATTACGAAAAGGGCGATCTCGATCGTACCAGATCCTATCTCTGGTTGGCTACCGAGACGTCCGTGCCGCGTGGACCTGGGCAGACCTGGTACTGGCTCGGGGAGGTGGAGCAGAGGAAGGTCGAGGCGCTCCTGGGGCAGAGCGCACCAGCGGCGGCCCGGGAGCACATCAGCGGGGCCGAGACCGCCTACCGGCGGTGCGTGGCCCTACGCTACCGCCTCAACGCCGTGTACTTCCAATGGACGATGTTATACGCGCGCGCCGGCCTCAGCGATCGGGTCTCCGCCACCATCAACGAAGGATTGAGAGCCAAGGCGCTCGACCGCGCCGCCCTGTTCCGCATCGCCCGGAGCCAGGCACAGTTCCGCAATTGCGGCGGGGCCGAGATGGTGCTTGCCCAGGCGGACAAGGATCGGGGATCCTACTCCAACGAGGCGAAGGCGATCCTGGCCGCCTGCGTGTCGCGCTGATCCCGCCGGTCGCTGGCGCTCGCGGTTTCGAATCGCTTCAACGCGGAGGATCCGCGGCGCAGCGGAACCCGAAGTCTCCTTCGCGGTAGCCGATGTAGCCAAAATTACGGCTGGAGGCGCTCAGCACGGTCGGGCGGCTGTCCCATGAGCCTCCCTTCACCACGCGCGCCCGGCCGGTCTTGGGGCCCGTTGGGTCCTTGTGCGGGCTCGACTTGAAGTAGTCGGGATCATACCAGTCCTCGCACCACTCCCACATGTTCCCGCCGGTGTCCAGCAGACCATAAGGGCTGGCGCCGGCTGGACGGATCCCGACAGTGTCGGGGCCTTCCTGCCCCCAGTTGCGCCGGAACACTCCGCGCTCGGGGCTGGGCGGCTCGCTTCCCCAGGGCCACATGCGGCCGTCGGTCCCACGTGTAGCCTTCTCCCTTTCGGCCTCGGTCGGAAGCCGGCCTCCTGCCCACTCACAATACGCCTTCGCCTCGTCCCACCTCACAAATGCCACAGGAAAGGCGTCGTGGACTCCCCAATAGGGATCCGGCGGAAGCGGACGCCCCGTGGCGGCGGCAAAACGCTTGAAGAGTCCTACCGTCACCGGGAGCTTGTCTATCAGGAAGGACGAAACGTAAACGGTGTGGGGCAGAGGGGAATTCTCGGTTTCGAGATTCCCCATCAAGAACTCGCCTTGCGGGATCTGGACCATGATCGCTCCGTCTCTCCTTCGCCGGTACTCGGGAAAACCCTGTGAGTTCTTGCCGGCCGGCGTGACGGAGGGGTGCAGCGAAGCGCCTGCCCCTGTTGGCTCGGGTGACACCGCCACGGTCCTTCCCTTCCCTACCGACACCGAGCGGGATACGGTGGCCCCGGAGACGCCGCGGAGGCGGACCTCCCGCTGGCCCACCGGGATGCTGGCGAGCAGAAAGCTTCCGTCTGCTCCCACTCGGCCGGCGACTCCGCCGTCCAGAAGGATCTCCGAGCCCGGAGCTGCTGCCATCACCGCTATAGCCCCGTATTCGGTGGCGCGGGCACGGCCGGCCCACCCTGCCCGGATGCGGAGCAGAACCTCGTGGACGCCCGGGGTCTCGCGTCCGCGGGCATCCGGCGCCAGAACGGGCACGATATACTCCTCCCCCTCTTCGAGCCGGATGGACCGGCGGTCTGTCACAGGATTGCTGTAGAGCGGTTTGCTGTCCGGAGAGAACCCGCTCAGTTGCCGTGACGTGAGGATGAGGTAGAGCTGGACTGTCCCTACGGGGCCTGGGTCCATGGCGCCGGGGTCCCATCCTGCGGTCACAGACATCTCCTGGATGAGAACGGGCACAGGGGTAGTTCCCGCAGTCGCCGCAGAGGCTCCGGGAAGACTCCCTGTTCCGCAGCGGGCGGCTGTACCCGCCTCCCCGACCGTGCTCCAGGAGACAAAGGGACTTCCACTCATGGCCTGGACGACCTCGCAGGGCTCCACGGGTCCACCCTCGCGGTTTGCGAGGGTTTCGACGCGCACCTCGATGCGCGTGGAGGGCTCGATACCCCCCGGCGACTGCGCCTCCAAAACCGTGAGAAACGGCGCCACAAGCATCAACAATGAAACCCTTGCCGGTTTCACTTCCCCGTCCCCTTTCGATTGTCCAGAACGCACCGGAAGCCCCGCATGGGATCGGGCCATGTCGGGTCAACACTCTGTCGAGATGCGGTGCGGGTCGAGAACGACGAGTGCATCCAAGCCCCACCGCGCGACACGCGCGTTCTCCCAGTCTCAGGTCCCGTTGGGTTTTCACTGGAAGCGTAATACGCTCCGTACCAGTCCGAACACGACTCCGAGACGCTTCCCGCGAGATCGAGGACTCCATAGGGACCGACACAGTCCTGGTACGACCCAGCCGGAGTCGGCGCGTGGGGACCCCCGTCTCGCGTGCTGCAGCGCCACGGGTCCCAATTGTTGCCCCAGGGGTATTGCCGCGAGTCGTCGCCCCGGGCCGCACGCTCCCATTCCGCCTCGGTGGGGAGCCGGCCCCCGGCCCAGGCGCAGAAGGCGCCGGCCTCGTCCCAGGTAATATTGGAAGCCGGGAGCGCTTCGGGCATCCCCCACAGGGGAGGCTTCGGGAGGGGCCGGCCCGACTCCGTAGCGAATCGCCGGTACTGTCCCCAGGTGACCTCCGTCTTATCCATGAGAAAACCGCCGACGCGGACGGTATGCTGCGGATACTCGGGGGGATCGCCCTGGCCCTCCGGGCTTCCCATCTGGAACTCGCCGCCCGGGATGCGAACCATGATCGCGCCGTCCTTCTCCCGCCAGAGCTCCTCGGCGCCTTGCGCATTACGCCCCAGCGGACGTAGCCCATCAGGAGACGCGGCGGCGTCCTTCAGGAGAGCAAGCGAAAGACTGGTCCGGCGTCCTTTCTCGACGCGCGCAAGGGCGCGAGCTTCACGGCCGGAGGCATCCCGAACGATTACCTCCCGCTCGCCCACGCGCACCGCGCCGAGAGGGACAGGTCCCTCGAACGACGTCCGTCCCACGAAACCCCCGTCCAGGAAGATCTCCGCTCGCGGAACGTCGGCCGCGACGGCAATCTCACCGTACTCGACCGGCGGCCGGGCGCCCGCCGCGCTGGCGCGAAACTTCAAGACCAGCTCGCGCACCCGGAACTCCTCGGTTTCCTTCTGGCTCGCAACCAGGATCGGAATCACCGCGCTCGACCCCTCGGGCGCCCGCAGGGTTCTCTTCTCGGTTCTCGTCTCATAGGCCGGAGCGCCGCCTTTCGCAAAGCCGGTCAGCCTTTGGACCGAGAATGCGACCTCGATGAGGACTTCGCGGCCCGAGACGGTGGTCTGCCCCAGCGCCACGTCCACCAGGAGGTAGGGGGATCCCCGCAGTGTCCACGTAACCGCTGCGCGTTCGGAGCCGGCCTGCGCGCACCCGCTGGCGGAACGAATCGCCGCCCAGCCGGAATCGGGGTCGGTGCGCGCCTCTCCATAGAAGACGCGCCAGCGAGTGGTCCGGCCTCCCTCCAATGTTGCCTCGATCTGACAGCGGTCGAAGGCGGGTCCTTCGGCGGTGTTCTCGACAAGCTCCAGACGCGCCCACACAGGGCCGGCAACGGCGGCGGGGGCCGGAACACTCCAGGCCGCGATCGAGCCGACGAGCAGCGAGACAGTCCATCCAAACCGTCTGGCGGCGCGGCCGGGCGGCGCGGCGTCGCGAACCGGCCGCACCCCCATTAGCGGCCTTGTGCCGTGGTAAGTTACGGGATGAACCATTCTGTTTCGCCGACCAAATCCTGAGAGCGGGGATTCCGGCGCCAAGCGGGCCCTACTTTGCCGTCTGCAGCAGCACGTCGAGCGTTTCCTTGAAGTTCGCGTAGGGCTGCGCGCCGTTGATGAACTTGACCGCCTTCACCGCGGACCCGTTCGATTCGGTAAGACCCACCAGGAACCCGGGCGTGCCCGAAACCCCCACCCGCCGGCCCTCCGCCAGATCCGCCTTGACATTCGCCGCATGCTTGCCGCTGTCGAGGCACGTCTTGAACTTCGCCTCGTCGAGCCCCACCGTCTTGGCGTGGGCCTCGAGATCGGGGGGCGTCAGCGCCCGCTGGTTGGTGAAGAGCTGATGGTGCATCTCGAAATACTTCCCCTGGTCGCCGCCGCACCGCGCCGCCTCCGCCGCCTTGAATGCCGCCGGATGGATGCTCTCCAGCGGGAAGTCCCGGAAGATATACCGGACCTTGCCCGTCTCAATGTACTCCTTGAAAAGCTGCGGGTGGGTTTGTTGGACGTGGCGCTGGCAGAAGGGGCACTGGTAATCGGAAAACTCGACCAGCGCTACCTTGGCGGTTTTGGAACCGAGCGTAGGCGCGCCATCGAGCTTCAAGGTGGTCTCCCGGAAAGCCGGGGCCTGTGGCGGCGCCGCTGCCGGCCGTTCCTGGAGCAGCTTTTTAATCGTCTCCAGTTCGTTCTGGATCACCTTCAGGCTGTCCCGGACAGCGTCAATGTCCCGGCGCAGTCCCTTGACATCCTCACTCGTTTGCGCCCGCGCCGCCGGAAGCCCCGTGCTCAGCGCGAAAAGCGCCAATACAATGGTCTTGGTCATCCTTCTGAGCTTAACCATAGTTTTCATCCTTCGGATCGGCGGGCGCCGTTCCCGGAGCGCGCCTTCTTCATTCTAGGGTACCGCCCCACCTGGCGCAATAGGACCACTGGGCGGATGCAAAAAAAAGAGCGCGCCGCTGTTGGCGGCGCGCTCCCGAGACTTCACGGCGTGGTTACACCACCGGGCAGACGGGTGAGAAGATCGAGCACGCCGACTTCCTCGCAGCGTTGCATGCCCCCGGGCTGCCGGCCGGCGAATCCGGGAACGGCAGCGGGTTATTGTGGCAGTTGTTTTGGCTCGGACCGCAATTCGCCCCCGACGGAGTCCCGCCGTTGTTCAGGCAATCGACCTGGGAGATGCAGTCGCCAAGCGGGGCGTTGACCGCACAGAGGGCGTTGCAGCTATTGAACACGTCCTTGAACTGCGGGACCGAATCGCACGGGAACAGGGGATTCACAGGGCCGTTCACCGTCGAGATGCAGTTCAAACCGAGGGCGGTCAACTGGCGTGCGAGCTGCCCCCGGCCCCCGCCGCTCTGGCAGATGGCTTCCAGGGCCGATTGGTTACTGTCCACGAAGGTGTTGGTGATCGACTCTCCACAGACGTTGAAGACACCGCCTCCGAGAGTAATGGTCAACTGCGTGACGTTGAGCGAACTGCTCTTCTCGGTTCCACCGTGCGTGCCCCAGTAGCCGGGTGTCCGGCAGGCTGCCACACCGCAGGCGGGGTTGGTCTCATCGAAGGTATCATCCACAGGGCAAGCCGCAGAACCTCCCGGGCAGCTCTCAACCGGGTCGCAGGCGTCGGCAGCAGGGCGGCAAGTCGTGGTGTTAGCCAGGAAGCCGTCAGCAGGACAGGCCGCGGAACCTCCCGGGCAGCTCTCCAGTACGTCGCAGCCCCCGGCAGCAGCAGGGCGGCAAGTCGTGGTGTTGGCGATGAAGCTGTCAACAGGGCAGGCCGCGGAATTTCCCGGGCAGCTCTCCAGCACGTCGCAGCCCCCGGCAGCAGCAGGGCGGCAAGTCGTGGTGTTGGCGATGAAGCTGTCAACAGGGCACAGGCCGAGAGCGCTGCACACCTCCGCCACGTCGCAACTGCCTGCGGCGGCTCGGCAGAGCGTCGTCGGAGCGCATGGCGGGTAGCGTTCGTTCACGCTGCCCGCCGCCGTACCGGTAGCTGTGTCGCTACAGTTAACAGCATCGTTGGTTACGATGTCGTCAGCGCCGGTAGCCGACGCCGTCCCGAAGAGCCCGCACGACGCCGTCGGTATCGTTGCGTTACTGAGGGGTGTAAGCCGGATGACCGCGATGGTAGTCGTTGCGCCCGCTGGAAGAGCAACGTCGGTGCCATCGATGAGCACGTGGTTTCCGGAGACACTGCACAAGGTCACCCCGGCGGCCGTACCAGGCTCACAGCCATTGACCGCAGCTCCACTGGGGGTGAACGAGATGGCTCCAGGAAGCTCGGTCGTGCACGTGGTATCCGTACAGGCCATCTTGTACGTGATCGTTCCCGTGAACTTCGCAATGACGTTGGTGAGGCTGATGACTGTCGTACTCGTGTTGGCTATCCTGACGTTGACCGTGAAGGGCACACCCGTCTCGAGCACTCCCGTGACGGTGCAGGCAGTCCCGTCGGAAGGGATCGCCGGTATCGACCCGCTGGCTTGGCAAGCCTCCTGCCCCAGGGCCTTGGAACTCGGGTAAACAAGCAGCGCGGCAAAAAGCATGCTCCACTTCAGCGCTGCGTTCAACGCCGAAACCCTGGAAGACTCATAGCGTTCGCTCATGACGATCTCCTCCGCCAACACACACGCACAATCTGCAAGTGAAGCGAAGCAAGAATACTCCCCCCTGTCCTTTCGTGTCAAGGTCTATTAAGGCCTAGTGGTACTTCGAGTACTTTCGATTCACTAACGGTTGGGCCGTACCATTACGGTCTGGTTCCGCCCTCGGCGCCAGAAGCCCCCACGGAGTTGCTGATCCTTACCGTCACGGACTGGAGCCCACTCGGATCACCCGACAAGGTGAAGGGGACCCGCAGGCGGAAGGCGCTGCCGTACGCGCGACCTTCCTCACTCGCGTACCACCGGGCCAAGGAATCCGACAGATTCACCGTAAACACAGCCGTTCCATCGATCTGCGCGCCAGCAGCCGCCGCAAAGGTGAATGTGCCGGTGGTCAGGTCTCGAGGGGTAGAGTAGGCCGTCAATTCCACTTCGAAGCCGTTCGGCGTAACATTGAGGAGGCGCACGCTATTGGGCAGGATGACCGGGGCCAGGCCGCGAACCGTAATAGTACGGCTAGGAGACGGCTGCGGCAGCAAGTCGGTTGTGCCCCCAACCAGCCGCGTCAAAGTGACGGTGATGACGCCGGCCACCGTTCCCTGCTGAAGCGCTCCGTTCTGCGGAAGGTCAACGGTTGCGACACCTGCGGGGACCGAGAACGTGAGTGTCGTTCCGCCCTGGGCAAACTGCAAAGCCGGATCCCGGTACCCCTCGCCGACCCCTGCCGCCGCCGGACGGAAGCTCAAAGAGAGAGTCCCCTGTAGCGCCAGTGTCGCCGGCGCCTCCAGTTGGACGCCAACATTCATGGGTTGCGTTGGGAAGTCAGTGGGCTCCAGCCCGGTGATCCTTATGGCGGGAATCGCGACCCGTGTGAACGAGAGGGTGACGGGCCTGGAGGTAGATTGGTCGGGGTTCACGACCACGATCGTAGCCGTGCCCGGGGTGGCGATCAGGCCGGCGGGCACGGCCACCGTCAACTGCGTGGGGCTCACGAATGTCGCCGCCAGAGGTATGACGTTCCACCGCACCAGCGCCCCGCTCGCGAACCCGGCGCCCGATACTGTGAGGGTGAATGCCGGTCCGCCTGCCGCTACCGTGCTGGGACTCAGCGAAGTGATGGCGGGAGCCCCAACAATAGTGAAACCGATGCTGTTTGAGGTGACCCCGCCCGAAACCACCGTGATAGGCACGGCGCCCGGCGCCGCGATCAGGCCGGCCGATACCGTCACCGACAACTGCGTCGAGCTCACGAATGTGGTCGCCAGCGGTATTCGGTTCCACTGCACGATCGCCCCGCTCTCGAACCCGGCGCCGGCCACAGTCAGGATGAACGCCGGCCCGCCTGCTGTGGCCGTACTGGGGCTGAGCGAGCTGATGGCGAGCGCAGCGGTAATGGTGAAGTTGGCGCTGTTGGTGGTGACGCCGCTCGAGACCACCGTGATGGTGGCCGTGCCCGGTGTCGCGATCAGGCTGGCCGGCGCCGCCGCCGTCAACTGGGTGGCGCTAACGAAGGTGGTGGCGAGCGGTGCTCCGTTCCACCGGACCACTGCTCCGCTGGCGAACCCGCTGCCCGTCACCGTGAGGGTGAATGCCGGCCCGCCCGCCGTGGCGGTGCTGGGGCTGAGCGAGCTGACGGCGGGCGCGGCGGTAATGGTGAAGTTGGCGCTGTTCGAGGTGACGCCGCTCGAGAGCACCGTGATGGTGGCCGTGCCCGGTGCCGCGATCCGGCTGGCCGGCGCCGCGGCCGTCAACTGGGTGGCGCTCACGAAGGTCGTGGTTAGCGGTGCTCCGTTCCACTGCACCACCGCCCCGCTGGCGAACGCCGTGCCCCTCACCGTGAGGGTAAATGCCGGTCCGCCCGCCGTGGCGGTGCTGGGGCTGAGGGAACTGATGGCCGGCCCGGCCGTAATGATGAAGCTGGCGCTGTTCGAGGTGACACCGCCTGAGACCACCGTGATGGTGGCCGTTCCCGGTGTGGCGATCAGGCTGGCCGGCGCCGCGGCCGTCAACTGGGTGGCGCTCACGAAGGTGGTGGCGAGCGGCGCTGCGTTCCACGCCACTGCTGCCCCGCTGGCGAACGCGCTGCCGGCCACGGTGAGGGTGAACCCCGGCCCGCCGGCCGTGGCCGAACTGGGATTGAGCGAGCTGATCGCCGCGGACGCCACCGTAATCGTGAAATCTTTGTTCGTCAGCGAACTGCTGTCAAAGACCCCGACGCGGAAGCTGTAGACACCAGCCGCCTGGGGAGTTCCCGTTATGGTTGCGCCATCCAGAGTGGCCCAGGGCAAACCGGTTCCGATGTCAGGATAGATGGCAAACCGGAAAGGGGGAGCCCCTCCCGATGCTACGAGTGTTGCCTCATACGGCTGGCCCACGATACCGGGCGCTAACCGCGAGGCAGTCAGAAAGGTTAGAGAGGTTATGCCGATAAATACCGGGGCGGAAACGGTGTTGTCGGGATTCCGTACCGTAATACTGACCGAACCAGTCGACGACGGAATCAGACCGGACGGCACTCTCGCGATAAGACAGGCGCAGGCTGACAGTAAGCTGGTGGTCACCGGGACGCCGCCCCAGATAATCGTCGATCCCTCAACGAAGCCTGTTCCACTAACCGTCAGGTCGAAGTCAGCGCTGCCCACGCCAACCGCGACGGGGTCGATAGACGAAATGGTTGGCGCGGCCGAGACGGGCGCCGCGAGGAACCACACCACCGAGAGCGCGGCGGATGCATAAGCCGCGATGCGGAGGCGGAGTTCGGCGGGTGGTGGCATGCTTCTAGTTTACCAGTCATCCCGCCACGCTCGAGCCCACGATCCACAACCCACAACCGGGGACAGGCAAGAATGCCTGTGTCACCGCCGCCAGTTCATTACCACCGTGATCGGGGCCGAGGCCGTCTCTTGCAGCGCGCTGTTGAGCAGAAAACCTCCGCTTCACCGCAGAGGCGCGGAGCACGCAGGGGATCGCCGAGAAGCCCGCCTCGCCCTAAGGAAGAACTTCCTGCGCCGGAATCCGGATCCCGAATTCGGGAAGCTCCAACACTGCCACTGGGATCAGGCTGCCATCCCGGTACGCATAGGTGCGGCCAAGGGCCGGATCGGCAAGCCAGATGTAGGGGACGCCCCAGGTCCGGTACTCCTCCAGCTTCTTCATCAGCTCGTCGTGCCTGTCGTCCGGCGAAACGATCTCGATCACTACCAGCGGAAGCTGTTCCGGCAACTCGTCGACCGGCTCCTGGTGGGCATAGACCACCAGGTCCGCGATGCGGTATTTCCCCGGCGCGACGCGGAGGCGGAGTTCGGGGCGCGGGTAGATCGGCAGCTGCTCTCCCAGCTTGCTGAACAAGAAAACGGACTTCTGCTGTGTCCTGCTATGCGAGTTATTTGGCAAGCCTCTCTCCACAAGTTCCCCGTCGACGTAATCGGGAGCCCGGTCGTCGAAGCTCGTCCGGAGGTACTCTTCCTCGGTGAGCAGGGTCTTGGTTGGCATGGTTCTAGTTTACCAGTCATCCCGCCACGCTCGAGCCCACCATCCACAACCCACAACCGGGGACAGGGGTGGCCGGAGGCCGCCCCGGTCCAAGACAGGCAGGAATGCCTGTGTTACCGGCGCCAGTTCATTACCACCGTGATGGGGGCTGAGGCCGTCTCTTCCAGCGCGCTGTTGATCAGAAAGCGCCGGCCGTCGGGCGCCACGTCGTAGTGGCGCTGGACCAGGGTTACGGCCGCAGTAATGCGGGTCTGGAACAGCGCTTTGGGAACGGTGGCCTCAAACTTCGGCGCCGCCTTCACCTCCACCGACATCAGCTTGCCGTCCGGGGCGATGTAGAACAGCTCCTTGCCGTCCCGCCGCCATCGCGGGTGGGAGCCGCCGCTCGAGGAGATTTGGTATTTCCCACCCGAAGCCGGGAAGGGCTGCACGTAAACCTGAGACTGGCCGGCCTCGTTGGAGATGTAGGCCATCCACCGCGAGGCGCCCTCTGGGCCCGGGGAGAACTGGGCCTCGATCTCATTGAACTCCGAGTTCAGGTACGGCGCCGGCTTGCGATCGGCGGGCCCAGAGGGCGCCCCTCCCATCGGCAGCACCCACAGATCGTATCCGGTCTTGGGATCCTGGTTGGTGTAGACGAGGAAGCGCCCGTCGCGGGACCAGTCGAACGGGCGCTTCGGCTCGCCCGATTGCAGCAGGGCCTCCTCGCTGCCGGCGCCGCTGGCAACTTTTTGGTACAGGTTGTGGGGACCGTCGCGGGTGGAAGCAAAGATGATGCGGCTCCCGTCCGGAGCCCAGACTGGGTGAGACTCCTGCGCGGCATGGAAGGTAAACCGTGAGGGGATGCCGCGCGCCAGGTCGATCACCCAGATGTCCCTGTTATTCGCCTCGGTCCGGCTCACGGCCAACTGGGTCCCGTCGGGTGAGAGGGCCGGGTCTTGGTAAATCCCGGGCGCGCCCGCGGTCCCCAGGGGCTTGCCTTCCCGATCGAACCACGTGAGCTGGCTCCGCTGGGCGCCGCCGGTTCGGTAGGCAAGCACCCCATTCGCCGAAACCGAAAAAAGTGAAAAAGAGAAATAGGACCCCACCTGCTCGGCCACGGGGAAGGGGTCGCCGGCCAGGTCCAGCTTCCCGGCGTCGAACGACTGGGCCATTAAGGTTCCGTCCCGCAGGAAGAGCAGATGACCCAGGTCGCCTTGGTGGGGCGGCGCATAGGCGGCGCCCGAGGTGGTTCCCAACAGGCGCTTGCGGTCCTTCGAGTCCAAGGCGGTCAGATAGATGCCGCTGTGCTCGGGCTGGCTGGCCCGGGCGTAGTAGAGGAAATGGCGGCCATCCGGCAGGAACTGAGGTTGGGCATGAGCCAATTCATTCCGGGAGGCGTCCAGGGTGGTCAGGGGCGCCGGCGGCCCGCCCGCCGCCGAGATCCGGAGCAAGCCGCTCCGAGTTGGAGAGCCAAACACGATCACCCCATCCCGGCTCCAGGCGCCGGTTGGCAACACAGGCGTGTCGCAGAGGGTTTGGGGAGGCCCACCAGCCGCTTCGACCTTCTTCAGCTTGGCGCCCGCGAAGAACCCGATGAAGCGACTGTCGGGCGACCAGAACAGAGAGCCGGCATCTTCGGTGCCGGGCAGCCGTTGGGCCTCCAGCGAATCGATGGAGCGAATCCACAAGGAGAGCTGGCCGTCGCCTCCGCTGGCGGTGAAAGCCACCCGGCGGCCGTCGGGGGAGATGACCGGTGCAAAGTTGCCGAAGTGGCCCTTCTCCGGCGCGGGAACAACGAACCGCACCACCGGCCTCTCGGGCGGCGGCTCGCGGAAGTGGAGGAACGCTACGCCAAGACACGCAGCCGTTGTCAGGACCGCAATCGCCCAGGGCCACCGCGACGGAGGGGCAGCGGGGACAGCCGGGGCGGGGGGAGGCGTGGCAACGGCGGGCGGGGCGATGGCAGGGGGGGCGGGGGGCGCGCCACGGAGTACTCCTTCGATCGTGATGCGAGCCTCGCCGATATCCCGCAACCGCTGCTTGGGGTCCTTCTCCAGGCAGCGGCCGAGGAGTTGGCGAATGGCGGCGGGCGTCGCTGGAGGCAGCGCCTCGAAGCCGGGCTCCTTGGTCATGACGAACGCCAGCGTCTCGGGCACCGTCTCGGCGGCATACATCTGCCGGCCCGTGAGCATTTCGTACAGCACCACGCCGAAGGCCCAGATGTCGGCGCGGCGGTCGACCGGCTTGCCCTTGGCCTGCTCGGGCGGCATATAAGCAGCCGTACCCAGGATGACCCCGGCCCGCGTCGCCGCCAGGCTCAGAGTCGGCGAGTTGTGGCCGCCGCCGGTGGAGGCCGTGTAGTCGTCCAAGGCCTTGGCCAGGCCGAAGTCCAGCACTTTGACGGCGCCATCAGGGGTAATCTTGACGTTGGCAGGTTTCAGGTCCCGGTGGATCACGCCCTTGTCGTGAGCGTATTCGAGAGCCTCGGCCATCTGGCGGGCCAGCCCGAGCGCCTCCTCGACGGGCAGCGGTCCCCGGAGGGTTTCGCCCGGAACATACTCCATGACCAACGCCCGGACGCCGCCGGATTCTTCCAGCCCGTAGAGGATCGCGATGTTGGTATGGTTCAGCGAGGCCAGCACCTGGGCCTCGCGCTCGAACCGCGCCATGCGCTCCGGGTCGCGCGCAAAGACCTCCAGGAGCACTTTGAGGGCCACGTCGCGGCCCAGGCGCGGGTCGCGGGCGCGGTAGACTTCGCCCATTCCGCCGGCGCCCAGGAGTGAAAGGATTTGGTAGGGACCCAGTCGCGCGCCTGCGGCCAAGGGCATGACGGGTTCCATTCTACCTCTCCTGGGAGTCAATCGACCAGGCCGGCGCGGGGAAAACCGTCGGGCGCCCGGGAGGATTCTCAGCACAGAGACTTCAAACTTGCGGTTGCCATTTCGACCCCGCACATACATAATGTAAATATGGAGCCATGAAATATGTCTGGGACCCAAAGAAGAACCGGCAGAATGTTGCCAGGCATGGCATCGCATTTGAGGACGCCATCAGGATCTTCGAGGGACCTGCACTCGAACGGATCGACGACCGCTTCGACTACGGCGAGACCCGAATCTACGTTGTCGGCATTGTAGACGGCATCGAAGTTACGGTGATCTACACCGAGAGAACCGGCGACCAGCGTCGAATCATCTCGGCTTGGAGAGCAGAGAGACATGAGAGAGAAGCCTACTGGAAAAACATCCGCTCCTAGCAGCCGGTGGCAGAAGTCAAAACCACCGCTTGCTGACGCGCGCGGCTCACAAGAATCAGCGCCTTACCGAGCCGCGACCGTAAGGGAGCGGTTACTACCACGGGCTGCCAGGGCTGTCACCGACTGGAAGCGGTTCCGATCCAGAAGCGAGCGGGAGATTCGCCGGGGTATCGAAGCGGATCCGGACGCCCGCCCGACGGACCCGGACTTCTGGAAGAACGCCAAGGTCGTGCTGCCCAGGCCCAAACAGACCATTACGATCCGTCTGGACGCCGACCTGTTGGACTGGTTCCGGAGAAGCAGGGGTTACCAGACGCGGATCAACGGCGTGCTGCGATCCTACATGCAGGCGCATGGAGGGAAGCGAACCTAGCGAGGCTCCGGCATCAGACCGACCTGGCATGTCCTGACGCCCCTGTCATCCCGAGCGTAGCGAGGGATCTGCTGGTGCAGCGGGACGAGAAGCAGATCCCTCGCTACGCTGGGGATGACAAAGGCACCGGCTCCGCCGCCATGGAGGGAAGCGAGCCTAGTCGGGGCGCTTTTGCGCTACCATGAGAGTTTCCGTGCCAGCCTCCGAACTTTCCATCCTGGACCAGATTGTGGTCCGCAAACGCGCCGAGCTGCTGCTGGACCAGCAGCGCGCGTCGCTGGAGGACCTCGAAAAGAAGGTCCGCCGGCGGGGGCGGGAGCGGCGCGGCTTCCGGCGGGCGTTGGAGCGCAACGCGCCGGCGGTGATCGCGGAGATCAAGCGGGCCTCCCCCTCCCGCGGCAGGATCGCGACGCAATTTGATCCGCCGGAAATCGCCCGGCGCTACGAGGCTGCCGGAGCGGCGGCCCTCTCGGTGCTCACCGATATCCAGTTCTTCGAGGGGTCGCTGGAGCACCTGGAGCAGGCCCGGGCGGCGACGCGGCTGCCGGCGCTGCGCAAGGATTTTACCCTGGAGCGTTACCACCTGTGGCAGGCCGCGGCGCACGGGGCCGACGCGGTGTTGCTGATCGCCGCGGTGCTCGAGCCGGACCCGTTGCGGGAGCTGCTGGAACAGGCGCGGGACCTGGAGCTGGATGCCTTGGTGGAGGTCCATGACCGGGCGGAGCTGGAGACGGCGCTCCAGGCGGGGGCGGACTTGATCGGGGTCAACAACCGGAACCTGGCGACCTTCGAGGTCCGGCTGGAGACTTCGCTCGAGCTGGGGCCGCTGATGCCGCCCGATGTGCTGGCGGTGAGCGAGAGCGGGATTCGAAGCGGCCAGGACATGGCGCGGCTGGCCGAGGCCGGCTACCGGGCGTTTCTGATCGGCGAGAGCCTGATGTCGCAGCCGGACCCGGGGGCGGCGCTGGCGGCGATGCGGGCGGGCGGCAAGGGTGACGCCGGAAATCATTAAGGTCTGCGGCATCACGCGGGTGGAGGACGCCCTGGCGGCGGCCCGGGCTGGGGCTACCGCCATCGGGCTGAACTTCTATCCGGGCAGCCCCCGGTACGTGGATTTCGGGCGGGCGGCGCTGATCGCGGCGGCGACGCCGCACACTATCGTAAAAGTAGGTATATTCGTGGACGAGGACCCCGAGCGCATCCGGCAAATTGCCGAGGCGGTCCGGCTGGACGTGGCGCAACTGCACGGCCGGGAGGCGGCCTTCGACTGTGAGGCGCTGGAGCCGCTGCGGGTGTGGAAGGCATTTCGGGTCGGCGAGGGATTCCTGCCGGAGGTGCTGGCGGATTACCGGGTGGAGGCCTTCCTGCTGGACGCCGCCGGCCTGAACGGCGAGTTCGGCGGCGCCGGGCGGCCGTTCCCCTGGGCGATGGCGCGGGCGGCGGCGCCGTACGGCCGGATCATCCTGGCCGGGGGCCTGGACGCCGGCAATGTGGGGGAGGCCATCCGGCAGGCGGCGCCCTGGGGCGTGGACGCCAGCTCGCGGCTGGAGCGGGCGCCGGGCGTCAAGGATCCCGACAAGGTCCGGGAGTTTGTGGATGCGGCCAGAGCACAGCACTGAGACCTACGCCGGCCCCGACGCCGGCGGGCACTTCGGCCCCTACGGCGGCCGGTTCGTGCCCGAGGTGCTCATGGCGCCGCTCGAGGAGTTGGAGCGCGCTTATGAGGAGGCGCAAGCGGACTCCGGCTTCGCGGCGGAACTCCACGAGCTGCTGCGGCGCTACGCCGGGCGCCCCACGCCGCTCTACTATGCCCGGCGGCTCAGCGAGTACCTGGGCGGCGCGCGACTCTACCTGAAGCGCGAGGACCTGCTCCACACCGGTGCGCACAAGATCAACAACTGCCTGGGTCAGGCGCTGGTGGCGCGGCGCATGGGCAAGCGCCGCATCATCGCCGAGACCGGGGCCGGCCAGCACGGCGTGGCCAGCGCCACCGTCTCGGCCCTGTTCGGCCTGGAGTGCGTGGTCTACATGGGCGAGGAGGATATGGCCCGGCAACGGCTCAATGTCTTCCGCATGCGGCTGCTGGGAGCGCGGGTGGTGGGGGTGTCCGCTGGAAGCCGCACCCTCAAGGACGCCATCAGCGAAGCCATGCGTGACTGGGTGACCAACGTCACCCATACCCATTACCTGTTGGGATCGGTGCTGGGGGCCCATCCCTACCCCCGCATGGTTCGGGATTTCCAGGCGGTGATCGGGCGGGAGACGCGCCAGCAGGTCCTGGAGGCGGAAGGCCGCCTGCCCCATCTGCTGGTGGCCTGCGTGGGCGGCGGCTCCAACGCCATCGGGCTGTTCCATCCCTTTCTGGAGGAGGCCGAGGTGGGACTGCTGGGCGTGGAGGCCGGCGGGCGCGGCCCGGGCCTCGGCGAGCACGCCGCGCGCTTCCACGGCGGCCTGCCGGGCGTGCTGCACGGCTCCCAAAGCTACCTGCTGCAGGACGGCGACGGCCAGGTGGCCCTGACCCACTCGGTGTCGGCCGGGCTCGACTACGCATCAGTAGGGCCAGAGCATGCCTGGCTGCACGACCGCCGGCGGGCCGAGTATGTGACGGCCTCGGACCAGGAGGCCCTGGAGGCCGCCCGGCTGCTGGCGCGGCTGGAGGGCATTGTGCCGGCGCTGGAGCCGGCTCACGCCGTGGCGGAGGCCATCAAGCGCGCTCCCCGCTCGCCCGGGCAGGTCTGGGTGCTCAACCTGTCGGGCCGGGGCGACAAGGATATGGATATCTACCGGAGTCATTTTCCGGAGTTGGAGGCTAGTGGGTAAGTGACGCGCATCGGGCAACGGTTCGAGCAATTGCGGGCGGCCGGCCAGCGGGGACTGGTGGCCTACCTGACGGCGGGGGACCCGAACCTGGACCGCACCCCCGGGCTGGTGGAGGCCCTCGAGCAGGGCGGCGCCGACGTGGTCGAGCTGGGCGTGCCGTTCTCGGATCCCATCGCCGACGGGCCGGTGATCCAGCGGGCCAGCGAGAGGGCCCGGCGCGCCGGCGCCACTCTGGAAGGGGTGCTGGCTGCGGTGGTCCGGATCCGGCGGCGCAGCCAGGTCCCGCTGGTGATCTTCAGCTACCTGAACCCGGTGCTGCGCTACGGACTGGCGCGGTTCGCGAGCCAGGCCGCACAGGCGGGAGCGGACGGGGCGCTGCTCACGGACCTGAGCGTCGAGGAAGCCGGACCCTACGTGACCGAGATGCGGCGGCAGGGGCTGGACACGGTCTTTCTGGCGGCGCCCACCAGCACCCGACGGCGGCTGGAGCTGGTGGCCCGGTATTCGACCGGTTTCATCTACCTGGTGTCGCGAACCGGCGTCACCGGCGAGCGCGAGAGGGTTTCGGACCTGGTCCGGCCCCTGGTGGAGCGGGCGCGGGCCGTCACTTCCCTGCCCCTGGCGGTTGGCTTCGGTCTCTCGCGGCCCGAGCACCTGGCGGAACTGGCGCCCCTGGCGGAGGCCGCCGTGGTGGGCAGCGCCTTCATGAGTCTGATCGAGAAGCAGGCGGGAAGCGCCGGCCTGGAGGAAAAGCTGCGAGAGTGCGCCGCCGGCCTCAAGGCCGGATTTCGGGAGGTGCATGGAACTGTCGGACTGGCGAGATAGGATCGACGCGCTCGACCGCAAGCTGGTTGAGCTGCTGAACCAGCGGGCCCGCTGCGTGCTGTCGCTGGCGCCCCTGAAGAAGCGGACCGGCCTCCCCATTTACGAGCCCAAGCGGGAGCAGGAGGTTCTCGACAACATCGCGGCTCACAACGGCGGGCCGCTGGCGGCGGAGGCGCTCCGGCGGGTGTTCGAGCGGATCATCGACGAGATGCGATCGATCCAGCGACCCCTGATGGAGGACGACACCAAATGATGATCGTGATGCAGGAGGGGGCCACCGAAGCCCAGATCCAGGGGGTCATCGACCGGCTGGTGGGCCTGGGGTTCGACGTGCACCGCTCCACAGGAGTGCGCCACACCGTCCTGGGCGCCGTGGGGGCCAAGCCCGACTTCGATCCCGATCAGCTGGCCGTGCTGGAGGGGGTCGGCGAGGTGGTGCGGGTCTCGGCCCCCTACAAGCTGGCCGGACGGGCCTTCCGGCCGGAGGGAACCATCGTAGAAGTAGGCAAGGTGCGCGTGGGCGGTCCCGAGGTGGTGCTGATGGCCGGCCCGTGCAGCGTCGAGAGCCGGGACCAGATCGACCGCATCGCCGGACTGGTGGCCCACAGCGGAGCGCGGGTCATCCGGGGCGGGGCGTTCAAGCCCCGCAGCTCGCCTTACAGCTTCCAGGGGATGGGCGAGGAGGGGTTGAAGCTGCTGCGGGAGGCCGCCGACCGCAACGGTCTGCTGGTGGTGAGCGAGGTTATGGACCAGACCCAGATTCCCCTGGTAAGCCGCTACGCCGACATCCTGCAAGTGGGGGCCCGCAACATGCAGAACTACAACCTGCTCAAAGAGCTGGGGCGGGCGGCGCGGCCGGTGCTGCTGAAGCGGGGCATCTCGGCGACCATCGAGGAGTGGCTGCTCTCGGCTGAATACATACTCGCAGGAGGCAACTACCAGGTGATTCTGTGCGAGCGGGGGATCCGGACCTTCGAGAGCTACACCCGCAACACCCTGGACATCTCGGCCATCCCGGTCATTCACAAGCTGAGCCACCTGCCGGTGATGGCGGATCCCTCGCACGGCACCGGCCGCCGCGACAAGGTGATTCCGATGGCGCGGGCGGCGGTGGCGGCCGGCGCCGATGGGCTGCTGATCGAGGTGCACCACGATCCGGACCGGGCCCTGAGCGACGGGGCGCAGTCGATTACTCCCCAGCAGTTCAGCGAGCTGGCTGGGCAGTTGCGACTGATCGCGGAGGCCGTGGGGCGAGTTATTTCATGAGCCTCGCAGAATATCGTGACCGGTACGATGTGGCGGCCCGACATCGTGCGCCTTCCGTGAGCCGGCCAAGCCGACCAGGGGGCCAGCCGCGGCCAGGGGGGGCCGCCCCACGTTGTTAGCTCGGGGTTCAATGCGCACCATCACCATCGTGGGTGTGGGTTTGATGGGCGGCTCGCTGGCGCTGGCGCTGCGCAAGTACGGCTTTGCCGGCCGCATCCTGGGAGTCAGCTCGGCGCGGACGATCCGGCTGGCGCTGGAGCGAGGGGTGATCGACCAGGGCGCGACGCTGGAGGAGGCGGCCCCGCAATCCGATGTGATCTACCTGGCGCAGCCGATCTCACGCATTCTGGAGGCCCTGCCGGCGGCGGCGCGACTGGCCCCGGACGGCGCCCTGGTAACCGACGCCGGCAGCACCAAGGCGGCCATCGCCAACCGGGCGGTCGAGCTGTTCACGGGCCGGTCGTTCTTCGTAGGGGGACATCCCATGGCCGGCAAAGCCGAGCGCGGCGTGGAGGCCGCGGAGGCCGATCTGTTCCAGGGCGCCACCTACGTTCTGACGCCGCTGGACCGCGGCTTGCCGGAAGGCCAGGTGATAGAAGCCTTCTGCGGGTGGCTGGAGAGGATCGGAACGCGGCTCGTGGTGATGAACCCGGAGGCGCACGACCGGCTGGTGGCTTTCTCCTCGCACCTGCCGCAGCTGGCATCGACCGCCCTGGCCTCCGTAGTGGGGGAACAGGCCGCCGGATCGCCCGGCTGGCGAGTCTCCGGCGGCGGCCTCCGCGACATGACGCGGCTCGCCTTGAGCGCCTACGACTTGTGGCGGGACATCGTGCTCACCAACAGTCCCAACATCGAGCGGGCCCTGTCGGCGTACATCCAGAAGCTCGAACATGTCAGGGAAAACCTGCGCAGCCGCGCCCTGGAGGAGGAGTTCCGCCGGGGCGCCGAGCTGGCCGGTCGAGTGCGGACCGAATGAGCAACCTCTGGAACCTGGCCAACCAGTTGACGTTGTTCCGACTGCTGGCGATCCCGGCGATCCTGATTGCCATCCTGTACGGGCGGCACGGCTGGGCGTTGTGGCTGTTCCTGGCGGCGGCGGTGAGCGACGGCATCGACGGGGTGGTGGCGCGGCGTCTTAACGTCAAGACCGCCCTGGGGGCTTATCTGGATCCCATCGCCGACAAGTTGTTGTTGACCTCCAGCCTGGTGGTTCTCTCGATCATCGGCTCGGTGCCGTGGTGGGTAACGATCCTGGCGGTGACGCGTGACGCCATCATCATCGCCACGGTGCTGGTGGTGACCCTGGCGACCGAGATTCGCCGCTTCCCGCCCAGCGCCCTGGGAAAGCTGAACACCATCGTGGTGGGGGTGGCGGTTCCGGCGGTGCTGCTGCGCAACGCTTACCCGGGCGCCGCAACCGAGACGCTGGCGGAGGTGTTGATCTGGCTGACAGCAGCCTTCACGGTGCTGAGCGGGGTGCACTACGCCATCGCGCTTTCCCGGCGCCTGACGCAGCACGCCGCCGGGGGGTGCGCGACATGAAAGTGATGGGCCAGTGGCTAGCCGGCGCCGGTGTCATCAGCCTGTGTCGCCGCCGGGGTTGACGAACAGCGCCAGAGAGGTTAGGCTAGAAAGAGGAGATCGATTCCCCCGGCAATGACTGCATACCGTCCAGCCCGCCACTATCTGCCGGCAGCAGTGGCGGCCCTCGGTCTGGCAGCCTTCAGCTTCTGGGTGGCGTGGCAGTGGATCCCGGCGTACCTGGCGGCCGGCCTTCTGGTGCTCAGCTCGGCGCTGCTGTTCTTCCTGGCCACGAGGCCGCCCATCCAGATCCGGGAGACCCGCTGCTCGGTAGGCAAGCGCAGCTTTCTTTGGTCGGAGGTGGAACGGCTGGAGGTGGCCGGCTGGAGGTCGCCGCTGCTGCTGAGGGTGGCGCTGCGCGGCAACCGCACCTTCCTGCTGATTTATCCCGGCGAGCCGGAGATGATCCGGCGGCTGTTGCGCCACATCGAGCGGCTGGCCAGGGCGGCGCGCCCCCAGGGCCTTCTTTACAGCCCGTGGGGGGAGGCCTCCGCTGCCGAAGGCGACCCCGAGCCGATGGAGTCGCCCCAGTACCAGATGATAAGCCCTGACGACGAGGCCGAGGTCGAACGCCTCTACCAGAAGCTGAAGAGCGCCGGGCGGCTCGACCACCAGACCTCCGAAGAGCGCCGGGACTGATCCCCCCGTGAGAATCACCGATGTGGAGGCCATCTACCTGCGGCTGCCGCAGGTCAAGCAGCAGTGTGACAGCGGGCAGGACGCCCTGATCGTGAAGGTCTCGACCGACGCCGGGATTACCGGCATCGGGGAGGTGGACTCGGCGCCCCTGGCCGTGAAAGGCGCCATTGAGGGACCCTTCTCGCACACCACCGCCAGCGGGCTGCGGGAGCTGGTGATCGGCGAGGATCCCTTCCAAACAGAGTATTTGTGGTACAAGATGTACCGTCGCAATATCTATGGAGGGCGGCGGGGAGTGGGGCTGCACGCCATCAGCGGCATCGACATGGCGCTGTGGGATATCAAGGGCCAGGCCCTGGGCCAGCCCATCTGGCGGCTGCTGGGAGGCGGCTTCCACAAGAAGATCCGGGCCTACGCCAGCTCGCTGTTCGGAGCCACCCCCGAAGAGACCGGCGAGCGCGCCCGCCGCTTCCGCGACCGCGGCTTCACGGCGGTAAAGTTCGGCTGGGACCCCATGGGCCAGGACGAGAAGACCGACATCGCCCTGGTGCGGGAAGCCCGGCGCGGCCTGGGACCGCAGCCCGACCTGATGATCGACGCCGGCCTGGTCTGGGACGCCAAGACCGCCATCCAGCGCGCCCGGGCGTTCTCGGAGTACAACATCTTCTGGCTCGAAGAACCGCTGCTGCCGGACGACTACGAGGGCTACCGGAAGCTTTCGGAAGCCACCGAAGTCCGCATCGCCGCCGGAGAAGAGGAGAGCAACCGGCTGTCGTTCCTGGATCTCATGGATCGCGGCAAGATCGACATCGTTCAGGTGGACCTGACGCGCGTCGGCGGGTTTACGGAGGCCATGAAGGTGGCCAGCCTGGCCGTGGATCGCGGCCTGCCGGTGGTGAACCACGGCTTCACCACCTACCTCAACGTGGCGGCGGCGCTGCACTTCCTGAACTCCATCCCCAACTCCTTCATCGTGGAGTTTGTCGCCGAGGAGGGCACCACGCTGCGGGACCAGATTACGCGGCAGAAGATCGTAGCCCAGGACGGCTGGTTGGAGATTCCCCAGGCCCCGGGTCTGGGGATGGAGCTGGACGAAGAAGCTGTGGCCAGATATCGGGTCGGTTGATCCGGTAGGACAGGCATTCCTGCCTGTCACTCGGGCTTGGCCATTTGACCGCTTGGCTGCCCTGACAGGCAGGAATGCCTGTCCTACCAGGCGCCGGTATCCGATGGAGGGGACGGCGAAGCGTTACTCCTTCCGCGTCGGGAACGTCCTATTCTTGATGATGGAACCGATGATCTCCCGCAAACTCCGTGTGGCGGCGCTTCTGGCGGGGCTGGTCCTGCCGCTGCTGCTGGCCCGCGGCGCGGCGGAGGAACAGGCTGCCGAAGACCCCGCGCCGCAGAAGCGCGAGAAGAAAAAGAAGAAGCGAGACAAGAAAAAGAGAGACTCCGGGAGCGTCCGGTTCCTGATGCGAAAGCATCCTTCCCTGCGCTTTGGCGACACCCTGCGCGTGGATCTGAGGGCCAAGTTCCAGGGTGACTTGCGGGGCTTCTCGCCGGACCTCGAGACCAGGGAGGGCCTCTTTGATCTGCGCCGCGCGCGGGTCGGCCTGCAAGGCGAGTTTCTGAAGCATTTCGAGTATGAAGTGGAGCGCGAGCTGGAGAAGGTCGCGCACCCCTGGCGGGACGTCTACGTCAACTTCCGCTACTTCCGGGATCTTCAGATCCAGGTGGGGAAGTTCAAGATGCCCTTCAGCATGAATCAGCTGACCGGGCCCGCCAACCTGGATTTCATCCTTCGCTCCCGGATCGGCGCCCAGCTGGCGCCGGCTCGCGATGTCGGCGTGATGGCCCACGGGCGGTTCTTCCAGCGGGGCTTGAATTATCAGGCGGGAGTGTTTCGCCACGACGGGGAAAACGGGGGGGTGGGCGGGCGTTCCGTGGCCGCCCGGCTGACCGGAACGCCCCTGCGCCTGACCCCGGCGCCCGGCCTCTTGCGCGACGTCGAGCTCGGGGGGGCTTTCACCTACAGCCGGGTCCCGGAGGGACTGAGCGGCTTGTTGGGACGCGCGGTTTCCGGCCACGACTTCTTTGAGCCCGTCAACGTACACGGCCCCAGGCTGCGGCTGGGAACCGAGCTGCAATGGACTCCGGGGCCGTTCTCCGTCAAGGGCGAGTACATCCGCGTGAGCGAGCAGCGCCGGGGCCAGGGGCTTTTCCTCGACGACTTACCGGCGGTGATCTCTCGCGGTTGGTATGTGAGCGCCACCTGGACCATCACCGGGGAGAAGAAGTCGGGCGGCATCGAGCCGCGGCAGGACTTTCTGCTAGAAGGCCCCACGGGCGCGGTCGAGCTGGCTGCCCGCTACGAGCACGCCGGCTTCAGCGGCCGGCCCCATCCCGGCGCGCCGCTCCGCAATCCCCGGGCCGCCAACCTGCTGGGAAATAGCGACCGGCTCTGGACCTTGGGGGTGAACTGGTATCTGAACCGCTTCACGAAGATCCAGTTCAACGGCGTCCGCGAGAAGATCGTGGACACCCAGCGCAGCCCGATTTCGGGCCGCGAGAAATTCTGGTCGGCTCTGTGCCGCTTGCAGGTGGTGCTGTGATGCGCCGGGTGATCTCCGTTGCGGCTCGAACCGTTCTGCTCGCGGCGGCGGCCGTCCGGCCGGGGGCCGCCCAGACCGCCGCTGACTTTTTCGACGACGCCGTGCTCCACGAAATCCGGCTCCGCCTGCATCCTGCGGACTGGCAGCGGTTGCGCGACCGGTTTCTGGAAGATACCGATTACCCCTGTGAGCTGACGTGGCGCGGCTTAGTGGCGCGAAATGCCGGGGTCCGGTCGCGGGGCCTGGGCAGCCGCAGCGGCGTGAAGCCGGGCCTGCGGGTGGGTTTTGACCGCTACGAGGCCAGCCAGGAGTTCCTGGGCCTGAAATCGGTGATTCTGCGGAACAACACCCAGGACCCTTCCATGCTGCGAGAGCGGCTGAGCATGTTGTTATTCCGCCGGATGGGTCTCGCGGCGCCGCGCGAGGCCCACGCCCGACTGTATATCAACGATGAGTATTTCGGCCTGTATACCATCGTCGAATCCATCGACCGGGCCTTTCTGCGGCGCTCTTTCGGGGAAGACGGCGGTCACCTGTACGAGTACCGCTGGACGGAGTCGTATGACTTCCAATACCGCGGCCCCGACCCGTCGCGATACTCGCCGTCACCGTTCAAGCCCGAAACGCGCGAGCGGGATCCCGACCCGGCTCCGCTGGAGGCGCTCATCCGCATCATCAACCAGGCCTCCGACGCCGACTTTTCCCGCTCGGTGGGCGAATACCTGGATCTGAGGCTTTTCCTCGCCCATGTCGCGGTCGAGAATTTCCTGGCCGAGACCGACGGCTTCGTCGGCGACTTTGGAGCCAACAATTTCTATCTGTACCGCCTCCAGGGCCGGACCCTGTCGCAGATGATTCCCTGGGACAAGAGCGAGACCTTCCGGGCGGCCAATCATCCCATCCTCTGGAACATGGATGGCAACGTCCTGACGCGGCGCAGCCTGGCCCAGGCGGACCTGCGCCGCGCCTACCTGGAGAGCCTGGTGAAAGCCGCGGTTCTGGCGGGGGGGCCGGGTGGGTGGTTCGAGCAGGAGCTGCTCCGGCAGTACAACCAGGTTCGCGCCTCGGCGCGCGAGGACGCCAATAAGCAGTGCCCGGAATCGGGCGGCCTGAAACCGTGCTCCAACGAAGAGTTTGAGGCCGAGGTAGCCCGCATGAGGGGATTTGCCCAGCAGCGGAGCGCTTTTGTGCTTCGGGAGGCGGCCGCGGCCGGCTTTCAGCTTGCCCCTGCCGCGCCCCGCCTGAACGAAGCCGGGGTGGCAAACGCCGCCTCGAATGTGGCCGGGCCGGTGGCGCCCGGTTCGCTGGTAACCCTCTACGGCCGTGGCTTGGCCAACCAAACTGCTCAGGCCTCTTCGCTGCCGCTGCCGGTGTCGCTGGGCGGCGTTTCGGTTCTTTTCAACGGCCTGGCGGCGCCCTTGCTGTTCGTCTCCCCATCGCAGGTGAATTCGCAAGCGCCCTGGGAACTGGCCCCGGGGGCCACGCCGGTGACGGTGTTGCTGGATGGCCTTCCCGGCAATACCGTTACGGTCGATGTCGCTCCGGTCTCGCCCGCGGTTTTCGGCGTCGTCCACGCCGATTTCACCGCGGTTTCCCAGGATCGGCCCGCGAGGGCCGGCGACATTGTGATCCTCCTCGCTAACGGCCTCGGGCCAGTCACCCGGCCGGTCGGGACTGGGCAGCCGGCTCCCGCTGGCCCCCTGGCATTGACCCTGGAAACCCCGGCGATTCGGCTTGACGGCCGGGCCGCCGAGGTGTTATTCTCAGGGTTGACGCCGGGATTCGTCGGCCTCTACCAGGTCAACGTCAGAATCCCGGCGGGGATAGCGGCCGGGGCGCGCATCCCGCTGGTTTTGAGCATCGGCGGGGTGGAAGCTCCTATAACGACGCTGATTACGCGGTAGCGCCAGGCCGGAGGGTGGAAGGATGGCAAAGCGGGTCGGCTGCCGGATAGCAACGGCAGCGCTCTTGGTGGCCGCTTGGCTCCAGGCGGCAACTCTCCTGCGGTATCCCTACGTGCAGAACGTCCGCAGCGACCGCGCCACCATCCGCTGGACCTCCTACGACGACGGGGTTGGGGTCGTCGAGTACTCCACTGACAGGAGCTTTTCCTCCTCCGCCCGGGCGCAGGTCCGCGAATTGACGCCGGAGGAGAGCGGCCTGCCCTACACGTACTATAAGTATCAAGCCGTCCTCACCGGCCTGGCCGGCAGCACCGAGTACTTCTACCGCGTTCTTATCAACGGCCAGACCCTCACCTCGGATGACGACCTGCGCTTTCGCACCCGGGCCTTCAGCCCGTTCCAATTTCTGGCTTTCGGTGACAGCGGCACCGGATCGAGCGAACAGGGGCGGCTGGCTCAACTCATGATGCAGGAACGGCCCTCGCTGGTGTTGCATAGCGGCGACATCGTCTACCCCAGCGGCTCCTTCGAGGGCTACCAGCAGCGCTACTTCAATGTTTACAAGCACCTCATGAAGCGCGCCGTCTTCTTCCCCAGCCCGGGCAACCATGACTACCAGTCCGACTACGCGGCGTCCTACCTGGCGGTGCACGATCTGCCGGACGAGGGCGTGGTGCCGGCCGACCAGAAACGCTACTACTCGTTCGACTGGGGCAATGTTCACTTCATCGCCCTCGACAGCAATGCCCCGTTGAGCCGGGCGGCCGGCGGCAGCGGTCCTATGCTGACGTGGCTCGAGAATGACCTGCGCCAGACTCGCCAATTCTGGCGCGTCGCCTATTTTCACCATCCTCCTTATGCCGGCGGGCCCAACGAGCGGGATTCCCTGTCGGCGATGGCCCGGAGTCGCCTGGTCCCCATACTGGACAGGTATCATGTGCCGCTGGTGGTCAACGGGCACGAGCACAGTTACCAGCGCAGCTGGCCGCTTCGCGGAGGCCAGGTCGTAGAGGGGAATGGCGCCGTCTACATCACCACCGGCGGCGGCGGCGTGGGTCTGTATCCGGTGTTCCCGCGGCCCTTCCTGGCGTTCGCCGAGTCGGCCCATCACTACGTCCGCGGCGAGGTCGACGGCTTCAAGATGACCGTGCGGGCCATCCGAATCGACGGGCAGGTGATCGACGAGGTCATTCTGGCGCCGCCGCCTCTGCTTTCCGCCCAAGGCGCCGTGAACGCCGCTTCCTTCACGCCGGGGCTGGCCCCGGGCGGGCTAGTGAGCGTGTTTGGCTGGCAGTTGGGGGCCGGTGAGCTGGCGGCTTCCCGGGTCCCGCTGCCGACTTCGATTTCCGGCGTCAGCGTCACGCTCGACGGACAGCGACTGCCCCTGCTCTATATCTCTCCCACCCAAGTGAACGCCCAACTGCCGTTTGACGTCGCGGCCTCCGCCCTACTGAGGGTGACGACCCCGAATGGCTCGAGCGAGGTTTCGGTGTCGCTCTCGGAAGTGGCCCCGGCTCTGTTCCCGGCCGGGAGCGTGGCCCATGCCGACGGCACACCGGTAAGCACCGGTGCTCCGGCGAAACCGGGCGAGTTCCTCCTGGTGTTTCTGACCGGCTTGGGACGCGTCAACGGCGCCATCACCGCCGGCCAGGCCGCCCCATCGCCGCCCCTAACGGTTCGCGCGCCAGTGCAGGTCCACTTGGGCGAGCTTTCGATCGATCCCGCCTTCGCCGGCCTGGCGCCCGGGTTCGCCGGACTCTACCAGGTGAACTGGCAGGTACCTGCCACGCAGTCTCCCGGGAACTACTCGATGCGGATTGTGGCCGGGGGAATTTCCAGTAATGCCGTAACCCTGCCGGTGGCAGCCTCTGATCCGGACCCCGAGTAGCCCCTCTCAGGTTGTCCCCGATCCACTGCCCCAACGCCGGTATACAGTCGTTTGGTACACTCATGGTGAAACCTATGATCGGCGCGCTGGACGACGTTCTCGCAACGCTGCGCACTCACGAGAGCGAGCTGCGGCGGCTGGGAGTGTCGCATGCCGCCGTTTTCGGCTCAGTCGCGCGCGGGGAAGCCAGCGCGGAGAGCGATATCGACGTGCTGGTGGAACTCGACCAGAACCGGCCAATGGGGATCTTCGAGTACGCCAGGCTGAAGCTCTACATCAACGAGATCCTCAACGGCGTCGGCGACGTGGTCAACCGCAGGACTCTCAAGCCGCTGCTCCGCGATAGCATCCTGCGCGAAGCCGTCCATGCCTTCTAAGAATCCCGCCCAACGCCTGCGCGACATCGTGGACAACATTGACGCCATCAAGTCGTTCACTGGGCAAGTGGATTTGGCGGCGTTCATCACGGACCGAAAGACCGTCTATGCCGTCATCCGTGCTCTGGAGATTGTGTCGGAAGCGTCGCGGCGGCTCCCGCCAGAACTCCGGGATCGACACCCCGAAATCGACTGGGCGGCCGTCGCCGCGGCGGGCAACGTCTACCGCCACGAGTACGAGGGCGTGGACGAGGCCCTGATCTGGCACACCGTGCGGCACGACCTCCACTTGTTGCGGAGCGTGGCGGCAGCAGAGCTGGACCAACTGCGCATCGAGCCGTGACGCGCCACCGGTGGTTGCAGTCGTCTTGACGGCCACGGCAAGAGACCCAGGGTTCAGCCGCCGCCCGGAGCCCCGTTTCCGCCTTGGCCCTCAAGCTTGGCCCTCAAGTAGGAAGCTCTGCCCCAGGTTCACAGATAATCGCGGGACTCTACCAGGGTGAACCCCGGAACCTCCTTAGCAGCTATCATGATTCCGTGGCGCGCTCGCGCGGCGCTCGCCGAGCGCCCCAAGGAGGTGCGCTGCTATGCAGGCAAGACTCAGATCCCTGGTCCCCGGTCAGGTTTTGATCGGCGGAATTGCCCTGTGCGTGACCCTGGTCGCAGGCGGATTGTGGTGGCGCAGATTCCTGACCGCCACCGGCATGGCCAGCGGCCTGACGCTGCGGGAGCTCGCGGAATTCCTTCCCACCACCCAGCATCCGGCTGTGGAGGTGCTCAAGCTGCTGGCCGCGCTGCTGATTGGAATCCTGGTGACGGCCGTGCTTCGCCACTCCCGTCATCAAAAACAGGTCAGCCCGTCGATGGAGCAGACCCAGGTGCTGCTGTGTGTCTCG
>Ga0247727_10002879_pt1 | contig 38825 bp, 41 predicted proteins | sample WisWelCaveWW1625_FD_202498 | JGI IMG/M metagenome (GOLD analysis project Ga0247727, IMG submission 202498) | Biofilm microbial communities from Wishing Well Cave, Virginia, United States - WW16-25 | ecosystem: Environmental > Aquatic > Deep subsurface > Groundwater > Cave microbial mat | place...
ATAAAACAAAAATAGGAGTATGCAAATGACGGCAACGGTTCAACTCGATGTGAATTTGTGGAGTCGGTTTTCCGGTTTAGCCCAACAAAAACGAAAACGACCAAACCGGCTGCTGGAAAAACTCATCGCGGAATATCTTGCCGTTCAAAAAGATTTGCAACTTGATGAAGCGATCCGGCAACAAGTCAGAAAAAGCGGCTTCAAAGAAAGTGATGCCGTTGATTTGGTTAAACAGTACCGCCAGACAAAGAGTTCGTAAGTGCCTGCTAAGAAAAAACGTCTTCCGGTCATTCTCGATACCAATGTCGTTATTGCCAACTATCTGAGCACCAATCCCCGATCTCCGAATGTGATTACGGTTCGATTATGGCGAGAACGGAAATTGCAACTTATCGTCTCCGACGAAATAGCAGACGAATATATCGACGTGCTCATTCGACTCGGCAGTTCTGAAAACTCTGTAGCTAACTTTACAACGACGCTATATGAAAGTGGCGCAGTCACGCACGTCAATCTGGGAAAACGATTCACCGATAGCCGCGATCCGAAGGACAATCCGTTTCTCTCTACGGCTGCCGCTGGTCGGGCGAAATTTTTAGTGACGAATGATTCCGATTTGCTTGATATTCCTGAGTCGGCGAAGCGGAAATTTAAGTTTCGTATTTTGACTCCCAAAGCGTTCTTGAAAATTTACTTCGAGCGTTTTGCTTTACAGTGAGCCGGAAATTTCATGAAAAAAATATAACACTCGAACGCCTCTGGGAAGTGCGTCGAAAAATTTAAGTTTATCACACTCAAATTCGCGCCGAACTGAGTTGTCTTATGCGACACGTGATTGAGTTGTCGCCCACTACATAGTTAGAAGCATAAGAACAAAAAGAGAACAGATATGTTATCAATAACACGATTCGTAAGAATTGCTTTCATTGGATTGCTGTCACTCTGCGGTCCAAACGAGCTTTTTTCGCATCACCACCTCTCAGAAACCGCTCTTGCAGGTTTCTTTATTCAATCCGACTCTCTGAGAGCACAGCTTGAAAGACTTGACAATAGGATCAATGCATTGGAGATCCAGAACAATTTGCTAATAAGGTCCATGGAATTGCAAGTCACCGAGGCAGAGAGAAAGGCAAGATTTCTTGAAATTACGTTGGCCATTTTGGGAGGGCTATTGGGCGTCATAGTAGCAATAATAACCATAAGCAGCTTAAGAAATACCATCTGGGAGCGAGGATTTCACGAGAAAAAGGAAGAATGGGAGCGAAAATTTCATGAGGGCAGAGATAATTGGGAACGAAAAATTCAAGATGAACGAGAAAGCAGAGAAGGTAGAATCGTAGAAGTATTACAAAACAACGTTCAAACTGTCACTAACCTGATGAATATCATTTCCGAAGGCCAGCAACTTGCTGATAAAGTTAAAGAATCCGTTGAACGACAAAGAGAACAGACTAAATGGTTCAAAGATGAAATCTCTGCTATTAATTCTGATTCTGAAAGACTGCAAAAAGAGGGAACGCTTAAAAGGCGAATGGTGAGGCAACGAGAAGTGCAAGGGGAATTTTCCTTAATAGGTGACCGCATAGAAAAGATACTTCTACTGTTACCATTGATTCCCTTCGACCATGGTGAAGGGAAATTGTCTGCAACGGCGTATTATGTTCGCGCCGTTCATAGGTTTATTCTCAATGACTATATAGAGGCACGAAAATTATTCACGGAATCGAGACACTTGGTAAAAGGCGGAGATCTGCTCTGGCAAATCCCTTACTATGAAGGCATGATGGCAAAGAACGAAGGAAAATACGAAACAGCCATCGCGCAATTTGAAGAAGCGATTATAGCACGTCAAAACACTGATTTGGAATTAGGTTCCCGTACTGAAATAGCCGAGATTACCTGTTTTAAGTGGTCAAGACAAAAGAAAGGCGATGCGCTTCAAAAGGGCATGATCGAAACGAGAAGCAGGTGCCTGGATATAATTCAAAAAGCTGAAGGTATCCAAAACAATACTGATTCTTCGCTTTTGGAAATAGTTGTGGGAAAGAATCCAAACATGACGGATGAGTTTCGCCGGTTGCAGGCACGTTGTTTTTTAATCGCTGGAAACTCCTACTGGCTTGAAGGTTCTTACGATGATGCACTCAAGATGTATCAAAAGTCAGCGCAGATCAAGCAGGCCAGTGTTTACGCATTTTCATCAATTGCACAGGCTATGGATAAATTGAATCATGTAGGTGGGGCTCATGATAATCCCTTAGATTATTTTGAGAAAGCCTTTAACGCCTTACAAGCTCATTTAGGTCGATCGGATGAATATCAAAATAGAGTTCTGAGGATTTCCATTTTTGCACTTTGCGTCAAAAAGCTCAAAGAGGCAAAAAGGATTGATGGTAGCTGGGAACCGATTCAGTACAGAATACAAGCAGAGAGAATTATTGGAGACGAACTTAAATTCAAGAATCAAAATATCAGGTTGTTTTCACCTTTTTCAAAAATTCACATGGATCAAAACGATTACATAGAAGAGTTACGAAGAGAGGTGGCTTAGATTGATCCAATTGAGAAACGCTTTTGTAAGATGAAGGCTTTCATCATCCATATTCTGAACTGTGGAGCTTCTAACATCAGCTTCAACCGGACTGCGGGGCAGTGGCATGAATGTCATGATTTGGTGATGCGAACGCCCGTCTTTCAATCAACTTTCGTCTCGCCCCGCAGCCGGTGATGCGCAGCGTTGATTGCGCTGGCCGTAGCTTGATTTTGAATAATGGCAAATTATTGTAGTCTTGCCCGCTTGTGGGGCATTGTCGAGAAGCTGAATTAATTGAATCCGACACCCGTCCACCAGCGGTGAGAACTAAGTGAAAACAGGAAAATATACAAATGGAAAAAACAGGTAACGAAAATCTTGATATGAAGAATTGGTATCTATCCAATTTTGACTTTTTTGAGAGCAAGCTGAACGGTCGTGGCGCGATTCCATTTCACGAAACCCGCCGGGCGGCTATATCCAGATTTTCCGCATTGGGTTTTCCAACGCCCCGCAATGAGGAATGGAAATATACCAACGTCGCGCCGCTGTTAAGGCATAAATTCAAATTAGCGCAGGAGCCAGTTCATTTGGCGAAAACCGCGCTCGCAGAATTTCTTTTTGATGGACTGCCGCAAAATCGATTAGTGTTTGTCAATGGCCGATTTGCAAAAGAGCTTTCACATGTCGAGTCGCGCGTCAAAGGGCTGGTGATCGAGAGCTTGGCCAACGTCCTCCAGCGCGGCGATGAGCTTGCGGAAAAATATCTCGCGCATTACGCGGATTATGAGAATGAGACTTTTATCGCTTTGAATACGGCGTTTGCCGATGATGGCGCCTTTGTTCGCGTCCCGCGCAAAGTCGTGATTGATGAGCCGATTCATTTGCTGAATATATCGGACTCCAGCAAAAGCTCTTTTCTCGCCCATCCGCGCAATCTTATTCTTATCGGAGAAGGCAGTCAAGTCCAAATCATCGAGAGCTATCACCATCTTGCGAGCCAGGCTTATTTTAATAACGTCGTCACGGAAATGGTATTAGAAGAAAATGCCCTTGTTGATCACGTGCGGATTCAAAACGAGAGCCGGCAATCCTATCACGTTTCCGCCCGGGAAGTGCATCAGGAAAAGGGCAGCGTGTATTCTTCCATCAGCATCGACCTCGGCGGCGCGCTGGTGCGCAACAATTTCAACTTGCGCTTGCAGGCGGAAAACTGCGAAGGCAATTTGTTCGGTTTCTACATGGCCGCCGGACAGCAGCACGTCGATAATCATACGTTGATCGATCACGCCATGCCGCATTGCAACAGCAAGGAACATTATAAGGGAATTCTGGATGATAAAGCCCATGGCGTATTCAACGGCAAGGTGATGGTCCGGCCGGACGCCCAAAAAACGAACGCTTATCAATCCAATCAATGCCTGCTGCTGAGCAATGAGGCGGTGATCAACGCGAAGCCGCAATTGGAAATTTTTGCGGACGACGTCAAATGCAGCCACGGCGCGGCCATCGGCCAGCTTGATGAAGACGCCGCCTTTTATCTGCGTTCGCGCGGCATTGGCGAAGAAGAGGCGAATTCGATGCTGCGCTACGCTTATGCCAGCGAGATTCTGGATCACATCAAAATCGAACCGGTGCGCGAGCGGTTGGATAAGATGGTTAATGCCGGTTTTAAGGAAAATCAATAACAGTTTTTTAACCACCAAGACACGAAGGCACGAAAAAAAACAAAAGGCCATATGATAAAGCTTTTCTTAGTGTCTTTGTGTCTTCGTGGTGGTTTAAAAATTAGTCGGATTCAAAGCTGTCCATATAAAGCTGCCAACTGATTTTATTGAAAGGCAATTGTTTTTTAAACTTGTTTGGTTGTTCCCCTTCATGGGACCCGCGTTAGGAAAAATCAATGATACCTTCAGCCAATTCTGTTAGCCGCCTCGACGTTGAGAGAATCCGGGAAGATTTCCCGATTCTCCGCCAAAAAGTGCGTGGCAAGCCGTTGGTCTTTCTCGATAGCGCCGCGACCTCGCAAAAACCGCAAGTGGTGATTGACGCGCTCAACAATTATTATCAAACTGAAAATGCCAATATTCATCGCGGGGTCTATTATTTGAGCGAGATCGCGACCAACGCCTACGAAGGCACACGCCTGAAAGTCAAAGAAACGATCAACGCGAATTCGATCAAAGAAATCGTTTTTGTCCGCGGCACAACCGAAGGCATCAATCTGGTCGCTTCTTCTTATGGAAGAAAGAACGTCAAGGAAGGTGATGAGATCGTCATCTCGGCGATGGAGCACCATTCCAATATCGTGCCGTGGCAAATGCTGTGTGAAGAAACCGGCGCGAAATTGCGCATCATTCCGATCAATGACGAGGGTGAATTGCTGGTGGATGAATTTGAAAAACTCCTCAATAAAAAAACGAAATTGGTTGCCGTCGTTCACACCTCCAATTCGTTGGGCACGATCAATCCCGTCAAGCGCCTCGTCGATATCGCTCATGACCGCAACGTGCCGGTGCTGGTCGATGGCGCGCAGGCGTTGCCGCATGGCAAAATCGACGTGAAAAAATTGGGGTGCGACTTTTTCGTTTTTTCCAGCCACAAGGTTTTTGGGCCGACCGGCGTGGGCGTGCTCTATGCGAAAGAGGCGATTTTGGAAAAGATGGCGCCCTATCAGGGCGGCGGCGACATGATCAAATCCGTCACCTTTGAAAAGACGCTTTACAATGATTTGCCGTATCGCTTCGAAGCCGGCACGCCGAATATCGCCGGCGTCATCGGCCTGAGCAAAGCGCTGGATTACGTGGCCGGCATCGGCTATGAAAAAATCGCCGCTTATGAAAAAGAGCTGTTAAATTATGCAACGGCAGCTTTGTCGACCATCAAGCCGCTCAGAATAATTGGGACAGCGAAAGAGAAGGCCGCGGTTATTTCGTTCGTGCTTGAAGGAATTCATCCCCACGACGTCGGGACGATTTTGGATCGCGATGGCATTGCAATACGAACCGGGCACCATTGCACGCAACCGGTGATGGCGCGGTTCAATGTTCCGGCAACTTCCAGAGCCTCGTTTGCTTTTTACAATACCAAAGCCGAGACCGATCTTTTGGTCAAAGGCCTGCATAACGTTATCAATCTGTTTAGGGGGTGAGATTTAAGAAAGGGGACTTTTAAGCTTCACTATATCTAAATAACAAAAGATTATGAACAGAGAATGAGTAAGTTAATTTATCTCACCCCCTGAACTGATGGACGAGCTGCGCGAATTATATCAGCAAGTGATTTTGGATCACAACAAGAATCCAAAAAACTTTGGCAAACTCGAGACGGCGAATCGCACGGCGGAAGGCTACAATCCACTTTGCGGCGATCGCATCGATTTATATATGCAAGTGGAAGATGGCATCATCAAAGATATAAGCTTCGAAGGCGCCGGCTGCGCCATTTCAAAAGCTTCATCTTCCGTGATGACGACGGTGCTAAAAGGCAAGTCAACCGCCGAAGCCGAACAGCTTTTCAAGAAATTTCAGAAACTCATTACGAGTGAGCCCGGCGCCGAGCCCGATCTGAAAGAAATCGGCAAGCTGGTTATTTTTTGCGGCGTGCGGGAATTCCCGCTGCGCGTCAAATGCGCCGGTTTGGCCTGGCATACGATGGTCGCGGCGCTAAAAAATGAAAGCGCGACGGTTTCAACGGAATAAGCCGCCACGGAGTGACAAACTTTAGTTTGTCATTTTTCTACTGCGAGCAGTCTCTGCGCTGGCGCTCGGGTTAATCGTGACGTAGGTGACAAACTGAAGTTTGTCACTCCGATTTCGAGAACAGTAATAGGTAAACCTTATGGAAAATGATAGTGCAAAAACCGATCTCAAGAATGAAATTATCAAAGTGCTGGAAACTTGCTACGACCCGGAGATTCCGGTCAATATTTATGAATTGGGGTTGGTTTATGATATCGCTGTGGATCCCTCCAATAACGCGCTCGTCCACATGACGCTAACCTCTCCGGCCTGTCCCGTCGCCGGTAGCTTGCCCCCTGAAGTGGAAAATAAAATCAAAGCCATTCCGGGAATCAATGACGCCAGAGTCGAAGTCATTTGGGAACCCCAATGGAATCCCAGCATGATGAGCGAGGCGGCAAAACTGGAGCTTGGTTTTATGTAAACGATAAATATTTTCGGAGGCAATATGCGCGCTTCTGCAAAAAAGCCAGCAAAAAAGTTAAGCCCAAGGCTGAGCGCCAGATACGTCAATAATCGTGCCTTTTGGCGGCTCAAACCTTATATCGACAAAACTTATCCGCCAGGTCAATATATTGGCCTTGTAGATGGAAAGATCGTCGCTGATGCCGCGGATTTTGATACATTGCATGAAAAGTTAAAGTTAATCGAAAAACGCCGTGATCATAGCATGGTGATGCAAGCCGGTGTTAATTATTTAAGGAAGGCGATTGATTTGCTCGGATAAGGGTTAAAAAAATTGGAACAAAGAAATCCGTACAAGGGCGAGCCGCTACGTCCATGGATAGCGGTCGTTTTTGAAAAAGCCGATGGCAGCGGCAAAATCACAAAGCAATTGATTGTTGATACGGGCGGGGTTGCGGCGATTCGAATAAACCGCTCTCTTTTGTTTAAAATTGAGATTCGCCCTGCTGATCTGCAGAAGACAAACTTCGGACTTGCCGAAGGAAGTTGGGTTTGGGTTGAAATCCCGAAACTGGGTTTTCGGAAGCAGATGGTTGCATACGGTTTGGATCGGGTTGTGGCCGCAGCAAAGGCGTCTCATTCTGACTTTGAGGGTTCAGTCGGCTTGCCTTTTTTGCGTGAATTCGAATATGGCGGCAATGAAAACGAATTTTGGCTTCGATACGAACATGTCCCTTGACGCGCTTTATCAGGGAATCATTCTCGATCATTTCAAGAATCCGCGCAATTTTGGAAAATTAGACGGACCCACGACGCACGCACACCACGAAAATCCCTCCTGCGGTGATCAGCTCGATTTGCAAGTCGCGATTGATGAGCACCAACGTATCAGCCAAATCAAATTTCACGGACGCGGCTGCGCCATCAGCCAATCTTCGGCTTCGATGATGACGGAATTGGTGAAGGGCAAAACCGTCACCAAAGCGCGCGATGCGATTGCGAGCTTTGTGCACATGCTCACTGGCGAAGGCACAACCAAAGTTGATCTCGGGGATTTAAAAGCCCTCGCCGGCGTCAAACAATTTCCGGTACGCGTCAAATGCGCGACGCTGGCGTGGAAAGCGCTGGAGAGTTGTTTGGAGCAAGCCGAGGCTAAATTGAAATGATGCTTAGAAATGAAAGCCAGCTTCAAAACCATGCTGGCTTTTTTATTTGTCGCCAAAACGTTTGACATTCTCGCTTTTTTTATTATTTTTTAGTGTGGCTGTTTCTGCGAAAATAACGTCAAAACAACGCCAATAAAAAGAAAATACATTTCAACCTTTAACCGAGGAGCAACAAGATGGCTGACAAAAAACTCGTTAATTATTCCACCCAAGAAGGCTTGGCGATCATCGAGCTCACCGATCCGCCGGCCAATACGTACACGCATGAAATGATGCGCCAGCTCGACAACGCGATTCTCGACGCCCGCATGGATGACAACGTGCATGTGATTGTCATCAAAGGCGCGGGCGAGAAATTTTTCTGCGCCGGCGCGAACATCCGCATGTTGCAGGAGGTGACGCCGCGCTTCAAATACTTTTTCTGTTTGCACGCCAACGAGACGCTGACGCGGTTGGAGCAAACGCCGAAGCTCGTGATTGCGGCGATCAACGGCCACTGTGTCGGCGGCGGTTTGGAAATCGCGATGGCCACAGATATTCGTCTCGCGAAAAAAGGCGCGGGCAAAATCGGTTTGCCGGAAGTCACCCTCGGCGTGTTGCCCGGCACCGGCGGCACGCAGCGGCTCGCCCGCCTCGTCGGCAAGTCGCGCGCGATAGAGTTGATGACCACCGGCCGCGCCTTTGAATTTGAGGAAGCCGAGCAAATGGGCATCGTCAATCATGTTCTCCCGGCGGAAAATTTCTGGGAAGAAGCGGTGAAATACGCCCGCCAATTCCTGCCGCCGAACAAAGCCAGCAAAGCCGTCGGCTTGATCAAGCGCTCCGTCCAATCCGGCATCGAAGTTTCGTTCAGCGAATCCCTCGCCATCGAGCGCGAACTGCAGCAGCAACTTTTTCAAAGCGAAGACGCGAAGGAAGGCTTAACGGCGTATAATGAAAAACGCAAACCAAATTTTGCGGGAAAATAGCAAACAATAGATTGGCAAGCCTGCAAGTGGAGTTCACTATCAACTTCACTTGCAGTTGCTGTGGTGATAAAGTGCAAATGGAAACCGGCCAATAAAACACCTCTAAAATTATCTTGAAACGAATCGTTGAATTCGAAGTCATTCTTAGCCCTGCTGATCGCCGGCGGCATTACCATCTGAGCGAGCGTGGCAAGGTGTTGGAGTTTGTCGAGCAATATGAAACATTCTTTATAAGCAAATGGGTTGCGGTTGTGCGTTATGACACAGCACATGGCTTCGCGCACAAAGATGTTTTACGGCCAAACGGCAGAGCCATCAAAATTCGCTTGGCAAAAACGGATTATAATGAATCAATGACCTTCGCTGTAGAGGACTTAAAAACAAATTGGCCCAGATACAAATTTGACTTTTTAAAGAGGGCAAAAAAACCATGAGCGAGCATCAACTTTTCAAAAAAAACCTTGAAATTAGTAGTGAATTTAGCCGCTATGTCTTGCAACACCCCGAGTTTGCAAATAAAATTCCGCGCCATGCCTTAGTCGTTTTTCTCCCCCAAAATGATACTGCTCTGCGCGAATATAATCTCAAACTGGCGCTCACGCATCGTGAACCGAAACAACCATTGGTATACGTTCATTTTGAAAAATTGCAAGGAAAATCTCCTCGAATCGTAAGACCGAAATTGGAAATTGTTAAAAATGGACGTTGATATTTGTAGCGCCCTTGTCATTTTTTCGGTTTCACCTTTTATCTTTTTTGACAATCTATGCTCACCAAACTTTTCATCAACGGCAAATGGGAAGACGCTGCCAGTGGCAAAACCTTCCCGACGATCAATCCTGCTACCACCGAAGTCATCGCGCAAATCGCCGAAGGTGGCACGGAAGATATTGATCGCGCCGTGAAAACGGCGCGTGTGGCGCTCGACGGCCCGTGGGGCAAAATGAATGCTTCCGAACGCGGCCGCATTATTTGGAAAATGGGCGAGCGCATGCTCGAACGCGCGGATGAGATTGCCAGGCTCGAAACCATGGATAACGGCAAGACCATCACCGAGTCGAGCAAAATCGACGTGCCGTATGCGGCGGATTTGTATTTCTATTATGGCGGCGCCGCAACCAAGCTCGAAGGCCATACGATTCCGGTGAATGGGCCGTATTTCAATTACACGTTGCGAGAGCCGCTCGGCGTCGTCGGACTCATCGTGCCGTGGAATTTTCCGCTGCTGCTCGCCTCGCGCAAAGTCGCTGCTGCGCTCGCTGCCGGCAACACACTCATTTTAAAACCGGCGGCGCAAACTCCTCTCACCGCATTGATGTTGGCGGAGATTGGCATGGAAGCCGGATTGCCTCCCGGCGTTTTAAATGTCGTTCCCGGACACGGCTCGACCGCCGGCGCGGCGCTGGTGAAACATCCCGATGTCGACGGCATCGCATTAACCGGCGGCACGAACACCGGCCAACAATTGATGCGCGACGGCGCAGCGACGGTAAAGAAAATGCATCTCGAGCTTGGCGGCAAATCACCCAACATCGTTTTCGCCGATGCCGATCTCGAAGCCGCCGCGAAAATGGCGCTGATGGGAATTTTCTATAATAAAGGAGAGGTGTGTACGGCCGGTTCACGCTTGCTGGTTGAGAAATCGATTTATGATGGCTTCATGGAAAAAGTTGTTGATCGCGCCAAGAAAATGCAGCCGGCCGATCCGATGGATCCCAAAGCGCGACTCGGCCCGCTCGTTTCCGAAACGCAGTTGGCGAATGTCAAGAAGTACGTCGAGATCGGTGAGAAAGAAGGCGCGCGTTTGCTCGTCGGCGGCCGCCAGCCGGAGCCGATGCCCGGTAAAGGTTATTTTTATCAGCCGACAATTTTTGATAACGTGCAACCCAACGCAACGATTGCGCAGGAAGAAATTTTTGGCCCGGTGCTCGCAACGCTGACTTTTCAAGATGGCGACGAATTGTTGAAAATCGCCAACGGCACGATGTACGGCCTGGCTTCGGCGATTTGGACGAAAGATATCAAGAAAGCGCATCGACTTGCCAAAGCGCTGAAAGCCGGCACGGTGTGGATCAACACCTACAACAACTACGACGCGGCGATGCCGTACGGCGGCTACAAAATGAGCGGCTTCGGTCGCGAAAGCGGCATGGAAGCGTTTGAGTTTTACACGCAATCAAAAAGTGTGTGGGTGGATTTAAGCTGAGCATTATTTTAAAAACGGAGATTGTCTGGCTCTTCGCTTATGGCAATTGGCAGACGATCCAGACGGCGCTGGGCCGCGCGCAAGGTTGGGGACAAGCTTTTTGCCAATTTTTCTGCTCACGACCTTTGGTTCGTTGGGCTTTTATCGTTACAAAGGGTTTCAAGCGCGTTGAATTTTTCGGAGAAAATCTATGGGCGACATTTATCTCGACATCACCGTCATGAACGACGCTGATTTGGAAAAGCAAAAAGAAGTTCAATTTCTCGCTGATACCGATGCGACACGCGCGTGGATACCGAAGACATTGGCGCGCGAATTAAACATTAAAGAAGTTGGAAAAGTGCCATTGGAATTGGCGAATGGAAAAGTTCAAAAATATCCCTACGGCCTTTGCAAATTTGCATATGAAGGTGAGTTGGTCAATGGCACGGTTGTCATCGGCCCCGCGAATATTGAACCTATCGTCGGCACGCACGTCTTGCAGGATTTTCGTTTGGTTTTGGATGTGGCGCACCATTCTGTGAGGCGTGCCCGGGCGATGAAAGCGAAATAGTTTTCTCGTCGTCGGAATTTATTTATAACCAGCAGCAAGTAACCAGCGACCAGCCATTATGTTTCCAGAAATTTTTATTCTCTCTGCCGCGCGCACGCCCATCGGCAAATTCGGCGGTGTATTTGCCGAAATGTCTTCTCCCGAACTTGGCGCATTCGCCGCAAAAGCCGCAATCGAGCGCGCGAAAATCGAACCGGCGCAGCTCAACGAAGTCATCATGGGTAATGCGCGTCCGGCCGGCGTTGGCCCGAATCCAGCGCGACAGATTGCGAAACGCGCTGGCGTGCCGGTCGAAATTCCGGCTTACACCGTAAATAAAGCCTGCGGCTCCAGTTTGCGCGCGATTATCAACGCCGTGCAAGCATTGAAATGCGGCGATGCCGAGGCCATTCTCACCGGCGGCAGCGAAAGCATGAGCCGGGTGCCATATCTGCTCACGAAAGCGCGTTGGGGCTATCGCCTCGGCCACGAGAAGATTATTGACGGCATGTATCAAGACGGTTTTCTTTGTCCGCTGTGCGGCCAATTGATGGGCGAGACGGCTGAAACCTTGGCGATCCAATACAAAATCTCGCGTGAAGAACAAGATCGCTACGCGCTGGAAACGCAGCATCGCTGCGAAAAGGCGCGAAAAGAAAATCGGTTTAATAATGAGCTTGTCTCCGTTGAAGTGCAAGTTGGAAAAGGCGAAAAGAAAATTGTTTCATCGGACGAACATCCCCGCGATGGCGTAACGATGGAAAGTCTTGCCAAGTTGCCGCCGGTGTTTAAGAAAGACGGCACCGTGCACGCCGGCAACTCATCCGGAATGGTCGATGGCGCCGCGGCGCTCGTTTTAGCGACGGAAGATTTTGTGAAAAGAAATAACGCGCCGGTTTTGGCAAAGATTGTCGGCTACGCGAATGCCGGCGTTGATCCGGCTATCATGGGTATTGGGCCTGTTCCTGCCGTGAAATCCTTGCTGAAAAAATATAATCTCAAACTCCAAGACATTGATCTCATCGAACTCAACGAAGCGTTCGCCGCGCAAGTCATCGCCTGCGACCGCGAGCTGCATTTCGATATGTCGCGTGTGAATGTGAACGGCGGCGCGATTGCCATTGGGCATCCAATCGGCGCGACCGGCGCGCGCATCACCGTGACGCTCGTGCATGAAATGCTAAAGCGCCAATCGCGCTACGGCCTCGCCACGTTGTGCATCAGTGGCGGCTTGGGGGTTGCGTTGTTGGTGGAGGGAATTTAAAATGACCTGCCAATTCCTCCAACTCGAAAAACAAAATGCCGTCGGCATTCTCCGTTTCAATCGTCCGGAGCGACTCAATGCGTTTGAGACGGTGATGGTGCAAGAAGTGCCGGTGGCGCTGCGCGAGCTGCTCGAAGATGACGGCGTGCGCGTTGTGATCATCACCGGCAACGGCAAAGGTTTCTGCGCCGGCGCGGATTTGCAACTGCTCAACGAGCTTGTTACGGCCAAAGATTTTGCGACTGGCAAAACCGTCGTGTCCGCCGGCAACGATGTTGTCACCATGATCCATGCCGCTGAAAAGCCCGTGATCGCTGCCCTCAACGGCCCGGCGGCCGGCGGCGGCGCTGGCATCGCGCTATCTTGCGATATTCGATTGATGGCCCAATCTGCTACCATCGGCTTCACGTTCATTCGCCTCGGCTTGCATCCCGATCTCAGTTGCACGTATTTTCTCCCCCGCCTCGTTGGCCCGGCGAAGGCCGCCGAGCTATTTATGACCGGTGAAATGATCGCCGCCGATGAGACGCTCCGACTCCGCATGGTAAATCAGGTTGTTCCGGACGACGAGCTGATGCCAACCGCTTTGAGACTCGCGTCAGCGATTGCCGAAAAATCGCCGTTGGCGTTGCGACTTATGAAAAAAGGACTGCAGCAAACTTTGGAGCAGCCGCTCGATGCCATGCTCAAGTACGAAACCTATGCGCAGAGTCTGTGTTTCGAATCAAAAGAAGCAGCCGAGGCGATGCAAAAATTTTTAGCGGCGCGGGAAAAATAATTTAACCTCGAAACGCGCGAAAAAACGCGAAAATTTTTAATGTCTTTCGCGTACTAAAAAAAGTGACTAAAAATTATGATCGACTTTTCCCTTTCCGAAGACCAAAAGCAATTCCGCGACCTCGCGTACGAATTTGCGAAAAACGAAGTTCGTCCGCTGGCGGCGAAACTTGATGAAGAAGAAAAATTTCCACTCGCAGTTTGCCGCAAAGGTTGGGAGTTGGGCTTGATGAATGTGCACGTTCCGAAAGAATACGGCGGCCTCGGCCTTGGTGTGCTCGAAGAATGCTTGATCGCCGAAGAAATCGGTTGGGGCTGCACCGGCGTTGGCGCAACGATGACCTGCAACACCCTCGCCATTGCCCCGGTGATCGTCGCCGGAAACGACGACCAAAAGAAGAGATTTCTTGCGCCGTTGGTTGAAGAATGCTCGTTCTGCGCGTATGCCGTCACCGAGCCCGGCGCCGGCAGCGACGTGCAAGCAATCAAAACTACGGCCAAAAAAGTTGGCGCTGATTACGTGCTCAACGGACAGAAGATGTGGATCACCAACGCGGCGCAAGCGAAATGGTTTTTCGTCATTGCTTACACCGATCAAACCAAAAGCTACAAAGGCATCAGCGGGTTTCTCGTTCCGGCGGATTTGCCCGGCGTGAAAGTCGGCAAGCACGAGCACAAGCTGGGCCAACGTTGCTCCGATACGCGCGGCGTTGCCTTTGAAGAGGTGAAAGTGCCCGCGAGCAATATGCTCGGCAAAGAAGGCGACGGTTGGAAAGCGGCGATGGCGGCGTTTGATCATTCGCGTCCGGTGGTTTCAGCAATGGCCGTCGGTCTCGCGCGCGCGGCGATGGAGCATGCGGCACAGTATGCGAAAGAACGCCGGACTTTTGGCGCGCCGCTCGCCGCGCACGAAGGCATCAGCTTCATGATCGCGGATATGGCGAGAGACATCGAAGCCGCGCGCTTGCTGACATGGCTCGCCGCTTGGACGATTGATCAAGGCAAACGCAACACCCTGCAAGCGGCTTATGCCAAATGCGCCGCTGCTGACACCGCCATGCGCGTCGCTACTGACGCGGTGCAAGTATTCGGCGGCTACGGGTTCTCGCGTGAGTACCCTGTCGAAAAACTCATGCGGGACGCAAAGATTTTTCAGATTTATGAAGGCACCAGCCAGATTCAGCGGTTGATTATTGCGAAAGAAATTTTTGAACGTGGTTAACGTAGCCCAACCAGCTTGACTGAAGGAAGGAGATTTATTCAATGAATCACTGCCTTGGCTTAATTTGTCTCGTCTTAACAAGCTCCACCTCCTTTATTTCTGCACAAGAATTTTCCCGTCCCATTCACACCTACTCCATCGTCGCGCGCGATCCCGCCACCGGCCAGCTCGGCGTCGCGGTGCAATCGCATTGGTTTTCCGTCGGCTCGCTGGTGACCTGGGCCGAAGCCGGTGTCGGCGCGGTCGCCACGCAATCGTTTGTCGATCCGGCCTACGGGCCGCTCGGACTTGAATTGATGCGCGCCGGCAAAACCGCGAAACAGGCGCTGGAAGGATTGTTGAAAAGTGATCCGGGCGAAGCCGTGCGTCAAGTCGCAATGATTGACGCCAAAGGCAATGTCATCGCCCACACCGGCAGCAAGTGCATTCCTGCCGCCGGCTATATCACCGGCGAAAATTTTTCCGTGCAGGCCAATCTCATGCTCAATGACAAAGTTTGGCCGGCGATGGCGGCAGCTTATAAAAACACCATCGGCGATCTTGCCGACAAAATGCTCGCCGCGCTTTTTGCCGCCCAGAGTGTTGGCGGCGATATTCGCGGCAAACAATCCGCGGCGATTCTCATCGTCAGCGGCACCTCAACGGGAAGGCCTTGGGTGGATCGGGTACTGGAACTGCGTGTCGAAGATCATCCCGAGCCGCTCAAAGAATTGCGCCGGCTCATCAACGTGCATCGCGCGTATCAACACATGAATGCCGGCGATCTCGCGATGGAACACAATGATATGGAAAAAGCCTTGCGCGAATACGGCGCGGCGCAAGAAATGATGCCGGAAAATCTCGAGATGACCTATTGGACCGCCGTGTCGCTTGTCAACGCGGGCCGGCTTGATGAATCTTTGCCGCTCTTCAAAAAAGTTTTTTTAGGCGATCCGAATTGGGCCGAGCTGACGCCGCGGCTGCCAAAAGTGGGTTTATTAAATGTCGATGACGCCGGCCTGAAAAAAATTTTAACTGCAGCGCCAGAACCGAAATCTATGAAAAAATAAAATTACGCTCCAGCTTATCATGCCCATCATCGACATTCACATCCACATCCAGCCGTGGGAGCAGCTCAAACCGGAGGTTCACGCCAAAATGATCGCCGGCCGCAATGACATGGCGGCCATTCAGAAATTCATTGAATCGCCCCAGGCCTTTTTAGAATTTCTCGATGCGAATGGCGTCGAGCGCGCCGGACTCATCAATTATCCCAGCCCCGATCTCATGGGTTTCACTGCTGCTACAAACGATTTCGTCGCCAACTATTGCAAAGCGAATCCGCAGCGGCTCATCGCTTTTGGCGGCGTGCACCCGCGCTTTTGCGATGACGTCGATGCCGAGACGACGCGCTTGCTGAAATTGGGCATTCACTGTTTGAAAGTTCATCCCCCACATCAGATCATTGCCGCCAATGCGTATCGTTCGGGCAACGCCGCGCAGGAGACATTGTATCGTCGCGCCGAGAAAGAAAATATGCTTATCATGTTTCACGGCGGCACGAGCATTTTTCCCGGCGCGCGCAATGTTTACGCGGACACGATGCTGATTGACGACGTCGCCGTCGATTTTCCCAATTTGAAAATCATCATCGCACATGCGGGCCGGCCGCTGCACACGGAAACGACGTTCTTTCTCCTGCGCCGCCACAAAAATATTCACATCGATATTTCCGGTATTCCCCCGAAAAAATTGTTGGAGTATTTGCCGCGCCTCGAGGAAATTGCCGACAAAACTTTATGGGGCACGGACTGGCCCAGCCCCGGCGTGACGGACATGCGCAAGAACATTGACGATTTTCTCGCGCTGTTGATTCCACAGAAAACTAAAGAGGCGATTTTGCATGATAATGCGCTGAAGTTGCTCAAAGAATGTGGAGTGTTACATAGTTAGTGAAGCAACCAGTGATCGGTAATCAGTCTGCAATTAACTGATTACTGATTACTGAAAACTGATAACTGAACATCATGAAATCAGTGTTTATCAATCAACACGGCGACGAATCCGTTTTACAGTTCGGCGTGTTGCCCGATCCGGTTGCCGGCCCCGGTCAGGTTCTCATCGAAATCAAAGCTTGCGCGTTGAACCATCTCGATCTGTGGGTCCGCAAAGGCCTTCCCGCGCTCAAGCTGCCAATGCCGCACATTCTCGGCTCGGATATTTCCGGCGTCGTGGCGCAAATCGGCGCGGGCGTATCGCATGTTCAAGTCGGACAGGAAGTGATTATCTCGCCCGGCGTTTCCTGTGGTTACTGCGAGCACTGTCTCTCTGGTTCTGACAATAATTGCCGCGAGTACGGCGTGCTCGGCGAGCATGTGCGCGGCGGCTACGCGCAGTTTATTTCCGCGCCGGCGCAGAATATCGTGCTCAAACCACAGAATTTAAATTTCATCGAAGCCGCCTCGTTTCCTCTGACGTTTCTTACCGCGTGGCACATGTTGGTGGCCAATTGCCAAGTGCGCCCCGGCGATTGGGTGCTCATCCTCGCGGCGGGCAGCGGCGTCGGCGTCGCGGCGATTCAAATTGCTAAATTGCACAATGCCACCGTGATTGCCGCTGCGAGCAGCGAGACCAAAGTGGAAAAAGCCAAACAACTCGGCGCGGATTTTCTCATTAATTATGAAAAACAAAATTTCCGCGAAGAAGTGCGCCGGCTCACCGACAAGCGCGGCGTCGATATTGTCTTCGAGCATGTTGGCGAAAAAACGTGGGACGATTCGATCAAGTCCCTCGCCAATGGCGGCAAGATCGTAACGTGTGGCGCCACGACAGGCTACCGCGCGGTCACCGATTTGCGCCACGTGTTCTTTAAAAATTTGAAAATTTTTGGCAATATCATGGGCTCGAAGAGCGAAATGCTGCGCATTGCCGATTTTTTTAAAATTGGTAAATTTCGTCCGGTGATCGATCGCGTTTTGCCTTTGACGGAAGCGCGGGAATCGCATCGCATTTTGGCGAACCGCGAGCAGTTTGGAAAAGTGGTGTTGGAAATTTGAATCTGGTTGCCGGTTGCTCGTCGCTGGCATGTATAAATTTCAAATTATTCACGAGAATTGTTATTATGAAGAAAGGTGTCAAAACAATCGCGGTTATTGGCGCGGGCACGATGGGGCGCGGCATTGCTTACGCTTCCTGCCTCGCCGGATATGCCACCAAGCTTTATGATGTTGAAGAGCACTTTTTGAATAAGGCGGTCGAAAGCATTGCCGGCAGTTTTCGCAAAGCCGTTGATAAGGCGATTTTAGCGCACGAAACGATGACGCAATCTTTGGCGCGCTTGCAAACCACAACCGATCTGAACGTTGCGGCAAGCGAAGCGGATTTTGTTATCGAAGCGATTCCGGAACAAATTGATTTGAAAATCAATTTATTTCGCCAGCTCGATGGAATCGCGCCGCCACATACGATTTTTGCGACCAACACGTCTTCATTGTCTGTGACTGAGATGGCCGGCGCAACGCAGCGGGCTGCGCGAGTCATCGGCATGCACTTTTTCAATCCGGCGTCGCTGATGAAATTCATCGAAATCATTCGCGGCTTGGAAACTTCGGAAGAGACGATTGCGGCGACACAAGAAGTCTCGCAGATGATGAAGAAAGAAACCGTCGTGATCAACGAGTCGCCCGGCTTCATCACCACGCGCATCAATGCCATGATCGGCAACGAGGCGTTTTACATGCTGCAAGAAGGCGTGGCGACCGCGCCGGAAATCGACAAGGCGTTGAAACTGGGACTCAATCATCCGATGGGCCCGTTCGAGCTGGTCGATCTCGTCGGCCTCGACGTGCGGCTGAACGTTCTCAATTTCCTCCACCAAACCCTCGGCGAAAAATTTCGGCCCTGCCCGTTAATGGTAAAATACGTGAAAGCCGGGCGGCTCGGGCGAAAGTTGGGCCGGGGGGTTTATGATTATTCGTAAGCCGCGAACCGTATAATGCGCAAAATCAAAAAAGTATTATAAAAAGCTTGAAATACGGTGGCGGTTTCGTTAGATTAAAACCTGCCAATCAATATGATTGTGCCGTTACGTGCGAGAATTAAACAACGATAGGATGATAGTATGGGCTTGCAAATGAGCAGGTTTGAATTTTCAAAAATGTTTGATGGAAAGGAGTTTTTATGAAAATCACCGTAGTGGGCGCCGGTCATGTCGGCGCGACGACTGCGCTGAGGTTGGCGGAAAAGAAATTGGCGAATGAAGTCGTCGTCATCGACATTCTCGAGGGCATTCCCATGGGCAAGGCGCTCGACTTGTGGGAATCGGCGCCGGTGGAAGGTTTTGATTGCAAAGTCATCGGTTCGTCGAATGATTATTCGCTCACGAAAAATTCGGACCTCGTCGTCGTCACTGCCGGTCTCGCGCGCAAGCCGGGCATGAGCCGCGATGACTTGCAAGAGAAAAATGCCGGCATCGTGAAAGGCGTTACCGAGAGCGTCGTCAACGGCTCGCCGCAATGCAAAATTATCACGGTTACCAATCCGCTGGATGTGATGACGTACGTCGCAATGAAAGTGAGCGGCTTCGAGCCGAATCGCGTGTTCGGCATGGCCGGCGTGTTGGACACCGCGCGCTATCGCACGTTCATTGCGATGGAACTCAATGTTTCGGTGCGCGATATTTCCGCGTTGGTGCTCGGCGGCCACGGCGATGACATGGTGCCGCTGCCGCGTCTCACCACCGTCGGCGGCATTCCGCTCACTGAATTGCTCTCGCAAGATCGCATCGATGCCATCGTGGAGCGCGCGAAAAACGGCGGCGCCGAGATTGTGAAATATCTCAAAGAAGGCAGCGCTTATTACGCGCCTTCCGCCTCGGTCGCCGAAATGGTCGAGTCCGTCGTGCGCGATTCCAAACGCATTCTCCCGTGCGCGGCCTGGCTCACCGGTCAATACGGTTTGAAAGACGTCTACGTCGGCGTGCCGGTGAAGCTCGGCAAAAATGGCGTCGAGCAAATTTACGAATTGAAGCTCAGCGATGCCGAGCTAAAGCTGCTGCAAGAATCAGCGGGCCGGGTAAAAGAGAATATTGCGAAGTTAAAACTCTGAGCAAGGGGAAAAATTGGTAAGCGGCAATTCTCGAAGGCGCAGCGCAGAACCGTCTCGAAAGAGCTTTGAAGATGGATTGTGGTGCGCCTTTTTAATTTTTGCCGGTTTGATAAACTTCTTGCTTTTTGGAATTTTCAATTATATATTTTTGCCATCCCAACCACTAAAATCAGGAAAAATATCATGAGGACCCGCTGGCATTTTTTTGTTTTCACCGCCTCTCTTTTCATTCTTGCCCAAGCCGCCGCGAGAGAAAATCCCGAAAAATTGTTTGCCTATCTGCAGGATGTTTTCAACCGGCACGATAAAAATCTGCACGAGTTTTTGCTCGGCGAGTTGAATCAGTATGTGACGCAATTTCCGAACGGCGAAAAGACGGCGGAGGCGCAATATCTGATCGCCAAAGTGTATCAGGAAAAAGGCGACAAGCAAAAAGCCGTGGCGGTTTTTCTGAAAACCATTTATCTTCATCCCGGCAGCGCCTGGCAGCAAGAGGCCGCGAACGAGGCGCGCAAAATCATTTCAACAGATGGTTCTTTCAAAACTAAACGGGAAAAATTGCTGCCTTTCGTAGATGGAACCGCAACCGGACAAACTCCGGCGGACCGTTATTTCGAGTATTTATATTTAGCGGCGACTCTTGACAATGCCGAGGTTTATGCCGTCATTCTAAACGATGCGAAAACATTTTTGATTCAATTTCCGGATGACGCGCGCCAGGATTCGGTTTTGCTCGCCATCGCCGAACTGTATGCGAAAAAAGGCGACGAGCACGAGGCGGAAGCGAGTTATTTGCGTTTGGAGTATGGTTATCCGGAAAGTCCGCTGCTGCCTTATGCGGGCTATGCGCGCGGCGTGATTCTCTCAAAAGATTTGGGCGAACACAAACGCGCGATCGAAGTTCTGGGCGAGGTGGTGACGAAACATCCGCAAAGTGAGCACGCCACCGCCGCGCTTTTCAAAATGGCCGAAATCAAAAAAGAAAAAACCAAGGATTACGCCGGCGCGATCGCGGATTATCGAAAGTTCATCGAAAGCAATACGGACAGCGCCAAAATTGTGGAGGCGCGTTGGGCTATCGCCGAAGTCAATTTTGAAAATTTAAAAGATTACAACGGCGCGATTGCGGCATATAACGAGATTGTCGAGAAGCATAAAACCGACAAACGCGCCGTCACCGCGATGGAAAAAATCGGCGACATTTACAAAGACAAGCTCGCCGACTACAGCCGCGCCGCCGAGCAGTACGCGACGATTGCCAAAGTTTTTCCTTATTATGAGAAAGCGCCGGAGATGCTGCTCAAAGCCGGCACGGTTTGCGAAGACAAACTGAAAGATTACAAACGCGCCGGCGATTATTATGCGTTCATTCTCGAAAAATTTCCGAAACATAAAAGCGCCGACGAAGCGCGAAAGCGCATCGAAAAGATGAAAGCCAAAGCGGGCCAATGAGGCAGCGCCGATTTGTCGCGGCATTTTAAGCCGCCATTGTTAAAAGACAAGATTTCCCTTCATCACGAAATGCAACGTCGTTGAAGGTATTTTACCCGCCGGCATGGCACTTGAAAAATATTAAGATTTGAGTTTTGTTAAATTTATTTCCAGGTTAATCAAAAAGGAGGAGGTTCATGATGTCCAGAAGAATTTTAGGGCTGTTGCTCGTTGCGAACCTGTTAGGCGCGGCCGTACTCGCGCAAGACCTGAGTGGCTCGCTCGGCATCGGCGTGCGCGCCGGTGCGGCGCAATATCAAGGCAATGATTTTGATTCAAAGAAAATACGCGCGTGGGGCAACCTCGCCGGCGAGTCTTATCTGACGAATAAATTTTCATTGGAAGCCGCTTTAAATATCGGCCAAATCGCCGGCGAAACCGGCAGCAACGATTTTCGCTCGACCCTGACCGGCTTGAGCTTGCTCGGCCGTTTGGGGCTGACCTCAGGCGAAAGTTTCCGGCCTTATCTCGCCGGTGGCGCCGAATATCTCGGCGTCGATCCGAAAAATGACGATCTTCTCAGCCGGCATGACCGCGAGTTCTTCGGCATTCCGTTCGGCGGCGGCGTGAGTTTCGGCATTGCCGAAAATACGGCGCTGGATTTTCGCGGTCTCTATCACTACACGTTCCGCGATCGTTTGGAAGGGGCGGAGAGCGGCCGCGATGACGCGTTCATCACCGGCACGGTCGGCCTGACGAAAATTTTCCGCGCGAATAAAGATCGGGACGGCGATGGCCTGCTCGATAAAGATGAGAAAGCGCGCGGCACCAATCCCAAAATGGCCGACACTGACGGCGATGGTTTGAATGACGGCGAGGAAGTGCTAACTTACCGCACCGATCCTTTGAAAGCCGATTCGGACGGCGACGGCCTCGGCGATGCCGACGAAATCAAAAAATACAAAACCGACGCCAACAAACCTGACAGCGACGGCGACGGTTTGAACGACGGCGATGAAGTCAACAAGCACAAAACCGACGCGACGAAAGTGGATAGTGATGGTGACGGCCTTAACGACGGCGACGAAGTTAAGAGCACCAACACTGATGCGATGAAAGCCGACACGGATGGCGACGGTCTCCGCGATGGCGACGAGGTCAATCGCCACAAAACCAATCCGCTGAAAGCCGATACGGACAGCGGCACGGTCAATGACGGCGCGGAAGTGGCGCGCGGCTCGAATCCAAACGACGGCGGCGACGACGTTCCGAAAGCGCAAGTCATGCAGCCCAAAGAGATGCAGCAAGTTCTTACGACTGAGATCGGCAAAGCCATCGTTCTCGAAGGCGTCGTGTTCAAAACCGGCAGCGCGGTAATCTCGCCGCAATCCGAGGAAATTTTGACGAAGGTGTTTAACACGCTGAACGAAAACCCAGGGATTGAAGTTGAGATTCAAGGCCACACCGACGGACAGGGCGCTCGCGGCTCGAATATGAGACTGTCGCAGGCGCGCGCCGACGCCGTGAAAGCCTGGCTGGTGAAGAAAGGCGTGGCGGCCAATCGCATTCAAACGAAAGGCCTTGGCCCGGACAAACCCATCGCGTCGAACGACACGCCGGAAGGACGGCAGCAAAACCGGCGCATCGAGTTCCTTCGCACGAAGTAGCGCGCCGCGTGCTCTGCCTGCATTGCGGAATACGAAGGCGGAGCGCCGTTCTTTCACATTTCACCATTTGCAGAAGGGGAGGGTTGAGTTATGTCGATGATGAAAGAGTTCAAAGAATTTGCCATGCGCGGCAACGTGGTTGATCTGGCCGTCGGCGTGATTATCGGCGGCGCGTTTGGGCAGATTGTCGGTTCGTTTGTGAGTGACGTGCTGATGCCGCCGCTCGGTTTGCTCACCGGCGGCGTCGATTTCAGCGACAAAATGATCACGCTGAAACAGGCCGTCGACCAAACGCCGGCGGTGAACCTCAAGTACGGCGTCTTCATCAATACGGTGATTAATTTTCTGATCGTCGCGTTCGCCATTTTCATGATGATCCGCGCGATCAATCGCCTCAAGCGCAAAGAGGAAACGTCCCCGGCGGCGCCGACGACGAAGGATTGCCCGGAATGTCTGATGACGATTCCGCTCAATGCCAAACGCTGCGGCCATTGCGCCGTGGTGTTGAAATAACCAGCAAAGGGAAGAGATTATATGCTTTATACCATACTCATCGGCCTTCTCGCCGGCGCTTTGGCCAAATTCGTCATGCCCGGCAAAGATCCCGGCGGTTTTATCATTACCATTCTTTTGGGAATCGGCGGTTCGGTCGTCGCAACTTATCTCGGACAATTCATCGGCTTGTATGGCGAAGGCGAGTCCGCGCGTTTTATCGGCGCCACCGCCGGCGCGATTTTGATTTTGTGGATTTATCGCCTCATGCAAAAAAAGAAAACCTGATTCAGCGGGCAACCGGATAAAATGGCAAAAGAAGAGTTCAACTGGCCGGGCATTTTGTGGCGGTTTTTGCTGGCGCTGGCGCTTGTCGCGCTGACGTACAACCCGGAAGGCTATTCGTTTTTTCATTGGGCGCTGTTGCCAATTTATAAAACGCCGTCGCTTCCAGTGTTGAGCGCGATCAATCCGCTCAAAATTTTGGCCGGCCTCGCGCTGTTCATCGGTTGGTTGGTTTTCTGGCAGGCCACCAAACGCTCGCTCGGCGGCAAGGGGATGTTTCTCGCCGCCGCGCTGTTTGGCGGTATCGTTTGGGTGCTGATTGATTGGAATGTCTTTTCGCCAAGAGGGGCGAAAGCGATTTCCTATATCGTTCTGGTGATAGTGGCGCTGGTGCTGGCCATCGGCATGTCGTGGTCGCACCTCACGCGCCGCCTGACGGGACAAATTGATACCGATGAAATCGGCTGATGGCTCCTGGTACACTGTTACCTTAGTTTGTTAATGTCATAAAATTTTCGTATCTTCCCTCACAAAGCCCTCTCTCTCTGAGAGATAAGCAAATGAAAAAGTATCATGTCAAACTTTCTGCATCACAACGACGGCGGCTATTGGAACTGGTGCGGAAAGGAAGAACCTCGGCCCGTGTTATCAATCGTGCCCGCATTCTCCTGTTGGCGCACGCAGGTAAAAGTGATGAAGAAATCATGGATGCTCTGCAAGTCAGCCTTCTGACGATTCATAATATTCGACGTCGTTTTCAAACAGAACGGCTCGACCTTTTAGATGATCAACCGCGTCCCGGACAGCCGTGTAAACTGGATGGGAAAGCGGAAGCGCGCTTGACGGCCATCGCCTGTTCCTCGCCGCCGACCGGGCATGCGCGTTGGTCATTACGCTTGCTCGCCGATGAACTCGTGCGGCTGGAAGTGATCGACGCCATTTCCCACAAAACCGTGGGCCAGGTTTTAAAAAAAATACCCTCAAGCCGCGGCAAAAGCAGCAGTGGTGCCTCGGCCAAATAGATGGCGAATACTTGGCACGCATGGAAGATGTCTTGGATTTGTACGAACAACCCTATGATTTCAAGCGCCCAGTCATTTGTTTTGATGAACGCCCCTGTCAATTGTTGAGCGATCTCATCGTGCCACTGCCGATGAAACCCGGACATGTTCGCAAAGAGGATTACCATTATAAACGTGAGGGGACTTGTTGTCTCCTGATTGCGTTTGAACCCTTAACGGGACGACGCGTGGTCCAAGTGCGTTCGCGGCGCACGAAACATGATTATGCCCACTTCATAAAAACGCTTATTGAAAAACATTATCCCAATGTCGCTTGCATCCGACTGGTGCAGGATAATCTCAATACCCATTCTGCTGGGGCGTTCTATGAGACCTTTGATCCCGAAACGGCACACGGCCTTAAAAACAAATTTAAATACCACTATATCCCCAAGAAAGCCAGTTGGCTTAATATGGTTGAGATTGAGCTTTCCGTTTTGAGCAAGCAATGTTTGGATCGTCGTATTCCGAACATTGCTGAACTGACAAAAGAAATCAAGGCACTCGTGCATAAACGAAATCGGGCACGTGCAACCGTGCAGTGGCGCTTCACAACAACTCAGGCGCGAACCAAGCTGCATAGCCGTTATGTGGCGGCCTATAAAAATTAGGGTAACAGTGCACTAGATATCTCGGAAATTGGTCATTATTCAAGCATTGTTCCAATCCTCGTCATCAAACGAGTTATCCCAGAAGTCGAAACTACTTTGGGCCGCTGATAACAAGTCGTCAAAGGCATCAGTAGGCTCCTCGATGACAAAGACGGTAACACGTGTACCGACAGGAAAGGGCATTTGCAATTCTACAAGCCCATCGGTCGTAACTTCCAAATCATACTTCAGCGTTTTGCCAACCATTTGAATAACTCCTCATTTTCAGAACGATATAAGAATTTTCTCATCGAAAGCAATACTCTTTACCACTACATGAACCCAATCCCCTTCTCCACCCTCGCCGCGCTTTGCCAGCAGCTCGAAGGCACCACCAAGAAATTAGAAAAAAGCGCGCTCATCAGTGGTTTTCTAAAAAATTTGCAGCCAGATGAAATCGTACCGGCGGTGCTGTTGCTCTTGGGCAAAATTTTTTCGGCGACGGATTCCCGCACGTTGAATGTGAGCTGGCGCACGCTGCAAAAGGTCGAGGAGCACGTTGCGAAAAGCAAAAAATCGCCGCTGTCGATTCTCGAGGTGCATCAGCATTTTGCCGACATCGCTGGCGCTTCCGGCAAAGGCTCGCGCCAACGCAAAGAAGAGTTGCTCGCCGATTTGCTCTCGCGCGTTTCGCCAAAGGAGAAAAAGTATTTGGTGAAAATGATCTTTGGCGAGATGCAGCACGGGGTTGCCGAAGGCGTGATGCAACAAGGCGTCGCCGAGGCAATTGGCGCTGAGCTTGCATCGGTGCGGCGCGCGGCGTTGTTGCTTGGTGATATTGCCGAAGTCGCGCGACTGGGATTAACGAAAGGCAAAAAGGCGTTCGAAAAAATTTCACTGCAAATCATGCGGCCGATTCAGCCGATGCTGGCGGAGTTGTCGGAAGATTTCGAGGAAGTTTTTAAAGAGCATGGCGGGCAAACGGCATTGGAATACAAATACGATGGCGCGCGAGTGCAAATTCATTGCGCCCGCAAAGCCAAGTCCGTCGAGGTCAAAATTTTTAGTCGCCAGCTCAGCGAAGTGACGCCGAGCCTGTCGGAGGTTATCGAATGGGCGCAAACGAAAATTAATGCCGACTCTTTTATCGTTGAGGGCGAAGTTGTCGCCGTGAATGTTGAGGGAAAACCGCTGCCGTTTCAAGAGCTGATGCGACGGTTCCGGAGGGTGCATCAAATCGAAGCGACGATGCAAGAAGTGCCGGTGCGTTTGCATCTGTTTGATTTGCTCTTCGTCAATGGGGGGTCTTTAATCGACCGAATGTATGAAGAGCGCTGGCAGAAATTGACAAAAATTTGTGATAACAGCTTGCTCGCTGACCGCGTTATCGCGAAGGACACAAAGATAGCCAAGCAATTTCTGCAGCAGGTGATGCAAGCCGGACACGAAGGTCTGATGGCGAAAGATTTGACGAGCACATACCAACCCGGCTCGCGCGGCAAGAAGTGGTTCAAAATCAAACCGGCGGAAACGCTCGACCTCGCGATTGTTGCGGCGGACTGGGGCTACGGTCGCCGCACCGGTTGGCTCTCCAATTATCATCTCGCGGTGCGCGATAGCGAGAACGGCGAGTTTCTCGTCATCGGCAAAACGTTCAAAGGCCTCACCGATGCCGAGTTCAAATGGATGACGGCGAATTTGCAAAAGCTGAAAATTTCCGAAACGAATTACACCGTCAATGTCCGGCCGCAAATCGTCGTCGAAGTGGCGTACAACGAGATTCAACGCAGTCCGCATTACAAATCCAAATTCGCGCTGCGCTTCGCCCGTATTAAGCGCATTCGCGCCGACAAATCTGTGGATCAAGTCGACACGATTGGGCGGCTGCAACAGCTTTATGCGCGGCAATTCGAGCGAAAAGGCGAGGCCCGGCAAAATATTAAAACTTTGCAAACGGATATAGCAGGTTGAGCGGAGGGCTCCTCTCCGAGCTTGCGTTTCACAATTCACTTCATTAAATTATACAAATGATTTTATCCAAATCGTGCAAAGTTTTTATTATTTTTTACCGGCTAAATTCGTTTACTGTTTTTATAGCATGAGCATTTCTTCAATCCTTCAAGATAAACTCGACAATCTTCCCGTCAAGCCCGGCGTTTATCAATTCAAAGACAAGACGGGAAAAATTATTTACGTCGGCAAGGCGAAAGCGCTGCGGAATCGCGTGCGCTCGTATTTTCAGGAAGCGCGGCCGCTCGATCCGAAAACTTCGCGCCTTGTTTCGCGCGCGGCCGATTGCGAAGTGATCGTCACCGATTCGGAGATGGAAGCGCTTATTTTAGAGATGAATTTAATTAAGGAATACAAACCGCGTTATAACGTCAATCTCAAAGACGACAAAAGCTTTCCTTATATTCGCGTGACCAACGAACTATTCCCCCGTATTTTCCCGACCCGCCGCATCGTCAAAGACGGCTCGCAGTATTTCGGCCCTTATACCGACGTCGGCCAGATGCGAGCGCTGCTGAAAACCGTCAAGCGCATTTTCCCGATTCGGAGCTGCAATTATCATTTCACGCCGGAGATCGTCGCGCGCAAAAAGCACAAGCTCTGTCTTGATTATTACATCAAGAAATGCGACGGCCCTTGCGAAGGCTTGGTTCTGGCTGATGAATACAACAAAGTGGTGCAGCAGGTGGTGAATTTCATCAATGGCCGCGACCGCCTCGTCGTCAACGAAATGAAAGAGAAGATGCAAACGCTCGCGGAGAAGCGTCTTTACGAGCAGGCGGCGAAACTGCGCGACCGCGTTCGGTTCATCGAAGAGTTTCAATATAAACAAAAAGTGGTGACGGAAGATTTGACCGATCGCGACATCGTGGCGGTGGCGATGGAAGACGAAGACGCCGCCGGCGCGGTATTCAAAGTGCGCGACGGCAAAATTATCGGCCGGCAGCACTATTATCTCAACGGCGTGTTTGGGGAAAAATACGAGAGCGTTGTCGCTTCGTTTACCAAACAGTTTTATCTGAAAACGGATTTTATTCCCGAAGAAATTTATTTGCCGGCGGAAATCTCCGAGAGCGAAGAGATTCAACAATGGCTCGAAACGCGGCGGCAAGGCCCGGTCAAATTGGTGCTGCCGAAGCGCGGCGAAAAAGCCAAATTGGTCGAAATGTGCGCGAAGAATGCGCATCTTCTTTTGCAAGAATTAAAATTGCAAAAGATGCAGGCCAGGATGAAAGTGCCGCACAGCATCGCGGCGCTGCAGCGCGATTTGCGTTTGGAGAAGCCGCCGCGCCGCATCGAGTGTTTCGATATTTCCAACATTCAGGGATCGGATCCGGTCGCCGCGATGGTGACGTTTGAAGACGGGCGCCCGAAAAAATCCGATTATCGCAAATTTAAAATTCGCCTCAAACAAACGCCGGATGATTTTGCGATGATGGCGGAAGCCGTGGAACGCCGTTATTCCGGCACGCTCGCGCAGAAAATGCCGTTGCCGGATTTGATTTTGGTTGACGGCGGCAAAGGCCAACTCAATACCGCGCTCGGAGTTTTGCAAAAATTGAATTTGTCCATTCCGCTCGCGGCGCTCGCGAAGAGACTGGATGAAGTTTTCGTTCCTGGTTCGCCCGATCCGCAAAATATTCCGAAAACGTCGTCTGGGATAAAATTGCTCCAACAACTGCGTGACGAAGCGCATCGTTTCGGCGTGACTTTTCATCGCTCGCTGCGCACGAAGCGCACGACGATTTCGGAGCTGGATGGCATTCCCGGCATCGGCGCGGCGAAACGCAATGCGTTGATCAAATTTCTCGGCTCGGTGGAAGCGGTGCGCAACGCCTCGGTCGATGAATTGATTCTGGTGCAAGGCATTACGGAGAATTTGGCGCAAAAAATTTGGGAGTATTTTCATACGGTAAAAGATGTAGCGGCGGCAATGCAGCTCGCGATGCAGCGGCAAGCTGAAGAAAAACGGCTTGATGGAGTAATGGAGTAATGGAGTTTGGGATGAAATTCGTCTCGAAGCGAAAGCGCTGTCATCAAAACCCGCTTGTCCAATGGATAAAAGCTGCCAGCGGATTTTTTCCGAAGCCACTTTTTAATTTTCCGAAACTCCGCATCATTCTTGGCCCCCGTCGTTTTCTGGCGGTTTTGCTTTTTTGCAGTTTTTTCTTTCTTCTCATCGCGTCATCGCCGATTCTCGATGGCAAGTACGATCCCACCACGCTGGTCTCTCCGACTTTCATGCATACTTACGGCGTGCGCAAAGCGACAGCGAAGCATTTGTTTCTCTATATGCAGAATCGCGTCAAAGTGCGCAATCCGCAAGGCATTGCCGCAACCCGTCTCGAGGTTTGGGATGATCCCCAAGAAACGAAGGATGATGACGAGATCACGGTGTACGGCGTCAACTCCGGACAAGATGTTGTCATTTACAACACTTCGATGACGGCCATCGCGGTTTACGGATTATATGAAAAGGGCGAGCGCAAGCTGAGTCGACCGAACGGCATTACCGCGCATCGCACCGGCGAGGTTTATCTCGCCGATACTGGCAACAATCGCGTCGTGCATTTTTTTAATCCGGGCCGCGAGTTGAAATGGGTTCGCGCGTTGAGCGACATGGCGGCGCCGCGCGATGTCGTAATTTCAGCAGATCGCACCGTTTTCGTTGCCGACACCGGCAATAATCGCGTGCTCGTTTTTCGTGACGATAAGTTAATGCAAAGTTGGGATGAGTTGTCGTCGCCTTCGGGCATTGCCGCGACTGACAGCACGGAGCAGTGGTCTTATTATAAAGATAATTTCGCCGTGGTGATCGATCTCAACGGCCAACGGTTGCAGAAATTTTCTCGGGATGGATGCGTGCTCAAAACGGCAACTGCGGCGGAAATCGGCAAACCGAACGCGAAGCTCATGTACGTCGCCATCGATTATTTCAGCAATATTTTTGTCACCGATTTCAACAATCATTGCGTGCACAAATTCGACCGCGACTTGAATTATTTGACTTCATTCGGCCGGCAGGGCGGCGGCGACAAGGAATTTTTTGAACCGCGCGGCATCGCGATTTACAAACGTTTCGGCCAGGTGCTGGTCGATGATTGCGAATCGGCGCAATATTATTGGATCGGCACGGACGTTCTTAATTGGCGCGCGTCGCGATCAACCGGCAACGCTGCATTGGCGCAGCTCGATTATTTCCTTACCGAAACGAGTTACGTGACGCTCGAAGTGCTTGACGCGAATGGCAACGTTTTGGCTAAACCAATGGACAAAACCTTGCGCTTCCCCGGCGCGCAGCAAGAATTATTCGGCGGGAAATGGGAACCGGCGGCGACCGCGTGGATCGGCAATCATCGCCGCTACGATCCGAACGTGTTGCAAAAAATGCCGCCGGCGCCGTCCGGAAAATTTGTTTTGCGCTTGACGATTTCGGCGACCTACTCGAGCTACAAATACTTTGCCAAGACGGTCGAGCTGCCGATTTCTATTTCGTAAGTCGGATTGAAAATCTCAACAAAAATTTATTGCGACACTAAACCATGCCCGGCCGCATTTTTTTACAAGCAGTGCAGCCCCATATCGCTGCGCTCGGCGTGATCGAATTATTGCGCGATCTCATTCGCGCGCCGAGTTATATCGGCTTGCCTCGGCAAGAGGAACAAGTCGTGGCGGTGTTGGAGCGATATTTCCAGAAACACGGGGTTGAGTTTTCCGCGACAGAGGTTCGTCCCGGCCGGCCCAACTTGTCGGCGACAGTTCGAGGGCCGAAGGCTGGTCGTCATTTAATTTTTTGCGGCCATACGGATACGGTTGCGCCGAACCAGATCACGACGATGGATCCGTTTGCGGCGGAGATTCGTGATGGCCGCATTTACGGCCGCGGCGCGGTGGACATGAAGGGCGCCGTCGCGGCGATGGCGGCGGCATTAGCCGCGCTCAAAAATTTGCAACTATTAGAAAACGGCGCGGTCACACTTGCGGCGGTGATTGATGAAGAAATGGAAAGTCTCGGCGCGGAAGCTTTAATTCATTCCGGTATCACGGCGGACGGCGCGATTGTCGGCGAGCCGACGAGCAATCAAATTGCCATCGGCCACAAAGGGTTGGAATGGCTCGAAATCGAATTTCGCGGCAAAGCGACGCACGGCGGCACACCGGCGAAAGGCCTCAACGCGATTTCAGCGGCGGCGAAATTTGTGCGAATGATTGAAGATGAGCTGGCGCCAAAATTTAAAACGCGTCGTCACCCGGTGCTCGGCGCGCCGACGATCAACATGGGCACGATTCACGGCGGCGATCAGCCAAGTACGGTAGCAGCCCGCTGTGCGATTCAACTCGACCGGCGTTGGGTGCCGATGGAAAGTATTGAACAAGTTTTTAGCGAGTTGGAAGAAATCCTCGCGCGCGTACAAAATTTTATGCCCGGGTTATCAACGGCATTGCGCCGAGTTCCCGGCGGCATGGCGACGATGGTGCACGGCCCGTTGGAAATTGCGGTTGATCATCCGCTGGTTCTCACTGCGCAAAAAGCTCGCGTTGAAATTTTCGGTGAAATGGGAAATCTTACCGCATTTCCGGCGTGGACGGATGCGGCTTTGCTCTCGCGCGAAGCGCAAATTCCGTGCATCGTTTGCGGGCCGGGTGATTTGTCGCTGGCGCACTCGGCGGAGGAATCTATTGACATCGCTGAGGTCGAACAAGCCGTAAGTTTGTACGCGCTCGCGGCGATTCATTTTTTGAATGACAAATAGAAGGCATTTGCGAATGAAGTTCCGCGTCCCGCACACTTATGTTTTACTTTTTTCTTTACTCATCAGCGCAGCAATTTCCACTTATTTTATTCCCGCCGGCGAATACAACCGCTTGGAAAAAGATGGCCGCAAGATTGTCGATCCGAACTCATATCATCTCGTCGCGCCGAATCCATCTGGAATTGATGACGTGTTCATGGCGTTTCCGAATGGGTTGATGGAAGTCGCACACATTGTTTTTTACATTTTCATTGTCGGCGGCGCATTCGGCGTGATCACCGCCACCGGCGCGATTGAAGCGGGCATCAATCTCATCGTTCGGCGTGTCGGTAAATATCAGGGCGCCGTCGTGCCGGTATTGACGCTTGTCTTTGCCATCGGCGGCGGCTCATTCGGCATGGCGGAAGAGACGCTGCCGTTTTTGCCGGCGCTCGTCGTGCTCAGCCGCTCGCTCGGTTATGATTCACTCGTCGGCGGCGCGATTGCATTGGTCGGCGCCAATGCGGGATTCGGCGCGGCAGTGCTCAATCCATTTACCATCGGCGTGGCGCAGGGCATTGCCGGCTTGCCTTTGTTTTCCGGCTTCGAATATCGCGCGGCAATTTGGCTTGCCATCACGGTCGTGACGATTCTTTACGTTTCACGCTACGCCCGGCGCGTTAAAATTTTTCCGGAAAGCAGCCCGGTTTATGCCATTGATCAGCAGCGGCCACCAGTGCAAAAGGATTTCACGCAAGCGCGATTGTCACGCCAACAGGCGATGGTGTTGCTGCTCTCTGCGATTGCTTTTGGCTTTCTTATTATCGGCGCGATGAGATGGAATTGGGGTATCAACGAGCTTTCCGGCCTCTTTCTCGCGCTGGCGATTTTATCCGGTCCGCTTGGCGGACTCTCGCTGAATGCGACGGCGGAAAAGTTTATCGAAGGCGCAGCCTCACTGACGGGCGGCGCGTTGGTAGTGGGGTTGGCGCGCGGAATTTTGGTCGTGCTGTCAAATGCGCGCGTCATCGATACGATGATGATGACGCTTTCTAATTTGGTGCAGCACCTGCCGTCAGAAGCCAGTGTGATTGGAATTTATTTCGTGCAGGTTATTTTGAGCATCGTCGTGCCTTCCGGCGGCGGACAGGCGGCGCTGTCGATCCCGATTCTCGCGCCGCTGTCGGATTTGCTCGGCGTGACGCGACAAACGATGGTGCTGGCATATCAATTCGGCGACGGTTTCACGAATATTTTCACGCCGACGCAGGGTTATTTCATGGCCGGTTTGGCGCTGCTTAAAATTCCGTGGAATATTTGGGCGCGGTGGTTGTTGCCGCTGCTGTGTATTTGGTGGGGAGTGGGATTAGTCGCGCTGCTCGCGGCGCATGCAATGCTGTGGGGGCCGTTTTGAAATGGAAAATTGACGTGCGAGAATAAATCCAAACTACCGGAAGGGGCGTGGTATGAACGTTAAATTCACCAACCTCAAACCCATCACACAAGGAGAAACATCATGGCACTCGCAATTCTTTTCACGCCGAAATCAATGAGCGCTGGTCAATACGATGAATGCATCAAACGATTGGAAAAAGCCGGCGCCGGCGCTCCGAAGGGAAGGCTTTATCACGTTTGCTTCGGGAGCAGCAATCAATTACACGTGCTTGACGTTTGGGAATCCCAGGAAACATTCGAAAAATTCGGCCAGACGCTGATGCCCATCTTGCAACAACTCGGCGTTGACCCCGGCCAGCCCGCCATTGCGTCGGCACACAATATCATCAAAGGATGAGAGCACACGGAAAGTATAAGGGGCATGGCGCGAGGCCATGCCCCTATAAAATTATTGCAACAATATCATCTTCCTCGACGCTTGCAAATTTCCAGTTTTCAACCGATACACATAGGTTCCACTCGCCAAAAATTTGCCGGTTTCATCTTTCCCATCCCATTTAACCGAATGATTGCCCGGTTGTACGATTCCCGAAACCAGCGTTCGAATTTTTTCGCCGGCAATATTGTAGACCGCCAATTCGGCTCGTTCGGCGCGGCCGATTTGAAATGAAATTTCCGTTTCGGGGTTGAACGGATTCGGAAAATTTTGGGAAAGCGCGAAATCCGTCGGAACGTTTTCATTCGCGCGCGGCGACGCCACCGAGGTGGTTTTGGAAAAAAGGCGGGAAAAACCCGCTGCCGTCGTGTAATTCGGGTTCGTTTCACCATCTTGGCTCGAAACCTCCGCCACCACTAAATCAGTTTTGGAAACCCAGACATAGTCGATGGTTTTGCTCGTGTCCGAAGAAATGGTCGTCCCGCCCACGACGAATTTTAAGATGGTGGTGTTGTTGTCGCGAATGCGCAAGCAATCGAAATCGCCGATGGACAGACGCACGATGCCCCACGCGTCGACGGCATTGCTCGAAGTGCTGGTGACGATATTGGCGCCGGTTTGAATGTTGCCAAACGTATCCGTTTCGACCGACGTCCAGGTGCTGTTGAATTGCACCGGCAAAGGCACGACGTCTTGCGGATTAGCAAAGAAGAAAAAAGACCCGGAGGGGTTGACGAACCCACTGCCTAAACTCCGAAATTGCGTACTGCTCACCTGTGAGTAGAGATAGCCGGTGGCATTGGGCTGTGAAGAAATGGTAAATTTTTGGACAAAGTTGGATTGTGGAACGCGGGCGGCGAACGGCGTTCCCGTTGGCGTGACAAACTGGTTCGTAAACTTGTCGGTTTGCAGCGTCAAACCGCGAAAATCCCACGTGCGATTGGCGCCGGCCGTGCCGATATTGACCGTGATGTTGTTGCCCGAAGTGTCATCTTCAACGATTTGCGATTTTCCAATCAACGCTAAAATATCGCTGGAAGCGATGGTAATTTGCGCGAGCGCCCCAATTGGTAAAATCAAAAAGACAACAACGATGAACCCGGTATAGTAGAAAGACGGCTTCCTTGTCATGATGGCCTCCTTGTGATTAAAGTGAAACACGCTTAATTGGGCGGCGATGGTTCAATTTAATCCGCAAAGGCCAAAAGTCAAGAAAATTTTAGAAATTCAGCGAAACCAGCGACAGCTTGGCCATGCGCACGGGTTTCGTCCCACGCGGTTCGGATGTCACTTGCCAATACGGCGGCCCCAAAATGCCAAAACGATTTTGATCGTTAAGATGAAAAGCGCGATCATAATTCTTCGTGGCGGAGCTGCCAATGAGCAAACCTGCCATGCTTCCCGCGCCCATGATGGCAAAAGCAGATTGCGCCTCATCCACTTCGGCCAGAACGGCCATGCCGAGACCAAACACGGTTCCGACCACACCGGCAATGTTGATAAGCCGTGCGCGGCCGCGGCTCATTTGCGTGCTCCTCGCGGCGATAGCTGTGCTGATAATTCCGATGTCGCCGCCGGCGGCAATGAGGCCCAATTCGGTTTCTTCCCCTTGAACGCCGGCAATCTCCGCGGCGCAAAGCGAAAACCACGAGCCCCAAATGCCGCCGAAGTTAATCAGCGTCGCGTAACCCGGACGGATATTTCTATTCGCGGTCAGCGCAATCGCAGCGCCGAGTCCGGTGAGGCCGCCAATGACGGCGCCGGTGACGATTTCACGATCTTCTGCGCCGAACGCATTGCTCCACGCGATGCCCTGCCAGGTGCCAAACCAGCCGCCAAAATTGATCAGCGAAGCGCGGCCATCGGAAATCGGCTGATTCTTGGTGGCATTTAATGAAATCAACAATCCGGCGACCGAGCCGGCCATCATGCTGGCGACAAACGCTTTCGGATCGTCGGCTTCGGCAATGATGGGAATGGCGACGCCGAGCCATGTTCCGTACAACGTGCTGAACACGACAACACCGACGCGGCCGTTTTGATCGAGTTTGGGCGGCAACGCGAGCAGACTATCGCGCAACGCCTGCGCTTTTTGCGCCGCCGGCGTGCCGGGAAAATATTGCGCCAATTTTTCGAGAACCGGTATCGCCAGTTGCGCCTCTTGTTGCGCAATCAAACGGCGCGCGAAAGAGAGCACGCTTTCGGCTTGTTGTTCGGGCGTTAATTCTTGGCTCCAAAGATTGGAGATCAATAAGAGGATGACAAGCCAGAAAAATTGGCGGGTAAACATGTCTTGCTTTATTTGAAAAAAATGGGTTGTAATTTTAAGCTGTGACAGCCGCTTCTTGTATGCGTTCAATCAAAAGAGCGTTCACCAATGTTTCAACCGATACCCCTTGTGCATGCGCACGCTGCGCGAGTTTTTCTGCAACCTCGGGCAGAATCGCAACGCGAATCGCGCGCTTGTTCGGCGTTTCGAAGCGAAACCATTCGCCGTCATCTTCCATGAAGGGAGCCGTATCAAGATTATCCCAAAAAGCAGCTTCTTCTTCGTGTGTTTTGAATTCTGGTACTTCTAACTTATTCATTTTCGCAACCTCCGAAAATTTTGTTTTTCGCCTTCAGACATGTCACGAGCTGTAATGGGTTTGAAAATTGTACCTTCGACATGTTCCAAAACTACGAACAAGTAACGTCCGTCCGCCGTCTGTCCATAAAGACGATAACGATTACGTCCTTGACGATGCGCCAAATGTAAGGAATCCTCGCATACTTCCCATACTTCTTCGGGTTCTACATCGTGCTGCGCAACATGATCAATGCGATAATCATCCCAATCCAATTTGCTAATTCGCATGAATCGCCTTTACATTTGACGCGTTTACATTGGAAATATAGCACAAAATTCGAATGATGCAATTCTTATTTCTCTTTCAGGACATATCCCAGAGCCATTTTTCAATAGCTATCCGGGATATAATATACTTGAATTAACACTAAACTTGGTTTGGCTTCTTCACCCGTACAATTTTTAATCCAAAAAAACGTAGCAGTAATAATCAACGCTAGAGTATTATCTTCCACTCTCTCTGTGCGATGCACCTCGCAAATTACTGCTTAAAAATCGGCTCCAGATGGCGCACCGAGCAGGGATGGCCGCCGTTTTGATAATCGCAGTCGCCCCAGTAGAAACATTTGATCGAACAGATCGGCGCTTGTTGATGCAAATTCAATTCGGGATACTCGGCGCGCTGTTCCATGAGCTGCTTGCGCAGTTTGCGTTTCTCAAAGAAGCTGTTGATGGTCGACTGGCCGAGAATTTTCACGCTGATCAGCTTGGCCAAATCCTGCGAGGCCGGCGACTGCGGATTTTGCAGCAAGAATGGTTTCAACTCGCGCACGGCGCTGCGCACGTTTTGATCGTAAGTGATGAAGCCGAGATACTCAATATCAATCGACAGCAACTCGGCAGCCGCCGCTTGAATGGCGATGCCTTCCTTTATATCATTTTTTTCCATCACCATGTTGAGAACCAGCTTCGGGCGATGCACGGACAAAACTTCTTCCATCATGCCGGCGGCGCTGTTGTCGATCTCCCGCACCTTCTTGATCACCTCGGCCATCGGGATGTGAATGCGGCCCGGACGATTCAACTCGTCGCTTTCGAGAATTGCCATGACGCGCTCGTTGCTGCGAAACGCAAGCTGCAGGCGGCGCAGCAAACAAATCTTGATGAAATTGAAACACTCCTGAATCGCCATCGGCTCCGGATTGGTGACGACGATGCCGTCATCCGCCGCGAGAAAGAAATCAATGACGTTGAACGAAGAGCCGGCGCCGAGATCGAGCAAAATAAAATCGGCGTCGATGGTGCGCAGTTGGCGGATGAATTTGAGCTTCTGCTGATATTTCGGATTCGCCAGACCCAGCGTGCCGCAGGCGCCGCTGATCAGTTTTAGTCCGTCCACCGGCGTGGCCAAAACGATGTCTTTGATATCTTCCACCTGCATCGTGTAAAAATCAAAGAACGTATATTTCGGCTCGAGGATTCCCATCACCGTATGCAGATTCGCGCCGCCAAGATCGGCATCGACCATGACGACTTCATTGCCCAAACTCGCGAGGCCGACGCCGAGCGAAGAAGTAAACACGGTTTTGCCGACGCCGCCTTTGCCGCCGCCGACGGCGATCACGCGCTTGGGGCGTTGCTCCGCCGCTTCGCCGCTGGGGAAAATATAGCGCAGCGCATTAAAATCGGTGGCCGTGACCCATTGATCCTGATCTTCACTCCAAATCAAATCTTCTTGGCTGAATTTGCCTTTATCAATCATCGCCCGCAATTCGCGCGGCGAAAACGGGCCGTACTGCTTTTCATTCACACGCACAAAAACATTATCCATCGAAGCTATCCTGGCCATATTGATCCCTGTTGAAGTTCAATGCTGCTAATCGTCGGGCGCAGTTCCACGACACTCCTGTGCCGCAGAAATCTGCTTCGCCGTCCTGACTAAACAAGACCTTTCAAGTATATATATTGAAGGACAAAACTATTTAGGGCAAAATAATTGTTATAAAGGTTTTTTATAGTTTTGCCCAAAATCATTTTGCCATTATAGTTTTTAATGATCAGCGCCGGTCGCAATTTCCGACGCCGCAGAATAAATCGCGACAGTTGATAGTAACGGGCGATCATCCATTTGCCGCCGGGCAGCGGCGCCATCAGGCGATCGCGCATGAAATAAAACATCGCCATCGCTGCCGCGCTGCTGCCGAAGATTCGGCTCAACAAACACGACGGTTCGGGCGCGTCAATCGGCACCTCCGGCC
>Ga0247727_10002880_pt1 | contig 38820 bp, 26 predicted proteins | sample WisWelCaveWW1625_FD_202498 | JGI IMG/M metagenome (GOLD analysis project Ga0247727, IMG submission 202498) | Biofilm microbial communities from Wishing Well Cave, Virginia, United States - WW16-25 | ecosystem: Environmental > Aquatic > Deep subsurface > Groundwater > Cave microbial mat | place...
TCCACAACCTGCTCGTGGTGGCGGTTGAGAACCGCTTCGCGAAGGAAGCCAAGAAGACCGCTCTCGGACTCATGGGCACCGGGCAGCTCTCGCTCACCAAGGCCATCGTGCTGGTGGACGAGGACGTGAATCCCCGCGACCGCGCCGCGGTGTTCGGCGCCATCGCCCGCCACTTCGATCCCCCCGAAGACTTTCTGCTGCTCTCCGGCGTGCCGCTCGACACCCTCGACTTCACCTCCTACACCATGAACCTGGGCAGCAAGATGGTGATCGACGCCCAGAGCAAGCCCGGTCGGGCCCCCGCACCGCCGCTGGCGAGCGTTCCCGATCCGCGGGGATTCGAAAGCGACGTGGTCGCCCATCGCCTCGCCTGGGGCGGCCTGCTCGCAGTGCAGGTGAAGGGTGAGGGTCGGGCGATCGCGGAGCGACTGGCGCGGCGGCCGGAGTACGGCGGCGTCAAGCTGATCGCCGCGGTCAGCGCCGACGTTCCGCTCGACGACGACGAGCTGCTGCTGTGGGGCATCTTCACCCGCTTCGACTGCGCCCGCGACATCGTGCCCGCGGCGGTCGAGACGCGCGGGGCCTGGCTCACCTGCCGTGGACCGCTCGGCATCGACGCCACCTGGAAGCAGGGCTACCCCGAGCCGGTGGCGAACCTGCCCGAGGTGGTGGCGAAGGTGGACGGCTGGTGGGGGCGCGGGAGCGTGGAGGCGGGTCGACCGTGAAGCCCCCGCTCGTGATCGCCCCGCGGGTCGCCGACGCGCTGGCCCAGAAGCAGCCGGTGGTGGCGTTGGAGACCACAGTCGTCACTCATGGGCTCCCCGAAGGGCAAGGGGTGCGCACCGCGCTCGAGCTGGAGACCGTGGTGCTCGAGAAGGGAGCGGTGCCGGCGACCATCGGCGTGCTGGGTGGCAAGCTGCGGGTGGGGATGAGCGCCGAAGAGCTGCGTGACCTCACCGCTACCGGCCGCGCCGCCAAGGTGAACCTCAGCAATCTCGCCGCGGTGGTCGCGTCGGGCAAGCCCGGATCCGCCACCGTGGCGGCCACGGTGTTCGCGGCGGCGCAAGCCGGCATCCGGGTGATGGCGACCGGCGGGATCGGCGGTGTGCACCGGGGGGTCAGCGAGACCGGCGACGTGTCGGCCGACCTGGTCGCGCTGTCGCGTCACCCGGTGGCCGTCGTGTGCGCTGGTGCCAAGGCGATCCTCGACCTGCCGCGCACCGTCGAGATGCTGGAGACCCTGGGGGTACCCATGTACGGCTTTCGCACCGGGGAGGTCCCGGCCTTCTACCGCCGCGGCAGCGGGCTCGACGTGGATCACCGCTTCGAGATGATGGACGAGCTGGCGCGCGCGGCGCTGGCCCACTGGGCGCTCGGGAACGGCACCGGCGTGGTGGTGGGCAATCCCATCCCGGCGGAGTTCGAGATGCCGAAGGAGCTTTACGAAGGGGCGCTCCAGCGCGCGCTCGACGAAGCGGCGACGCGCCAGGTGCGCGGCCGCGAGCTCACGCCGTTCCTGCTCGAGCGCATGCGCCAGCTCACCGAAGGCCGCAGCGTGTTCTCGAACCTCGCGCTGCTGCGCCACAACGCCCAGGTCGCGGCGTCGCTCGCGGTGCTGTTGGCGAGAGGGTAGGCTCCCCGGCATGTCCGACGCCCGCCCGCCGGTCGAGGCCGTCTCCCACTACCGCCTGCTCGAACTCCTCGGGCGCGGCGCGATGGGCGAGGTGTGGCTGGCCGAGGACACCCAGTTGCCGCGCAAGGTGGCGGTGAAGGTGCTGCCGGCCCACCTGGCCGAGGATCGCGAGGCGGTCGACCGGTTGCTGCGCGAGGCCCGGGCCGCCGCGAGCGTGGACCACCCGGCGGTGGTCACGGTCTACGAGGCCGGGATCCAGCAGGGCGTGCCGTTCCTGGTCATGCAGCGGGTCGAGGGCGAAACGCTCGAGCAGCGACTCGGACGTAGCTCCATGACCCTCGACGAGGGCATCGAACTGGTGACGCAGATCGCCGACGCGCTGGCGGAAGTGCACGCGCTCGGCATCGTGCACCGCGACCTCAAGCCCTCCAACATCGTGCTGAGCCCGCGGGGACCGAAGATCCTCGACTTCGGGCTCGCGGGCGTGAAGGGCACGATGAAGCTCACCACCCCGGGGAGCGCCCTGGGCACGCCGCTCTACATGAGCCCGGAGCAGATCCGCGGCCTGCCCGCCGACAACCGGGCCGATCTGTGGGCGCTGGGCGTGCTGTTCTATGAGCTGCTCACCGGGCGGCGCCCCTTCACCGGGGACAGCCTCGAGACGCTGTCCTACCAGATCCTGAACCATCCGCCGCCGCCGCCCAGCACCCTGCGGCCCGAGGTGGGCACGGATCTCGATTTCATGGTGGGCAAGCTGCTGCGCAAGGACCCCGCGCATCGCTACGTGCGCGCCGAGGACCTGCTCGCCGACCTGGCGAGCTGCGAAGCCTGCCGCGCGACCAGCGCTCCAGTGGCCGAAGGTCCCGCCGCGCCTGCCGCGACGCCGCGGCTGGCGGTCCTCTATTTCGAGGTCATGAGTCCCGAGTCGGACGACGCGTTCCTGGCCGCCGGCCTGACCGAGGACCTGATCGTGGACCTGACCCGCGTGCGCGGACTGGTGGTGGCCTCGCGCGCCGACGTGCTGCCGTACCGCGACCGGCCTGTCCCCCCGCGCACGCTCGGCCGCGAGCTGGGGGTGGACTTCGTGCTGATGGGCAGCGTGCGGCGCGCCGGCCTGCGCGCCCGCATCAGCGCCCAGCTGGTGCGCGCTTCCGACGGCCACCTGCTGTGGGGCGAGCGCTACGACCGCACGCTCGAGGATCTGTTCGATGTCCAGGCCGAGGTCTCCAAGCGCATCGTCGAGGCGCTGGAGGTGGCGCTCAATCCCGCCGAGCGCGAGATGCTCGAGCGCGCTCCCACGCGCAGCTCGGAGGCCTATGGTCTCTACCTGAAGGCGCAAGCGCTGATCGACGAGGACAACCGGCTCTCCAACTTCGCCGCCGAGGAGCTGCTGCGACGCGCGCTCGAGCTCGATTCCGACTTCGCGCTCGCGCACGCGGTGCTGGGCGAGTGCTACGCGTGGCGCGGCCATCGCTGGTGGGCCGGACTCGAAGCGAGCGATCAGGCGGAGGCGTGCGCGAAGCGCGCACTGGAGCTCGAACCCGACCTTTTCGAAGCCCAGCTCGTGATCGCGATGGTTCATCGCCTGCGAGGGAATCGCGAGGCGCTGGTGCCGGCGCTGGAACGAGTGCTCGCCATGAATCCGGAGCACGCCGAGGCCTTGTACTGGATGGGCTGGAGCTACATGGCGATGGGAAAGCCCGCGCACGGCGCGGACATCCTCGAGCGGGTCGTCAAGCGCCACCCGGAGCACTACATGGCGCGCAGCCATCTGGTGAGCGCCTACGAGATGCTCGGCCGCGAAGAGGAGGCGCGCGTGTTGCTGACCCAGAACTGCGATCAGCTCGTGGATGTGGTGCGAAAGCAGCCGGCCAACAGCCACGCCCGCACGCTGCTGGGAATCGCCCTGGTGGAGCTGGGCGAGCGCGAGGCCGGGGTGAGGGAGATCCAGCGGGCGCTGGCGATGACGCCCGAGGACGGCCGCATCCGCTACAACGCGGCCTGCGCCTACGCGCAGATGGGAATGGCCGACGAGGCGATCGCCGAGCTGCGTGGGGCGCTCCGCAACATCCCGGGATACGTCGCCGACTGGCCGCGGCACGATCCCGATCTCGCCAGCCTGCGCGATCATCCGGAGTTCATGCGGCTGTTCGGCAAGGTGTAGGCCGGCCCCTCCTCGCAAGGCGGAGCGACTCGCCTCGCGCTCCAATCTTCACGACTTCGTCAACACCCGGGCCGTGGCTGGCTACTCGTCCCCCGAAACCCGTCGTTCGTCGCGACCCCGGTAGCCAGACCGGGCCGATCCGTGGATTGTCCCTTCCGCCCCGGCACGGAATCCGGGCGTCATCCGATCGTCCACGTGATCGCGCGCTGGAGACTCCGACCCAGGGACCGCCCATGAAGACTTCCCTTCTTTCGCTCGCATTGGCGCTCGGGGCCGCGACGGCGTTCGCCGCGGCCGCGCCGCCGCACCCGCCCATCATGGCCACGCGCCTCCAGGGTTCGATCGGCGTCGACGGCGAGCTGAACGAATCCATCTGGCAGAGCGCGCCGCCGGTGACCGCGTTCCACCAGATGGAGCCCGATCAGGGGCAGCCCGCTTCCCAGAAATCCGAAGTGCGCATCGCCTACGACGACGCCGCGATCTACGTGGGGGCACGACTCTGGGACACCGCGCCGGACTCGATCATCGCCCGGCTGTCGCGTCGTGACGAGTCGGTGCCCTCGGATCGTTTCTCGTGCTATCTCGATCCGTACCACGACAGGCGGAGCGGCTACTACTTCCTGGTCAACGCCGCCGGCACCATGTTCGACGGCACGCTCTCCAACGACGGAAACGAGGACAGTTCCTGGGACGGAGTGTGGGACGCGAAGGTCCGCCGCCACGACCAGGGCTGGACGGTGGAGATGCGAATCCCGTATTCGCAGCTGCGGTTCCGTCCCGAGTCGTCGATGACGTGGGGGGTCAACTTCCGCCGCGTGATCGTGCGGCGCGCGGAGGAGAGCTTCCTCGCCTACCAGCCCCGCGACGAAAGCGGTTTCGTGTCGCGGTGGCCCGATCTCATTGGCCTCGACGGGGTGCGTCCGCCACGCTCGATCGAGCTGCTTCCCTATTTCACCGCCAAGGGCGAATACCTGCGCCACGATCCCCTCGACCCGTTTAACGACGGCTCGGCCCAGACCCCGGACGGGGGGTTCGATCTGCGGACCGGCATCGGGAGCCGGCTGACGCTCAACGCCTCGATCAATCCCGACTTCGGGCAGGTCGAAGTGGACCCCGCGGTGGTGAACCTGAGCGACGTCGAATCGTTCTTCCAGGAAAAACGCCCCTTCTTCGTGGAAGGACAGTCCAATTTCCGTTTCGGAAACGAGGGCGCCAACAGCTACTGGAACTTCAACTGGCCCGAGCCGCTGTTCTTCTACAGCCGGCGCGTCGGGCGCACTCCGCAAGGAGACTGGCCGTCGACGGCCGCCTATGGCGACGTGCCGCTCGGCACTACCATCCTGGGCGCGACGAAGCTCACCGGGAAGATCACGCCCACCACCAACTTCGGCACGCTCCACGCGATCACGGCACGCGAGCGCGGCGATTTTCTCGGCCCGGGTGGCGACTTCCGGCAGGACATGGAGCCGCTCACCTACTACGGCGTGGTGCGCGGGCTGCGGGAGTTCAAGGATCGCCGCCAGGGACTCGGCCTCCTGAGCACCTACGTGCGGCGCTCGTTCCAGGACGGCCTGCTCGAGACCCAGCTCAACGAGTCGGCCTTCACCGGCGGCGTCGACGGATGGTTCTTCCTCGACAAGGACAAGGTGTGGGTGGTCTCGGGGTATTCGACGCTCACCCATGTCACCGGAACGGCCCAGCGGATCACCGCTCTCCAGCAGGGCTCGCGGCACTACTACCAGCGGCCGGACGCCGGCCATGTCGAGGTCGACCCCAGCGCCACGTCGCTCACCGGGTCGGCGACGCGCCTGTGGCTCAACAAGGAGAAGGGCGCCTGGTTCTCCAACTCCGCGATCGGTTTCATCACCCCGGGCTTCGAGCAGAACGACATCGGCTTCCAGTCCTACTCGGATTTGGTCAACGGCCACAGCGTGATCGGCCGCCGCTGGAGCGAACCCGGCAAGGTGAAGCGTTTCGCCCAGACCACTTTCGCTGCTTTCTCCAACTTCGACTTCGGCGGGCATCGGACCGTGACCGGGATCTTCAACGGCGGCTTCGTGGAGTTCCAGAACCGGATGCTGTTCAACTGGTGGAACAGCTACACGCCGCCGGCGACCGACGTGAGAAGGACCCGGGGCGGGCCGCGCATGGAGCGGCCCTTCTCCTACGACCAGGGCTTCTGGATCAGCACCAATCAGCTCAAGAAACTCGTGGCCGAGTTCAGCATGAGCCGCTGGGCCAACGACCGTGGCTCGTTGGACTTGAGCTTCAACCCGGCGATCGAGTGGAAGCCGGTCTCGAACGTCCGACTCAACCTGGGACCCGGCTACTACTACGGCGTCGACGGCGCCCAGTACGTCGCCACGCTCGACAACCCGGCCGCCACGGCCACTTACGGGAAGGACTACGTCTTTGCGCGGCTCCGGCAGACCACTGTGTCGGCGAACATCCGAGTCAGCTGGGCGCTGCGCCCGACCATGAGCCTCCAGGCCTTCATCCAGCCCTTCATCGCCACCGGGGATTACACCGGGTTCAAGGCTCTCGCTGCCCCCAATACCTACGATTTCGTCCCGGTGGCCGAGCCGTACAACCCCGACTTCAATTTCAAGTCGCTGCGCGGCAACGCCGTGTTCCGCTGGGAGTATCTGCCGGGCTCGGCGTTCTTCCTGGTGTGGACGCAGGAGCGCACCGACAACGAGAACGTCGGAGACTTCAGCTTCGGGCCGGATACGCAGCGGCTGTTCGACGCGCAGGCGAACAACATCTTGCTCGCCAAGGTGAGCTACTACTTCAATCTGTAGCGCCCGGTGCACACGCAGCGGCACGCGGCGGCCGGTGTCTCGACCCCCGGCGAGCACCTCGCTATACTGCGGGCCTTCGAATCGCGCCATGCGTCCCCGAGGGCCCGCCCGTGTCGTTCGTCTCCCAACTCGCCGTCCGCGATCCCGCCGTCGCCGCCGCGCAGCAGAGACTGCTGGCCGGCGAGCGCCTCACCCAGGAGGACGGCGTCCGCCTCTTCGACGCGCCGGTCCTCGAGCTGGGGCGGCTGGCCAACGCCGTCGCGCGCGAACGGCATGGCGACAGGGTCTACTTCACCGTCAACCGGCAGCTCAATCCCACCAACGTGTGCGTGTTGAGCTGCCGTTTCTGCGACTACGCGAGGAAGGCCGGCGACCCCGACGCCCATACGATGAGCGAGGCCGAGATCAAGGCGCACGTGGTTCCGGACATCCACGAGATCCACATCGTCGGCGGGCTCCACAACAAATGGCGCTTCGACGACTACCTGAACGTGATCCGCTGGGTGAAGGAGGTGAAGCCCGACCTCCAGGTCAAGGCCTACACCGCGGTGGAGATCGACTTCTTCTGCCGGCTGACGAAGCAGGACGCCGAGTGGGTGCTCGAGCGCCTGCGCGAAGCGGGGCTCGACGCGCTGCCGGGCGGCGGTGCCGAGGTGTTCAGCGAGCGGGTGCGGCGCGAGATCTTCCACCAGAAGATCGGCGCGCAGCGCTGGCTCGAGATCCACGAGATCGCCCACCGGATGGGCATCCGCTCCAACTGCACGCTACTCTACGGCCACGTCGAGACCCGCGCCGAGCGCGTGCAGCACATGATCCTGCTGCGCGAGCTCGAAGCCCGAGCGCCGGGGTTCTTTGCCTTCATCCCGCTCGCCTTTCAGCCCGGGACCACCGGGCTGGTGCGGCGCCAGGCCTCGGCAATCGAGGATCTCAAGACCATCGCCATCTCGCGGCTGGTTTTCGACAACGTGCCGCACGTGAAGAGCTACTGGATCATGCTCGGGCAGGACACCGCCGCGGCGGCGATCAACTTCGGCGCCAGCGATCTGGACGGCACCATCGGGGTGGAGAAGATCGCCCACGCGGCGCTAGCGAGGAGCCCGGTCGGGATGGCCGAGGACGGGATGGTGCACATGATCCGCGAGGCCGGGAAAACCCCGGTCCAGCGCGACGCGCTCTACAACGTGGTGCGCGAGTACGGACGAACGGACGTCGTGGCCCCGGTCGGCGCGGGGGCGGGAGCCCGATAGAGGTCGCCGCGCCCGTCGCGACCCCCGCTCTATCGGCAGACGAACCGCCGGCGGATGAACCTTCCCTGAACCGCGCAGGCGGCAGCTCTTCCCTAGAATCGCCCGAGTGCCACCAGCGTCAGGTCATCCAGCTCGCGGGTCTCGTCCGAGATCACCTTGCCGATGATGTTGCCGTCCGCGTCGGTCCAGGGCGCCTCGAGATGAGCGAGGAGCTTCAGGGCACCGTGGCGGTCGTACCACGTGAGCACGCGGTCGTTCGCCCCAAAGAAACTCGGCGCCTCGATACGGATCCGGTATCCGTGAAAGCGTCCGGCCGGGAGAATGAAGGCGTCGGTGCCCTCTACGGTTGCGACGAACGCGGGATCGGTACGGATGTTCCACTGGGCACCGGTGCGCAGCGGATACGCGAGTCGCGTCAGCTCTCCTTCCAGTGCTGACTCCCGCGCGGTGGGCAGCGACTGGCCGCGAAGCGCCTCCTCGAGCGCCGCACGTTTGCGCTCCAGCCGCTCGAACGACGCACGGTAGAGCCGATATTCCGGCCGCGCCGCGACCACGCGGTCCGCAAGCGACATGGACGGACCGGCCCCGGATTGCGCGCTGGCGGCGCTCACGGCCGCGCACGCAGGGGGATCGAAGATGCTGACGTCCAGCTCGTAGAGGCCTGAACGATCCTGGCGATAGCGGACCCAGGTCTCCGTCTCGCCGCTCTGCGACGAGTAGGTGGCGTGCTCGACAGCGTACGACCGATCGGCAACGACCTCGGTGCAGGTCATCTCGACGTCGATCGAGCCCGGATCATTGAACGGAGGTTCGGGCGAGCCGTTGTTTGGGATGAGTTGCAGACGATTGGCGAGGCGATAGTGCCAGGCATTGCCGATCTCTAGCGGATAGAAGCCAGGGGCGGCATCGAGCCCGGCGAGGTCGGCCGCGTCGCGGCCGCCGAGAGTCACAGACGACTCGACCGCGGATCGAAGATCGCCGCCTCCGGGTGACGTGGGTTCCATCGCCTTGAGGCAACCGGCTGCGACCACGACGCAACATGCGAGAGCCAGGATCCACGGAACATGCTTCATGGAGCACCCCCTTGAGAGCCGTCGGGAGAGAAACAACGCCCGGAGGACACGTCATCCCACCCCGGTTCGAGGGAGGGGCGTCGGGCCCTCGTTACCTCCTCACTTCTCCAACCGCCTAGAGGGCCCCAACGTCACGCCCCGCTGGCGCCCTGCACATTTGTGTAGTCAGACAAGAATTCTTGCCCCATCATAGAGGCACCGTGTCCGCTGAGTACCGCGAAGAGCCCTGCCGCAGCGCCCTGAACCGCGTCGAGGGGATGCCGTTCCGCTGGTCGCTGAATCCCTACATGGGGTGCGCGCACCGCTGCGCGTTCTGTTACGTGCGGGGTTTCGAGCGCCGCGCCGACCGGCCGTCGGGCAATCGCTATGGGCTCTCGATCCGGGTGAAGGTCAACGTCGCCGAGGTGCTTCGCGACGAGCTGTCGCGAGCGTCGTGGTGGCGAGAGGAAGTGGCGATCGGGGCGGCGACCGACCCCTACCAGCCGGCCGAGGGGCGGTATCGGCTCACGCGCGCATGTCTGAAGGCATTGTCCGCCGCGCGCACGCCGTTCGGCATCGTCACCCGCGGCACCCTGATCATTCGTGACCTCGACGTTCTGACCGAGGCGGCGCGGCGCGCCGAAGTGTCGGTGAACTTCTCGGTGCCGACGCTCGACACAGAGGTGTGGCGCGTCACGGAGCCCGCTACGCCGCCGCCGCGGCAGCGCCTGCGGGCAATGCAGCGGCTGGTGGAAGCCGGGATCAAGGCCGGAATAGGCATGGCGCCACTGCTGCCCGGACTGTCCGACGACCCGGTGAAGATCGCCGAGGTGGTGCGTGCGGCCCGCGATCACGGCGCGACCTTCGTGTGGGCAAGCCTGCTCTACCTCAAGCCCGGCACCCGCGAGCATTTCCTCGACACGGTCGGTCGGCACTGGCCGGAGATCGCCGGACACTACGCGAAGCTCTACGAAAACCGGGCCTACATCGCCCGCTCGGAATCGGACCAGACGCTCGAGCGGGTGGCGGAGATGAAACGTCGGTTCGGGATCGGGGATCGGCGCAGCCAGCGCCTGGCGCCGCCACCCGAGGCGGTGCAGGTACTGCTCCCGATCTGACCTGGCGAAGGCCCCGGGTCCTCGGGAAGGACGGTTCCCGGTGCCCGTGGCGGGTGTAGAATCTTCCTCCGCCGAGCCAGGCCGTCGTGACATCCGCATGGAAGGAGGCCTGCGATGAATTATCGTCTCGCAGCGATCGCGCTCGCGCTCGTTCTCCCGGGCTTCACGCCCGTTCCAGCCACCGCCCAGAACACCGATTCTCCGGTCACGCTATACGTGCTCGACAGCGGCAGCATCTTCGAGTGGGGCTGCTTCGACCTGTGCGAGTGCGCCATCCGGCAATCCTCTCTCAAGGGGACCTTCGAGCTCGAACGCTTGGATCCCGACCCGCTCTTCGAACACTACGAGGTGAGGAGCGTGAACTGGGTCGTGCAAGAGCCGGTTGGCGACCTGCAGATTACGGGCTCGGGAAGCTACCAGGCGGGGGGTGAGTTCGCCGTCCAGCATCGGATGAGTCTCGACCTCGCCGTCGGCGACCGCCCGACGCAGCGCTTCGACAGCGGCGTGATCGTGGGCGGCGGCGAGTTCCCGAAGATCCTCATCCAGATCCGACTCCATCAATCACCTGCCTGCGCCGACACGGTCATCTCCGTGCGCGGGAGTCCGCTCGTGCTCGGCGTGGAGGACGGAGGGACGGGCCTGCCGCGGGTGAGCCCGAATCCGTTCCGCGACCGGGCCTACGTGAGCTTCGCGCTGCGCGAGGCCGGACGGGTGGACGTGGGAGTCTACGACTTGGCGGGCCGCGCGGTGCGGAAGCTCGCGAGCGGCGCGTGGCTGGAAGCGGGCCTGCATGCCCTCGACTGGAACGGCCGGCGTGACGACGGCACGGAGCCCGCGGCAGGGATGTATTTCGTTCGGGTCCGGGCGGACGGCCGCGAGGACATGACCGGCCTGGTGAAGCTGCGGTAGCCGCGCGGAGGTCAATGGCGTGGCAGCCGGCGGATCGCCGCGATGCCGGCCGCCGGGCCGATTGCGAGCACTGCGAACGCCCACTGCCAGCCGATGAGACCGGCGAGCCACGGCACCAGCTGGATCGTCAGCATGGTGAGGAGGAACCCGGACGAGGTCTGGAGCGTGAGCGCGGTGCCGACGGCGTGCGGCGGCGCCACCTCGGTGACCAGGGCGCTGAACTGCGCCGAGTCCGCGACCACGAAGAAGCCCCAGACCAGCGCGAGCGGGACCAGGATCCACCAGCTCGCGTCGAAGCAGACGCCGATCAGCAGCGAGCAGACACCACTCGCGGCCATCGCGATCTGAACCACGCGTCCGTAGCCGAGCCGCTGGGCCGCCCAACCGGCCCACACGCAGCCCAGCCCGCCGGCCGCCAGCGCCGCGAATGCCATGAGGTCCGCGAAGCGCGAGTCCACCGCGCCATGGCCCGCCCCTGCGCGCGCCGCGGCGCTCGCCAGCAGGAACGTGGGCAGCCAGGTCCACATCGCGTAGAGCTCCCACATGTGACCGAGGTAGCCGGCGATCGCGAGCCGGGTCTCGCGGTGGCGCCACGCCGTGGCGGCGAGGCCCCACGAGAACGGCCGGCGCTCGAAGGGGAACGGCCCGTCACGATAGCCCCCGGCCACCAGCACCGCGGCCAGCGCGGCGCCGAGCGATGCCGCGAGCACCACCGGCCCCATCTCCGTTCCGCGTGCGGCGTGGATGAGATAGGGCGTCGCCTTGCCGATCGTGAGTGCTCCAACCACGGTGCCGATCGCGAGTCCCCGATAGCTCTTGAACCAGGTCGCGATCATTTTCATCGCCGGTGGATAGACGCCGGCGAGGAAGAACCCGGTGAGGAAGCGTGAAACCAGCGCCGGGCCGTAGCCGGGCGCCACCAGCAGCCCGGCGTTGGCAAGCGCCGCCAGCGCGGCCGAAGCTGCAAAATACACGCGCGAGGGGACCAGATCGGCGAGGTTGAGCGCGGCCGCGCACGCGGTTCCGGCCACGAACCCGAGCTGAACCACGGTCGTGAGCCAACCCACCTCCGCGACCGACAGCCCCCAGCGATCCCGCAGGTGAGGCGACACCGCGGCGGCCGCGAACCACACCGACATGCCGAGCAGCTCGGCGGCCGCGACCAGCGCCAGCATGCGCCAGCGTCGCGGGTGGTGCTCGGGATCGGGAAGGGGGTAAGGGATGCGAGTCACGCGCGGCACTATACAAGGCCGAACGACGAGCAACGCGGCGGCCGGGACGCGGGCCGAACTCGACGCGCTGCCCGGCGCCGTGTATTTTCCTCGACCCATGAACCCCACCCGCGTCACCACCACCACCGTCGCCGCCCGGATTCCTTACGCCAACGCCGCGCCGTTCTACGCGCTATGGAGCGAGGCCCCGTTCGCGGTGCGCAACCTGACGCCACGCGATCTGGGGCGCGAGGCCGAGGCGGGCACCGTGGACCTGGGTCTGATGGCCGCGGCCGACTACCTGCGCCTCAAGGACCGCTTCGAGATGATGGGTCCGATGGGCGTGGCGGCGCGCGGCGCGGTGCAGTCGGTGCTGCTGTTCTCGCGCCGTCCGGCGGCGGCGCTGGGAGGTGCGATGATCTCGGTCGCGCCCGAGACTTCGACCTCGATCCGGCTGCTCAAGCTGCTTCTGGGCCTGCGACGCGGGCTCACCAATGTCCGCTACGTTCGCGGTCTCGAGCCCGCGCAGGCCGACGCCCTGCTGATGATCGGAGATCGGGCGATGCGCATGCGCCAGCAGCGCCCGGAGGGGTTCACCCACACGCTCGACCTGGGCGAGGACTGGCTGGAATGGACCGGGCTCTCATTCGTCTACGCGGTCTGGGCGGTGCGGCGTGCGCTCGATCCCTTGGTGCGGGAGGAGCTGCGAGACTTCCTCGAATCCTCGCTGGCGGCGGGGCTGGCGAGCCTCCCCGAGATCGCCCGCCAGCAGACCGCCCCGGGCTGGAGCGCGCCCGAGACCGAGGCGTACCTGCGGCGTTTCCACTACCGGCTCGGACCCGAGGACCTGGAAGGCATGGCGCGGTTCGAGACCCTGCTGCGAGAGCAGGAACTGGTGGAGTCGGACTGACCCGACCCGATCCACGGGCCGCCCGCCGGCTGGAGCAACATGCCCGCTCGTTGGTTCGTAATGAAACCCGACAAAACGCCCCGGAGGCGGACGTGCGCGGGCGAAAACTGCGCGATGTGCGGCGCAGTGTAAGCCTGTGACCGGTTCCGATCCCAGAGGCGGCGTTCACTAGGAGATCCGAGATGGCCACCATGCACGAAGTCGACTACCAGATCCTCGGTGACGACATGCAGTTCGTGAAGATCGAGCTCGACCCCAAGGAGGCGGTGGTCGCCGAGGCTGGCTCGATGATGTACGTCGAGGACGGCGTCCAGATGGACACCATCTTCGGCGACGGCTCCGGCCAGCAGAAGGGCTTCATGGGCGCGCTGATGGGCGCCGGCAAGCGTCTGCTCACCGGTGAGTCGCTGTTCATGACCGTGTTCCACAACGAGTCCGGGCAGAAGCGCAAGGTCGCCTTCGCCGCGCCCTATCCCGGCAAGATTCAGCCGCTCCACCTCTCGGAGCTGGGCGGCGAGCTGATCTGCCAGAAGGACTCGTTCCTGTGCGCGGCCAAGGGCGTGAGCATCGGCATCGCCTTCAACAAGCGCTTCGGCGCCGGGCTCTTCGGCGGGGAAGGATTCATCATGCAGCGGCTGCAGGGCGACGGCTGGGCGTTCGTCCATGCCGGCGGCACGCTCGAAGAGAAGGTGCTGGGGCCCGCCGAGGGCCTGCGGGTGGACACCGGCTGCCTGGTGGCTCTCCAGCCTTCGGTGACCTACGACATCCAGTTGGTCGGCGGCCTCAAGACCGCGCTGTTCGGCGGCGAGGGCCTGTTCTTCGCCACCCTGCGCGGTCCGGGCAAGATATGGCTGCAGTCGCTGCCGTTCTCGCGCCTGGCGAGCCGCATCTACGCCGCGGCGCCGCAAACCGGTGGCGGGGGCCGGGAGCAGGGCTCGATCCTGGGGGGGCTCGGGAACCTGCTGGACGGTGACGGGCGGTAGCGGGTAACGAACGAGACACGCGACCGCACGCGTCAGTGCGTCCACGCAGAATCAGACGCTGAGCGGCCTGGCTCACGGTGGCCGTGCTTTCGCTGTGTGCGGGCTATTTCCTCCTGCGGATGCGCAGGACCCCGCAACTCGCGCGCGGGGTAGCGCAGTCGGTTGCCACGTGACGCGCGCTTGGTGCTGAAGGGGTCCTAAGCGTGGCGGCTGCCGCCGGAGCATGTTTGGGCTGGACGGCGGCGGCCGCAGGGCCCCGCAGCAGAAGCGCGGACCGTTACCTGGACCGGAAGAGTACCAATGCCATGAACCCAACCAGAAAGCACATCTTGCTCTCGTGCCTCTCGGGAGTTGTGTGGGGCTTGATCGCCGTCGCCATCGGCTTCGGGGCGTTCCCCCGTGCGATCTGGGGTGGCCTCATCGCATCGCCCCTTATCGGGCTCTTCATCGGCGCCATCACGCTCCGGTGGTTCCGTTTGCCAGTCTACCTTCGCGTGGCTGCCACGTTGGTGTCGCTTTACGTGGCTGCATCGCTGTTCGGTCTGGCCGTCGGTGTGTACGATTGGCTGGCCCTCGACATACCCGATCGAATACCACACGGCGTTGTCGTTCAGGCAGTTCTTGCCGTGCTGTGGGGACTCACGTTCATGGGCTACTTCATCGTGCTATGGCCACTTGCGTACCTGAATCATTGGCTGCTGGCTCGCACCGCGGCCGCCGGCCAGTCATGACAACAGCGTGAACCTGCTGGTCTGTCCCGTCACGGGCGTTGCATGCGCAAACGTGCGCCAGTCTCGAGCGTCATGCCGGTTGCGAAGGCAGCAACCGGCGCCGCCCGGCCCGCGGGGTGATGGCCGGCGTTAGACGATGGGAGCAGGGTCCTTCGTGAACGTGGTAACGGGGGCATTCGGCTATATCGGGCGGTACATTGCGAGGCACCTACTCGAATCGGGCAGAGCCGTTCAGACAATCACCACGCATCCTGATAGGCCCAATCCGTTTGGATCTGCCGTAAGGGCGTTCCCCTACAACTTCGACCGCTCGGACGACCTCGTCGCGAGTCTGCGCGGAGCCTCGACGTTGTACAACACGTATTGGATCCGCTTCGAGTACGGCGAGGCCACGTTTCAGGAAGCTGTCCGGAATACCGTCACCCTGTTCCAGTGCGCCCGGCATGCGGGAGTGGAAAGGATCGTTCACATAAGCGTCACGAACGCTTCCTTGGAGTCCGGTCTTCCTTACTACCTGGGAAAGGCGCTCCAGGAGCAGGCGCTGATCGAGTCTGGAGTGTCTTACGCCATCGTGCGGCCGACGCTGGTATACGGGAAAGAAGACATCCTTGTGAACAACATCGCGTGGCTGATTCGCAAGGTCCCGGTGTTTCCGATCTTCGGTTCGGGAGAGTACAGATTGCAGCCGGTTTACGTCGGAGATCTCGCCGGGATTGCTGTTGCGTGTGCCAGAGACTCCAAATCAACCGTTGTCGATGCCATCGGCCCGGAATCTTTCACTTTCAAGGAGTTCGTGAAGCTGCTTGCCGCGAAGATCAGGCCCGGTTTGAAGCTGGTCCACGTGCCGCCTGCCATGGGGATTGCCCTCGGCCAGGCCATCGGGCTCGCCGTACGGGACATTATTCTTACGAAGGCCGAGCTGCGGGGTCTCATGGACGGCATGCTGACCTCGGGACAAGCACCCAACGGGTCCACGCGCTTTACCGAATGGCTCGAAGCGCACAAGGAGGAGGTTGGCTCATCCTATTCGTCGGAACTCGCTAGGCACTTCCGGTGGCGCTGCGCCGCGCTCGCCCGCCGCTGAGCGCGGGCGCGAGAAGGCTTGAGCGCGGCCCTGCAGATGTGCACGGCTAGGATCGTCAGGAAGAAGAGGGTGGTCTTCCCATGATCGGGTCCGCGATTGTTTACTCGGGGCTCATCCTTGCTGCCTCCGGAGTGGTTCTTGTAGTGAAACCGATCCGGCGGCTCGGGGTCACGACGCGTTGGCGCGGACTCGTGGTCGTGGGAGCGGGTGTTCTCCTGACCGGCATCGGCTTGATCCTGCCGGTATCCGAGTCGCGAGTCACCCGGGCGGAAACGCACCTCGACGAATTCGCGCCCGCCTGGCAGTTTCGTGAATTCCACACCATCAGAGTCGCGGCCGCACCCTCGCGCGTGTTCGAGGCCATCAAACGCGTGCGTGCTGACGAAATCCTCCTGTTTCGAACACTGACGTGGATTCGACGCGGCGGTCAGCCGCTCCCGCGGAGCATCCTGAATGCGCGAGACGAGTCGCTGATTGACATTGCCACCCACAGCAGCTTCGTGCGTCTCGCTGACGACGCTCCGCGGGAGCTCGTGATCGGCACCGTGGTCATGGCGCCACCGGGGACGCACGGGACGCTGACGCCGGAAGTCTTTCAGAAGGATCTGCCGCCCGGATTCGCCCTGGCCACGATGAATTTCGTTGTGGCGCCTGATGGGCCAGGCGGGTCGCTCGTCTCAACCGAGACGCGCGTGTTTGCGAACAGCCCTTCGGCGCGTCGCCGGTTTGCCGCCTATTGGCGAGTCATCTATCCCGGGAGCGCAATCATCCGTCGGATGTGGCTGCGCGCTATCGAGCGACGTGCGACCAGCCCACATGGGTCTTGATTCGGTGCCTGATCCTGGAGCAGCAGGAAAGGGAAAGGGAAAGGGAAAGGTCGTTGGGGTGTTCGCAGCCTTTCCGCAACGCCCGTGGGCTCCGGACGCGCCCGGGAGACCCGCCTGGCGCCCATTGAGCGGAGCGCTGGCGGCGACTTTGGCGCTCTGGGCTGTGGCGACCTTCTGGACCTCGAACTGGTCGTGGGGCGTGAGCTTCCTCCACGACTGGCCGCTCCCTGCCGCCCTCGGGCTCATCCTGCTCGCCGTCTCCGGATTCGTCCCCCGAATCCGGCATGGGCTCGGCAGCCTGCTCGAGCGCTTGGGCCGGATCGGTGACCGGGGTGGATGGGCCGCGGACGCGGCGGTGGGACTGCTGGTGGCGGGGATCCTGTTCTCGCTGCGGGACTCGCTGCAGCTCACCGGCGACTTCGACTTGCGCGTGCACGTCCTGGAATACGACCGCCCACCGACGAGGGTTTTCCCCCAGGCCGCTCCCCTCGACCTCGCCGTCAACTTCCACCTCCCCCGCCTGCTCATGGGCACCGGGATGCAGGCGGCGCCGGCACTCCAGGCGGTCGGGAGCCTCGTCGGCGGATGCTTCACCGTCGCGAGCCTGGCCCTGCTGCGCGCCGTGGGCGCCCGCGGCCCGGCTCTGGTGGCCGCGGCCGCCGTCGTGCTGTGTGGGGGTTATCTCCAGCATTTCGCCGGCTACGACAAGTTCGGGCCCTTGCTTCTCGGCGTCGCGATCGCCGGGACGGGTGCAGTGAAGCTCGCGAGCGGCGATGCGGGCTGGACTCTGGCGGCCGGCTCCGCCCTGTGCGTGCTCTCGCACCGCGCGGGGTTCCTGGTGCTGCCGGCGAGCGCCCTGCTGTTCCTCGAGGCGGCGCGCCGGACTGGCGCCCGGCGCTCCCGTCACCTGGGCGCGGCCGCCCTGGCCTTGATTGCGGTCACGCTCGCCGCCGTTCCGTGGTTGATCGAGGTGGTGCTGCGGGTGGACTGGAAGGTCCACCAGCCAGGCGGCGCGGTGGCAAGGAGTTTTGAGAGCCCGGATGCTCCCGCGGCCCTGGTCCGCTTCTCTAACCTGCTGAATGCGCTTTTCCTGCTCGCTCCGCTCTGGCCCGTGGGTGTGACGGCCGCGTTGCACTCCGCGGTGCGCGAGACCCGTGCCCGCGTACCCGGAGGCGTTCGCCTTTCTACGGCGCTCGCGATGGCTCTCGGTGCCCAGGCGGCGGTCCTGCTCGCGGTGGGCGCGACCCGGGGGTCGGGCCGGGACTGGGACGCTGCCGCGGCCATGGGCGTCATGGCGAGCCTCGCGACTGCATGCGCGCTGGTGCCGCAATGGCGGGGCGGAAGTGCCGCGAGGGCGGCCGCGCCGCACGTGACCGTTGCCCTCGCCATCGGGATCGCGGTGTGGGGGCCGCATGCGAGCGAGGCCATCGGCCGACGGAGGATCGAGTCGCTGCTCGCAGATTGGCCAGCCTGGAGCGCGACCGCGCGCGCGCACGCCTACGATCTCCTCGGGATGCGGGCTCTGGAGCGCGGACGCTACGACGAGGCTCTTCACGACTTCGAGCGTGCCTTCGCGGCGGCACCCAACCCACGCTACGTGCATCAGGCGGGGATCGCCCGTCTCAGCGCCGGGCAGGCGCACGAAGCCCGGGCGGCCTTCTTGCGGGCTGCATTCCTCATGCCCGCCGCGCCCGATCCGTGGTTCGGGCTCGCTCGGGCGGCGCTTGACGAGAGAGATTCGCTGGCGGCGGCGGCCTACCTCGATTCGCTGCTGATGCGTGATCCAGGGGACGCGCGCGGCCGGGCGTTGCGCCAGGCACTCCGCACCAGGCTCGAACGCTAGGCGCGCGGGCCTTCGTCACCGCATCAACGAATCGGACATGCTGGGGTGGTGGTGCGGAACGAAACCGGGCGGCTGGCCGGTGCTGTCCCAGGACAGAACCGCTTGGCCGTGTCGGTGGCCTTGGTGAGCGGCAGCAGTGTATCCTTCGCGACCGTTCAGGGCCGGCAACGTGTGATTCACCGAGAGAAAGCGACCTTGCCCTCCACTATCGAGTCCAAGATCCTCCGCGGCGAGCGCCTGACTCCCGAAGACGGGATCTTCCTGCTCGCCGACGCGCCGCTGCTGGAAGTGGGCGCCGTGGCGCACGAGATGCGCTGCCGCAGGAGCGACCCCAAAATCGTCACCTACGTCATCGACACCAACCCCAACTACACCAACCTCTGCACGGTGGACTGCCACTTCTGCGCGTTCTACCGCAAGCCCGCCGCGCATGCGCCTGACGCCTACACTCACGACGTCGAGGGCGTCATGAGGATGATGGAGACCGCCCACCAACTCGGCGCCACCACCGTGCTGCTCCAGGGTGGCCTCAATCCCGAGATCCCGTGGGAGTTCTACCCCACCATCGTGCGCGAGGCGCGCAAGCGCTACCCGCACATCACGCCGCACTTCTTCTCGGCCCCCGAGATCCACCAGATGGTCGAGGTCTCGGGGCTCACGATCCGCGGCGTGCTCGAGGCGCTCTACGAAGCGGGGCAGCGGACCCTGCCGGGGGGAGGGGCGGAGATCCTCGCCGCGCGGGTGAGGAAGCGCATCTCGATCAAGAAGGGCGGCCCCGACGCCTGGCTCGACGTCCACCGGGCGGCGCATCAGGTGGGGATGCGCTCGACCGCCACCATGATGTACGGCCACGTCGAAACCGACGCGGAAGTGATCGAGCACCTCGGCTACCTCCGCGACCTGCAGGACGAGACCCGCGGGTTCACGGCCTTCGTCCCCTGGTCCTACAAGCGCGGCAACACCCCGATGGAGTCGAAGGTCAAGCACGTCGCCGGCGCATCGCGCTACTTCCGGATCCTCGCCGTGTCGCGCCTCTTCCTCGACAACTTCGATCACATCCAGGCGTCGTGGTTCAGCGAGGGCAAGAAGACCGGCCAGATCTCGCTTCACTTCGGCGCCGACGATTTCGGCGGCACGCTCTACGAAGAGAACGTGCACCTCGCCACCGGGCATGTGAACAAGACCACGGTGGCCGAGGTCGAGACGCTCATCCGGGAGTCTGGTTTCACGCCCGCCCAGCGCACCACGCTTTACGAGGTCGTGCGCGTGGCTCCCGGGCCCGAAGCGCTCGGCCAGCTCTCGGATCAGGTGCCGGTGTTCGTGGAGAGCCTGCGCGAGCTGCCGGCCGAGTACCCGGCGGAGCTCGAAGGCGAGGATCCCTCGCCTTCCGCGGGCTCGCAGCTCGTGATGCCCAAGTAGCGGCGTCTGCGGTGGCGGCTCCCAGGACCCCGTCGGCCGAAGACGTCCCGGTTCGCTTCAAGCCCAGGCTCGTCCTGCTGACGGCGGCGGTGGCGACCGCGGTCGCGCTGGCGCCGCTGCCGGGCCTCTCGCCCGCCGCGCACCGCGTCCTGGTCATCCTCGTCGTCGCCGCCGGATTGTGGATGAGCGAGGCGCTCCCCGTGGCGGTGACGGCGCTGGTCATTCCGCTGCTCGCCCTGCTGCTGGGCGCGGCCGACGCCCGGACGGCGTTTGCGGGCTTCGGCGACCCGATCGTCTTCCTGTTCTTCGGCACGTTCATGCTCACCGAGGCCGCGGACCGCCACGGGCTCAACCGCCGCCTCGCTGAGGCGGTGCTCGGCTCTCGATGGGTGAGTGCGCAGCCCCGCCTGCTGCTGTGGGCGGTGGCGCTGCTCGGGTGCGCGATCTCGGCATGGGTCAACAACACCGCCACCACCGCGCTGCTACTGCCGCTCGCGCTGACGGCTGAGACTGCGGGCTCGCGGCGCCTGCTCGTCGGCACCCTGCTCGCCGCCTCCTACGGCCCATCGCTCGGCGGCATCGCCACCCCGGTCGGCACCGCGCCCAACCTGATCGGCCTGCGACTGCTGGAGCAGGGCACGGGAGCCCGACCTTCGTTCGCCGCCTGGTGCGCGGTGTTTGCCCCGCTCGCGATCCTGATGACGCTGCTCTCGGCGTGGTGGTTGGGAGGGGGGGCGGGAGCGACGCCTCTGAAGGGCAAGGTCGGGCCGCCTGGGGACATCCCCGCTGCGCCCCGTGTTTCCGAAGGCCGCCCATGGTCCCTCGCCGAGCGCACCCTCCTGCCCGTATTCATCATCGTCGTCTTGCTCTGGATCACGCCCGGCATCCTCGCCGCCACGCCGCTTCGCGACGCCGTCTGGCTCAAGACCTGGCAGACCCGCCTGCCCGAGCCTGCCGTGCCGCTGCTCGGCGCCCTCACGCTGTTCATGTTCCCGAGCGGTGAGCCAGGCGGGTCCCGCGTTCTCGACATCCGCGTCCTGCGGCGTGTGGACTGGTCCACGCTGCTGCTCTTTGGCGGCGGCCTCACGCTCGGGGCGCTCATGTTCGAGTCGGGGCTGGCGCGCAGCCTGGGCGAGGCGATCTTTCATGCCATGCCGCTCCACGGCACCTATGGCATCGTGCTCGCCGCCACGCTCATGGCGGTGCTGGTGAGCGAACTCACCAGCAACACCGCCAGCGCTTCGCTGGTGGTTCCGGTGGTGCTGGCTCTGGCCCAGGTCGCGGGCGTGGACCCGCTGAAGCCCGCGCTCGCCGCGACGGTGGCCTGCTCGTTCGGCTTCATGCTCCCGGTTTCCACTCCGCCCAACGCGCTGGTCTACAGCACCGGGCGCATCACCATCCGCGAGATGATCACCCAGGGCGTGCTGCTGGACGTGGTGGGGATCGTGCTGGTCTCCACTTGGGTGACGCTGCTGGCCTGATGCCGCCGATCCGGCGGCTGCCCCGATTTCGGTGTCCGGCGGTGGGGCGCGATCATCCCGTTCGGCCCACGCGAGTGCTTCGCCTGCGGAAGCAGGACAAGGCGACGCGCAGCCGCTGCTCGAGCGAGGCGTCGGGGATGTGCTCGCAGCGTGCCGCCGCACGGCGGGCCTCGGCAGCGCTGAACCCGAGCTGGCGGAGCCACGGGACCACGTCCCGGTCTTCACCCTCTCCGGGGGCCTGCTCGGCCGCGGCGGCCGGCGCTCGAGCCGCCGCCGTGCGAGCTGCCGCCGCCGTCGCGCGCGCCTTGGCGGCGATCCGCGCCTCGGCGGCGGCGCGCCGTTGGTGGCGCATGAACTCGGCGCCGAACCTGCACTCGGCCCCGTACTGGTTGTGGGCCCGGCACCGCAGCCGGATCCCCGCCACCGTGGCCTCGCCGCCGCGTGCCACCTCGTCGATGTGATCGAACTCGAGCCGGGTGCGCGCCGGGCACCGCCGGCCGGCCTCACTGGCGAACGTGCATCGGCCCCCGTCCCGCTCCCAGACGGTGCGCTTGACCTGCGCGGGGATGTGACGCGGGCTGTGGGTGGGACGCCCGCGGCCTCGGCGGGGCCTTGCGGTGGCGGCGAACTTGCACTGCTCGAGCTGCCCGATGAGCGCATCGAGCGCCCGCTCGAAGACCGCCGCGATATCCCCCGAGGGGATCTGGTGGCCGAGCAGCGCCTGCGCGTAGCGCAGCTGGTCGTGCGCCTTCTGACTCATGGTGAACTGGACCGCGAACGACTGAGGCCCCAGTGGTTTCACCCTGGAAGAGTCACCCACATGCCCCGGGGCGTGTTGGGCCTGAACTGGCCCCGGGGCCAGTTGTTCTTCAACACTCCCCGGGGCACGTTGGGCGTGAACTGGCCCCGGGGCCAGTTGCTCGGCCGACCGAGTGAGTGAAGACGGTGAGATGTCCTGCACCCAAGCCAGCACGTCCGGCCTCGGGAAGCGCCTCGCGAGCAGCTGCTCGATCTCGGACTTGCTCTGGTGCGTGGCCGCCGCCAGAAGCTCGTCCGCCGTCTCGGGGGTCAGGTAGGGCGTCAGCAGGAGCACGGCGCCCAGATGCAGACGACCATCGGCGAGTGCCCCGAGGATCGCGGGGAACTGCCGGGCCATGCGCGCCACCCGGATCCGCTTGAAGGCCGTGTCCTCCGAGAGACGCAACTCCCCGACGCAGTAGGCGAACATCGAGGGATAGGCCGCCGGCAGGTAGAGCTTGCGCGCGTCGACCTCGGCGATGTGGGCCAGCAGGGCGGCCGTGGTGGTGCGATCCCGTGCCACGAGCGCGGCCAGATCGCGGAGTAGGGCATGATCGGAGAGATGGGACAGTGAGTAGCGCTGCATCGAACACCTCGACGGGGGCGGGTGTCGAGGGCGGGCGTGGCTGACTCGGCCATTGTCGCACGGCGGTGTTCGACGCTCGGGGATGCCCGCAGCGCCCGCCGATCGGAGCGCCACGAGTGCGTTCCGGGGTCGAGCCGATCCAGGCCGTCGGTGGGCATCCTGCGCACCCTGTCGCGCGGCCGCGCGAGATGCGGGCGAGGCGTCGACGGGCGGCCTCGCCAGCGCGTCAAGTCAATTCGCATCAGCAGCCCGCGCTCGACGGTGTCCGAAAACCTCCGCGGGCACCCGCCCAAGGCGGGTCCAGCCGTTCGCGCGTTCTCAGACAGAACCCAGCCCGTCAGACCACGTCCAGCTCCGGCGCCCGCTCGATCGCGCCCGCCTTCACGGCCAGCTCGTAGAGCCGCTCCAGCGCGCGCCGGCCGATGTCGCCCATGTCGAGGGTGAGGTCGTTCACGTACATGCGCACGAACTGCCGGCCCTTCGTCATGTCGAGCCCGCGCCCGAACTCGAGGGCGTAGCGAAGCGCCTCGTCCTCGTGGTCGAGCGCGTACTGGATGCTGGCCTGCAAGCCGTCGCTCACCGCTTTCATCAGCTCGGCGCCGAGATCGCGGCGCACCACGTCGAGCCCCAGCGGCACGGGGAGTCCTTCGCGGTCACGCCACAGCTCGCCGAAGTCCGTCACCTTGACCAGTCCCTCGTCCTGATAGGTGAGCTGGCTCTCGTGGATGATGACGCCGGCGTCGAATGCGCCGCTCGCCACCGCGGCCGGGATCCGGTCGAACATCAGAGGGATTGGCAGGCACTCCGGGCACTCGATGCGCAGCAACAGCGCCGCGGTCGTGAGCGGGCCCGGGACGGCCACGGGCCTGCCGCGGAGCGAATGGAGGCTGCGTCGCTCGCGAGCCACCACGACGGGCCCGTACCCCATGCCCATCGAGGCGCCGCAACGCAGCACGGCGTAGCGGTCGGCGAGGCGCGCGAGCGCATGCGCGGAGATCGCCGTCATCTCGAGGTCGGCGCTTTCCAGGGCACGACGATTGAGGCTCTGGATGTCTTCGAGCACGTGTTCCACCCGGCACCCGTGGATGGCGGCGCCGCCGGCGTGAAAGCCGTAGAACATGAAGGCGTCGTCGGCGTCGGGGCTGTGCCCGAAGCGCAGCGTGCGCAGCGCCGAGGAAGCGGGTGAGCTCACGAGGGCTCCGCTACGAAGCGCGCCGCGCGTGGCGGGCTTCGGCCGCCTGGTGCCAGAGAGACGTGCGCAGCCCGTCGAGCCCCTCGCCACTGCGGGCCGAGACCACGAAGGAATCGGAGAACTCGGCCCGGAGACCGGCGGTCATTTCCTCGTCCACGAGGTCCGCCTTGTTGAAGGCCAGCGTGGTCGGGCGCGGCGTTTCGAGGATCTCCTCGAGCACCTGCTCGACCGCGACGATCTGGCGGCGGAACCCGGGATCGGCGGCGTCCACGACGTGCAGCAGCAGGTCGGCCTCGATCGCTTCGACCAGGGTGCTGTGGAACGAGGCCACGAGATGGTGTGGCAGCTTGCGGATGAAGCCGACGGTGTCGGTGAGGAGCACCACCGTGCGCTCGGGACTCACCATCTTGCGGGTGGTGGCGTCGAGGGTGGCGAAGAGCCGGTTCTCGACCAGCACGTGGGAGCGCGTGAGGGCGTTGAAGAGCGTGCTCTTGCCGGCATTGGTGTAGCCCACCAGCGCGACGCGGAACTCGCCGCGCCGGCGGCGGCGCTGGATCTCGCGCTCGCGCTCCACGCCCTTGAGGTCGCGCTTGAGGATCGCGATGCGCTCGCGCACCAGGCGTCGGTCGGTCTCCAGCTGGGTCTCGCCCGGTCCGCGCGTGCCGATGCCGCCCTCCTGACGCTCGAGGTGGCGCCACATGCCGGTGAGGCGCGGGAACGTGTACTCGAGCTGCGCCAGCTCCACCTGAAGCCGCGACTCGCGGGTGCGCGCGCGGCGCGCGAAGATGTCGAGGATCAGCTCCGAGCGGTCCACGACCTTGCGGCCCACGGCTTTCTCGAGGTTTCGCACCTGCGCGGGAGAGAGGTCGTCGTCGAAGATCACCATGTCGGCGTCACTGCGCTCGACGCTCGCCTTCAGCTCGGCGAGCTTGCCCTTGCCGATGAACGTCGCCGGGTGGATGGGGCCGCGGCGCTGCACCACGCGTTCCACGACCCGGGCGCCGGCGGTGTCGGCGAGCAGCGCCAGCTCGTCGAGCGAGCGGCCCCGGACGCCGTCGCGAACGGCGTGACCCACCAGTACCGCGCGCTCGCCGCGCGGAGGATGGACGATCTCGTAGCTCGCGGGTTTCAAGTGGGCCGAATTTCCAGGTCGTAGGGGACCGGGGTGAGCACTTCCATGCGGCCGTCGTGACCGACCACGACGAGATCCTCGATCCGCACCCCGAGGTTCCGCGACGGGTAGTAGAGCCCCGGCTCCACGGTGATCACCATGCCGGGCTCGAGCGCCTGAGTGTTGGACGGCGGGCCGCCGAGACGCGGGGCCTCGTGCACCGCAAGGCCGACACCGTGGCCGAGACCGTGCACGTAGCCTTCCTGCACCGTCTCGTCGGTGCGCTGGGTGGCGTGGCCGCGCTGCTCGAACAGCTCGTAAACCTTCTCCTGGTAGTCGCGGCAGGGCTCGCCGACCCTGAGCGCGCCCATCGCCAGATCGAACGCGTCGCGCACGTCGGCGTAGAGGCGCTGGAGCGGCTCGGGCGCGGGGCCGAGACAGAACGTGCGCGTGAGATCGCTGAAGTAGCCGCCGCCGGCCTCACCGGGAAAGATGTCCACCAGCAGCGGCACGCCGGGGCGCAGGAGATCGTCGTCGTTGCCGCGGTTGTGCGGCACTCCCGCGTCGCGTCCCTGCGAGACGATGCTCTCGCCGCCTTCGAGTCCGTGGGCGAGAAATTCCTGGTTCAGGAGCTGGCGGAGGTCGCCGAGCTTCACCGGTCCCGAGCCGTCGGCGACGAAGTGGTCGCGCTCGCGCCTCAGCGAAGCGAGATGCTCGCGCAGCCGATTCATGGCGGCGACGTTTCCATTCGAGGCGCGCCGGATGGCCTCCAGCTCGTCGGCGCTCTTCGTGGTGCGGGCCAGGGTCAGCACGTCGGGGTGGGAGGTGTCGATTTGGATCCCCGCGTCGCATCGCCTCACGTGCTCGAGCATCTCGTAGGCGAAACCGCTCTCGAGATCGCCGAAGAAGGCGACCTTGCCCCGGACGCCGAGCGTCGCGAGTGCATCCGCCATGAGGCGGGCGAATGCGCGCGCCGGATGTCCCTCGCGCTCCATGAGGCCCATGAGCCCGTGCTGCGCGAAAGTGGAGTGGTCGCAGCCCGCGTGCTCCGCCTGGTCGCGCTCCATGGGATCGTGGATCAGGTGCGCGCGCCCGTCGGCGCCGCGGAAGTAGATTCCGTAGTGGAGCTTCTGGCCGGTGACGTAGTAGAGCGCCGGGCTGTAGCGGTCGTAGGCGAACACCACCAGCCCCGCGAGGCCGCGCTCCTGCATCAGTCGATCGAGATCCTGCCGCACGGGTCCTCCCTCGGGATGGCAGTGAATCGGGCGAGGGCGCACATGCTAAACCATTGGCGTGGCCGCGAAAAACGCCGTCCCGAACGCCGTCCCGAACCCCGGGCTAGTCTATTCGAGGGCGCGGGCCCTCGAGCGCCCGCGGCGACGCAGCAGCGTCATCGCGATGAAGCCGAAAGCGAAGCCTCCGATGTGGCCCCACCAGGCGACGCCGCCGGCGCCGCGCGCGGTCCACGTCAGCGAGAGCGCGCCGATCAGGAATTGGTAGAGAAACCACAGGCCCAGCACCACCATCGCGGGCAGCGCCAGGAGCTGGAACAACGGGAACAGGGGCACCAGCGTGATGATCCGCGCCCTCGGGAATGCCACCAGGTAAGCGCCCAGCACACCCGCGATTGCGCCGCTGGCGCCGACGGTGGGGATCTGAGAGGCGAGGTTGAAAGAGTAGTGGAGCAGCCCGCCGGCCATTCCGGCTGCCAGATAGAAGATCAGGAAGCGGAGGTGGCCGAGGCGGTCTTCGATGTTGTCGCCGAAGATCACGAGGTACCACATGTTCCCGAGCAGGTGAACCCAGCCACCGTGCAGGAACATCGAGGTCAGCAGCGGAATGCCGGCCCCGAGAAGGGGCTCCATGCCATCGAGCGCGGCGAGCGTGAGGCGTGACGGCACCAGGCCCCAGTCGAACATGAAGCTCCGCAGCCCGGGCCCCAGCATCAGCTCGTAGAGGAAGGCCACGCAGTTGACGACCACCAGCAGCCAAGTGATGACCGGCCGCGACGCGGAAGGGTTCTCGTCCCGAAGCGGGATCATGCACGCGGGATGAGGCGCGCCGGAAAAAAGTTCCGCGGGCGGGGATCGGCCGCGCCCCGAACCCACCCGGCATTTGACGGGTGCCTCACACGCCGTCTATTTTCCGCGAACTTCCAGGCTTTTTGCATCGCCTCGACCCCCGCGAGCATCAACAGTCTGCATTCGGATCGTAGGCGCCTCAAGGGGGGAGTTTCCGTGGGAAACGCGGTTGCCGTCACCGACCAGAGCTTCGACCAGGAAGTACTCCAGTCGCCCGTGCCGGTGTTGGTGGACTTCTGGGCAGCCTGGTGCGGGCCGTGCAAGGCCATCGCGCCCACCATTGATCAGTTGTCGGTCGAGTACGCCGGAAAGCTCAAGGTCGTGAAGGTGGATGTGGATGCGAACATGGAGGTGTCGAACCGCTTCGGCGTTCTGAGCATCCCGACGCTGCTGGTCTTCAAGGACGGGCAGATCGTCGAGAAGATGATCGGGGCCCTGCCGAAGCCGGCGTTGCTGGCCAGGATTCAGCCGCACCTGTAATCCGGGAACGGCTGTGTGCCACGAGGCCCGCGCCAGGGAGGCGCGGGCCTCGTGTGGTGGTGCGCCCAGCATGGGCGCTGACTGGGAGGTGAAAGACTCCCACCTCGCCCCCCGTGTGCGAGCGGCGGGCGCACCTAGCGTAGCAAAGCCATCCTTCTCGTCGCGACGAAGCGTCCGGCCTCGAGACGGTAGAGGTAGATCCCGGTCGGGAGCCCCGCGCCGTCGAAGACCAACTCGTACGGCCCTGGCCCCAGGGGGGCGTCGCGCAGCAGGCCCGCCACCTCTCGACCGCGTACGTCGAAAACCTTCAGGGTCACGCGCTCCGGCTGGCTGAGGCGGAACGAGATGTGGCTGGTGCCGCTGAATGGGTTGGGCCAGTTCTGTCCGAGCATCGCGACCGCGACTTGGGATCCGCCCGGGACCCCGACCGCGCCCGACGCGCTGTGCCCCAGGTGGGCCGCGGCGATCGCCAGGTCCGCGGCGGTGACCGTGCCGTCGCAGTCGAAGTCGGCGGTGGGATCGCCAGTGCCGAGCTTGGAATTGAGCTGGGCCACGTCGGACTGCTCCACGACCAGGTCGCCGTCCCGATCCGGTGAGGCCACCGCGGTACGAGTCGCAAGGAGGATGCCGTCGGCGAAGATGCGGATCGAGGCTCCCGCGCAGACCCCGCCGGCCCGGAGCGGAAAGTCTGCTACGCCCTCGACCGTGGCCACGAGCTCGACCCAGCACCCATTCGAGATGGAGTAGAACCCGCTCTGCGCGACCGTCACCTCGGGACAGCCGCACAAATCCACCTGGACCCGGGCATGGCTCGAGGGCAGCGTCCAATAGTGCCTCGCCACCACCCGAAGGACCGAATCCCCGGCGGGACAAACGACGACGCAGGGATCGACCTCGGAGAACTGTGGAAGCGGGGGGCTCGCACCCGCGGAGGTCGCGAGCAGGGTGGTGACGACCAGTAAACGGATTACCCAAGACACCGGCTTCATCCTGCCTCCGCGCGCGGGGGGCTGCCGTGGCCCTCCGGGCCTGGGACGTGACTCGGCACCTTTCCCTACCCCGCCTCCAGCGCTCGGTTCCGGCGGGCCCTCGACAAGTATTCGCGCGGCCCCGCGCGGCGCTCACTCCCGTCCGCGGCGCGTACTCCACCGCGCGCCCCCACCGGCTCAACTCGCGACCGCGCCAGGCCGATAATGGACTCGGAATACCGCTCGAGCCGTGGCGTAGACGCCGGGCTCCCACATCGTTCGGAAAGGACTCCGCACTTGATCCGACGCCATCACCCCCTGCTGGTCGCGCTCGCCGGCCTGTGCCTCGCCGTACCGGCCGTCGGGGGCACGTTCCGCGGGTCCATCCGCATGCCTGGCGTCGCCTCGACCCCGGCGCCGGCCATGAACGCCTATCCGGGGCGTGCGGGAGCGATGCCCGGGGTGCGCGGCCCGGCGCACGGCCGCGTCATTGACGCGGTGGTGTACGTGGTGAGGATTCCGGCGGCGGCCGAATCGACGCTGGCGAAGGCGCCGCACCCACGCCCGCGGCTGGCGCAGAAGGGCGAGGCCTTCGTGCCGCGCGTCGTCCCGGTCTCGGCGGGAACCACGGTGGATTTCCCCAACCTCGATCCCATCTACCACAACGTCTTCAGCCTCTCGCCCACCCAGCGCTTCGACCTCGGCAAATACCCGCGGGGACAGTCGAAGGCGGTCGTGTTCAATCGCTCCGGCCTGGTCAAGGTCTACTGCGACATCCACTCCGGAATGGAAGCGTTCGTGCTGGTGCTTCCCAATCGTGCGTTCGCGCAGCCTCGCCCCGACGGCGCCTTCGAGCTTCCCGAGCTGCCTCCGGGCCGCTACGAGCTGCGCGTCTGGCATCCCGATCTGTCCGAGATCGCGCGCGTCGTCGACCTCCCCGAGGGGGGTGACGCCCGGGTGGAGCTGAGCTTCTGACGATGAGGCTCACGCTCCGCACCCGCATTCTCCTCCTCACGGTCCTGCCGATCGTCACCCTGGTGTTCGCCACGCTCGCGACCGTGAACCGGAGCATCACGCATCAGGTGCAGCAGGGCATCCAGGATGACCTGAGGCGCGCCTCGGCGGTCGCCGAGATCGTGCTCGAAGCCCGCGCCCACACGCTCGCTGTCGCAGGCGAGGTCATCGCTCGGGATCCCAAATTCTTCTCGGTCCTCACCATTCCCGACGTCGAGAGCGACCAGCAGCTGCGCAGCACCGTCGCGGGCGTGGCGCGCGACTTCAACCTCCTCGTGCAGACCGATCTCTTCGAGGTGATGGATGCCCGCGGGCACCTGCTGGCCTCGGCAGGACGCGAAGCGTCGGACGAGCGCGGCCGCGCGCCGCTGGTCGCCAGGGTGCTCGCCGGGCGGCCGACGACGGGCATCCTGGCCTCGCCCGTCACGCACTACCAGGCGCAGGCGATCCCGGTCGCGGTCGGCGGCCAGATGGTCGGCATCCTGCTTCTCGGGGCGCGCATCGACGACAAGCTGGCCTTTGAGCTGAAGGGCCTCACCCGCAGCGAAGTGACGTTCATCTCCGAGGCCGTGACCATCGGGACGACGCTGGAGAGCGATGGGGACGGCGCTGCCATCCTCGCCGCCGTGGCGCGGCTCGGAACCGGATCGGACCGCAGCCTCGCGCACGGCACGGTGTTCGAGGTGAAGGCACCCGGTCATGTCGCCGTGACGCTGGCGCACCAGCTGCCTGGCTCCGAAGCCGGGCACCGACAGCTCTACGTGATGCAGCGCTCGCTCGATGCCGAGACGGCCTTTCTGCGCCGGATGCAGACCGGCCTGGTCGCGCTCGGGGGCCTCGCGTTGCTGCTGGCGATCGCCGCCGGCGCGTTCATCGCCCAGCACATCATTTCCCCGGTGCGGCGAGTGGTGCGCGGCGCGGAGGAGATGGAACGCGGCAATTACGACTTCCCGCTCGAAGTCGCGGGTGAAGACGAGATCGCCTACCTGGCGAGGCGCTTCGAGGACATGCGGGGCACCCAGCGCGAGTACGTGGCCAGCCTCCAGGGTTTGGCGCGGGTGAAGAGCGAGTTCATCGCCGTCGCCTCGCACGAGCTGCGGACCCCGATCAGCGTCATCGGCGGGTTCCAGGAGCTGATGGCCGAGGGGGCACTGGGCCCGGTGACGGCGGACCAGCGGGATGGCTTGGAGGCGATCAAACACGGCGTGAAGACGCTCACCAGGATCGCCGGGGACGCCATGCGCATGGCGCAGATCGAAGGCGAACGGCTGGTGCTCGAATGCGTCGAGCAGGACCTGCGCCCGCTGCTCGAAGAGGCCGCGCGGACCGCACTCGCCGATGGGCCCGGACGTCGGGTGAAAGTCTCAGTCCAGGCCGGCGACGACCTGGGCACCGCGTCGGTGGACGGCCCGCGCCTCGAGCAGGCGGTCGCCAACCTGGTGCGCAACGGCATCCGATTCACACCGGACGGCGGGCACGTCACGATCCAGGCTCGGTGCGACGAGCACGTGCTGGAGATCGCGGTGAGCGACACGGGCGTGGGCATCTTGCGCGAGCGGCAGAGCCACGTCTTCGAGCGCGGGTCCATGGTGCGCGGCTCCCAGCACCACCATTCCTCGACGACGCTGGAGTTCAACTCGGCAGGCCTGGGGCTGGGGCTCTCGATCGCCGGCGGGATCGTCCGCGCCCACGGCGGCACGATCGCGCTGGACAGCGAGGTCGGCCGGGGGAGCACCTTCACGATCATGATCCCGTGCAAGCGGGAATCAGCTCTGCAGGCCGCGGCCTGAAGAGGCACTTCGGCGCCGGGACGCGAGGCGGCTAGAAGGCGACCGAGAGCTGCGCCGCCACCAGCGAGCGGTCGCGCGGCTTACTCGGATCGGGCGAGACGTCGTAGCGGGTGCGCTGATAGACGACCTTCGCCATCGCGTCGCGGCTGAAACGGTAGCCGAGGCCGGTCTCGAGACGCGAGAGGTCCGAATCCCAGGGCCGGAGGGCGCCCGACGAGTCCGCGATCTTCCCGAAGCGCATCGCGTCCCAACGCCCGGCCGCGAAGGCGCCGAACGACAGCTGGTACTTCAGCTCCACGTAGCCGCTCGAGACTTTCAAGTCACCGACCGTCGGTGTCTCCCACACGTTGCGGGCGCCCTCCGCCCGCGCTTCGACGTGGCCGGCGACCAGCTCGATGTCCGTCATGACCAGCTTCTGGTTGTAGTCCTCCACGACCTTCCCCGGCGGAAGCAAGGGGTTCAGAGGTTCGATGAGGTAGGGCCCGTACGAGCTGGAGACTCCCAGCCGCACGCCCGGAAGCGGCGCGAGACCGATGCGCCCGAGCACCGATTTCCCGGAGTTCTCTTCCTGCGAGGTGCTCCCCCAGCCCGGCGTGCCGGCGGTGACGCCGAGCGCGTACTCGACCGGCCGCGAGCTTCCCACCAGCGTCACACCGACGTCCCAGTAGGAATCGTCCACCAGTGCCATGCCGCGGCCTTCCTGGTAGCCGAAGTAGTTGATGCCGTACTGCCCCGACCCCGAGGTCGCGAGCAGCGCGTCGGCGCTCGGCACGACCTCGTACCACACCAGGGTGGAGTGGTACTGGTACATGAGCGGCGCGCCGATGAGCGGATTCTTGTTCGAGTACGTGCGTGGCGCGTAGGTCCCGACCGCCCACGGCACCTTTCCGGCGAGCACGTGCAGGTCGCGCACGGGGCTCGGCGTGAAGAGGACGTACGCGCCATCCACGTACGGCGAGGTGGCGTCGCGCAGGACGACCTGCAGGTAGACCTGCAACCGCTCGTTCACCTGGCCTTCGCCGAACACCCGCAGACCGAAGGCGTCGAAGGGCGAGTCGTCGCGCGTGAGCAGGTTGCCGTCGTAGGCTTCGCCACGCGGCGCGACGACGACATCCAGCAGGCCGTGGATCTTGAATTCGGACGCGCCCGACGAGGTGGCCACCGCCAGCCCGAGCGCAGCGGCGACTGCGGCAGCCCATGAGGGCAAAGAGCGAGGAATCATCCCATCATCTCCATGTTCGTGTGCGAGAGGGACCCGCGGGGTGATCCCCGCCGGGAACGCGCACGCCATTCCGCGACGGTTATCGGCACCGTGCCCCGGCCGCTTGACCGGTCCGCCGGTCGTGGCTGGCGTCGAAGAGCTCCCGCCCGTCGCTCGTCACGCTGGCGCCGACCCGCGTACGTGGCGACAGCGCCCGCGTTCGCTTGGGCGAAGGTCCAACGGACCCATCCCTGCTACCATGCCGCAGTCGCCTCGATCGGTGCCGCGGGCTCGCCGCGGTCCATTCCGGAAGGACGGTCCCCTGTTGTCCCTCGCCGGTTACCCGCCGTCCCTCGCCGCTTCGGGTCAGCCGGGCGGGGCGCGCCTGCGGCTGATCGGCCTCGACTCCAGCCCATTGCACGGCGAACTCCTCGGCGTCGAGCGCCTGGAAGAGCGCGCCCGGGCGCTGGCGGCGGGATTCACCCTGGCGCGCAACCCGCGGCGCGGTCCCCCCCGGCTGCTGCGCCGCCTTTCCGACCACACCCGCATCCTCCGTCACGCGTATCGCATCCTGGCCGGCGACGTGCGGCGTGGCGAGCCGATCGCACCCGCAGCCGAGTGGTTGCTCGACAACTTCCATCTGGTCGAAGGCGAGATGCGCGAGATCCGCCACGACCTTCCGACCCGCTACTACCGCGAGCTTCCGAAGCTGGCCACGCGCGAGCTCTCCGGCACGGCGCGCGTCTATGCCATGGCCGTCGAGCTGCTCCGCTACAGCGACGCGCGACTCGACGCTCGGCGGCTGAACCGCTTCGTCTACGCCTATCAGACCGTCGCCCCACTCGCGATCGGCGAGCTGTGGGCGTGGCCGAGCATGCTCAAGCTGGCCCTGATCGAGCATCTGAGCCGGCTCTCCGAGGAACTGATCGAGGGCCGCGCGAGTCGCCTCGAGGCCAATCGCCATTTCGCCGATTTCGAGGGTGCGCGGCCGAACGGCCGCCTGCCGCATCTACCACACACTCTCCACGTCGCGTTCGTGGACCAGTTGTTGCAGCGCATGCGCGAGTACGGCGCTGGCGCCGCGGGGCTCAGGAAGCAGCTGGAGGAGCGACTGGATGCCGCCGGAACCACGGTGGAGAACGCGGTGCGTGCCGAGCATCAGCGACAGGCGATGAACCATCTCTCGATGGGCAACTCCATCACCAGCCTGCGCCTGTGCGCCACTCTCGATTGGAACGAGTACGTCGAGGGCGTCAGCCTGATCGAACAGATCCTCCAGCGCGACCCGCCAGGCGTCTACGGCCGCATGGAGTTCACGAGCCGCGATCGCTACCGCCACGCGGTCGAGGCGCTGGCAGACCCGAGCGGCGAGGCCCAGGTGAGGGTCGCGCTGCGCGCCATCGAGAGCGCGCGCCAGGCGGCGGAGAAGCTGGGCACCGATTTCAGAGCCGCGCACGTGGGCTATCACCTGATCGGAGGCGGCCGTCGCGAGCTCGAGAGCGACGTGGCTCACCACCCTCCGCTCCGGCCGCGCCTGAAACGCCTGCTCTTCGAGTACGCCACGCCGATCTATCTCGGCTCGAACGCGCTGCTGACGGGGCTCGGGGTGGCAACCGCATTGGCCGTGGCGCGAGGTTTGGAGGCACCGGGCTGGATGCAGATCTGGGTGGGCGCGCTCGCGCTCATTCCGGCCAGCGAGTTCGCGGTGGCGTTCATGCATCGCGTCGTTCACCGGATCGCCAGGCCTTTGCCGCTGCCGCGGCTCGATCTGCGCGGCGGCGTCCCGGAACCCGCGCGCACCATGGTGATCGTCCCGACCCTCATCTCCTCGGTCGAGGGCGCCAGGGCTCTGGTGGAGCACCTCGAGGTGAACGCCCTCGGCAACATGGACCCGCACATCCATTTTGCATTGCTCACGGATTTCCCGGACGCGGCGGCCGAGCGCCTCCCCGGCGAGGACGACGTGCTCGCGGCAGCGATCGCGGGGATCGAGGCGCTCAATGCGCGCTACGCGTCCGGCACTGCCGACCGCTTCTACCTGTTCCACCGCGCACGACGCTGGAATGGCAGCGAGGGCGTGTGGATGGGCTGGGAGCGCAAGCGCGGCAAGATCGAGGAGTTCAACCGGCTGCTGCGGGGCGCCACCGACACGAGTTTCACCGTACAGGTGGGCGATCCCGGGATCCTGCCGCACATCCGCTACTGCATCACGCTCGACAGCGACTCGCGCCTGCCGCGCGATGCGGCGCGGCAGCTGATCGGCGTGATCGAGCATCCGCTCAATCGCCCACGCTTCGACGCGAGGCTCAGGCGGGTCGTGGAGGGTTACGGGATCCTCCAGCCGCGAGTCTGCGTCACCATGGCGAGCGCCGCAGGCTCACTGTTCGCGCGCGCCTACGCCGGGCATACCGGCGTCGATCCCTACACCACCGCGGTGTCCGACACCTATCAGGACCTGTTCGGGGAAGGCAACTTCACCGGCAAGGGGCTCTACGACGTGGAGACCTTCGCCGCCGCGCTCGAGGGCCGCGTAGCGGAGAACGCGATGCTCTCGCACGACCTGTTCGAAGGCCTGTTTGCGCGCTGCGCACTGGTCTCGGACGTCGAGGTGGTGGACGACTTCCCGTCGAGCGTGCTCGCACACGCCCGGCGCCAGCACCGCTGGGTGCGCGGCGACTGGCAGATCCTGTTCTGCCTGTTGCCGGTGGTGCCGACGCGGCACGGTCTGGAACGCACCGAGCTGCCACTCATCAGCCGCTGGAAGGTCCTCGACAACCTGCGCCGCAGCCTGGTGGCCCCGGCGCTCGTGGCGCTGCTGGCCTCGGCCTGGACCTGGCTTCCGGGCTCGGCGCTCGGCTGGACCCTGGCGGCGCTGGCGGTGCTCGGCTTCCCGCTGCTCCCGCCACTGGTGCACTTCGCCGGCGGCCCGCGCCCGCAGCAGCCGTTCGGCGTGTTCCTGCACGACGTGTGGGCGGAGCTCGAGACCGCGGGCGCACAGGTGCTGCTCGAGATCATGCTGCTCCCCTACCACGCCTACGAGATGCTGCACGCGATCGTGCTGACGCTGGTTCGGATCGTGATCACGCAGCGCCGGCTGCTCGAGTGGGAGACCGCTGCGGCCACGGCGGCACGCGCCGCCGGGCTGCTGGCGCGCCAGGGCCCACGGCTGTTCATCGCCGAGATGTGGGCCGGCCCGGCGGCCGCTCTGGCGGTGCTGCTGGGGGTTCTGCCGCTGCGGGCCAGCGCACTGCCGTTGGCGCTGCCATTTCTGGTCGCGTGGCTGGCCTCGCCGGTGGCCGCGTGGTGGCTGAGCCGGCCGGTGGTGCCGAGGCGTCTGGCACTGGGTGCCGAAGACGCGGAGCAGCTGCGCCGCATCGCGCGCCGCACCTGGCACTACTTCGAACGGTTCGTCACCGCGGAGGATCACTGGCTGCCGCCCGACAACGTGCAGGAGGTTCCGGAGCTGCGCGTTGCGCGCCGGACGTCGCCGACCAACATCGGCATGGGGCTGCTCTCGACCCTCGCCGCGCACGACCTGGGTTACCTGGGCAGCGGCCCGCTCGCGGACCGGATCGAGAGCGCGCTCACGACCATCGAGGCGCTCGAGCGCCACGAAGGGCACCTGCTCAACTGGTACGACACGGAAAGCCTCGCCCCGCTGGCCCCGCGCTACGTCTCGACCGTGGACAGCGGCAATCTGGCGGGCGCGCTGATGGCGCTGTCCGCCGGGTTGCGCGAGCTGGGGGCACCCGCCGGGTCCGGCGCAGAAGAGGAAGCGCGAGGGTGCGCTGGCGCCGCCGATACCGCGGGGGTGCTGGCCGAGGCGCTGCAAGCGCTGGCGCGCCGGGCGCACGCGGCGACGCCGCTGCGCGCGAGTTGCAGCCTCGCCCAGCGCGAACTGGATGCGTTGCGCGCGACCCTCGGCGCCGGCGGGCCGGCAAGCGCACGGCTCGAGGCCGCCTCGCGACGCGCCGAGGACCTGCGCGCCGCGCTCGGCCAGGTTGCGTCTTTGGCGCCCCCGAGCCCGGAAGCCGAGGAAGTCGCCGAGTGGGGTCGGTCGCTCGACGAGACACTCGTCCGGTTGCCGGCACAGCCCGGGACCGACGCGTTGCGCGTACGACTTTACGACCTCGCCCGCCGCTGTGACGGTCTCGCCGACGCCATGAACTGGAAACTCCTCTACGATCGTGCGCGCGGAGTCTTCTCGATTGGCTTCCGGCTGGCCGACGCCGAAGGGCCGGGGCGCCTCGATGTCTCGTATTACGACCTGCTGGCGTCGGAGGCCCGGCTCGCGAGCTTCATCGCCATCGCCCGTGGCGAGGTCTCCCAGGAGCACTGGTTCCGGCTCTCGCGCGCGCTGGTGAGCGTCGAGGGCTCCACCACGCTGGTGTCCTGGAGCGGCTCGATGTTCGAGTACCTGATGCCGCTGCTGATGCTGCGCAGCCATCCCGAGACCCTGCTCGAGAACACCTGCCGCGCGGCGGTGCGGGCGCAGGTCCTCTACGGCCGGCGTCACGGGGTGCCGTGGGGCATCTCGGAGTCGGCCTTCCACTCCGTGGACCCGCACGGCAACTACCAGTACAAGGCCTTCGGCGTCCCCGGCCTCGGGCTCAAGCGCGGACTCGCCGAGGACCTGGTCATCGCGCCCTACGCCACCGCGCTCGCCGCACTGGTCGATCCCGCCGCCGCCACGGCCAACTTCCGCCGCCTCGCCCGCGAGCGGGCCCCGGGGCGATTCGGGTTCCACGAAGCGCTCGACTACACGCCGCGCAAGGGTCCGGTTCCTGAAGGCGAGGCCGCGCCCGACCCTGCCCGTGTCCACGGCGTGCTGGCGTACTTCGCCCACCATCAGGGCATGAGCCTGGTCGCGCTCGCGAACGCCGTGCTCGGCGCCCCGATGGTGCGCCGCTTCCACTCGGATCCACGCGTGCAGGCCACGGAACCCCTGCTCCAGGAGCGCGTGCCGCGCTACGTGCCCGTCACCCGTCCGCGCCCGGTCGAGTCCACACGCGTCGAGCCGTTGATGCCCGCGGCCTCGCCGCGCCGCTTCCGCTCCCCGCACACGCTCTATCCGAGCGCCCACTTCCTATCGAACGGCCAGTACACCACGGTCGTCACCAACGCCGGGGGCGGTACCAGCACCTGGCGTGGACGCGCGGTCACGCGGCATCGGGACGACCCCACCTGCGACCCGGGCAGCCAGTTCATCTACCTGCGCGATGTGCGCAGCGGCCTGCTCTGGTCCGCCGCCCATCAGCCGGTGTGCCGCGAGCCCGAACGCTACCGGGTGTCCTTCCGCGCCGACGATGCCCTGTTCGCGCGCACGGACGACGGCATCGAGACAAGACTCGAGATCACGGTATCCCCCGAGGACGACGTCGAGGTGCGCCGGGTCTCGCTGGTCAACAACACCGAGCTGCTGCGCGAGATCGAGGTGACGAGCCTGGTTGAGATCGTGCTCGCGCCGCACGCCGAGGACCTCTCCAACCCCGCGTTCCTCAAGCTCTTCCTCGAGACCGAATACCGCCCCGAGTGCACGGCCCTGCTGTGCGGTCGCCGCCCGCGTTCGCCCGACGAGCAGGCGCTGTGGGCGGTCCACGTGCTGAGCGCCGAGGGCGGCGTCCATGGCGCCATCGAGTGGGAGACCGATCGCAAACGATTCCTCGGGCGCGGACGCACGCCCGAGAACCCTGTCGCGCTCGACGGCCGGGCGCTGTCCGGCACCACGGGGGCGGTGCTCGATCCGGTCCTGAGTCTGCGGCGGCGGGTGCGCATCGCCCCCGGCGGGCAGGTGCGCCTCGCGTTCGCGACCGGTGTCGCCGCGGGCCGGGCCGCGGCCCTCGCCCTGGCCGAGAAATACGACGATCCCACCTCGGCCGCCCGCACCTTCGCGCTCGCGACCACCCAGACCCAGTTGTTGCTGCGTCACCTCGGCATCTCGACCGACGAAGCGCAGCTCTACGAGCGACTCGCCTCGCACGTGCTGTGGACCGACGCCGCGCTCCGTGCCGCCCCCGCGATTCTCGCGAACAACACCCTCGGCCAATCCGGCCTCTGGGCCCACGGCGTCTCCGGCGATCTGCCGATCCTGATCGTGCGCGTGGTCGAGGATGGCGATCTTTCCCTGGTGCGCCAGGCGCTGCGCGCGCAGGAATACTGGCGACTCAAGGGCCTCAGTGCCGACGT
>Ga0247727_10002881_pt1 | contig 38819 bp, 61 predicted proteins | sample WisWelCaveWW1625_FD_202498 | JGI IMG/M metagenome (GOLD analysis project Ga0247727, IMG submission 202498) | Biofilm microbial communities from Wishing Well Cave, Virginia, United States - WW16-25 | ecosystem: Environmental > Aquatic > Deep subsurface > Groundwater > Cave microbial mat | place...
CGCGTCCTTGTCCGGCAGCCCGTCCGGCCCCACCACGCGACCCGAGGTGGGGTTGAGCGCGAAGCAGCCGTCCGCGTACGCGAGCCGGTGCACTCCCACGCGCCAGGGCAGGCCCGAGACGGGATTGGGCAGGTGCGTGTAGGTCATCATCACGTGCTCGGTGCCGCCGCTTCGCACACGCTGTACCCGCGGGTCCTCGAGGCTGTGCACGCCTTCGGGGGAGCCGGCCGCAAGCACCTGCTGGAACTCGTAGTCGAGCCCGTTCGTCGACGTGAACACGAGCACGTCGGCGACGTAGTCGAGAAACCGCGGCCCCGGCCCCTTGTTGCGAACGTAGCCGTCCCGCACCCCTCGCGCGAACAGGTGGAAGACACCGTCGACGTCGATCACGCCCGCATTGAAGATCGGGCCGTAGCCGGCGACCGCCCCGAACGCGACGACCGGCGTATCGCGAAGGCGCCGCGCGGCGACGGTGGGCGCGTCGCGCGGCGTTGGCCGGCTGGGTGGGCTCATCTGGGCTGCTACCTCTACACGAGACATCGGACGATCGAGCTACCGACATAAGCTCGGCCGAACTCTTCGCGCGGCACCCTGGAAATCCTGTCCTGAGCGCCTCGGACTGGCCCCACACCGTGAACGCCGTCTTCAATCCCGGCGTTACCCGCTTCGGCGGTGAGACGCTCCGTGTCAGGTCTTCCCTGTGTCCCACAGTGACGGCATCCATGCCTACGCGCACGCGGAACAGCGGTGTCAGGTGTTCCATGTCTCACCAGCGCCCGCAAGGATCTGTCTCGGGCGATCCATCGGGGTCACTCCCACCTCGTTGGCGGCGCGCTGTCAACCCGTAGACGGCTGGCTCGCGAGGACGTCTGGTACAAGGGAGACCCGACTCCAGCCGTTCCAGGACTGACGATGGCGAGACGAGGTCGACCATGCAACGCTCGCAGGACTCACAGGGACCCGACACCGGCCCGCGCTCGAGCGGAGCGACAATTGGCAGGGGAGCGGGGACTCGACCGCCTGCGACGCGGGCCCTTCCCCTCCTCGGGCATGCGCCCGCCTTCCGCTCCGACAAGCTCGGGTTTCTCCTTCGCTGCGCACGCCAGGCGGACGTCGTCGAGCTGAAGCTCGGGAGAGGCCGGACGTTCCTGCTCAACGACCCCGACGACATCCGGCATGTCCTCGTGACCGACCATCACAGCTTCACGAAGAACACGCGGCTGATGGAGCCGGCTGATCCGACCCTGTTCGGAGACGCCCTCGTGGGAACGCCGAAGGCCGAGCACGCCGACAAGCGCCGCGCGCTCCAGCCGGTGTACCAGCAGCAGCATCTGTCGGCGTTCGCTGACGTCATCCAGAGCTGTATCGACGATCTCGCCGAGCGCTGGGCGGATCGACGGGAGGTCGACATCGCGGAGGAGGCAGTCGCGCTCGCACAGAGGATTCGGATCCGCGTGCTGCTCGGCGGGAGCGCCGGCGAGGCGATGGCGGCGCTCCCGGCTGCGCTCGCTGCACGCCAGCGCTACATCGCCCAGGCGTTTCTTTCTCCGCTTCCCTTCGCGGGCAGGCTTCCCTTGAAGGCGAGGCGAGACTATCGGCGCGGGCAGGCCCTGTTGGAGCGCGTCCTCTTGTCGGCGATCCGCGATCGCCGACAAGAGGATGCACCGGCAGCCGATCTGTTGTCGCGGCTGCTCGAAACGGACGATGGTGCACCGATCAGCGATCAGCGGGCCTTGGACGAGGCGCGCACGTTCCTCGCCTCGTACGAGGTGTCCAGCCGAGCCCTGGCCTGGACCCTCTACTTGCTCGCGGAGCACCCGGAGGCTCAGTCGCGGATCGTGGACGAGGCCGAGGACGCGGCGACTCCTGCGCCGAGCGACCTCCTGGGCTACCCGCAGATGGTTCTCTCGGAAGCCCTACGCCTGTACCCGCCCTCGTGGCTCTTCTCCCGCATGGCGCTCGACGACGTGACGCTGCCGAGCGGACCGCCGATTCCTCGCGGTTCGCGGCTGTTTCTCTCCCCGTATGCCACGCACCGCGACCCGCGCTACTTTCGCGAGCCCGAGCGCTTCGACCCCGAGCGGTTCCGGCCGGGGCCCGAGTTGCGCGCACGCCCGCGATACGCCTACTTCCCGTTCGGCGGCGGCCCCCACGTCTGCATCGGAGAAGGGTTCGTGCGCATGGAGGCGGCGATCGTGATCTCCCGGCTCGTGCAGCGCTTCGAGCTGATGCTCACTCCGGGCGCGCAGGCGACGCCTTCCCCGCGCGTGACGCTGGAGCTGGGCGGCGCGCCTCGCATAGTGCTCAGCCCGCGTTAGGAGAAGCCGGGCGTTGACGAGGCGCGTACGCGAGCACCACTTCCGACCGACAGGCGGGCTACACGAGGCCGCGTGCTGCCCAGGCCCGGGCGGTGAGTACGAACGGCGGTGCTGGCAGCATCGCGCGGCAGCGTTCGCGTAGATCGGCCTGCGGCTTCGCGTCGAGACCAGCCGCGTAGCCGCCCGCGGGGCCCACGCCGAGCGTGAACGGCTCCCACCACTCCTCGAAGCTCGGATGCTCGACGTCAACTGAAAGCGCGCTCTCCTCGATGTCGTGCAGCCCGGCTGCCTGGAACAGTTGCGCAAGGTGGCCCTCGCGGGCACCCGCGAGTTGCGACTCGTCCTCGACGTCGGGATCGAGCTCGCGCGCAGCTTCCCAAAACAGGCTGAGCGGCCCCCGGTCGCCGGCGTGATCCCAAACGCACGCCGCCACGACACCCTGCTTGCGCGTTACCCGCGCCATCTCACGAAGTCCCACGACGGGGTCCGCCATGAAATGAACGACGAGCTGTGCCAAGGCGGCGTCGAACTCGTGATCCCCGAACGGCAGCTGCTCCGCCGCAGCGTGCAGGATACGGACCCCGGGGTGGCGCTCTAGAACGGCTGCAACGAAGGGCTCTGAAGGATCGATGGCCGACACGGCCGCCGGTCCTAGCCGCGTGACAAGCTCAGCCGTCAGTGCGCCCGGGCCGCAACCGACATCGAGCACGCGCTGACCAGGCGCGACCGCCGCGAAATCGGCGAGCAGCGGCGCGAGCGGCACCGAATATCTCCCCATGAACCGGTCGTACGCATCAGCCCCAACCGAGAAACTCACCAGCGCAATCTACGCTCTCCACCCCAAGCGGCGAGGTCACGTCTTCCACGTTCCACGCTCACGAGCGACGTAGGTGTGCGAGGGGCCCGCTGTGCAGGCCCCTCAAAGCCAGGAGTGGAGGCGGCGGGAATCGAACCCGCGAAACGTTCCCCCCGCTCGCAAGACGCCGTCCTCCTTCGGCGCGGGATGCGTCGAGTACGACTGGCTCGAGGACTTCAAGGGCCGCGAAGGTTTCGTGCTTTCGGTCGAGCCGCTCTAGCGTCGTGTCCGCGTAATCCCCTGGCTCGGCGGCGCGCGCTATGGCTTAGGTGACGATTCCGGCGCGCCGACGGCGAGCCAACACCTCCACCGCCCAAGCCGGAGCGACCATGGAGACCCGGGCGGTAGGCTGGCTGCCATGAAGATCGGCGAGAAGAAGATGATCGAGGTGGCGACCGGGGGTGACCCTGTCGCGGCGCTGTCAGCGGGAGTCGTCCCCTACTCAACGCCCGGGCATGTGATGTCGGTCGGTGTCGGACACGATGAGGGCTGCCCCTGCACCGCCGCCGAAAAGCCGATGACGCAGTGCACCTGCGAGATCGTCGAGGTCACGATCTCGCGCGTCGCGTAGCCGCGGCTGCAGCATGCTGGCTCCGTATCAGGACGGTCGCCGCCAGCACTGGCTTCTATCCTGCTGAGCGATGGCGCGCGTGTTCTGGGAGCTGATGAAGGCGACGCTCAGCTACTGGGAGAAGTGGATCATCGCCTGGCCGTGTCGGCTCGGGCAGCCCCACGAGTACGGAGACGACGACTCCTCCAACCTTTTGCCTTCGCTGCGGCGAGTATCGGGAGCCGGCGTAGAATCCCTCGACCAGTCGGGTGCTCTGCCCGTAGCGGCCCCGTGTTCTGCGGGGCCGCTGGCGTTGTAGGATCCGCGGCGACGGCTGTCGGGGACCGAGTGCGGTCGGCGGCCGAGTGATCTTCTCTCTTCGAGTCTGGGAGGACGCTCGTGCCGATCGTTCGCACGTTTCGCCTTGAGGGTGTTCAGTTCGTCGTCACGAAGGAGCGGGCTGTCGCGTTGAAGGATGGCCGGCCGCTGTTTGAGCGTGGTAGTCCGTCGCCGAAGATGGTTGAGCAGACGTTGATCGTGTTCGCGGATCCGCAGTCGGCGACGCAGATCGTGGTGCCGTTGGACGAGGACGGCCGCCAGGAGCTGGTGCGCATGTTGACGGGCGGCATCGTTGTGCCGGCCAACGGCGATCAGGGGGCGCAGCCGTGAGCGCTCGGCTGGAAGCGCGCTTCGGGGGTGACGCGCCGAGCCCGGTGTTTTCGGTCCCTCGCCGCGAGACGTGGCCGCTGCTGTTGAGCCTGCTGGGCGCGGACGCGTGGGAGGTGACGGTGGTGCCGTGCGAGCTGGGTGTGCGTGTGACCGCTCGCGGGCATGGCGCCCTGGTCATGGTTGAGGGCTCGTCGACGGACGCGCTCGGCTTGGTGGTGTTCGAGGCGGCGCGTCGGGTGAGGCGAGGTCTGTGAGGTGGCGTTGCTCACGCCGGCGCAGCTTGAGGTGCTGCGTCAGGCTGCTGCTGGCCGCACGATGAGGGAGATCGCTGCGGCGCAGGGCCGCTCGCCGTCGACGGTGAAGGATCATCTCGACCGTGCCCGTGTCCGGTTGCGCGCTCGGAATGTGACGCACGCGATCGCGATCGCGCTTCGCCGTGGTGTGATCGAGTGAGCTGGCAGACGCTGCCGCCCCAGCTGCGCGAGCTCGCCCTGACTGTGCTGACGGCAAAGCAGCTGGAGGCGCTCAAGCTGTGGGATGCCGGTAGCGGCTACCGCCGCATCGCCGTGCAGCTCGACATCTCACCCTCGACCGCCCGCGATCGCGTGCAGAACGCGGTGCGCAAGCTGGAGCGGGCCGCCCGGGAGAAAGGGCTGGCGTGAAAGATGCTCCGCATGAGGGGCCTGCCGGGCGTGTGCTGCGGCGCTTCTACCAGGCGGTCGAGGACGCGCGGATCGAGCGGAAGTTGGCCCGCATCCTGTCGGAGGTGGGCGCCAACCTGCCCACGGCGCCGACTCGAACGCGAGCGCCGGGCGATCCGCACAAGCTGCGCGGCATCCCGGTGGTAGGCGTGCGCGGTGGCTTCGGCGGCGACGTCGCCGGCAGCCGCCCCGGACGCTCACGCGATCTCGACCAGTGGCCGCGGCCCGACTGAGCGCGCTCGAGCGGAAGCGGGCAGGCCGCCAGGCCGCCAGTCAGACCTTCGGGCAACGTTGCCCGAAGGTCTGACTCTCGACACCCCTGATTAGGGGTATGGACCGCGAACTAGACCCCTGATTAGGGGTAGCGGAGGGCGCCCGTCTGCTGTCAGGGTGTGCGTGGCGGCACCTCCGGGCCTTTTGGAGAACCCCACGCACGTACCACGCCAGTGGTGCGCCCGCGACCAGGCCCGAAGGTCCCGGCCTCCCTCCCCCCGACCGTGCGAACGTCATCCCCTGACAGGCGGACGTCTTCCTCCCCGTCGTCCGCTTCGCACGGCCTTTTCGCGTGACGCAGCTCCTCGGCATAGACGACGTCGCCGGCCAGCTCGGCGTGTCGCGCCGCACCGTCGAGAAGCTCCTCACCGAGGGTGATCTGCCGCGGGTCAAGGTGGGCGCTCGCACGCTCGTCGAGCAGCATGTCGTCGACGGTTACGTGGCGAGGCTGCGTGGCGACGGTGAGGCGTCTGCGCCGACGGGAATCACGGACGGGCAGCTGCGCGCGTTCCACGCGAAAGCGAACGACCTCGATCGTGCGCTCGAGCTCGACCGCGGCGACTCCAAGCGGACAGCCTTGCAGCTCGGGTCGAGGTGGTTCGGCCGAGAGATCACGAGCGCCTCGGACATCACGTCCGCGGCGGCGAGCCGGCTGCTCGACTACCTCGACGACGAGCTGCGAGACGCGCGTTCGTGATCACGGTCCGCGTCTGGCACGTCCTTTACCGGCACTGCGACCACTGCGACGAGCGCACCGCACACGTCGGCATCGAGGGCTACACGTGCCTGCAGTGCATCGCTGACGGCGGCACCTGCTGCTCGCTGCGCCAGTTCGATCGACACGTCCCCAACCCGATCAAGCCGAGGCGCCGGTGAGCATCACCACTGACCGGCACGATCCGCGTCTCGGCCACGGATCGGACGAGGAGCGCGTGCCGCAGCAGAAGGCATACCTGGTGCTCTCCGAGGAGGAGCGCACCAAGGGCTTTGTCCGCCCGGTGCGCCGCACCTACTTGCATCGCGAGGAGCTGGGCGGCTGCGGCTCCACCACGACGATGGCGCAGGCGATCGCCGAAACGTACGCGCGTGAGCCGTCCTTCTACGGCGCGACGTACTGCTGCTGCTGTCAGAAGCACAGACCGGTCGGAGCGCGGGGCGAGTTCACCTGGGTCAACGCCGACGGCTCCGACTCGGGCGAGAAGGTCGGCACGTGAGCCCGCTGCTGCGTTTGTGCCCGGTCCCGGGCTGCGGCGCTCGCACGCCGGGTGGCCGGTGTCTTCCTCATAGGCAGGCGGACGATCGCCGCCGCCACTGCAAGCAGCGGGCGCATGGCAGGGATTCGTCGCATTGGCGTCGGCTGGTGGTGGCCGCGAAGGCTGCGGCCGGCTGGTGCTGCCAGCGTTGCGGCCGGCCGGAGGACAGGGGCGATCCGGCGACGAAGCTGACCGTCCACCTGCGTGAGGAGCTCGCCGGTGTCCACGAGTCGGCGACGCTCGCCGACGTCGACGTGTGGTGCGCGAGCTGTCACGGCTCGAACGACGCGCCTCGCGCGGCGGGGGGGCCTGCAGATCTCTACGGCGATCGTCCCTCCCGCCCCGCGCCAACTTTCCGCGACTTTCCTACGGCACTCGTCGCCGCCGGTGACAACAGGTGACGGCGTTCCCGTTCCTCGATCCCGACCAGCGGTCGGCGCTCGCGGCTCACGGCATCGACCCGGACCGGTCGCTGCGCGGGCTGCTGGGCCGGCTGCTCTCACTCGACGAGGAGCATCCGCGTGTTCGTGAGCTCGCGTCTATCAACGCTCGGCCGGCGCGCGTCGGCCGCTACGGACGGCGGAGGGTGGCCGCGTGACCGAGGACGAGGTGACGTTCGAGGTGTTCCGCGAGAAGCGGCGCCAATGGATTCGCGCGTCACATCTGCCGAGCAGGCGGCGTACCGCGTGGAGGGAGTTCACGGAGTGGGCGAACGAGCTGCGGGCCGAGCTGCTGCGCGAGCTGCGCGGGCTCGTGGAGGCGTGATCGTGTGGCTCTGGGCCGTCCTCGCAAGCGTCTCGTCGACGTGGTCAGGCAGGAGACGTTCCTCGCGCGACAGCATCATCGGCTGCTCGGGGATCGTGAGCCGCTGCCGTGGCCGGGACTGGACGGCTTCCGCCGGCGGTATCTCGCGCAGGGGTCGGAGAAGGAGCGGCGTGAGGTTGCGCTCGAGCTGGAGCGTGCGATTCGCGAGCACGGTTCTCGCGTGCTGTTGGGCGATCTGCAGGCGGAGCTGCGCCGGTTGGGCCCGCCGAAGTCGTACCGGCAGCTGGAGCGGTTCTTCCCCCGCTTCTTCAAGCACTCGCGGGGGCCGTCTGCGGGGCAGCCGTTCAACTTGGACGGCTTCCAGCGGGCGTTCCTGCGTGAGTTCTGGCGTCGCGACGGCCGCGGCGAGCGCATCTACCAGGTCGGCTGCCTCGGCATCCCTAAGGGCAACGGCAAGACGCCTCTCGCGGCCGCGCTGGGCACACACGCTCTGGTGTCGCAGCTCGACGACCCGGAGGTGTACGGCATCGCCGGCAGCAGAGACCAGGCCGGCATCGCCCACGGCTTCGCGAGCAAGAACATCCGCGACGCCGAGCTCGCCGCATGGCTTGATATCGGCTCCTCGATCACCTGCGTCGATCACGACGGCTTCTTCGACATCCTCTCTTCCGAGGGGGATCTGGGGCACGGCACGCAGCCGTCCGCGGCGATCGTGGACGAGTGGTGGCAGTTCCGCCACCGCGCCCAACGTGAGGCGTACACCGCGCAGGCGCAGGCTTTGCACAAGCGTCCCGGGGAGGCCTGGTTGCTAGCGATCACGACCGCCGGCTGGGACATCGGATCGCAGCTCGGCGAGACCTACCAGGCCGCTGTCGCCGATCCGCGCCTCGAGCTGCACGACGACGGGTCGCTGATGGTCCTCCGCGACGAGTCCGCCGGCATGCTCTTCTGGTGGTACGGGGCGCCAGACGACGCGGCGATCGACGACCCGAAGGTGATCCGCCGCGCGAACCCGCTGCGGATCGTGCGCCCCCAGGATCTGCTGCGGGAGTTGCGCCGCCCCGATACCGACGAGAACGACTGGGTGCGGCTCCACTTGAACAGGTGGACGAAGGCGCGCACCGCGTGGATGCGCGCCGGGATCTGGGCGGGCCTTCGGGCTGACGTCCAGATCCCGGTGGGCGCGGAGATCACCGTCGGCATCGACGCCGCCCGCAGCTTCGACACCACGACGGTGGCGTGGGCGTGGCGGGCCCCGGACGGGCGGCGGGTGCTGCGCTCGCACGTGTGGAGCGTCCGTCAGCAGCATCCGCATCACACATTCGTGCCCGGCGGCGAGCTCGTGAACGAGGAGCTCGTCGAGCCCTATATCGAGCAGCTGGCCGCCATGTACCGGGTCAGGGAGATCGGCTTCGATCCGCGTTTCTTCAGTGCCGAGGCCCGCCATCTCTCCAATCAGGGGTTCAACGTGGTCGAGCTGTACCCGCAGTCGGCGCCGATGGGCGACGCCGTCACCGCCTTCGAGAAGGCGGCCTTGGACGGCCAGCTCTCCCACGACGGCGACCAGGTACTCGCCGCCCACATCGACGCCGTCGACGCCGTCCGCACCGACGGCGGCACGAAGATCCGCCGCACCGGCCGCCGCGCGATCGACGCCGCCGTCGCCTGCGTGATCGCCAACTACCTGACCGAGCAGCCCGCCCCCGTCGAAGCGGCCGCCTGGAGGCCGCTGTGAGGCTCTTCTCGGCCGTTCTGAGCACGGCCGCCGCGGGCGGCCGCAGGCTGCGGCGGATGGTGTTCCGCCGCCATCCGATGCGGTTCTTCGGTTTGCCGCGCACAAAGTTCGACTTCGCGGCGGAGGTCGGGGACGGCACCGGCTCGTCGACGGTGATGGCGCCGCTGCTGTGGGTCGCTCGCACGTTCCCGGAGGCGCCGCCGGCGTTGTGGGAGAAGCTCGCGAGCGGCCAGGAGGAGCCCGTCCGCGACCATCCGCTGCTCAGGCTGCTGGAGCGCCCCAACGGCTTCTACACCGGTGTTGTGATGTGGATGGCGACGATGCTCGACTGGTCGGTCGACGGCAACGCCTACTGGCTGAAGCTGCGCGACCGCGGAGGCCGCGTCGTCGAGCTGTGGTGGGCGCCGCACTGGATGATCGAGCCGCGCGGCGACGAGCAGACCTTGATCAGCCACTACGAGTACCGCGTGTCGGGCAGTCCGTGGCTGCTGCCGCCCGATGACGTCGTCCATTTCCGCTTCGGCCTCGACCGCGACGACCCACGCAAGGGGCAGTCGCCGTTGAAGAGCGTGCTGCGTGAGGTGTTCACCGACGACGAGGCGGCGAACTTCACCGCCAGCCTGCTCCGCAACATGGGCGTGCCCGGCCTGGTCGTGTCCCCCGACGGCGCGGCCTCGCCCTCGCCCGAGGATGTGGCGGCGGTGCGCGCGGAGCTGAAGGCGCGCGTCGGTGGCGACAGCCGCGGCGAGGCGATCGTGATGTCTGGCCCGACGAAGGTGCAGCAGTTCGGGTTCTCGCCGGAGCAGCTGCTGCTGAAGGAGCTGCGTCGGATCCCGGAGGAGCGGGTGACGGCGGTGCTGGGGGTGCCGGCGATCGTGGCCGGCTTGGGCGCCGGCCTCGACCGCTCGACGTTCACGAACATGGCGGAGGCGCGGGAGGCAGCGTACGAGTCGGGGATCATCCCGACGCAGCGGATCATCAGCGAGGACGTCCGCTGGCAGCTGCTGCCCGAGTTCGAGCCGGACCCGTTCATGTGGCGCTTCGGCTTCGACCTGTCCAAGGTGCGGGTGCTGCAGGAGGATTTGTACCGGCAGGCGCAGCGGCTCAACTTGGCCGTCAACGGCGGCTGGGGTGAGGTCGCGGAGGCCCGCCGCGCGATGGGGCTCGAGGTGCGCGACACGGATCGCATCTACCTGCGGCCCGCCAACATGGTCGAGGTGCCGGTCGACGGCGGCGGCCCGCGTGCGCTGGCGCCCGCCTCACTCAACGGCAGCGGGGCTATCAGCGGCAACGGGCATGCGTCGGCGGCCGAGGTCGCCGACGAGATCGAACGTCGCCTCGACAGGCGCGCCCTACTCACAACGTAAGAGGGAGCAGACGTGAGAGAGACCACATCCCGAACGGCCGGGCCGATCCCGCACGTGCTCGCGGCGGTGGCGGAGACGCCGTGGGCGATCCGCCCGGAGAAGCTGCAGGCGATCATCGAGCTCGTCGCCGCGCGCGCGGCCGGTGTCCGCTGGACGGACGAGGAGATCTCAGCGCGCCTCGGCGCCGGACGGCAGCGTCCGGCTGCGGCGGCAGCCGACGGTCCCGTGGCGCTGCTGCCGCTACGAGGCGTGCTGTTCCCGCGCACGAACATGCTGACCGAGATGAGCGGCGCCACCAGCCTCGAAAGCTGGCGGCAGCAGCTGCGCGGACTGGTCGAGGACCGCTCGGTGGAAGCGATCGTGCTCGACATCGACTCGCCCGGCGGATCCACCGACTTCGTCGCCGAGACCGCGGCCGATCTGCGCGCCGCACGCGCCGTGAAGCCGCTGATCGCGGTCGCCAACCCCGACGCCGGCTCGGCCGCCTACTGGCTGGCGTCGCAGGCCGCCGAGGTCGTGATCACCCCCTCGGGCGCGGCCGGGTCGATCGGCGTGCTGGCCGCGCACGAGGACATCTCGCGGCGCGAGGAGCTGCTCGGCGTGAAGACGACGCTGATCTCGGCCGGCACGTTCAAGACGGAGCTGTCGCCGTTCTCCCCGCTCACCGAGGAGGCGCTGCAGGCGGTGCAGGCGCGCGTCGACGACATGTACGGCATGTTCGTGCGTGACGTCGCCCGCGGCCGCGGCGTCGGCGTCGACACCGTCCGTCAGGGGTTCGGCGAGGGCCGCATGCTCGGCGCCAAGCGGGCGCTCGAGGAGGGCCTCGTCGACCGCGTCGACACGCTCGACGCGGTCGTCGCGGGGCTGCGCAAGCCCGGCCGCGCCGCCCACCAGCCGGCGGCGAACGCAGCCGGCCACCAGACTGTCACGCCCCAATCCACGTTCGTGGACGAGGCGGCGGCGCTGCATGACAGCCTCGCCGGTCTCGTCGGCCGCGCGCGCACGCTTGCCGAGCTCCGCGCGGAAGGCCGCCTCACCGCGGCCAAACGGGAGCAGCTCGCAGCCGTCCTCGCCGCGCTCGACTCGCTCGACGAGCGACGCGGCGAGATCCGGGAGCTTCTCTCGAGCACCGACCCCAACAGGCATGCCGACGCCGCACTGGCCGAGCGGGCCAGGTTCGAGCGTCGGCGGCACAACCCTTAGGAGACGCCGGCAGGCCACGCCCCACCCCGCCCCAGACACGGGCGGGCGTCAGCGTCGACCACGGCTCGAAAGGACATCCCGTGAACGAGAAGTTGAAGGAGATCCGCGGCAGGATCGACGCCAAGCGCAAGGAGCTGAAGACGATCTTCGACCAGGCTGGCGCCGACAACGACATGGCCAAGGTGACGGTCGTCGAGGGCGACTCGGCCGCGAAGGTGGAGCACATCCGGGCGCTCAACGACGAGCTCGACCAGCTCGTCGCCGAGGCGGAGCCGCTGGAGGCCGACGAGGCCACGATCGCGCGTGCCAGGCTGCAGGCCGACCGTCTCAGCGAGGTCGAGCGCAGGCCGATCCACCCGGCCTCCGGCGGCCGCCGCGAGGCGCGGGAGCCGCTGCGGCCGCTGGGCGAGCTGTTCATCGGCTCCAAGGCCTACACCGACCGGGTGCAGGGCGGGCCTGGGCCGGTGACGACGTTCGAGCTCGCCGCCGGCGACCTCAAGGCGACGCTGTTCCAGACCACGGCAGGGTGGGCGCCCGAGTCGACGCGCACCGGCCTCGTCGTCGAGGACGCGCAGCGGCCGGTGCAGGTGACCGACATCTTCCCGGGTGGCGCCACCACGCAGGAGAAGGTCGTCTACATGGAGGAGACGACCTTCACCAGCAACGCGGCGGAGGTCGCCGAGGCCGGCGCCTACGGTGAGGCGGCGCTCGTGCTCACCGAGCGCGAGTCGAACGTCCGCAAGGTCGGCGTCTGGCTGCCGGTCACCGACGAGCAGCTCGACGACGTCGCGCAGGCGGAGTCGTACATCAACGCCAGGCTGCCGTTCATGATCCGGCAGCGGCTCGACGGGCAGCTGCTGGTCGGTAACGGCACCGCCCCCAACCTGCGCGGCCTCAACAACGTGGTCGGCATCCAGACGCAGGCGAAGGGCGCCGACCCCGTCCCAGACGCCGTCTACAAGGCGCTCGTGAAGGTGCGGGTCACGGGTCGGGCGGCGCCGTCGCACGTGATCGTCCACCCCAACGACTGGCAGGACGTCAGGCTGCTCCGGACCGCGGACGGCATCTACATCTGGGGGTCGCCGTCGGAGTCAGGCCCGGCCCGCATCTGGGGGCTGCCCGTCGTCGAGTCGGACGCGCAGACCGAGAACACGGCGATCGTCGTCGACGTCGGCTTCACGCAGCTGTTCCTGCGCAAGGGCCTCGACGTGCAGGTCGGCTACCAGTCCGACGACTTCATCAAGGGCCGCAAGGCGGTGCGCTCGGATCTGCGCGCCGCGTTCGTGGCCTACCGGCCGGAGGCGATCTGCACCGTCACCGGCATCTAGCCCTGAGACCAACAAGGGCGTTCACGAGGGGGCGGCTCGAGGGCCGCCCCCTCCGCGTGAAAGGAAAAACAGGTGGGGTACATCGAAGACTCAGTCCGGGTCGCGCGAGCCGAGTACGACTTCGCCGTTGACGGCGGCGGCGTCGGCGACATCGCGTTGCGCGGAGACAAGATCCCGCAGGGCGCGATCATCACCGACGTCCTCATCCACGTCGACACGGTGCTCACCTCCGGTGGCGCGCCGACCGTCGCGTTGAAGGCGGAGTCGGCCGCAGACCTCAACGCCGCCGACCTGATCTCGGGCGCCCCGTGGTCGACGGCCGGTGCCAAGCGCGGCGACCTGACAGCGACGACGGCGCCGGTGAAAACGACCGCGGAGCGCACGATCACCGCGACAGTGGCCGTGGCGACGCTCACCGCCGGCAAGTTCAGCGCCCTCGTCACCTACCTCGTGCTGGCCGCCTGAATTGGCGCTCAGCTTCGAGAGGGAAAGGAGCGACACAGTGAGCACGTTCACGCTGACCAAGCGCTACTGGCTGACCGCCGACAAGGGCAAGCTCGTCGCCGACGGCGACCCGCACGCGGCGTTCCTGTTCGGCTCGCCCGGAGACGAAATCCCGCTCACCGAGGCCCGACGCTTCGGCCTCGCCAAGGCCAAGGCCAAGGCCAAGGAGGCCGCGGCCGAGTGAACACGGCTCGCCCGGCGACGGCACGCGGCGGTCTGCGTCAGGTGACGTGGGAGGCGACCGTGATCGGCCCCTGCCGCCACTGCGGCGCCGGCGCGGAGTTTTGGCCGGACAGCCCGTGCGTGGCCGCAGGAGGGCACGAGGCGGCGTACGTGAGGCCTCTGGGCGTCGTCAGCCGCTGGCACAAGCGAAGGCTCGTCCGCGTCTGGTGGGCGGCACAGGACCGAATCCGAAGGAGGAACAGATGAGCGAGCGTGATGATCTTCTCGCGCGTCTCGCCGAGCTCGAGCAGGCGGAGCTGGGCAAGGAGCAGCGGCGCCTCGTCGCGAGGCTGCTCGCGATCCGCGTGGCGGCGTCGGAGCTGGCGGCCGAGAGCGAGGACGCCGACGTGATCAAGTCGGCGAACCTCGTCGAGGAGGCCTGCCAGCACGCCGAGCGGCTGCAGGCGCTGGCATCGGGGGCGTAGCAGATGGCCACCTTCGTCGTCGACGGCGGCCTCGACATCCTGACCAACCGGATCAAGGCGCTCGGTACCGAGCCGCTCAACATCGGCTGGGGCACGGGCGCTGGCGTGACGGCGCGCACCGACACGACGCTGTTCACGGAGGCGCTCGTGTCGCTCGCGGCCGGCACCACCGATCACACGGTGGGCACCAGCTCGCGGGTCACCACGACCACCGCCAACGACACGTATCAGGTGACAGGCACCAGGACTGCGACCGGCGCGGGCACGGTCACGAACGCGGGCCTGTGGGATGCCGCCTCCGGCGGCAACCTGTTCCTGAAGGGCGACTTCACCGGCATCGGCCTCGCCTCGGGCGACTCGATCGCGTTCACCGTCAAGGCGATCTTCGACAACTGATGAACGTCACGATCAGCCTCCCCGACCAGGACGGCCTCGGCCTCACCGGGGTCGTCCCGGTCACCGTCGACGCGCAGCCGACGAAGAACCTGCAGCGCATCGACCTGCTCCTCGATGGCGTGCTCGCCGCGACGTCGCCGGCGGCGCCGATGGTGCACCAGTGGGACACCACGACGACGGCTGACGGCACGCATGTGCTGCGCGCCGAGGCGAGGTACAAGACGCGCAGGTCGGTGGGGCAGCTGGCCGTCACCGTCGCGAACGCAGCCGCTCCTCCCCCGCCGCCTCCGAACCCGCCTGTGAACGTCTCGCTGCCTTCGATCAGCGGGACGGCGGAGGTTGGGAAGACGCTTACGGCGTCGCCGGGCACGTGGAGCGGCGACCCGCCGATCGTCTACTCGTTCCGCTGGTATCGGGGCGCCACCCAGGTCGGCTCGCTGGACACGTATGTGCCGGCGTCGGCCGATGTCGGCAGCGCTCTCTCGGTCACTGTGCGGGCGACGAACGCGGCCGGCTTCCGCGAGGCGGTCAGCCCGCACACGCCGCCTGTCGCCGCCGCGCCCGCACCGCCTCCGCCTCCGCCTCCGCCTCCGCCTCCGCCTCCTGCGTCAGCACGGACGAAGGTCGCGGTCTACAACCTCGGTGGCGGCGACGCGCTCGCCGCGCCGTTCAACGACCCGGCGAAGGTCGCGCAGCTCGACCTCGCGATCCTGTCGCCGCATCAGCGTGGCAACCGGGAGGCGATCCTGGCCGCGCCCGACCGACCGCTGCTCGTGTCGTACAAGATCGTGTCGGAGGTGACCTCCTCGTTCGCCTGGGGCAGCCCGGACTGGAATGCGGTGCCCGCGATCGAGCGCGTCGAGACACGCCGCCGGATGAACTTCAACTCGACGGTGCCGGCCGAGGAGGCCAAGTGGCGAGACCTCAACCGTCCCGCGGGCGCGAGCTCGTGGCTGATGTATTCGGCGTCGGGGGTGCCGCTCACCTACCAGGGGTATCCGGCCGCGTTCATGTGCGACCCCGGCGACCCCGACTTCCAGGCGCGCTCGCTCGCGTACCTGCGTGAGCAGATCGCCGCGGACCGCCTCGACGGGATCTACCTCGACAACGTGCTCGTCTCCTCCGGCACGCAGCCGTCGTCGTGGCCGTACTACGTCAAGGATTCGGCGGGGCAGCTCGTGGTCAGATACGCGAGCGCCGCCGAGTACGCTGCCGCGGTCGAGTCGTACATGCAGCGGGTGGCTGCCGTGATCAAGGCCGACGGGAAGCTCGTGGTCGGCAACACGCACTGGTTTATCTCCGGCGGGCAGGGAGAGAACGACGGTTCCAAGCTCGCGGCGTGGTGGAGGCGTGTGGCGCCGACGATGACGCATCTGCTGTCGGAGTACGCGGCGATCACGCCGCAGGCGATCCACCGCAGCCGCGAGACCGACTTCGCTCCCACCTCGGACGACTCGTGGGACGACCACTGGAGCGAGTACACGGAGGACCTGCTCGCTATTGCGCGTGCGGCCGGCGCGAAGATGCTGTTCGGATCGACCGTGGGTGACGCGGAGGAACGCTACGTGCTCGCCTCCACGCTGCTGCTGGGCGGCGACTTCTTCTGCTTCCAGCCGCAGAACGGGGCGAACTGGGTGACCGTGCCCGACCTGGGCGGCCTCGTCTCCGTGGAGTGGGTGCCGCCGGCGGGCATCCTGACGCCGTGGATCGGCGTCGGCCGCCTCGAGCGCGGCCTGGTTGTCGTCAACACGAGCCGGGCGTCGCAGCAGGTCACGGTCGACGGCCGCCTGTTCTCGCTCGGGCCGGTCGACGCGGCGAGCGCGGCTGGCTGATGTCTCTTCTCGGCACCGCCATCAACCGCTTCACCTGGAAGACGGGGGCCACGGACGGATTCGGCAACACGCGCGGGGTGTCCGTCACCCCCGGCAACAACACGAAGGGGTCGTGGGCGCAGCTTCTGACGGCGATCGCGAACGACTGTTACCTGATCCACGTGCAGATCAGCGCCGGCTCCGTGTCGGCGGCGGCCCGCGACATGATCGTCGATATCGGCGTCGACCCTGCCGGCGGCACCGCCTACACGGTGGCGATCCCGGATCTCCTGGGGTCGTGCGCACGAGGGCTGAACGTGGGCGGCCCCAGCTGCCTTCACTACACGTTCCCGCTGTTCATCCCGGCTGGGGCGACGGTCGCCGCGCGCGCGTCGGTGAACAACGCGACGGTGGGGACGGTGCGCGTCTGGTGCAGCGTCTTCGGGCAGCCCACCCATCCGCATCTCGTTCGCGCCGGGGCGGTAGTCGAGGCGTTCGGGATTACTGCCGCCTCCTCGTCCGGTACGGCGGTGACGCCGGGCAACAACGCGGAGGGCGCCTACGCGCAGTTGGGCGCGAACCTGGTCGCCGACTTTTGGTGGTGGCAGCTCGGCGTCGGCGTCAACGACACGACGATGGGCGGCACCTCGATCGTCTACCGCGCCGACCTCCACTACGGCGACGCCACCACCAAGCATCCGATCATCGACAACCAGGTGTTCGGCGTCGACACGGCGGAGGCGCTCAACATGTCGGGCGCCGACCAACTGCTGATGGCGGTCTGCAACGTGCCCGCCGGCAACGGCGTCTTCGGCCGCATGGGCGCGCAGGCCGCCCCGGACGCGTCCATGTCGATGGCCGCCTACGGACTCCGAGGCTGATGGCTCCGTCGCAGGCGTTCAACTCCGCGGCCACGATCACCACCACGGCCAGGTCGATGCCGTCGGACACCACCACCGGCGTCCCCGTCAGCCGCGCCGACGACGGCTACTACGAGCTCTCCCTCGACGTGTCCGCGCTCGCCTTGGGCGACGAGTACCTGGTGCGCTTCTACGAGAAAGCGCAGGCCGCCGACACGCAACGCTCCATGGAACGCTTCGCGCTGCTGGGGCCGCAAACCGCGCCGATCCTCCGCTTCCCCGCGCTGATGCTGATGCACGGCTGGGACATGACGATCGTCAAAGTCGCGGGCACCGACCGCTCTGTCGAGTGGTCGATCCGAAGCTACGGCACCCCAGCCGAATACTTCGCCGCCTCCGAGACTGTCACCACGACGGAGCATTCCTTGACCACGGACACGGCGGGGCCGGACGCGGCCACCGACGACAAGGCGATCCAGGCGCTGATCGACGTGTCCGCGTTGGCGACCGGCGACCGCTACCAGTTGCGCGGCTACGAGAAGATCGGTGACGGCACCGACACGCAGAGGAAGGCATGGGAGCGCGTCCTCGCCGGCGCCCAGCCCGACCCGCTGATCGTCGTGCCGGTCGCCGCCTACCTGCACGGCTGGGACCTCACCCTCGACAAGCTCGCCGGCACCGACCGCTCCGTCTCCTGGTCGCTGCGGAGCATCGGATGAGCGACTTCCTCTGGCAGCCGATCCCCGCGGCCGCCGGCACGACCTTCAACCAGGCGCTCACCGCGACGGTCACGAGCACCGCGTCGATCGTCAACCAGGCCGGGAAGATCCTGTCGGCCGCGGTCACGTCGACAGCATCGATCGTGCGCTCCGCCGGCAAGGCGCTCACCGCGACCGTCGCCGCGTCCGCGACGATCGTGAAGAGCGTCGGGAAGGCTCTGTCGGCGACGGTGACGAGCACGGCGACGTTGGCGGCGTCCCGCGCCTACCTGCGCACCCTCGAAGCCACCGCCACCGTCTCCGCGACCGTCACCAGGCAGGTCGGGAAGCTGCTGTCGGCCACGTCGACCCTGTCCGCGACGATCGCGCGGAGCGTCGACAAGGTGCTGACAGCGACCGTGACCGCGGCCGCCACCATCAGCCGCACCGTCGGCAAGACGCTCACAGGATCAGCGACCGTTATCGCGTCTATCACGCGAAGCGTGGGCAAGACGCTGACCGCGGCCGCGACGGTGACGGCGACCCTGCAGGCGCTGTTCCAGGCGGCGGGCCGCGTCTTCACCGCCATGTTCGGCCCGCCGTCGCCGTCAGGGCCCGGGGCCGGCAGCCCCGAAGCCGCAGCCTACGACCCGATGTCGCCGGCGGGGCCGGGCGAGGGCTCGCCCGACGACAGCGGCTGGAAGCCGATGACACCCGGGGGCCCCGATGCCTGAGCGCAGGGTCTGGTACGTCGGCGACCGCAACCCCTCGATCTCCGACACGATCGAGGACAGCGCCGGTGCGGTCCTGATCCAGGGGCTGACGCTCACGTTCAAGATGCGCCCCGTCAACTCGAGCGTGCCGAAGGTGAACGCGGCCGCCGTCAACCTCGATGACGGCACCGCCGCCAACAAGGGCAAGTGGCGTTACGACTGGGCCGCCCTCGACGTCGACACCGCCGGCGAATACCTCGCCTGGGTCGAGGCGGTCTCCGGCGGCAAGGTGCAGGCGGTCCACGAGGCGATCATCGAGTTCCAAGCGCACGGGCCCGCCAGCCAACTGTACGTCGAGCTCAAGCAGGTGAAAGCGACGCTTGAGCTGTCCACCAACACGTTCGGCGACGGTGACCTGCGGGCGGCGCTGACCGCGGCCTGCCGCGGCATCGACTCCGTCTGCGGCCGCCGCTTCTACCTCGACACGGGAGCCGCCAACGTCCGCTACTACAGCCCGTTCGACAAGCTGCTGCTGCCCGTCGATGACATCGTCGCCGTCACCTCGCTGAAGACCGATCCGGGCGGCGACGGCACCTTCGAGCAGACGTGGACGGTCAACACCGACTACACGCGTGAGCCGTTGAACGCGGCCGCCGACGCCAGGCCGTGGAGTCTGCTGCGCGCGCACCCGTCCGGCTCGTACAGGTTCCCGACGGCGTATCCGAGGTCGGTGGAGGTGACCGGCCAGTTCGGCTGGCAGACGGTGCCCGGCCCGATCGTGGAGGCGGCCACGATCCTGGCCGGAAAGCTGTTCAAGCGAGCCCGTGAGGCGCCGTTCGGGATCGTCACCCTCGGCGTTGACGTGGGCGCGGCGATGAGGATCGCCCGCATGGACCCCGACGTCGCCTTCCTGATCGGCCCCTACACCAAGATCGGCGTCTACTAGGCCCGTGGCCAAGCTGTCGGCTATCCGCGAGGGGCTCGCCGCCAACCTCGCGCCGTTGCAGGACGCGCAGGTGTCCGCCTACATGCTCGCTGCCCCGACGCCCCCCTGCATCCACGTCTACCCGGACGAGATCACGTACGACCGGGCGATGGGCCGCGGCGAGGACGACTGGCAGCTGGTCGTGCACGGCTTCGTTGGCCTCACGTCGGACGTGGGCGCGCAGAAACGGCTCGACCGCTGGCTCGCCTCGACCGGCGCCGAGTCGGTGAAGGCGCTGATCGAAACGGACCGGACGCTCGATGGCGCCTGCGACGACCTGTTCGTGCAGACGTGTAGCGGCTACCGCGTCTACCAGCTCGAAGGCCGTCCGCCGACGTTGGGCGCGGAATGGACTGTCCTCGTCATCGCAAAGGGAGCGTGAACGCGTGGCAACCCTCGTAACACAGACCATCAGCCGACTCGGGGCCAACCCGTCTTATGCTGCCGCCGCGGGCGGCGGCGACAGCTTCACCCCGGGAGCCAACACGTTCCTGCACGTGAAGAACGCGGGCGGCGGCGCGATCACCGTCACTGTCGCGATCCCGGCCGGCGTCAAGCAGATCCCCGACGTGGTGCAGTCGGTCGCGGCCGTCACGGTCACGAACGGGCAGGAGCGGATGATCGGCCCACCCCGCCGAGTTCTTCGCCGACCCCACTGACGGCCTCGCCGACATCACCTACTCCGGCGTGACGTCGGTCACGGTCGGCGTCTTCAACGTCTCGAAGCCCTAGGAGGACCACGTGAACCGCTATCTGGTAACCGGCCCCCGGCCGGTGCTCGACCATGCCCTCGGCGACGAGTTCGAGCACGACTTCATAGACTCGCAGGAGGCGGACCTCGTCGCCGGCGGCCGCCTCGCGATCGTGCCCGGCCGCTACGAGGTCGTCGGCACGCAGCACGTGATGGACACGCCCCCAGGGGGCACGTTCGAGCACGCGTTCACCCGCCCGCAGGAGCGGGCGCTGCTCGAGGGCGGGCATCTGGAACGCGTCGCGTCCAAGTCGAAGAGAAAGCCGAAGGAGGAGTAGACGATGGCCAAGTTCGTCCTCAAGGACGCGTTCGTGAGCGTGAACGGCGTCACCTTGTCCGACCACGTCGCGTCCGTCGAAGTCACGATGGGCGCAGAGGACGTCCCGGACACGGCGATGGGCGCCTCCGGTGTTGGCCGCAAGCCCGGTCTGCGTGACGAGTCGTTCGCGGTCACGTGGCGGCAGGACTTCGCCGCCGCCAACGTCGACGCCACGCTCGCGCCGCTGTACACCGGCGGCACCCTGCACACGGTCGAGGTGCGCCCCACGTCGGCCGCGGTGTCGGCGACAAACCCGAAGTATTCCGGCTCCTGCTACCTGAACGAGTGGTCGCCGATCGCGGGCGAGGTCGGCTCGATCGCCGAGGCGACGTCGTCGCACGTCGTGGACGGCGTGATCACGCGCGCCACCGTCTGATGGCGGAGGCGATCCGGGTCGAGGGCCTGCGTGACCTCGAGCGGGCGCTCAGGCGCGCCGACAAGGAGTCCGCGAAGGAGCTGCGCCGCGAGCTGCGCGAGGCCGGGAAGGTCGTGTCGGCGGAGGCGAGGTCGCGGTTCGCGTCCGTGGACGCCCGCTCGGCGATGGGGATCCGCCCGCGTGTCCGTGCCGGAGCGACCGTGACCGTGGAGCAGTCGCGGCGGCGCACGACGGGGCAGCGCCCCGATTTCGGGGCGCTGCAGATGCGGCGGGCGCTGTTGCCGGCGCTCGCCGCCAAGGAAGACGAGGTCTTCGACCGAGTGGAGGCTGCGCTTGATCGCGTGGCGAGGAAGGAGGGGTTCTGAGATGGCGCAGTTCACTCATCTCGACAGCGTCTACGAGCTCGTCCAGACGAGCGAGTGGACGTGGGTTGAGGGAAGGCAAGGCAAGCAGGCGTCTGGAGGAATGAGCGTCGTCGAGATCGGACAGCGTGCGACACTCGGCGACCCGGACGCGCTGATCGCGTTGATCGTCGTCTCGATCATGCGTGTCCGCCCGGCCGCGACAGCCGAGAAGATCGTGCAGGAGATCGAGGCGAGCGGCCAGCGGATGCTCGCGTTCGTCGACCAAATCTCGGCGGAGCAGGTGAGCGGCGACGACCCCCCGGCGGGGGCCGCCGAGGAGGCGGCGACATCAGCCACGACGACAACCCCCGACGACTCTGGGGACCAGAGCTCGGATACGTGATGCACGTCCGCCCCTGGGAGATGGAGCTGTTCACGCCGGCTGAGCTGGACGCGATCCGCGGCTGGGCGAGGGAACGCCGCTAGATGGCCCGGAAGCTAGAAGTCGTCATCACCGGTGACGCGCGCGGCCTCGACCGCGCCTACGGTCAGGCCGGTAGGGCAACCGACTCTTTCGGCTCCAAGCTCAGCGGGATGGCGAAGGGCGGCGCTATCGCCGCCGGTGTCGCCGCCTTCGCCGGCCTCGCCGTGGCCATCAAAAGCTCGGTTGGGGCGGCGCTCGAGTCGGAGAAGGCGCAGGCTCGTCTCGATCAGGCGCTCAAGTCCTCCGGCATCTCGGCTGACAAGTACGGCGGCCAGATCGACGCCGCGATCCAGAAGACCTCGAAGCTGGCGGGCCTCGACGACGAAGCATTGTCGGACACGTTCGCGAAGCTGGCGCGCACGACAGGCGACGTCTCCAAGGCGATGGACGGCATGCGGCTCGCGGCCGACATCGCCCGCAGCCGCAACGTGTCGCTCGAGTCCACGACCAAGGCGGTGGAGAAGGCGTACCTCGGCTCCGGCTCCGCCCTGAAGCGTTTCGGCGTTGAGGGCAAGACCGGACTCGACGCGGTCGAGGCGGCGCAACGGAAGTTCGCGGGCGGCGCCGAGGCATACGGGAAGACCGCCGCCGGCGCCCAGGACCGATTCAAGGTGGCGCTCGAGAACGTGCAGGAACAGCTCGGCGCGAAGCTGCTGCCGATCCTGACGAAGGTGATGGAGGCGCTCACGCGCGGCCTCGAGTGGCTCGAGGCCAACGGCGACAAGATCGGCGCCGCCTTCGACAAGATCCGCCCCTTCCTCGACCGCTTCATCGAGCAGATCCGCAACATCGTGCAGGTCGTCCGCGGAATCATCGAGGGGGACTGGTCGATGGTCTGGGACGGACTCAAGAAAATCGTCTCCAACGCCATCGCGCAGGCCGTCGCGCTGCTCAAGCTCAACTTCGAAATATGGAAGACGGTCCTGACGACGCTTGGCAGCAAGGCGTTGGAGGGGCTCAAGGCCGGCCTCGCCGGCCTCGCCGGGCTCGTAACCGCAGCGGTCGGCGCCGGGCTGCAAGCGATCCGCGACAAGTTCGAGGCGGCCTTGGCCGCCGCCGCCGGCTTTGGCGGCCGAATCCTGACCGGCATCGGGCAGGGGCTCACCGGCGTCGCGCAGGCCGTCGCGGACAAGATCGGTAAGGCCATCCAGTCGGTGCGCGACGCGTTCGAGACCGCCTACAGCACCGCCAGGGCTTTCGGCGGGCGGATCTTCAAAGGCATTGAAGACTCGATGAGCGGGCTCGGCAAAGCGGTCGCAGGCTGGATCAAGGCGCCGATCAACGCGATCATCGACGCGATCAACTCATTCAAGATCCCGGGTCTCGGCTCGATCACGATCGCCGGCGTCACCGTCTTCCCGGGCACGCCTCCGATCGACCCGATCCCGGAGATACCGCGTCTCGCGAAGGGCGGCATCGTCACCAGGCCGACGATGGCGCTGCTCGGCGAGTCCGGACCGGAAGCCGTGGTGCCGCTCGGCCGCCGCGGCTCGGCGACGGCCACGACAGTGAACGTCTACGTGGCCGGCAGCGTCCTCTCGGAGCGTGACATCGTGGAGGCGGTGCAGCGCGGCCTGATCGAGAAGGGCCGCCGCACCGGCGGCCAGCTGCTCGGAGGCTACGCCTGATGGTCAACGTGATCGGTGATGGCGTAGACGCCATCACCGCCCCCGAGGCTGCCGCCTACAGCTCGTCCGTGGCGATCCCAGCTGCCAGCCGTACGACGGAGCAGCAGGCTGTCGTCGCCGCCGTCGACGCGAAGTTCGTGTCCGTCACCGTCGATTGGAACGCGATCCAGCGCGCGGTCTCAGCCGAGATCCTCACGTTCGGGACGACGCTGCAGGCGGACCTGACCCGGGCGCTCAGGCAGTACTCCGAGCGGGGCCGCGAACGCGCCGAGACGGAGATGTTCTCCGTCGTCACCGCCCGTCTGATCTTGATGTACCGGCTGCTGCTGGAGCTGCGTGAGCGGGTCACGGCGGGCGGGCTGTGAGCCTCGCAGCCACCCTCTCCCTGATCGAGTCTGCGGTCAGGGACGACCGTCCGGCCGGCTACTGGGGCCTCGACACCGCCAATCCCCTCGACGACGACTCCGGCAACGGCAACACCCTGACCGCGGTCGGTGCGCCCGCGAACGTCGCGGGCCTGCTCACCGGCGGCGATACCGGCTCCTCGGGCGCCCGCGACTTCTCCGGCGTCGGCCAGGCGTACACCGCCGCCGACGACCCCGACCTCGACCTCGCGGACGCATTCACGCTCGAAGCATGGGTCAAGTTCGACGTCGTCACGGGAGCGGCGACCCTGTTCAGCAAGGGCACGAACGGCTACCAGCTGCGCCGCAACACGACCGGGCTCGAGCTGCACAAGGAAGGCGTCGGCATCATCCTTGCGACCACGGGCATCACTCTCGCGGTCGCGACTCTCTACCACGTCGTCGCCGCCAAGCACGGGTCGGCGTCCGCGAAGATCTACGTCAACGGCGTCGACCGCTCCGGCGCCGTCACCGACCGCACCTGTGCCGACACCGCGACCGCGCTGAACATCGGCCGCAAGTCCGACGCGACCGAGCTGCTTGACGGTCAGCTCGACGAGGCCGCCGTCTACGCGTACGCGTTCACGCTTGACATGGTCACCACGCACTACCTCGCCGGCACCGCCGGCGCCTTCGGGGTGCAGATCATGGGGACCGTCGGAGCGAACGTGCTGCCCAGGTTGAAGGTCGAGGTCGCGTTCGATTCCAACCCGCGCGACACCTACCAGCGCTGGCGCGACGTCACCTCTTACGTGCGCGAGCTGTCGTTCGGCCGCGGCCGCAACTTCGAGCTCGACCGCATGGAGACGGGTCGCCTCGACGTCGTGCTCGCGAACCGCAACCGCGAGTTCGACGACACCTGGACGGGGTCGCCCTTCTACCCGAACGTGAAGCCCACCAGGGCGGTGCGTGTGCGCGCCACGATCTCGACCTCGCCGACGTTTCCGCGGTGGTTCGGCTACACGGAGGGGCATCCGCTGCGGCGGCTGCACGCCGGCAAGGACTCCGTCGCGGTGGTCACGGCCGCCGGCGCCTTCAAGGCGCTGGCGCTCGACAAGATCAGCGTCGTCACCGCCCGCCCGAAGGAGCTGTCGGGCGCCCGGCTGGCGGCCGTGTTGGCGATCAACGGCGTCCGCTCGAGCGTCGGCGCCGGCCAGTCGCAGGTCGTGGCCGCCGACCTCGACCAGGCCAACCGGCTCGAGCATGCGCAGGGGGTGGCGGAAACCGACGGCGGCGTCGTGTTCGAGGCCGGCGACGGCACGATCACGTTCCGGGACCGCCACCACCGGATCAAGAACGAGCAGACGGTCAGGGCCACCTACGGCGACGGCGGCGGCACCGAGATCCCGATCTTTCTGCTGGAGCCGATGACGGACGAGGCGAGGCTGTTCACGGCCGCCGTGATCACACCCGCGTCGGGGACGCCGCAGGAGTGGGAGCTGAGCGCGGCGTCCGACCAGTACTGGAAGCGCACGAAGGAGCTGGCCACCCTGCACGCCTCCGACAACGAGGCGCTGGGGCAGGCGCAGTACTTCGCGGAGGCGTACTCCACGCCCCGCAGCCGCATCCCGAACATCCAGGTTGCCCCGCAGACGCACTCGGACAAGGTCACCGCCTGGCAGACGGTGCTCGGCCACGAGATCTCGCATCGCATCGAGAGCAAGGAGCGGCCGATCGGCGACCCGTCCGCCGTCACCCGCGAGCATTTCATCGAGGGCATCTCGGAGAAGGTGACGCCCTCGGACTGGCGGGTCTCGTTCAGCGTCTCGCCGGCGGAGCTGGAATCGACCTACTGGATCCTCGGCACGGGCGAGCTGGGAGACACGGTCGGCGCGACCAACACGAGGCTGCACTGGTAGCCGAGGAGCGATTGTAGATGTCCTGGACGAGCCCGCCCCGCACCTTCGTCACCAACGAGGTGCTGACCTCGCCCATCTTCAACACGCATCTCCGCGACCAGCTGTTGGCGCTCGGTCATCCCTACGCTGCGGAGCTGTCGCAGCTCGACCGCACGAACTCGGTGGCGGAACAGTCGATCTTCGCGACGCCGCCGACGCTCACGGGCGGCGACCTCGGCGCGAACGGGTGGGCGCTGATCCGCGCTGCCGGCGACGGCCTCCACAACAACGCGGCCACGTCGATCACCTGGCGGCTGAAGCTCGGCGCGACAACGATCTGCGGCGACGCCGTCACCCCGGCCGCGAACGCCACCCGCTTCGCGTGGCAGCTCGAGTGTCTGATCCATAACATCGCGTCGCAGGCCGTGCAGCGGGCCCGGGTGCTGCTGATCACGACGCGGCTCGGGGAAACCGCGTCGGTGGCCGGCACCGGCGCGCTCGCGTTGGACGGCACCGCCGTTGTCAACGGCGGGCTGCTGATCGGCAACGCGGTCGAGGACACGTCCTCGAACAAGGTGCTGGACTTCACCGTGCAGTACGCCGTCGCGACGACGCTGGTCTCGTGGCGGCGGGAGTGGGTCGACGTGCTACTAGCGCAGGGGTAGCCGGTGAGTCCGCACGTCAAGATCGACGCCGACGCCCGCCGCCCGTCGAAGCCGGCCTACGCCGGCGTGTTGCGCTCGAACGGCGCCTGGTTGCGCAACCCGCGCGGCGGCGTCGAGGACGTCGCCGAGATGGCCGCGGCGGGAAGGCGTTGGCTGGGTCTCAACATGCACGAGCCCGACTGGACGCCAAAGCCCGCCTCCTGGGAGTACGCCGTCCGCCCGCGTGCGTTGCGGCTCGGACTCACCGTCTTCCCCTGGCTGCGCGTGTACGACCGCTCCGACGTGCGCGCTCTGCGCGATGTCGCGGAGCGTTGGAGCGAGCAGGCGGGCCGTGCGTTGCCGGTTGCGCCGAACCTCGAGGTGGAGGCGCACGACCGGCTGCCGCCGGCCGCCGTCTGCGAGGAGCTGGACGGCTACGAGGGCGAGGTGATCACGTTCACGGTCGCGTTCCTCTACCGCGCCGTCGACTGGCAGCCGCTGGCGGAGCGTGGCGCCGTCGTGCTCGAGATCTTCCCCGCCGAATCCGAGGACTCCACGCGTGTCGCGGGCTGCGTCGCGCGCGCCCACGAGGCGGGGTTCCGCGACGTCTTCCTCTGCTACGGCGCCTACGCCGGCCAGACACCCGACCTCTACGACCTCGCCCTCCCCCACTCCGTGTACACGGGCGACGACGTCGGCGCCGGCAACTGGCGCCGCTGGAGCACGACGTGAGCACCCGCGCCCACTCGACGGCGCCGGTCACGGTCGCGCACCTGTACGACGCGATCGAGGCCGGCCTCTCCCCCGTCAAAGCCGAGCTTGCCGCGACCCGCGCCGAGCTCACCGAGGTCCGCATCGACGTGTCCGCGATCGCCGTCCGCCTCGACGCGAAGCCGGTCCGCCGCTGGCTCAACGGCCGCGTCACCCAGCTCGTCGACAAGGCGCTGCCGCTCGCCCTGGTCGCGTTCCTCACCTACTGGTTCGCCCACTTCACCTAGCCCGAGAGGAGAACCCTATGATCCGCCGTCTCGTCGAGCGGCTGCTCGACACACCCCAGAAGCGCCTCGCCGCCCGCTCGGTCGTTGTCGCCCTCTCCGCCGGCGCCGCCTTCCTGTACGGCGCCGATGAGCCGTTCACCCGCGCTGCGCTTGAGTCGGCCGGGCTTGCTGCCTGGTATGCGCTGCTCAACACGTTCACCCCTCTGAACGCGCTCGTCGGCTGGTGGAAAGGCCGCCCGTGACACCGAAGCCGGCCCGGGTGCGTGCGCTCGAGCGTGCCCGCGAGTTCCTCGGTGTGAAGGAGCAGCCGGCCAACTCCAACCGAGGCCCCTACGACCCGGTGCGGAAGGGCGGTATCGATGACTGGTGCCGCCGCGCCAACGGCCTCGTTGGCTATGCCTGGTGCGCCGCGTTCGTGTGCGCCATGTTCTCCGACGTCGGCCGCCCGATCCGCTACCCGCGCCGCGCCTCCGTCGGCTTCCTCCTCGCCTGGGCCGAAGAGCACGCGTTCTCGGTCAAACGGCCGTTCCGTGGCGACCTTGTCTGCTACCGCTTCGACACAGGCCGTTGGCCCGACCACATCGGCATCGTCGAACGCGTGCTCGCGCTACCCCGAGCCGGCAGGCCGTTCCTGATCGCCGCGATCGAAGGAAACACCTCCTACGGCGACAACGCCAACGGCGGCAAAGTCATGCGACGCGTCCGCCTCGCCAGCCGCTGCAGCTTTATCCGCATCCCCGACTGACCGCGTGGACGACACCGTCCCTGAAGACTGGGGCGCCGCCTGGGACGAAGCCGACCGCGTCGCCGCCTGGCGCGAGCTGTGCTTCCTCCGCCTCGGCGCTCCCCTGCCGCTCGCACGCGAGCTCGCGCTCGGCGCCGTCGACGTGCACCGCTACGAGCAGCTCGTGCGGTCAGGCTGCGAGCCGCGCCTCGCCGCCAAGATCCTCGCCTAGCTAGTAGCCGGCCGGGATCTCCGGAGGCTCTGGGTCGAGCTCGTCCATACGTGCCGGGCCGAGCCGTTCGTCGTGGCGGAACCAGTCCGCCAGGCGGCCGTTCTCGAACACGAGCTCGAGGCGCCAGCGTCCGCGGCCAAGGCCGAGGTGGTCGGCGATCGCTTCCAGCAGACGGCGGACCAGCGGCGGCGGATCGGCGATCTGCACGCCCGCAAGCGTACGCCCGCCACGAGGACGTTGCGGGTGTTCCTGCGTGCTCTACTCGGCGAGCGGCCGTTTGAAGATCAGGACGTGCCCGTCCTTCTCCTTCTGCAGCGTCTGCTCTAGCATGACCCAGCACAGTTCCCAGCCCTCGCGGCCAAGCTCGTCGAGGTGCCGCTCGAACGCCGCCCGGTCGAGCTCTTCCTTGTGGCGGCCCATGAAGCCGCCGGTCAGCACGACCGTCTTGTAGTCCCAGGCGGCCACCGGGCCCCGTCAGATTCGCTTCCTGGAGAAGAGGCCGAACAGCGACAGCGAGCGCCGTCGCTCGCCGCGCGTGTTGGCGCTGAGCTTCGCGCCCCTGGGTCCTGCGCTGACGCTGGCGCCTCGCTTGCCCAGCGTCAGGCGCAGGCCGGGCGCGATCTTCACTGACTTACGGAACCCCCACGCCATGACCGACCCTCCTATCTCTTCGTCTTTCGGCACCAGTATGTGCGTCCCCCGTAGCGGACGCGGATCGTGTCACGCGCCGTGCGCTCGCTCGCATACGAGGTGCACCACAGCCGTTTCGACCCCCACGCGTAGGTGTGGTGGTCGGACGGGCACGCGTGCTTCGTGTGGCAGGCGCTTCGGTGGGTGCTTGCGGCCTGCGCGGCGCCTCCGCCGGCGAGCAGGAAGAGCATGGCCGCAGCAGCCACGGCCGCCGCCAGCGACCGCCTACCGTCCAAAACAGACACTCGACACGGCGGCCCGGCGGTGGTAGGAACGGTGCGCCGCCAGAACATCGAGACGGGGGGAACGGCTGCGGTGCTGCTCGACGTCTCAGACCCGCGTGACCGCGAGATCCTGCTCACGATCGTGAGCGCCATCAGCCTGCTCCTCGCTGAGGTTGAGCGGACGCTCTCGAGCGAAGCTCTTCCTCCGCGCGAGAAGCCCGCTCCTGTAGAGCGGTCGCATCTTCGGCTCCTGGAAGGGGGCGCGTCGGGGGGAGACCCAGAAACGTCCGCGCCCCTTCCGTGAGCATCCCCGCTCCGTCGAGAAGCACGACAGTGGCCTCGTAGCTGCCGCGCTTGCCGCCGAACCAGCGATAGACCTTGCGTTGCGGGTCGCCTTCTGCGTAGCCGAGCTTGCGCGCCAGATCACGCTTCGTAGGCGCGTCATAGAGCGACTGCACGTGTGCGACGAGCTCCGCGAACGGCCGGGGTAACTTCGGCGTATCGGTCACCCGGCGGAGGCTATGAGGGGTCTCGCTTCGCCGCAACGACGCTAGCGCCACGATGTAGAAGACTTGACGAATACGTCATGACGGTTTACGATCACGATTCGTGAAGACCGAAGCGAAGCGCTTCTCGGGCCGCCGCATCGTTCATCTACGGAACCGCGCGCGGATCACCCAGGCGGAGCTGGCCCGCCGCTGCGCCGTCCATGAAGCCCAAGTGAGCCGATGGGAGAACGGCGTGGTTCCCGGTGCCGACACGGTTGGCGTGCTCGCCGCGGCGCTCGGATGCGACGTCGGCGACCTGTTCGAGACGGAGCAGGGCGCCGACGACGAGGAGGACGATCGAGCGGTGCGTCTGCGCAGGGTCGCGGCGGAGCTGTCGGAGCGCGGCCTCGACCGGCTCGCGGCTGACCTGCTCGCGCTCGTGGTGGAGCTGAAGGAGCCGGTGCGGTGAGGGCGCTGAGGCTGATCGGCTACGTGAACGTCGGCTTCGCTGCCGCGTCTGCGTGTTTCTTCATCGTCCGGCCTGATCCGGTCACCGCCGTCGCGTGTGTGGTCGCGTTGGCGGGCGCGGTCGTGTGTCTGTCGGCGGGTGAGTTGTGACCGAGCTCGGGGAGCGTGCGCTGCTGGAGCTGGCCGGCTACCCGCCGGGCGACTGGGTTGAGGACGAGGAGCTGCTCGTGAGCGCGAGAGCGCTCACGTTCGTGTCCGCCCGTCTTGTCGAGCGCAGGCTGTTGCGCGGCCGCCTCGCCTACCGGCTCACGGCGGCGGGCCGCCGGCATGCGGTGTTCGTGGCCCGCGACAGGGGCATCTCGATGGGCGCGTTGCGGCGCGGTGTGCGGGTCGCGTGAGCACCGTCTCTCTGGCCACGCTGGGGCTGTCGCTGGGGCAGTTGGGCGCGGATACGCGCTATTACCCTGGGGACCGCTGCTGGCGTTGCGGCAAGCACGGCCGCTGGGTTGAGCTGTGTGTGACGGTTCACCATCACACACACGCGCGGGCGCTGGAGTGCGTCGATTTCGACCGCTGCGCGCAACGGTGCAGCCGGCGGCGGCTGCAAGAGGCGGCGTGAACGCCCCCTTCGTCTCGACGTGCGCCCGCTGCCGCCTGGAGCTGCCCGACCGGGGGTTCAAGCGGCGGCGGGTGCCGAACGCCCAGGGGCGTGTGAAGCGGATGAAAGTCTGTGACCCCTGCGCGGTGTTCCTGGACGAGCACGAGCAGGAGCAGCTGTTCGAGACCGAGAAGCCGCGCCAGCGCGCCTACGACCATCCCGCTGACCGACGCGGGCGGCGCGCCGCGTGAGCGCCGGCGACCCCGACTACTTGGCCGCGCACGCCGAACTGCTGCAGCTGCATCGGGCGAAGTCGTCCGGCTACGGCACCGGCACGGACCCGCTCGCGAACTTCACCGCCGTCGCGCTCATCGAAGGGGAGCCGCCTTGGCGCTACCCGCGCATGCGAGCTCTCGAGAAGCTGACGCGGATCAAGTCGCTCGAGGCGCAAGGGCGGCTCGACGAACTCGAGGAGGAACACCTCGACGTCGCCTCCCTGCTGCTCTGCGCCGAGGCGCTCCGCCGGCGCGCCGCCCCACGTTCACTCCTACCCGATCTGGAGGACGCATGACCGCGTTCAAGGTTCTGACGCACGATTACTGCCCGCCGGTGCAGGGCGGCAAGCCGGTGTGGGACGGCGAGACGCTGCCGTTCGCGCTCCGCAAAGTGAAGCTCGACACGTCGCTGGCGGAGTGCGCGGCCGGCTGGAACTACACCGACGGCCTCTCCACCGCGCTCCGCATCGCCGGTCTGTGGCCGAACGGCCGCCCAGCCTGCTGCCTGATGGTCGAACCATCCTCGGACGCGCTCGAGCGTGGTGACAAGCGACGCTGCTCACAGCTGACCATCCAGCGGCGAGCCACGGACGAGGAGATCCTCGCCGCGATCCGCGCGCTCCCGATCGACTTCGGCGAGCACGAGGAGCGCATGGTCGACTCGCAGCTGGCCTGGTACCGGGCACTCGGCCGCCCCGACCACGACCCGGCGGCAGCAGAAGCGGGTCTCAAGGCCGCGCTCGCAGAGCGCGGCCTTGAATGGACGCTCCGCCGCTTCGACACGCCGCGGGGCGCGCGGGACGCGTGGGACGCGTGGGGCGCGCGGGGCGCGCGGGGCGCGTGGGGCGCGTGGGGCGCGTGGGGCGCGTGGGGCGCGCGGGACGCGTGGGACGCGTGGGGCGCGTGGGGCGCGTGGGGCGCGCGGGACGCGTGGGACGCGCGGGACGCGCGGGACGCGCTCACCGTTGAGTTCGTCGCCCTGCAGGGCTGGATCGATCTCGCCCCTCTCAAGCTCACCACGGGGCTCCGAGACGCGTACACAGCCGGTCTCGGCATCGCGCTGCCGACCGCGACGGGCGAGCTCGGGTGGGCGATGGATGACGTGTCGTGACCGGCCAGCTGCCGCTGCTCGAGGTTCTCGCCGATGAGCGCACGCTCGATGACGCGGCACGGACGGTGCTGGAGGCGATCGACCGCCGTGGTTCGCTGACGGCGAAGCAGGCGGGCCGCGTCGTCTACCGGCTGCGCGGCTTCCGCGTCACGATCGGCGTCCCCACACTGTGGGTCATCGCGGCCGGGGCGCGCGTGCTCGGCCGCTTGGAGCGTCATGGGCTGGTCGAGCGTCGCAAGGGCCGCTGGAGCCGCTGCTCTGACTTGATAGGGCCCGAGCGAAGCGAGGCGGCTCGACTCGTAGCACGCGACGCACGACGGGCGCCTACCGGCCGGGCGGTTGACGCTACCGAGCGCGTGCTCGAGGCAGCCGTGCAGGTGCGGCTGCGTGAGCTCGATCAGCTCGGCGATCTGTCCGACGGCGACTCACGCCGCGTGCTCGCCCGGCTCTTCGCCGCCGTCGACGGGCTCATCGGTCAACTGGTCTACGACCGCGCTCGAGAGCCCGCCCTTATCGCTCCGCTTGACGCCGATTCGGCCCGCTCGGAGGGGCTCCGGGAGTCCCTGTGAAGGGCTCGGAATCTATGCCGTCCGATCACCCTCTTACGCTTTCAGCGGGGCACGGCGGCGATCCATGTAACGTCTCGTCAGAGTTCCGGGATAAGTCGGCACATTACGACGACGTCCCCCCGCTTCGCGACCGGGCGTCACAGCGAGTCGACGAGGGGCGCTGCGTGAGCCCCGCCTACGGGATCCGCTGGCTCATGTACGACGGCTCGCTCGAGCCCGTCCGCTGCGGCGCCTCGAACCGCTGCGACTACTGCGCCATGTTCGCCGCGATCGAGTCGAGCGTCGTGCTCCGTCTCGACGCTCAGATCAACCGGCCGACGTGCGGGATCACGACCACGACACGCCGGCCGGACTTCCCCGTCGACGAGCTGCGCAAGGCCGAGCAGAAGCTCTGGCGAGCGCTGCGCAAGGGCCGCCGCATCGGGGTGCTTGGGCCGCGGAGGAAGGACGAACCGCGCTACGAGGCCTTCCCGGATCTCCAATACTGCGGCTTCCTCGAGTGGACGACAGGGGAGGGGACACACTCGGGCGGTCACCGTCGTCCCCACATCCACCACCTCGTCAAGGGCATCCCCAGCGATCACCCGCTCCTCGAGGTGCTCTGGATCGAGGGGCCGGCGCCGAACTTCGAGCCCGTCCAGACGACGAAGCTCGAGCAGCGCGTCTCGGAGCTCTGGCACGCGATCACCGGAGACGCCTTCCAGGTGGACGCGCGGCCGCTGCGAACCCCGGCCGGCGCGATCGCCTACCTCTCGTTGCACCACCACAAGCGCGAGCAGTCGCCGCCGCCAGGCTTCCGCGGCCGCCGCCTCCGCCCGTCGAAGGGCTACTACGAGCTCCCGATCGCCCAGCTGCGCCAGCTCGCACGCAAGCTGACCTCGCAGGATCGCGTGCGCATGGCAGTCAAGAACGCGGTCGCCGTCGAGCTTGAGGGCGCCGATGCCCCGGCTCATTACGAGGCCGACGAGCTGATGATGAGCGCTCTCTGTGAGGGGCTTCGCGACCTGGCGCGCGACCCGCTCGAGCTGCAGATCGACATCTGGGGCGAGACCGATCACGAGGCCGAGCGCCAGGAGCTTCTCCGTCGCACGATCGACGAGCTGGAGAAAATCCGCAACGCCCACCCGCCCGAGCTCGTCCAGGTGCACGAGCAGCAGGACGTCGACGACTCGACCGGGATCGTCACGAGGCGCGCCACCGCCGTGCTTGGCGCGCTCGAGCCGAAGCTCAAGCGGCGCTTCGTCGCCAATCGAGACCGCGAGTTCGTGGAGGCCGTCGCCGCATGACGCTGCTCGTCGTCGAGTCGACCGTCGCCGCCTCGACCGTCTGCGAGGGCGACGAGGTCTTCATCTCCGAGGCGTTCGGCTTCTGCGTCGTCACCTCAGTCGGCGTCGACGACGTCGGGCGCGTGCGGGTCGTCTACTGCAAGCGCGGCGAGGATTCCTGGGTGAAGGGCTGGTATCGAACGTCGTGGCTCGTCGAACGCTCGCTCAGGCCGTTACTCGCAGGCGACCTGCTACGCGTGCGGCGAGGAGATCCTGACCGTGCCGACGAGGCCCGACTCGCGATGCAGTACGAACGCGAGGCGCGTTGGCGTGGCCTCGCGGTTCGTGGCGTCGTGAAGGCGCTCGGGGAGCTGGGGCCGTGAGCCGGCTGCTGCTTGTCGTGTGCGTGCTCGCCGTCGGCGCGCTGATCGTGTTCACGACGGACGCGCAGCCGCAGCCGCCTGCTGGTCGCGCGGTGATGCGCGGGTTGATCGTGGAGAGGTTCGGCTCCGGCTGGTTGGGCCGCGAGATGGTGTGCATCGCGGATCGTGAGTCGGGTCTGGATCCGCGCGCGGTCAACTGGCGTGACCCGCATGTGAACGGCCGCGGCTCGTTCGGGCTGTTCCAGATCGGCCGCGTGCACGTGCACTACGTCGGAGGCGATTGGCGTCGTCTGCTCGTGCCGACCGTGAACGTGCGCGTGGCGTGGCAGCTGTACCGGGCTGGTCGGCGCCGCGGCGAGTCGGGGCTTGGGCCGTGGGGCGGCGGCTGCTGATGGAGCCGAGCGCACGCTGCGGGTCGTGTGAGGCGCCGATCGTGTGGGCTCGCACGGCGCGCGAGGCGGGCGGCCTGCTCGCGCGGGCGGTCACACCCGTGCGGGAGGCGGAGCTTGAGCGGCTCTTGCTGGACGCGGCCCGCGACGGAGTGTCGGCGCCGGTGCTGCTGCACGTGTCGCACTTCGCGACCTGCCCGAACGCCGGCAGTCACCGTCGTGCGAGGGCGGCGTCGTGAGCGACTTGCGCATCTCGCCCGAGGTTCGGCTGCCGGTGGATGTCGCCGGCGAAGCGATCGCGATCCTCGCCAAGCGCGGCGCCGGCAAGACGAACACGGCGACGGTGCTCGTCGAGGAGCTCGTCAACCGCGCGGGCGTACAGACCGTGATTCTCGATCCGGTCGGCGCCTGGTGGGGTATCCGCTCGAGCGCCGACGGCAAGCTGCCCGGCCTGCCGGTGCCGATCCTGGGCGGCCAGCACGGGGACGTGCAGATCGAGCAGACGGCGGGCGCGTTGATCGCCGACGTCGCTGTAGACGCCGGTCAGAGCCTGCTCGTCGACCTCTCCGATCTTCCCTCGAAGGCCGCAGTGGGCAGGTTCGTGACCGACTTCGCTGAGCGGCTGTTTCGGCGTAAGGCGCGCGCGCATTCGCTGCTCCACCTCGTGCTCGAGGAGGCCGACGAGTTCGCGCCGCAGCAGGGTCGCGCCGACACGGCTCGGATGCGCGGCGCGATCGAGCAGATCGTGCGCCGCGGCCGCAGCCGGGGTTTGGGTGTGACGTTGATCACGCAGCGCTCGGCCGTCTTGAACAAGGACGTGCTCACGCAGGCGGACGTGCTGATCGTGATGCGCACGACGGGCCCGCAGGACGTGAAGGCGATCCGCGAGTGGGTCACAAGCCGCGGCGACGACCGCGGCGCCGAGGTCTTGCAGTCGCTGCCAGGCCTCGAGACGGGCGAGGCGTGGATCTGGAACCCCGAGCGCGACATGCTCGCGCGGGCGCGGATCCGTCGGCGCGAGACGTTCGACAGCTCGCGTACGCCGAAGGCCGGTGAGCGCCGCGCCGAGCCCGCCAGGACAGCGTCGATTGACCTGGCGTCGCTCGGCGAGCGGATCCAGGCGACGGCGGAGAAGGCGAAGGCCGAGGACCCGCGCGAGTTGCGCCGGCGAATCGCCGAACTCGAGCGTGAAGTGCAGAAGGCCCCCGTCGGGCAAGCCGAGCCTCGCGTCGAGACCGTGGTTGAAGAGCGCATCGTCGAGGTGCCCGTACTCAACGGCCAAGTCGAGGACCTCGAGCAGGCGATTACTGCGATGCGTGACGTCGCCAGCCAGGTCGCGGCCGCGGGCGAGGCGGTGCGGGCTGGCGCGGAGTCGATCGCCGGCGCGATCATGCAATGGCGACCCCGCGGCGTTGCGCGGCCGCGGGCGGAGCAGGGCGAACAGAAGAGAGCCGCGACGGAGGTACAGCCCCGGGCCGCGCGCCCGACGGTCGAGGCCGTGCGTCGAGCTCCCGCGCGGCGTCCTGTTCCGCCGGCGGCCGACCGCGCCGACGCCGAGGTCACGAGCTCACAGCGTCGCGTGCTCGACGCTCTCGCCTGGTTCGAGGCGGTCGGCGTTCCGCAGCCAAGCCGACCCGCCGTCGCCTTCATCGCCGGGTCGCGGCCGACGTCGGGCGGCTTCAAGAACAACCTGGGCGCGCTGCGCGCGCTCGGCCTGCTCGACTACCCGCAGGGCGGCCGTGTCGCGCTCACCGAGGCCGGCCGCGGCGTTGCTACGTCGCCATCGTTCGCTCCGACGGTCGCTGAGCTGCAGGAGGCCGTGTTCTCCGCCGTGGGCGGATCGAAGGCGACGATCGTGCGCATGCTCGTCGCCTGCTATCCGGATCCGCTCAGCCGCGAGGAGCTCGCCGATCGTGTCGGCGTCCCGGTCACGTCGGGCGGCTTCAAGAACAACCTCGGCGCGCTGCGCACGCTAGAGCTCATCGACTACCCGCAGACCGGCTACGTGGTCGCGCTGCCCGCGCTCTTCCTGGAGGAGGTCTGAGATGCCACGTCGCAACCATCCCCGCCACCCCCGTCTGTACGTCGTCGACGGGATCTCGGGCAAGCCGAAGAAGCGCAAGCGTCCACGCGCGTGGCGCCGCTACGAGCGTGGGCCGACCGCGCGAACGTCCCTTCACGAGCGCCGCCGCCTCGACGAGGCGGCGTGAGCGGTCTGCAGCAAGGCTGGTGTCCGTCGTGCCGCGAGTGGACGGTGATCGACCCTGGCCGCCCCTGCGCGTGGTGCGACACGATCGTGTTGCGCAGGCGTGGCGGCTGGAAGCGTCCCGATCTGCAGCGCATCTCACGCGCGCAGGCGTTGGCGCTGCATGCCGTCTACCGGCGCGGCGTGTCAACGCGGGAGCCGGGCCGCAGGCTGCACGACAATCTCGGCTATTCGGCCTGGCAGTCGGCGGCCGAGGCGATCCGTAACGCGTTCCACCGTGAGGGGCTGCCACTACGGACGCCGGCTGAGCCGAGCCTCTTCACCACGATCGAGGCGCTCGCGTGACGCACTCGTTGCAGGAGGTGCGCGAGGCGTTCATGATCGTCGCCGACGTCGTGCGCGATAAGAGCTACCGGGCGTTCCCGCTCGGCCAGGAGGCCGGCCACTATCTGCGGTTCAAGCGCAAGAGGCTCACCGCGGCGTCGTATCGCGACTACGAGAGCTGCCTCGACAAGCTGGCGCGTGACTTCCCGGTGCTCGAGCTGCGCGACTTCGAGCCTCCGGTCGGGACCGAGCGGCTCGAGGAGTTCCTCGACAACCGCTGGGGCGCCGGCGCCGGCCGCACGTACAACAAGAACCTCTCGATCGTCCGCGACTTCTTTAAGTGGGCGGTCCTCCGCGGCCGCCTCCACGGGGATCCGACGCTCGCGATCGAGCGGGCTCGCGGCCGGTCCGTGTACCGCACCACGTTCACCGCTGACCAGGCGCGAGCTGTCCTCGCCGCCTCACCTGACCTGCGTGACCGGGTGGCGCTGCGGCTGCTGCTCCACTACGGGCTCCGCAAGGGCGCGCTGCGCGCAGTGCAGTTCATGCACTTCGACCATCAACGGCGGCGGCTGACGGTGTTCTCGAAGGGCGAGACGGTGCGCAGCCTTCCGCTTCCGCAGCCGAAGTTCTGGCTCGAGCTCGAGCGGCTGATCCTCGATACGGAGGCGCAGCCGGCGCACTACCTGATGCAGCGGCGCAAGACGATCCCGCGCACCTTCGACCCGGTGACTCACAAGACGCTGACCTTCGGTCTGCGCGTCTGGCCCGACAAGCCGATGGGCGACCATGGCCTGCACGACTGGTGGTACGCGCGCCTCGCGGCCGCCGGTGTCGTCGAGCCCGGCGTCACCAGCGGGGAGCGCATGCACAAGGCGCGGCACACCGCCGGCCAGCATCTGCTCGACGAGACGGGCAACCTGAAGGCGGTACAGCGGTTCCTGGGCCACGCGACGATCAAGACGACCGGGGACATCTACACAGATTGGGACATCGACCAGCTCGAGCAGACGCTCAGGGACGCGATCGACGAGTGAATGGCCAGCTCGCGCGGACGTTGCTCGAGCGCTCCCTCGACGGAGCGCAGAGCGATCACGCTCATGCGCCGGCACCGAGGATCTTCGCGGACGACGACCCGGCCGCATACCTCCACGCTCGCTGTGAGCAGGTGCTTGCGCGCGAGAGTGCGTACACGCCGCGGTGGACCCAGAAGGACGTGCGCGCCGTGTTGCAGGTGCTCATCAGAGGCGTTTTCGAGGCGAGCAAATGAGCTACGGTGCTAATCATGCCCGCCGCCTATCGGTATTTCCCCTGCAAATTGGAGGTGTAGTGGAGGCGGCGGGAATCGAACCCGCGAAACGTTCCCCCCGCTCGCAAGACGCCGTCCTCCTTCGGCGCGGGATGCGTCGAGTACGACTGGCTCGAGGACTTCAAGGGCCGCGAAGGTTTCGTGCT